>Ga0136619_10000059_pt1 | contig 36321 bp, 35 predicted proteins | sample AntDrymUQ3532106_2_FD_104807 | JGI IMG/M metagenome (GOLD analysis project Ga0136619, IMG submission 104807) | Polar desert sand microbial communities from Dry Valleys, Antarctica - metaG UQ353 (21.06) | ecosystem: Environmental > Terrestrial > Soil > Desert | place: Antarctica: Dry Valley...
CCGCGGCCGCATACCCGACTCCGGCGAGCCGTACACGGCCCAGGATCCGGAGGCGCTGCTGTGGGTCCACGCCACCCTGGCGGACACGGCGCTGCGCGTCTATTCGCGCTTCGTCGCGCCGCTTACGCCGTTGGACGAGCAGGCGTACCACGTCGAATGCCGCCGCGTCGCGGAGCTCCTCGGGGTCCCCCCGCGCGACCTGCCGCCGACGATCACCGAGCTGCGCGAGTGGATGTCGCAGATGATCGCGTCGGGGCGCGTCCGCGTGACGCCGGCGGCGCTCGACATCGCGCGGACCGTGCTCTACCCCTCGCGCTTTCCCCCGAGGCTCGCCTGGGATGCCGCGCATCTCGTATCGCTTTCGGTGCTGCCGCCCGAGCTCCGGCGCCAGTATGGAATCAGGTGGTCGGCGGCTCGGGAGCGCGGCGTGGACCGATTGGCCAGGGTGTCACGCCGGGTGCTGCCATGGGTTCCTGTGGCCACTCGCCACGTCCCGCAGGCACGGGCCGCCGATCGCCGGGTGCGTCGCGCGCTTCAGCGTGCGGGCGGGTCGTAGCGGTAGGAGCGGCGCGTTGCCACGCGCCGGAATCCCAGCCGCCGCACGTTCTCCTGCGAGGCGCTGCCGGCCACGGCCGCCGCGCCGATGACGTCGCAGCGCAGCGCAACCGCCCGCTCCGCTCGGGCTGCCAGCAGCGCCCTCTGCACGCCGCGACCACGGGCGTGCGGCAGCACCGACGCCGCGCACAGCCAGCCCACGCCGTGATGCGTGTGGAGGCTGGCGGCGCCGACCGGAGTGCCGTCGAGGTATGCCACGAAACGGTGGTGATGGGCCGCGTGCCCGAGGCCCGATTCGGCCGCCCTCCAGGCGCGAGCCACCCCGCCGTCCATCTCGCTGGCGGCGACGACGATCTCCGCCCACGGCCCGACATCGCCCCGCCCCTGCTCCCGAACCTCGAGCCCGGGCCGCGGCGGTGGGGCGGAGACGTCCGCCGGCGCCACCGCGTGGCGGCCCTCCTCCCACGAGATGGGAAGGTCGGGCAGCGGGGGAGCGTCGGCAATCAGCCAGCCGGTGACTCCGTGGCGGTCGAAGTGTCGCGTGGCGATCCCGACGAGGTGAGGCAGCATTACGAGGCCCACCGCGCTGTTGAGCGATGGATGGGGCGCATCCGGCGCGGCCGACACCGACAGGTCGCCGTCCGCGATGACGTGGACCGTCTCGCCGCGTTCCCGGGCGGCGCGCCACAGGGCACGCGACCAGGAGGCCTCCGCCTCGTCGAGGCGCACGGCCAGCAGGTGCAGATTCGCGGCGTCCGAGGCGGGCGCGCTGATGACGATCGCATCGCCGGGACGCACCTCGCCCTCCACGATGACGCGCGCGTACATCCGGCTGTCGGTCGGGTGCCTTGCGGCGCTCAGCCGCGCGAAGCGCCCATCGGAGAAGGAGCCTCGGATCGTCTCGCACGGCCCGGCGTCGTCTGCGATCTCGAGGACGACCTCCTCGCCGATGGCCAGCCGCGTGCCCGGCGCGAGCGTCGAGACGTCGAAGCCAGAGATGGTCAGGTTCTCGCCGGTCGTGCCCGGCGCGATCGGATGGCCCTCGGCCGCAACCCGCTCGATGGCCTCGATCCCGAGGATCGATACCGCCCGATGCGGGCCACCGTGGACGGTGACGCCATGCTGGCGGTCGCCTTCGACGCCCATGAGCGTCACCCGCGCGGCCTCCACGGGGCGCTTGGGGACGCCGCCGGCCGAGACGTTCACGTGGAGGAGCGTGCCTTCGGGAGCCATGGAGGCCGATGGTAGCCGCCCCCGGCGACGACTATCATGGCCGCGCTCGCGCCCAGGCGTGACCGTCAGCCCGCCGCCGGAGTGAGCGGGGGATAGGAACACCCGATTTGACCCGATTCACCAGGCTGGCGGTGGCCGCTGCGGTCGCCACGTTCGTCCTGATCGCCGTGGGCGGCCTCGTGCGCGCGACCGATTCGGGGCTCGGCTGCCCCGACTGGCCACTCTGCTTCGGCGGCTGGCTGCCTCCCGCCGGTCTCCACGCCTGGATCGAGCACACCCATCGGCTCGTCGCCGCGATCTTCGTCGGCCCGCTCATCGGCGCCATCGGGCTCATCACCGTCTTCAGCGCACGGCGCCGCGACCGCCCGCTCCTGGCGGCGGCCGTGATCGCGGGCGTCCTGGTCATTGCCCAGTCGCTGCTCGGCGCGGCCGTCGTGCTCGAGCGGCTCCCGCCCGCGCTCGTCACAGCGCATCTGGGCATGGCGCTCGTGGTGCTCGGGGCGGTGATCTTCATCGGCGACCGGGCGGCCGGCGGACCGATGCCGCGCGCGCCGCTGTCACGGCGTTCCGTGCTGCTGGCGGCCACCGCCGCGCTGATCTTCGCCCAGATGCTGCTCGGCTCGTGGGTCACCGGGCAGGGCGCCGGGTTGGCGTTCGCCGACTTCCCGCTCATGGACGGGGAGCTGCTGCCCGCGGTGGCCGCCGATGCGCAGGCGATCCACCTCGCTCACCGCGCGGTGAGCGTCGCGGTTGCGGGCCTCGTCGCCTGGTCGGCGTTCGCCGTCTGGCGAGGGACCGATGCGCCGCTGCCGCGGCGGCTGGCCGGGTGGCTGGTCGTGCTCACCTTCGTGCAGATCGCGCTCGGTGGCGCGAACGTGATCTCGCGCCTCTCCGCGATCTTCGTCGTCCTGCACCTCGCGGTGGGCGCCGCCATGTGGGGGCTGGCCATCTGGCTGCTGCTCAGCAGCCGGCGGCACGAGCCCGCACGGACCGCTCGACGTGTCAAGGCGGCCGCCTCGGGGCCGATGGACACCGTGCGCTCCTACGTCGCGCTCACCAAGCCGCGAATCATCGAGCTGCTGCTGGTGACCACGGTGCCGACCATGGTCCTCGCCGAGGGCGGCATTCCGTCGCCGCTCCTGATGGCCGCGGTGGTCATCGGCGGCACGCTGGCGGCCGGTGGCGCGAACGCCATCAACCAGTACATCGACCGCGACATCGACGACCTCATGCGTCGCACGCGGCACCGGCCGCTTCCCCGGCACGCCATCACCCCCGGACGCGCGCTGGCCTTCGGCGTGATCCTCAGCCTCGTCTCCTTCGCATGGCTGGCGATCACCGTGAACCTCCTCAGCGCGCTCCTCGCCACGAGCGCCATCGGCTTCTACGTCTTCGTCTACACCATGTGGCTGAAGCGCACCACGCCACAGAACATCGTCATCGGTGGGGCGGCGGGCTGCGTCCCGGTGCTCGTGGCATGGGCCGCCGTGACCGGTGAGGTCGGGCTTCCGGCGCTCGTCCTGTTCGCCATCGTCTTTTACTGGACGCCGCCGCACTTCTGGGCGCTCGCGCTGCGCTATCGCGGCGATTACGCGGCGGCCGGCGTGCCGATGCTGCCCGTGGTGCGCGGCGAGGTCGAGACGGCGCGGCAGATCACGCTCTACTCGATCGCCCTGGTCGCGGTCAGCCTGCTCCTCCTACCGGCTGCCGGGATGGGCTGGATCTACCTCGCCGCAGCGCTCGTGCTCGGTGCGATCTTCGTGCGATTCGCGCTCCGCCTGCGAGGCGATGCGGCGAACGGCCGCGCCGCGATCAACCTCTTCCGCTACTCGATCAGCTACCTCACGCTGCTCTTCGCGGCGGTCGCCCTCGACGCGCTGGTGCGCCTCCCGCTGGGCTAGGCCTTCCGGCGTTTTGTCAGATTCGAGGAGGTTGCCCGCGCCCGATCGCGCGTAACGCGCACCTCGTATGAATCTGTCAGGAGGGGCGGGCGGAGTCCGCGCGAGCGGCTCGCTCCGCCGCAAGCCTCGCATCCAGGCGCGCGGTCCGTCTCTCCTCGTGTCGCATCCACGCCACGACCACGACGGCCATCCCGGCCAGGAACGCGAGGTCGCCCACGACCCACATGAGCATCCCGCCCAGCTGCTGGTCGGCGAGCGGCGTGGGGCCCCACGAGCGGACGTTGGTGACGTAGTGCGGGTAGAGCGCCGTGGACGCGGAGAGGAGCGCCACGCCGAGGAACGAGTTCTGTGGCATGGCCAGAAACAGGTAGAGAAGCCGCACGGGGTGGGGCATCCGCCACGGTGACGGGTCCACGCCGATGACCGGCCACCAGAACAGGAGCGCGGCCCCGAGGAAGGTGGCGTGCTGGAAGTAGTGGAGCGCCGCGTTCTCCAGCGCCTGGTCGTAGAAGACGCTGAAATGCCAGCTCCAGTTCACCGCCGCGAACAGGATCCAGGCGATCACCGGGAACGAGATGAGGTGCACGATGCGGCTCTGGAGGACCGACAGGATCCGGCGCCGGACCGATGGCGACGCCACGCGCAGGACCAGCGTGATCGGCCCGCCCGCCAGCAGCAGCGGCGCGGCGACCAGCTCCAGGAGGATGTGCTGGACCATGTGCACGCTGAAGAGCGCTCCCTCGTATGCCTCGATGGGCGACAGGAGCGCGAGGCCGATGGCGGCCAGCCCGGCGCCGAACAGCCATGACCGATGTGCCGGCTGGCGGTTCGCCGGGTGCTCGCGGTTCACGCGACGCACCGCCCACAGGTAGGCTGCGCCGGTGAGGGTCAGCCCGACGGCGACGAGCGGGTCGAACGTCCAGGCCAGCAGCACCGCGGGGAAGGCGGGCTCATCCGGCGCGGCCCCGTGCGCCAGGACCGACGCCGGCGCCACGAGCGCGGCTGCGGCCAGCGAGAGCGAGGCGAGGAGCGTGCGGCGCATCGGCCCATTCTCCCGCGACCGGGGGTGGAACCGCGTCGCGCCGCGTCGCGTCCATCGCGACATGAAGCGAACCGCCGCCGGCCTCCTCGTCCTTCTCATCCTCCTCGCCGCCTGCTCGACGGGTGGCGGCGATGCCACCGACAGCGATGGCCTCGAGCACCCGACCGCAGCGGACGAGGCGATCTTCGTGATCGACTCCGCCGGCGGATTCGTGCCCATCGAGTTCTCGGTCACGCGGACCCCGACCTTCGTGCTGCTCGGGGATGGGCGCGTGGTCATCCAGGGCATGCAGACCCTCGAGTTCCCGGGCCCCGCGCTGTCGCCGCTCATGCAGCGCACCCTCACCGAGGGAGGAATCCAGGAGATCCTGCGGCTCATCGACGACACCAACCTGTTCACCGCCGATCTCGACCTGCGTGGAGCGGCGAACATGGTGGCGGACGCCTCGGACACGATCTTCACCTTCAACGGCGCTGGCCGGGAGGTCACCGTCAGCGTCTATGGCCTCGGCACCATCACTCCGATGCGAGGCGGGGAGCTGCCGCCGGGCATCAGCTCCGCCGAGATGGAGGCGCACGCCGTCCTCCTGCAGCTCAACGACCGGATCGTGACCCTCGACACGTGGCTGCCCGAGGATGCATGGGAGGCCCCCGGTTGGCTGCCGTACGAGCCGGACGCCCTGCGCCTCCACGTTCGCGACGTGACCGGCCAGCCCGTCGAGGGCGGTGACATGCCGCAGCAGCGACGCCCGTGGCCGACCGCCGCGGACCCCGCCGCATTCGGCGAGCCGACGAGCTTCGGTGACGGCACCCGCTGCGGCGTCGTGGAGGGAGAGGAGGCTGCCATCTGGTTCGAGGCGCTCTCGTTGGCGAACCAGCTGACGATGTGGTCACCGGAGAGCGACCCCGACCGGCGTTTCAGCGTCTCGGCCCGTCCGCTCCTGCCGCACGAGGATGTCAGCTGCCCGGAGAACACCGGCACGTAGCGGCGCTGACAGGCGCGGCTGCCCCGCAGGCAGAGGCAGCGGGCCGTTCGCTACAATGCAGCCGGTGCCGCCTCAGCGCGACTGGGCGCGCCCGCCTGACATCACCCCGAACGCGGCCGTAAACGACCTGCCGCGCCGGACGCGCCGCTTGAGAAACCCAGGAGCCTCGAACGAGCTGATGCCATCAACGGCGGCCCGATCGCCGGTGCGGATCGCAGTCCGTGCCGGCGCCCTGCTGCTCCTCGTCCTGCTGCTCGGCGGCTGCCTCCTGCCGCCGGCGCCCAAGACGGACGCGGGGCAGGATGTCTTCAACCTCTACGTTCTGGTGCTCGCCCTGGCGGCGATCGTCTTCGTCGGCGTCGAGGGCTTCATCGTCTACGCCATCCTCCGCTACCGGCGGCAGCCCGGCGACGACACGCTGCCCGAGCAGCACCACGGCAATACCAAGGTCGAGATCCTGTGGACGGCGATCCCATCGGTCCTCGTGCTCGTCCTGTTCGTGATGAGCGTCATCACCCTCAGCTCGGTGGAGGCCCGCTCGGATGAACCGGGGGTCATCATCAACGTCGAGGGCAGGCAGTGGACGTGGGTCTTCACCTACCCGGATGGGACCGAGATCACCGGGCCCAGCGGCGATGAGGTCGAGCTGGTGGTGCCGGTCGGCGAGCCCGTGCGCCTGGTGCTCGACTCGGCCGATGTCAACCACGCGTTCTTCGTTCCGGAGTTCCTGCTCAAGCGTGACCTGATCGACATGGGCGAGAACGCGCAGCCCAACGAGATCGAGTTCACGGTCACCGAGGCGGGAAGCTTCGCCGGCCAGTGCGCCGAGTTCTGCGGCGTGGGGCACGCGGACATGGTCTTCGTGGTGAACGCGATGCCGCGGGAGGAGTACGACCCGTACATGGCCGCGATTGCCGCGGGCGAGCCGCCGCCGGCCCCACCCGGGTCGGAGGAGTGCGGGACGACGATCGAGCTCGAGGCGGTCGAGGGCCAGCGGTTCGACACCGACGTCATCGAGGCGCCGGCCGGCGAGGACTTCTGCATCGAGCTCACGAACAACGACACGGTGGACCACGACGTGGGCATCGAGGAGACTGACTTCAACGGCGACGACATCGGCCCCGGCGAGTCGATCACCTACCTGATCCCGGCCATGGAGGCCGGCGACTACACCTTCTACTGCACCCTTCATCCCACGACGATGGTCGGCGACCTCGCCGTGAACGAGTAGCGGAGCCGACAACGAGCATGGCCACCACGACCCTCGATCCACGCGCGGGCACCTATCGGCGCTCGTGGGTGCTCGACTGGCTGACGACCGTCGATCACAAGAAGATCGGCATCCTGTACATCCTCAACAGCTTCATCTTCTTCTTCGCCGCGGGCATCCTGGCGCTCGTCATCCGCAGCGAGCTGGCGGTCCCAGGTCTCCAGTTCGTGGACGTCGCGACCTACAACCAGGCGTTCACCATGCACGGCACGATCATGATCTTCCTGTTCATCGTGCCGGTGCTGGCCGGGTTCGGGAACTACATCGTGCCGCTCATGATCGGCGCGCCGGACATGGCCTTCCCGCGCATCAACGCGCTGAGCTTCTGGCTGCTGCCGCTCGGCGGCGGCCTCATCTTCTCGGGCTACCTCTTCGGCGGGGCGGCCGCCGAGGGCTGGACGGGGTATGCCCCCCTGACCGCCGAGCGCTACGCCCCGGGCGTCGGAACCGACCTGTGGATCATCGGCCTGACCCTGGTCGGCACCGCATCGATCCTGGGCGCGGTGAACTTCATCGCCACCATCTTCAAGATGCGCGCGCCGGGCATGACCCTCTTCCGAATGCCCATCTTCGTGTGGACCATCCTCGTCACCGCGACGCTCCTCCTGCTCGCCACGCCGGTGCTGACCGCGGGCCTCATCGCCCTGTTCATCGACCGCAACTACGGCGGATCGTTCTTCGACCCGGCTGTCGGTGGCAACCCCGTGCTGTGGCAGCACATCTTCTGGTTCTTCGGGCATCCGGAGGTCTACATCGTCATCCTGCCGGCGATGGGCGTGGTGAGCGAGATCATCCCGGTCTTCTCCCGCAAGCCGCTCTTCGGCTACAAGGCCTTCGTCTTCGCCACCATCGGCATCGGCCTGCTGAGCTTCAGCGTGTGGGCGCACCACATGTTCACCACCGGGCAGGTGCTGCTGCCGTTCTTCGCATTCATGACCACGCTCATCGCCATCCCGACCGGCGTGAAGATGTTCAACTGGCTTGCCACCATGTGGCGCGGCAAGATCACGTTGGCGACGCCGATGCTGTTTGCCCTCGGCTTCGTGTCGATGTTCCTCATCGGCGGCATCAGCGGAGTGATGCTCGGACAGCCGCCGATCGACTTCCACCTCCAGGACACCTACTTCGTGGTCGCGCACCTGCATTACGTGTTCTTCGGCGGGTCGGTCTTCGGCGTCTTCGCGGCGGCCTACTACTGGTTCCCGAAGATGACGGGGCGCAAGCTCAACGAGCCGCTCGGCAAGGTGCACTTCTGGATGCACTTCATCGGCTTCAACCTCGCCTTCTTCCCGATGCACCAGCTCGGGCTGTCGGGGATGCCGCGGCGCATCGCGGACTACAGTCCCGACGCGGGGTGGACGATCTTCAACCTGGTGTCGACCGTGGGCGCGTTCATGATCGCGGCCAGCATCGTTCCCTTCCTCATCAACGTGGTCGCGACGCTCATCAACGGCGAGCCCGCGGGTGACGACCCGTGGGAGGCGAACACCCTCGAGTGGGCGACGAGCTCACCGCCGCCCGCCCATAACTTCGACCGCCTGCCGCCGATCCACTCCGAGCGCCCGCTCTTCTTCCTGACCCATGGACACGGGCACGGCCCGGCCGCGGGCCGCGAGCGAGACCTCGTCGAGGAGCCGGAGGACGATGCCGAGCGTCGCGGGGGAGCCGCATGAGCAGCACTGTGTCGGCGCAGCCCGGGGGGCTGCACACCAGCGAGGTGGCCGCGGAGGCGGGTGGCCACGCCCAGTCGGCCATGCCCACCGCGCTCCTCGGCATGCTGTTGTTCATCGCCAGCGAGGTGATGTTCTTCGGGGGCCTGTTCGCGACCTACTTCAACGCCCGCGCCACGTCGCCCGGGGAGTGGGGGCCACCGGCGGGCGCGCACGAGCTCGACATCGTGCTGGCGGGTGTCCTTACCGCGGTCCTCGTGGCATCGAGCTTCACCATGCAGTTCGGGGTGTGGGCCATCCGGCGCGGCAACATCCGCGGGCTCCGCATCTGGACCGCCCTCACGCTCGTCCTGGGGGTGGCCTTCCTGGCCGGCCAGCTGTACGACTACAGCGTTCTCGGTTTCGGCCTGGCCGATGGCGTCTTCGGCACCACGTTCTACACGCTCACCGGGTTCCACGGCGCGCACGTGTTCGGTGGCGTCGTGGGTTTGACGATCGTGCTGGCGCGGGCCATGCGCGGGCAGTTCAGCGCCCGGAACCACGTGGCGGTGGAGGCGGTCAGCATCTACTGGCACTTCGTCGATGTGGTGTGGATCGCCGTTTTCTCCACGATCTACCTGCTGAAGTAGGGACCGATGGGCATCAGCGACCAGGCAATCGGCTTTGTGATTCTCGGGGTCGGCCTCGTGGTGGTGCTCGGCGTCGTCTTCGCCATCGCCTCGCGGGGCGGTGACGGCGCGACGGCTCGGGCGCATCCCCCGCGCGGCGTGCATCTCCCGGACCCCAGCCTGCTGCCGGTGGCGCTGTCAGTCGCCGCGTTCCTGCTCGGCGGCGGTCTCGCCTTCCGCTCGGAAGGTCAGCTCGCGAACCCGTTCCTCGCCATTCCGGGCCTGATCGTGCTCATCGCCGGTTTGGTGGCCTGGGTCCGATCCTCCGGACGCGAGTGGCGCGAGACCGAGCACCGTCCGCACGATGACGGCGCGGCCCACTGAGCCGATGACGGCCCGCACCATCTCCCGACCTCGCGTGGACCTGCGCCGCCTGCCGCTTCGGCACCTCGTCCTCGCGGCCGTGCTCCCGCTCATCCTGCTCGCGCTGCTGGGCACCGCGCTCCTCGTCCGCGGCACGGGCTCGGCAACCGCCATCGGGACGCTGGCGCCGAGCTTCTCGCTCACGACGCTCGATGGCAGCCCGATCCACCTCGCCGACCTCCGCGGCCGACCGGTCATCGTCAACTTCTGGGCGAGCTGGTGCGTGCCGTGCATCGAGGAGTTCCCGGTCCTGCGCGACGCGGCGGCCCGCCACGCGGACGACGGCCTCGTCATCGTCGGCATCGTCTACCGCGATCGCACCGAGGCCGCCCGGCAGTTCATGGCCAGCAACGGGGCCACGTGGACGGCGGCGATGGACCCGGACGAGCGCGTGGCGGAGGCGTACGAGGTGGTTGGCCCGCCGGAGACCTTCTTCATCGGCCGTGACGGGACGATCGTCGCACGGCACTTCGGACAGTTCACCGCCACGTCGCTCGAAGCGAAGATCGCGGCCATCATGGGCGGGGAGGAGAGCCAGAGATGACCATCGAGCGCACGGAACGAACCGATCTTGCCGGCGATGCCGGGGTCGGTGCGGCCGACGGCGATGCCGGCCGCAACCTGCCGGCGACCCGGGCCGACACGAGGCTCAGCACCGGCGATGCCGAGCGGCGCGCGGCAACGAGCTGGCGGCAGCCCATCAGCGTCGCCTACCTGCCCCTCGCCCTGATCACCTTCATCGTCCTGGCATTCGCCATGGCGATGTGGACCTTTCTCGCCACCACGGCATGACGTTGCTGAGCTGAGGTGGCCACCGTTTCCGAGGCGGCGATCGAGATCACCGGACTGCGCAAGTCCTACGGCGCCCTCGAGGCGGTCCGTGGCGTTGACCTGCGCGTGGAGCGCGGCGAGGTCTTCGCGCTGCTCGGCCCCAACGGGGCGGGGAAGACCACGACCGTCGAGATCCTCGAGGGGCATCGGACGCGGGACGCCGGCGACGTCAGCGTGCTCGGCCACGACCCGGGCCGCAACGAGCGCGCGCTGAAGGAGCGCGTGGGCATCGTGCTCCAGCAGACGGGCGTGGAGCCGTATCTCACCGTGCGGGAGGTGGTGGAGCTGATCGGCGGCTACTACCCTGCGCCGCGCGCGGTGGACGAGGTGCTTCAGCTCGTCGGGCTGACGGATCAGGCGAAGCAGCGCGTCATCAAGCTGTCCGGAGGGCAGAAACGCCGCGTCGACCTGGCCGTCGCCATCGTCGGCGACCCCGAGCTCCTCTTCCTGGACGAGCCGACGACCGGCTTCGACCCTTCCGCGCGCCGCCAGGCGTGGGAGACGCTTCGCGGGCTCACGCAGCTCGGCAAGACGATCTTCCTCACCACGCACTTCATGGACGAGGCGCAGGCGCTCGCGGACCGCGTGGCCGTGATGGCGGCCGGGCGCATCGTGGCAACCGGCACAGTCGACGAGCTCATCAGCAGCGGAGCGCAGGTGAGCCGTGTTCGCTTCCGACTGCCGGACGGTGTGGCACCGCCGGAGGCGCTTGGCGCGCACCGCGAGGCATCGGTCTGGCGGCTGGAGACCCCAACGCCAACGCGCGCGCTGCACGAGCTCACGTCGTGGGCTCTTGGCGCCTCGGTCGAGCTGGCCGACCTCGAGGTGAGCCGTCGCTCTCTCGAGGACATCTATCTCGAGCTCACCGGCGAGCCGCCCGAGCAGGGCGAGGCACCGGCATGAGGGGCGCCGCGCTGGCCCTGCGCCAGGTCGGATACGAGAACCGTGCCTTCTGGCGCAACCCGGCTGCCGCCTTCTTCACCTTCGCCTTCCCGCTGATCTTCCTGGTGATCTTCACCACGATCTTCGGCCGCGAGGCCGCGCGGTTCTTCACCGCCGGGATCATCACCCTCTCGGTCGTGAGCGCCACGTTCACGAACATCGCCATGTCGGTGACGCTCGCCCGCGAGAAGGGCATCCTCAAGCGGATCCGGGGCACCCCGCTGCCACCCCTCGCCTACCTGGTGGGCCGGATGCTCCACGCGGTCGTGATCGGCCTGATCCTCGCCGTGATCGTCATGGCCTACGGCGCGCTGACCCAGGGCGTCGAGGTCCCATGGGCGGGGCTGCCGGTCCTGCTCCTGACGCTGATCGTCGGTTCGGCCGCCATGTGCGCCCTCGGGCTGGCCGTGAGCGCGCTCATTCCGAACTCCGACGCGGCGCCGGCCGTGGTCAACGCCGCGGTGCTGCCGCTCTACTTCATCAGCAACGTATTCACGCCAGCTGACCAGCTGCCGGATTGGCTCGACGCTGTCAGCAAGGTCTTCCCGATCCGCCACCTGGCCGATGCGGTTGCATCGGTCTACACGGCTGCCCCCGCGGCTCCGGACATGCCGTGGGGTTCGCTCGCCGTGGTCGCCGTGTGGGGTGTGGGGGCGGCGCTGTTCGCGCTCCGCTTCTTCCGCTGGGAGCCGCGCCGCTAGGAGCCCGTTCCCCGTGCCCGCCCGTTCCCGTGGGGCGGTCATATCCCGTGGGGCGGGCGTATCGGCCGATGAAGAGGCTGATCTGCCCGTGGGCTGGGAAGAACGGCCGCCGACCGGTCATTCTGCCCGTGGGGCGGGAATCAGCCGATGGGCGCGGCCACGGCGGCAGACCCTGGCGCGGGATAGCGGCGCTCCACGTACTCCTCGAGGATGGCGAGGAAGCGCGGCACGATGTCGTCGCCGCGGAGCGTCTCGGTCTTCTCCCCGTCCACGAACACCGGCGCCACCGGTTCCTCGAACGTCCCGGGAAGCGAGATCCCAATGTCGGCGTGCTTCGACTCGCCGGGGCCGTTCACCACGCAGCCCATGACGGCCACTCTCAGCTCCTCGACGCCGGGGTGCGTCTCGCGCCAGCCCGGCATGCGGTCCACGAGATAGGCCTGGATGTCGCGCGCCATCTCCTGGAAGAACGTGCTCGTCGTGCGTCCGCAGCCGGGACAGGCGCTGACCTGGGGCAGGAAGGAGCGCATGCCCATCGACTGGAGGACCTGCTGCGCCACCTGCACCTCGACGGTCCGGTCGCCTCCGGGCTCCGGGGTGAGGCTGACGCGGATGGTGTCGCCGATGCCTCGCTGAAGCAGGATCGCGAGCCCCGCCGTCGAGGCGATGATGCCCTTCGGCCCCATGCCCGCCTCGGTGAGCCCCAGGTGCAGCGGGTAGTCGCAGCGCTCGGCGAGGCGCGTGTAGACCTCGACGAGGTCCTGCACGCCGCTCACCTTGGCCGACAGGATGATGCGGTCGTGGGGCAGCCCGACCTCCTCGGCGAGGCGGCCGGAGCGCAGCGCCGACTCGAGCATGGCCTCGATCATCACCTCGCGGCTGTCCATCGGCTCCGGCAGCGCCGCGTTGGCGTCCATCATCTCGGTGAGCAGCTGCTGATCGAGCGATCCCCAGTTGACACCGATGCGAACCGGCTTCTCGTTGGCGAGTGCGACCTCGATGATCTGGGCGAAATGCTCGTCCCGCCGTTTGGCGCCGACGTTGCCCGGGTTGATGCGGTACTTCGCCAGGGCCGCCGCCATCGCCGGGTACTGGGTGAGGAGCAGGTGACCGTTGTAGTGGAAGTCGCCGATGAGCGGGACGTCGACGCCGAGCCGATCGAGCTTGTCGCGGATGACCGGCACCGCCTTCGCGGCCTCGTCGTTGTTCACCGTGATCCGGACGAGCTCCGACCCGGCATGCGCGAGCTGTGCGACCTGGATCGCGGTGCCGTCCGCATCGGCCGTGTCGGTGTTCGTCATCGACTGCACGACGACCGGGTGGTCTGATCCGACCGGCACTTCGCCCACGAGCACCGTCGTCGCGCGTCGCCTGAGCAGGGCTGTCATGGTCGAGTCATGGTAGATGGTGCATCGGTGAGGAGCTCGCGATGGGTTGCTCGCCGAGCGAGCAGGTTTCGGCACGCGCAATGCACGAGCGGCGGCCACGAGGACCGCGAGAGAGGACACATGGATGGAGGTTGAGGTGCAGTCACGCCCCGTCTGGATCGTCGAGGACGAGCCGACGGTCGGGAAGCTGGCCGCTGAGATCTGCGAGGGGGCGGGTGCGCTGCCCACGGTCTTCCGCGCTCCGCTGCCGTTCCTCCTCGCGCTGCGCGGCTCGAGCATGCCCGCGGCCATCATCCTGGACTGGCGCCTCGAGAACGACCTGAGCTCCGGCCTCTTCCTGGCGGCGCGCCACCGATACAGCGGGATGCCGGTGATCTACTGGACCAACAGCCCCGAGACGTTGCCGGCCATGATCCGGGACGACGCGCTGACCCTGGTGGCCGATAAGCAGGGCGGCGTGGAGGCGCTCGAGCGCGCTCTCGGCTGGGCCTTCGGCCACAGTCGACCTACGTACGTTCAGTCGCCGGACTCCGCGTAGCGCCCCAGCGCGAGCGAGGCGTTCATCCCCCCGAAGCCGAACGAGTTGGAGAGCGCGGCGTCGGGCCGTGCGAGGATCGGCTCGCGGATCACGTTCAGGTCGATTCCCTCGTCGAGGTGCTGGAGGTTGCAGGTGGCCGGCAGCGTCCCATGGTCGAGCGCCATGGCCGTGATCGCGGCCTCGATGGCGCCCGAGGCGCCGAGCGCGTGGCCGTACAGCCCCTTCGTGCTGCTGATCGGGATGCCGCCGCCGCGTGGCCCGAAGGCAGCCGCGATCGCGCGTGCCTCGGCCGGCTCGTTCAGCACGGTGCTCGAGCCGTGGGCGTTGATGTAGCCGATGCGGTCCGGCCCGATCCCGGCGTCCCCCAGCGCCATGCAGATGGCGCGCGCCGCCTCCCGCCCGTCCGGACGCGGCGCCGTCATGTGATACGCGTCGTTGCTGGCGCCGTAGCCGAGCACCTCGGCGACGATTCGTGCCCCGCGTCGGATCGCGCTGTCACGCTCCTCGAGCACGAGCATCGCGGCGCCCTCGCCCATCACGAAGCCGTCGCGGTCGCGGTCGAAGGGGCGCGACGCGGTCGCCGGGTCGTCGTTGCGCTGCGAGAGGACCTTGATCATCGCGAAGGATCCGAAGGTCAGCGGGGCGAGCGGCGCCTCCGACCCGCCCGCGATCGCGACCTCCACCGTGCCGTCGCGCACGGCCTCGAACGCCTGGCCGATGGCCACCGTCCCCGAGGCGCATGAGTTTGCATTTCCGACCGAAGGGCCGGTGATGCCGAGGTCGAGCGCCACGTTGCTCGCGCCGGCGCCCCCGAACACCGCCAGGGCCAGGGTGGGGGCCACGCCGCGCACGCCCCGCGTCACGTAGCCGGTGTGCTGCTCCTCGGCGAAGGCCACGCCGCCGAGCGCCGAGCCGATCCAGACGCCGCTGCGGCTGGCCATGCCGTTGCGCATCGGCAGGTCGGCATCCTCGACCGCCTGGCGAGAAGCGGCCACGGCCAGCGCGCTGAACCGATCGAGCCGTCGGGCTCGCCTGGCGTCGAGGTGATCCGCGGGGTCGAAGTCGACCTGCGCCGCGATGCGCGAGGGAAAGGGCGACGCGTCGAACCGGTCGATCTCGCGCACCGCCGACTCGTTGCGCATGACGCCATCCCACAGGCCGTCGGCCCCCGTTCCGATCGGCGTGATGGCGCCGATGCCGGTGATGACCACCCGACGCCTCATTGCGTCCCCTCGGCCAGCGCCTTCACGCGTCGCAGCGTCCGGCCGGCGATGGCCTCGATGAACTGCGGGCCGATGACCGTGCGGGCCACGAGCTCGCCGATGAGCGGCCAGCGCAGGTCGAGCCGGTGCTCGATGCTGACGTCGACCCCTCCGTCCCGTTCCTCGAAGCGCCACGCGACCCACATGCCCCGCGTGACCCCGCCGGTGTGCACGAACTCGATGCGTCGCTCCTTCGGCAAGGGGCGCTGGATCGCCTCCCACGTCACCGGGATCGGGCCGCGCCGGGCGCCCATCGCGAAGCGCCGCTCGCCGTTCGGGTCGTTGACGGGCCGCACGTACCGGTAGTGGGGCAGGATCTGCGGCCAGCGCTCGACGTTCGCCGCGAGCGCGAAGATGCGCTCGTACGGGGCGTCGATTCGCTGATGCAGCCGGCTCTTCACGGCGCGATGACCTCGAGCAGGGCCGCCGGCGTCAGCGCGTGCGTGGCTGGTCGGAGGTCACCCAGCGCCGATCCCAGCCGCAGCGCCGCTCCCGGGCGCTCCTCCAGCCTCCCGACGGCGTGGGCCAGCACCGGCGGGGCCAGCAGGAAGCCCTGGACGACCCAGGTGAGCGCGGTCTTTGCCGCGAATGCGCGCCGTCGTGCCCGCGCATAGCCCCGCTCCACATCACCACCGGAGCGCAGCGCTTCGGCAGCGGCGCGCGCCGAACGGAGCGCCCGGTAGATCCCCTCGCCGGTGAACGGATCGACGAATCCGGCGGCATCGCCGATGAGCAGCCATCCCGGCCCGGCCACGCGCGATACCCGATGCCCGATGGGCGCCGCGCCGCGGATCGGTGTCACCCGGCGCGCCCCGGTCAACCGCTCGGCGACGGCCGGGATCGCGGCGATGGCCGCCTCGAATCTCGATCTGCTGTTGCCGGACACCCCGTCCAGCGGCAGCGCCATCCCCACGTTCAGCATCCCGCCGGCCGTCGGCGCGAGGCCGATGTAGCCGCCGGCGCCCACGTGCATCTCGCCGTGATCGGCCGGACCATCGTCACCCGCGTAATGGGCGACCAGGCCCAGTCGGCGCGGAAAGCGCACCGGCCGCTCAACGCCTGCCAGCCGGCCGACGGTGGACCGCACGCCATCGGCGCCCACCGTCCAGTCCGCGGTCACCAGCTCCTCGCGGTCGGTCTCGTGGTCGCGGATCCAGGCGCCGCGCACTCGCCCCGCGGCGGTCTCCAGCCGCACGGCGGAGGCGCGCTCGCGCAGCGTCGCGCCGGACCGAGCCGCATGCGAGGCCAGGCGTGCATCGAATGTCTGCCGGTCGACGCCCCACGCGCTGCGCGCCCCGCGACCGTCCGCGTACCGGATCATCGTGGTGCGGCCACCCGCGTGCAGCTCCATCCCCGAGAGGGGCGCGGCGGCATCCGTCCATTCGTCGGGCGGCATGCCGATGCGCGCCAGCTCCTCGACGATGCGCGGGCTGGCGTACTCGGCGCACGCCTTCGGCCGTGGGTGACGGGCCGACTCGACCAGCATCACCGATGCGCCGGCACGCGCCATCGAGGCCGCCAGCGCGGAGCCCGCCGGCCCGGCACCGATCACGAGCAGGTCGAGGTGTGTCATCCGCTCGTTCGTGATACCGCGGCCGTCACGACGCGCGGCATGAAGCGGTTCGACTGCCAGCGCACCTCGAGCCCTGCCTCGCCGAGCAGCTCGTCCAGCTCGCCCAGCGTGTATGCCCGACGAACGGATCTCAGTCCGTCCACGCGCGTGGCGCGACAGCGACCGAGCAGCGCGACCGTCACACCGGTCGCGACGAACGGGAAGACTCCTCGGCGCAGGTCGTTGATCACCACGCCGTGCCGGGCCACCCGGGCCATCTCGCGCAGAACCGCGACGGCATCGCCGGGGTCGAGGTGGTGAAGCAGCAGCGAACAGTGGCTCACGTCGAGCTCGTCATCTGCGTGGGGGAGCGCCCGGCCGTCGCCGCCGATCACCTCGACGAGCGGCTCATCAGCGGTGGCCCTGCGTGCCCGATCGAGCACCTGCGAATGATTGTCCGCGGCGACCGTCCGCCATCCGTGCCGCGCGAACGCCAGGGCCATGTCGGCCATGCCGGCACCGACGTCCACGACGCGCACCTCTTCGCGTTCCCGCACCAAGTGGCGGATCGCGCGGATCGAGGCATCGGTCCCTCCGGGGAGCCGATTCAGTCGTGCGAGGTCGCGGAGATTGCGATCGAGCTCGCCACGATCGACACCGGCCTCGTCGAGGAGCTCGGTGAGGTCGGCGCGACGATGCAGGCCCGCGCCTTCGCGCAGCCACGCCAGGCGTTCGCCCAACGCGCGCGGTCGGCTCGTCCTGCTGTCAGCCGTCTCGTCGGAGATCGCCAACTGATCGCTGCTCCAGTTTCAGTGGTGCGAGGCATGGTGCGCGCCTCGGACGCGTTGCGCACGGAGGCGTGAGATTGCCCCTCTCACATACGCGGTGGGCCGCCGCCTGCATGCGGCGCCGACGGGTCCGACCTGACGGAGCCTCGACGCATCGAGCGACCGGCGGAGCGGTAGACTGGAGTCCCCATGACTGCCACTGTTCCGCCGGTCTCCGGCCCCACGAGTCCACCCGACGCCCCCATCGCCACGAATCACCGCAAGGTGGTCATCATCGGCTCAGGACCGGCCGGCCTGACGGCCGCGCTCTACGCCGCGCGCGCCAATCTCGAGCCCCTGGTCATCGCGGGCAACGTGCCGCTCGGCCAGCTGATGATCACCTCCGACGTCGAGAACTACCCCGGCTTCCCGCAGGGGATCCAGGGGCCGGAGCTCATGCAGCTATTCCGCGAGCAGGCGGAGCGCTTCGGCTCGACGCTCATCGACAAGGATGCGACGAAGGTCGACTTCAGCGAGCGCCCCTTCCGCATCTGGATCGGGGACGACGAGTACCGCGCCGATACCGTCATCGTCGCCACGGGCGCATCGGCCCTGTGGCTCGGCCTCCCGTCCGAGGAGGCGTTCCGCGGCAAGGGCGTGAGCGCCTGCGCGACGTGCGATGGGTTCTTCTTCCGCGACCGCGAGATCGCCGTGGTCGGCGGCGGCGACACGGCGCTCGAGGAGGCCCTGTTCCTGACGAAGTTCGCGTCGAAGGTCACCGTGCTCGTGCGCCGGGACGCGTTCCGCGGCAGCAAGATCATGCAGGACCGCGTCTTTGCCCACCCGAAGATCGAGGTGCGCTGGAACACCGAGGTGGCCGAGGTCACCGGCGAGACCACCGTCGGCGGCATCCTGCTGCGTGACACGCGCGACGGCACGGAGTCGACGCTCGATGTCACCGGCCTCTTCATCGCCATCGGCTACAAGCCCAACACGGACCTCTTCAACGGCAAGCTCGAGCTCGACGAGCGCGGGTATCTCAAGGTCGTCGACGAGACCGGATCCGTGATCGAGGGCGTGTTCATCGCCGGCGACGTCCATGACCACCGGTACCGCCAGGCCGTGACCGCCGCCGGCGACGGGTGCAAGGCGGCGATCGACGCCGAGCGCTGGCTGGAGTCGGTCGGCGAGACCACGGCCGTCACCGCGACGAACTGGTAGCCGCCGCCCGCATGGCGCAACGCAGGCCGCGCCCGGAGGACCTCTACGATCTCCGGGTGCCGATGGACCTCGACCTGTCGCCCGACGGGAGGTTCGTCGCCTTCGCCCTCAAGTCAGTGGCGCCGGGCAAGGACGGCTACCGCTCATCGCTGTGGATCGTGCCCGCCGATGGCGGAGCCGCCGCGCGGCAGCTGACGGTTGGAAGCACGTCTGACACCTTCCCGCGCTGGAGCCCCGACGGCCGCACGCTGGCATTCCTATCCGACCGCGCGGCGATCCTCCAGGCCGGCGGGGGAGGTGCGAAGGGCGGTGAGGCGAAGGCGCCCGAGGCGGGGGGCACCCAGGTCTGGCTCCTTCCGTTCGCCGATGGCGGCGAGGCTCGCCAGCTGACCGACCTGCCGCAGGACGTTGAGGGCCTCGCGTGGTCTCCCGACGGGCGGCGCCTGGTGGTGGTGAGCGGCGCTGCCTCGACCCGGCCCGAGCGCAAGCCCGTACGCGAGCCCGACGAGCCGCCGCCACCCGATACGCGGCTCATCGACCGCCTCAACTACCAGTTCAACGGCGTCGGCTTCATCGACGATCGATTTCAGCGGCTGTGGCTCGTCGACGTGGCCACCGGCGCCGCCGAGCTGCTGACGCGCGGCAACAGACACGACCGGGATCCGCAGTGGTCGCCGGACGGCCGGCAGGTCGCGTTCGTCAGCGACCGCCATCGGAACTCGGACCTCGGCTGGCGCGCCGACATCTACCTCGTCGACGTGTCAACGCGCCGGGTGCGGCGGCTCTCCCCCGGGCGCGGACGTCAGGAGTGGGGCGCACCGGCCTGGTCTCCCGACGGCCGCTGGGTGGCCGCGATCGGCAGGCGTGACTGGCGCATCGGCGAGATCCTCCAGCACTCCATCTGGCGGTTCCGCGTCCGGGCAGGAGAGGCCGAGGATCTCCTTTTGGACTCCGACCTCGATGCAGCGGGCGCCATGAACAGCGACCTGTTCGGCGGCGGGGATCCTCGCCTGCACTGGATGGCCGATGGACGCTGGATCGTGTTCGCCGCCCCGATCGAGGGAAGCTTCGAGCTCTGGCGCGTGGCGCCGGAGGATCGGCACGTCGAGCGCCTGACGCGTGATCGCCACTACCTCGGTCGGCAGCGGGTCGTCCCCACGGCTCGCGGCGGAGCCCGGGTGGCCGCGATCCGCCTGAGCGGCACAGAGGCTCCGAACGTCGTCGTCGGCGACATCCCGGCCGGCCGTTCGCCCACGGACGGTGTCGCGCTGCGCCGCGTTACCGATCTCATGCGGGAGGCCTGGCGCGACATCGGCCTGGTGCGACCGGTCGAGCGCTGGCACGAGGTCGACGGGCGCCGCATCCAGGGATGGGTCATCCGGGCCCCGGCAGCTCGCGAACCTCACCCGCTCCGGTGGTCCTCGAGATCCATGGCGGTCCGGCCACGCTCTACGGCTGGTCGCTGATGTGGGAGTGGCAGGTGCTCGCCGCCAACGGGATCAGCGTATATGCCTGCAACCCGCGTGGCTCGCAGGGCTACGGTCAGCCCTTCCTCACCGCGAATCATGGCGACTGGGGCGACGGGCCGATGCGCGACGTCATGGCCGGGCTCGAGGGCCTCGCCGCCGATGGCCTCGTCGACCCCGATCGGATGGGCGTGACCGGCGGCTCATATGGCGGCTACCTCACGTCGTGGATCGTCGGCCACACCGACCGATTCAAGGCCGCGGTCACCTGCCGCAGCGTCAACGACATGGTGAGCGAGATGCTGTCCGGCGACATCGGCGGCCCGACCTTCGGCCTCTCCGAGTACGGCGTGCAGCCGTGGGACGACTGGGACCTCTATCGGCGCCACTCGCCGCTGACGTACGCGACCAGCGTCACGACTCCGCTGCTCATCCAGCACGCGGAGAAGGACCTGCGCTGCACGATCATCCAGGCGGAAGAGCTCTTCGCCGTCCTCCGCTCGCTCCGCAAGACCGTTCGGCTGATGCGCACGCCGGACGAGTCGCACGAGCTCACCCGCTCCGGGACGCCTTTCCGCCGCGTGGACAACCTGCGCCTGATCGCCGATTGGTTCCGGCACTTCCTGGTCGACGGCAAGACGGGCCTGCCGCGGGTGGATCGCAACCGGGGCTGATGTCCGGCGACCTATTGGTTGCCTGGTGTGAATTGCGACGTTTCGCCTGCCGAAGCAGCGGCGGCCGCTACCTCGAGCCACGCATCGGCGGTGCCGTCGCGAGGCAAACCGCGAACGACCACGGTGTCAACCACGGACCGATAGGGCGCGAGCGCCTCGCGTACGGCCACGGGATCGGCCGGCTCGACCGCCACGCCGATGAGCCGGTCTCCCTGATCGGCGAACGCGCGCGCGTAGTGGGCACCGACGCGGGCGTATCGGTCCATCTCTGCCCGCAGGCGGTCGGTCGCTCCCGGCCCCACCGCGGTGCGCACGTACGCGACCAGCCGCGGAGCAGGCCGGCCCGCGTCCGCAGCCCCGGCGGCCACGAGCTCGCGGAGATCGGCGAGCCGCTCCGGCAGCGCCCAGTTGGCAACGACCGCATCGGCGACCTCGCCGGCCAGCCGTGCCATCCGCGGTCCCACCGCCGCGATGGCGACCTGGTGATCCGGCAGGAGCGCGCGAAGCTCCGCCACGCCGGAGCGGACGAGGTCCACCGAGCGCGATGATCCGCTGCCGACCCCGAGCGTCAGCCGCCCCGGCGAGATCGCCGCGCGCGCGACACGTCCCGCGATGACGGTGGGCGTCTGCCCGGAGAGCGCAACGACGCCCACGCCCAGCCGGATCGTGGTCGTGGCGCCCGCGATCTGCGCGAGGGTCGCGATGCCGTCACCGTCCGGCGTGTCGTTGACCCACAGCTCGTCGTAGCCACCGGACTCGATCGAACTGCCCAGGCGGGCCGCATCCACGCGGTCCATGGCGGTGATTCCGAAGGCAGTGCGCGGGCGCATGGTTCCACCTTGCCAGACGCGGGGAGGCGTGACACCGGTAGTACGCTGCTCCGATCATCGGCTTGACCACGCCGGCAGCCATCGCGCTCGGCGTCGACGACGTGGAGGCCGCACAGGCGTCATCGGCCAGACCGAGAGCATCCAGGCCTAGCGCGGAAGCGTCGCTCTCGCGAGATCCGGCACGTCGGTCACGAAGCCCCACAGGCCCAGCGCGGCCAGGTGCCGCATGCGGCCCGGATCGTTGACGACGTAGCAGCCGATCTCGCGCCCGTACACGCCGGCCAGCGTCAGGATCGGGGAGGGGTCCAGCCCGAGGTCGGCCTCCCATGGGTGCACCCCCACGTGGCCGTGCTCGGTCGCCCATACGAGCGCGGCCTCGATCGGCTGCCCTGGGACGAGAAGGTAGCCGGTGCGGATGCCGCGGTCGAGCTCGCGCACGCGATCGATCGACCGTTCATCGAACGAGATTACGGAGACCCGCTCCTCGTCTCGCACCGGCCTGCCGCGCAGCGCCGCGACGACCGCGTCGGCGGCCGCGCGCGCCTTGATCTCGACTACCAGCCCCAGGTCGTCGGGAAGCCAGTCGAGCACCTCCGGGAGCGTCGGTACAGTCAGGCCACGGCCGCGGAACGGGTAGTCATCCTGCGGGCCAGCGAACCGAGCCCCGGCATCGGCCTGCCGCACCTGCTCCATCGTCATGCTGGCCACGGCGCCTGTGGCATCGGTCGTCCGGTCGAGCGTGTCGTCGTGGATGACCGCGAGCTGCTCATCCGCGGAGAGGTGAACATCCAGCTCGATCGCATCCGCTCCGGCGGCCACCCCCAGCCTGAATGCCTCGAGCGTGTTCTCCGGCGCTTGGGCCGATGCGCCGCGGTGGGCGACGATCAACGTCATTCCGACGCGCCATCCGGCAACCGCGCAGGATGGCGACCCCGATCAGCAGCAGCACGAGGAGCGACGCGATCGCCACCTGGTAGGCGGCCGTCCCGAGGTGGGGGAGCAGGCTCGAGACGATGATGCCGTACGCCACCGGGCCGACGACCGCGCTGAACTTCCCGACCAGGCCGTACAGCCCGAACATCTCGCCGACGCGTTCCGGGGGCGCCAGGCGCAGCAGCATGAGCCGATCGACCACGCCCACTCCCCCGAGCCCGGCGCCGAGCAGCGCGCCGGCGACGAGGAACGGGACCGGCGAGAGGGCCAGCGCGATGATCACGAGCCCGACGACCCATGTGGCGAGCACGGCGAAGAGCGTGCGTCGCGGCCCCCAGAGGTCGGCGAGCAGGCCCCATCCCAACGAGGCGACGACCGCCACGACGGTCAGGACCAGGAGCACCCGGAGCGCCTGTCCCTCGGTGAAGCCCACGGCGTAGACGGCGAAGGCGCTCATGACCGCAATCGCGGTGTTGATCGGGTCGGAGTAGAAGAATCGCGCGACGATGAATCGCAGGAGCCCGGGCGCCTGGCGCGCGTGGCGCACCGTCTCGGCCAGCTGGGCCCAGGATCGCCCGGCGTCGCCGAGACGGAAGCGGCCGCCGTCGCGGCCCCGCTCGTGGATGACGAGGAACAGCGGCGCCGCGAATAGCGCGAAGAGGGCGCCGACGAGCACGAACGTCGATGGAGTCGACTCACCGTCTGGGCTCGTGCTCACGCCAAGCAGCAGCAGCACGCCAACGAGCAGCGTCCCGCAGTAGCCGAGCGCCACTCCGATCCCCGACAGCCGCCCACGCGCCGGAGGATGTGCCACGCCGGGGAGCATCGCGTCGTAGTAGATGAGGGCGGCCTGGTAGGCGAAGTTGGCGAGCGCGAAGGCGACGAGACCCAGGCGGATGTCGATGAAGCCGATGACGACCGTTGCGAGGATGCAGGCGGCGGTGAAAGCCGCCAGGAACGGCTTCCGGCGCCCGAGGCGGTCGCTCATGGCGCCGAGCACCGGAGAGACGGCAGCGTTCACCAGGACCGAGGCGCTCAGCGCCGCGGTGAACCAGAACGTCCCGTCCTGCTCCCCCAGGAAGCGGATGGTCCACAGGCTCATCGCGAAGCTCACGATGGCGAACGAGAAGATCGTGTTCGCGAAGTCGTAGAAGGCCCAGGCGAGGGCCTCGACCGCGCTGCCCGACCGCGTCCAGCCGCCGAGGCCGCGCCACCATGCCGCCGGCGCCAGGACCGTCATGCTGCCACGCCGTGGGCCTTCATCGGCCGGATGATACGGCCCGCGCTGGGCCTAACTCTCGTGGGGCGGGCGTATCGGCGGCTCAGCGGCGAATTGACGTGGGGCGGGAGGCGCAGAGCACGCTTTTCGCATCCTGGAGCGCCGTCGGCGGCTGAACGTCCCCTGGCACGGGCAGTTCGGCCGGTGACCGGCCGTTACGCCCGTGGGGCGGCAAGCCGGCGGCAGGTGACCGGATCGGATAGATTCGCGCGGATGCCAGACAGTTCCCCACCCAGCGACTCGGCGCGTGCCCTCCACGCGCACAACAGCGCGTTCGCCGCCCTCGGGCGATGGACGTATCGATCGCGGCGCTGGCTGCCGGTCGTGGGGCTCACGGCGGTCATCGGCCTCAACGCATGGGCATTCGTCGGCGGCGGTCCGCTGAGCCAGGGTGGCTGGCAGGTGCCCGGCTCGGAGGCGGCCCGTGCATCCGCCCTCCTCTCCGAGCGATTCGGCGAGCAGGCCACCACCCTGTTTGTGATCTTCACCGATCCCGACGGCGAGGCGGACTCGCCGGCCTTCCAGGAGACCGTCCGGGACGCGATGGCGCCGCTCGCCGGTGAGGCGATCGTGGACGACATCGTCACGTTCGCGGACGTCGCGGACCCGGCCTTCGTCAGCACCGACCGCAGCCGCACCTTCGCCCTCGTCCGCCTCAACGTGGATACGGAGGAGGCGGTCGACGACTCGGAGCACCTTGCTTCGCTCGTGAACGCACCCACTGACGTGGAGACCGTGGTCACCGGCGTCCCGCTCGTCCAGTTCGAGTTCAACGAGGCGGTCGAGCAGGACCTCGTGCGGGCCGAGATCATCAGCCTGCCGATCGCGCTGCTCATCCTGCTCGCCGTCTTCGGAACACTGGTGGGCGCTGCGCTGCCCATCGTCATCGCCGGGATGGCGCTCCCGACATCGCTCGCGGTCATCGGCCTCCTGGCGAACGTGACGGAGATGAGCATCTTCGTGAGCAACGTCACGACCATGATCGGCCTGGCGCTGTCGATCGACTACGCCCTGTTCATGGTCAGCCGCTTCCGCGAGGAGCTCCGGCACGCCACCGTCGAGGATGCCGTGGAGCGCACGATGGCGACCGTGGGCAAGGCGGTCGCGATCAGCGGCGTGGCCGTCGCCATAGGCCTCGGAAGCCTGATCGTGTTCGAGTCTCCGGCCCTGCGCAGCATGGGCATCGGCGGTGTGGTGACGGTCATCTCGACGCTCGTGCTCGGGCTGACCGTCCTGCCCGCGCTTCTCGGCATGCTCGGGCCGCGCGTGAACCGGCTGCGCGTCCCGCTGCCGCGCGCGCTCCGCCTGGAGACCGAGGGAGACGGACGCGCGACGGAGGGCGGACACGGCCTATGGGCCCGCATAGCTCGCGTGGTCATGCGTCGCCCGCTGCTCATCGCCACGCCGGTGCTCGCGCTGCTGATCCTCGCCGGCCTTCCGTTCGCCGGTATCCAGCTCTCGACCGGCGGCAACCTGGACGACCTGCCACCGACCCCGGCGGTGGATGGCTTCCGCATCCTGGCCGACGAGTTTCCCGGCGGGGCGTCCGACCCGGTGGTGGTCGCCCTGCGCGCCGACGGGCCAATCGCGAACGACGGGTCACTCAGCCCGGAGTCGATCGCCGCATTCGAGCGGTACGTGGCCGATGTGGAAGCGGTCGCCGCGGCGGACGACGTGGCGAGCGTGCTGGACCCGCCGCCGGGCATCGAGCCCGCGGCCTATCTCGGTCTGCTGGCGCTCCCGTCGGCCCAGCGCCCGCCGGAGGCGGCGGGCCTCGATGCGCACGTCGAGCGCTGGGTGACGGGCGACGTCGCGCGCGTGGACGTCTTCGGGTCGTCGCTCCCCGACTCGGCGGAGGGCCGCGCGCTCGTGGACCGCATCCGGGCCGTTTCTCCGCCGGACGGCATCACCGAGGTTCTCACCGGCGGACTCCCGTCACGCTCGCGCGACTTCATCGCCAGCTTCGCCTCATCGGTCCCGTGGGCGGTGGCCATCGTCGTCGGAGTCACCGCCGTGGTGCTGTTCGTGACCTTCGGGTCGGTCATCCTGCCGCTCAAGGCGGTGCTCATGAGCCTGCTCAGCATCACCGCCAGCTTCGGCGCGCTGGTCTGGATCTTCCAGGAGGGCAACCTCTCGGGGCTTCTCGCGTTCGATCCGTCAGGAACACTGGTGGCCTCGACGCCGATCCTCATGTTCGCCGTGCTCTTCGGCCTGTCCATGGACTACGAGGTGCTGCTCCTGTCGCGGATCCGCGAGCGGTACGTGGCCACCGGCGACAACACGCGGGCGGTGGCGGAGGGGATCGGCATCACCGGTGGCCTCATCACCGGCGCGGCGCTGATCATGGTCGCGGTCTTCGGCGCCTTCGCCCTCAGCTCGGTGGTGCTCATCAAGGCGCTGGGGTTCAGCATGGCCCTGGCGGTGCTCATCGATGCCACGGTGGTGCGCGGCGTCCTGGTGCCGGCCTTCATGCGCGTGATGGGCTCGCTCAACTGGTGGGCGCCACGCTCCGTCCAGCGCGCCGTGGCGCGCATGGGCCTGTACGAGGATGGCGCCGAGAGCGTCCGAGCCTGACGCCTTCTGAGCCACAATCGGTCTCGTGACGCGACAGCGACTCGACATGCTTACGGACCGATGGCGGCGCCGCCACGACCTGCGCCGTCCGTCGCCCGCCGCACGACCTCCCGCCGATCCGGAGCGCGAGGCGCTCGCGGCTCGCTCATTTCCCTTTCGCTCGGTAACGCCCGCCGAGTACGTGACGGAGCATGGCGAAGCGATGCCGGCGTTCACCTACGACGACGCCCGCTACGCCGACGCGGACCTCGACGCCTGGCTGCTCGAAGTCGGCACCCTCCTCCGCGAGCGGCGGGACCGATGACGCCGCCCGCCTGGGCGTCAGCCCTCGTCCACGTCGTGTGCGCGGATGCGGGCATCGAGATGCCGCACCTGACGTGGCGCCGCCGCGACGATGAGCACTCGACCGGGATCACCCGTCGATCCGATGGCCTCGTGGCGGTGCGTGCCGGCCGGGATGAGCTCGACCAGCGGCTGACCCTGCTCCACGAGCTGGCACATTGGCTCGCACCCCGCGCTTCCCGCCGCCGCCGGGCCATTCACCATGGTCCCGCGTTCTACTCCATTGCCTTCGAGCTCTACCGGCGCCACGGGATCCCCGAGGCCGATGCGCTCCGCCTCGAGTCCGGCCGCTACCCTAGCTCGCTGCGCCATGCCGCGGCCCTCGGTGTTCCGGGAGCGGCGGCGGCCGCGCGCGAGCGGCGCTCGGCGTTGCGTGCTCGGCCGCGTCGCTCCTGGCGCGTGCTCGTCCCTGAGCACCCGATCCGGCTCGCGCGCGCCGGACGCTGGACGGTGTGCGGCATCTGCGGACAGCGGGTCATCGGCGTTCACCTTGCGCGCCTGCGCCGAGCGCGCCGCACGTACCGGCACGTCCTCATGACGAGCGAGCCGCTCGCCTCCTGACCGCGGAGGAACGCTCGGAGCTGGGCCGCCTGCTCATCGCTAACTGTCGCGGCAATTGGCCGTCGGCAACGGAGTTGGTACGGGGTCAGCGCGGAACGGTCACGCGGTCACGGACCAGGCGTGCGGCCTCGGCGAGGGTCGCAACCGCCTCCGTCGTACGCGGCCAGAGGTGGACGATGAGGTGGCCGATGTCCATCGCCGCGTACCCCGCGAGGGCGTCGGCGATCTCGGCAACGGATCCGCGCATCGCGTTCTCCGGCGCGTCAGGGTCGTCCGCGACCGCGACGAAGACGCCGGCGGTCAGAGCCAGCGTGGCCGGATCGCGCCCCGCGGCGTCGAGGGCGGCGCGGAGGTTCGCGAGCCGCTCCCGCAGCTCATCGGCCTCGTCGGGATGCCCGTACCACGCCGCATTCCACTGGTCCGCGTGCCGTGCGACGAGCTCGAGCATGCGCGGCTGCTTGCCGGCGATCATGATCGGCGGGCCGTGGGGGCGCGGGCCGCGCGGGGTGAGGTCGGCCCGCTCGGCGCGGTGCCACGTGCCCTCGAAGGTCGCGGACCCGGTGCGCAGCATCGGCAGCATGACCTCGAGCGCCTCCTCGAACCGGCCGACGCGGTGGTCGAAGGGGTAGTCGAAGGCGTCGAACTCCGGCTGGTGCCAGCCGCACCCCAGGCCGAGCACCAGGCGGCCCGCACTGACCTCTTCGAAGGTCGCCGCCATCTTGGCGGTGAGCGCCGGGTTGCGGAACGGCACGCACAGGACGAGCGGGCCCAGGGTCACGCGCGAGGTTACCGCGGCGAGGGCGGAGAGCAGCGTCCAGGCCTCGTGGAGGCCGCGCGTCTTCGGGTCATCGGCTGAGCGGAAAAGCACGTGGTCCGCGCACCAGACCGAGTCCAGGCCGCCGTCCTCTGCGGCGAGCGTCATCGCTCGCAGGTGATCGAACGACGGCGGACGCCCCGTGGCCTCGTCCTCGCCAATCGGGAGCATCAATCCGATCTTCATCGGGTCAATCCTATCGGCGCGCAGCGCCGGCATCGGTCTAGGGTAGGTCCCGTGACCGAGAGGCTGCCGCTCGACGGCATTCGCGTGATCGACGTGAGCCGTGTACTGGCCGGTCCGTTCGCCACGATGCTGCTCGCGGACCTCGGCGCCGACGTCATCAAGGTCGAGCCGCCGGAGGGCGACGAGACGCGTGCATGGGGCCCGCCGTGGGTCGGTGACCCGGACGACCGGCGCAGCGCCTATTTCTGCTCGGTCAACCGCAACAAGCGCGGGATCGTGCTCGACCTGCGGACCGATGACGGCCGAGCGACCCTCGACCGCCTTCTCGCCGATGCGGACCTGCTCGTCCACAACTACCGGCCAACGACCGCCGCCCGACTCGGGCTGGAGGCCGATGCGCTCGCCGCGCGCCATCCCCGGCTGATCGTCGCCAGCGTTGGCGGCTTCCCGGGAGCCGATGCCGACCGCCCCGCCTACGACCTGCTGGCGCAGGCGGTGAGCGGCCTGATGAGCATCACCGGCGAGCCCGGCGGCCCGCCGATGAAGGTCGGCGTGGCGCTGCTCGACCTGATGGCGGGGCTCGAGATGGCGGTGGGGGCCCTGGCCGCCCTGGTCGGACGAGGGTCCGCCGGGCCCCGGCGCGTCCAGGTCAACCTGATCGAGGCGGGACTGACCTCGCTCATCAACGTGCTCGGCAACCAGCTGGCGGGTTCGCCGCCCACCCGCCACGGGAACGCCCATCCGAACATCGCGCCGTACCAGCCGTTCGAGGCGCGCGACGGGCACCTCGTCATCGCCGTCGGCAACGATGGCCAGTTCCGCCGCCTGCTGTCGGTCCTGGGGCTGGCCGACGACGGCCGCTTCGCCACGAACCCGCAGCGCGTGGCGAGTCGCGAGGAGCTGGCGGCGTGGCTCGGTGAGGCGATCGCGCCCTGGGAGCGCGCGGCGCTCGTGACGGCGCTCGCCGCCGTGGACGTCGCCGTCGGCCCGGTGAGCTCGGTCGCCGAGGCCGTCGACATGATGGGAGCCGAGTGGATCCAGGAGGTCGGCGGCGTCAGCGTCCCGCCGAGCCCGATCCGCATCGGCGAAGGGGTCCTTCGTGCCCGCAGGCCCCCGCCTCTCCTCGGGCAGCATACCGACGAGGTGCTGGCCGGCCTGCGTTGACCAGAGGGGGTATTGTTGCGAATGCAATGAACACAGAAGCGGCCGTGCAGGCCCCGACGCTCGGGCAGCAGCTCATCGATGAGTCGGGGAGCGACCCTCGCCTCGCGCCGGGCGCGCCCGGCAGCCAGGCGTGGATCGGCTATTTGCGTTCGCACGCCACCCTTCTGAGGCTCCTCGACGTCGAGCTTCGCCGGGACGCCGGCCTGCCCCTCGCCGACTTCGACGTGCTCATCCAGCTCGCGCTTGGCGAAGATGGGTCATTGCGCATGACCGATCTCGCGCGGCGGACGCTCGTGAGCCGCAGCGGAATGACGCGGCGCGTAGCCCAGCTGGAGCAGGAGGGTCTCGTGACGCGCTGCTCCGCGACGGGGGACGGTCGATCGGTGCAGGCCTTGCTGACTCCGCTCGGCGAGGAGGCGCTCAGGCGCGCTGTGCCGGTTCACACGCGGGGGATCGAGCAGCACTTCCTCCGCAAGCTGACGCCCCAACTGCTGGCGGGCCTCGGCGAGGCGGTCACCGCGCTCCAGGCGGAGTGCGACTTCGGCTGACGGGCAGCCAGATCGGTACACCGCTGCCGACGCCCGGATGATCGGTGCGAATGTGGAGCGGGAGACGAGATTCGAACTCGCGACATGCAGCTTGGAAGGCTGCCGCTCTACCAACTGAGCTACTCCCGCTCGAATTCTGCCGGTTTCGTGCTCAGCCAGAGCGCATAACCGACGTCGCTGCCATCTGCCATCTTGCCACAGCGCTCGGAGAGCGCATAATCGAGCGACACACCACTACTTTTCGAGCTCGCGAGGCACCCTAACTGACCGTGACTCAGATCGCATCCGACCCATCCATGGTACCCGACGCAGCGGCCGTCGCCAACGGCATCAGCATCGATGACGCGGTGTTCAGCTACCAGCGCCACCTGCGTGCCGAGAACCGCTCGCCGAACACCATCAAGACCTACCTCGCGGCGCTGGCCGCCTTCAACGCCTACCTGAAGCGCAACGGCATGCCGACGGTGCTGCCGGCCATCCGACGCGAGCACCTCGAGGCCTACCTGGTCGAACTGCAGGACGCCGGGAAGCGCCCGGCCACCGTGTCGCTCGCGTACCGCAGCCTGCAGCCGTTCTTCGGCTGGGCGGTCGGCGAGGAGGAGATCACTGCCTCGCCGATGGCCCGCATGCGGCCGCCCATCGTGCCCGAAGAGCCGCCGACCGTCCTGACCGTCGAGCAGCTGACGCGGCTGCTCAGGGCCTGCGCCGGCGGCCACTTTGAGGCCCGTCGCGATGAGGCCATCGTGCGCCTCCTGATCGACACCGGCATGCGTCGCGGTGAGCTGGTAGGCCTGGCCGTCGACGACGTCGACTTCGACCAGGACGTGGCACTGGTGATGGGCAAGGGCCGCCGCCCGCGAGCCTGTCCGTTCGGCAGCAAGACGGCCAAGGCCCTCGATCGCTACCTTCGCGTCCGCCGCCGCCACCCGAGTACCGCGCTGACGCCGCTGTGGCTGGGCAAGAAGGGGGCGCTGACCGACAACGGCGTACTCCAGATGCTCCGCCGCCGGGGGGTGGAGGCAGGCATCGCTGGCCTGCATCCGCACCTGTTCCGGCACACCTACGCGCACCTCATGCTCGCCGACGGCATGCAGGAGGGCGACCTGATGCGCCTGGCCGGCTGGCGCAGCCGCCAGATGCTGTCGCGGTATGGGGCCAGTGCCGCAGACGAGCGGGCGCGAAATGCGTATCGCCAGCGCAGCCCCGGGGACCGGCTCTGACGAACGCTCGGTTGACTGCTTCTCGCCAAGAAGGCAAGCCGGTCGAGCCCCGCGAGGCGGCGGCCCTTGGGCTTGACCCTAGCGCGTCGTGGAGCGTATTCGGGTGGGCCAGAGACCTCATCTGGTGGGACGCAGGGCTTGGGGGCACCGACTTCAGTGTTGAGGTGGTCGGCCAAGATATGGGGGCGGTGGCTGATGACGATCTAGGAGCAGCCCTGCCCGATGGCCTGTACGTCACAGACTGGTTCCGAGGCTGGTGGTCGACGTGGACGGCGTACTTTCATACCCCGTCTGGCACACGCCACAAGATGTCAGTCGAGACCATTCGCATCGAGCGCGATTCGACTGCCTCTGTCTACTGGCGCTGGAACGGAGGCACCGCCAGTCCTCGGAATTCTACGCTGAGTGTGTCGGCCCAAGGGCGGCACGAGAGCGACTGGCTCGGTGACCTGAGCCTTCTTGCGAGGATAGCTGAGCGTCTATTCCGACAACCCGGCAATCCCGGACGGCCGCCTGGGCCTGGGCTACTTCAGGATCCGAGCGTCGAGCGTGTTCGCGAGGCAGACGAGTTCCTGATCCGCCGCGACGGAAGACGGCCATCCCATGAAGCGCTGGCAGAGGAGGTCGGCACGAGCGTCGACACCATCAAGTGCCGCCGCAAGATGTACACCCTGTAGGCGCTGGGGTGCTTGGAGCGCGACGCGGGGCTACGGTGTCTCTTCACCGTTGTCGCGGGGCTGGGGACCATACGAAGCGGGGACCACAGAGCGCCCGGTCTGCCTTGCGCGGGACCGTGCCATGCGCTCCGCGGGGTCAAGCCTCCGACCCGACCTGAGGGCTTGTTCCGCCGCCACGAGGCGATCCTCCATACGCTGGCGTCGCGTCCGCATCTCGTCAAACCCCTCCACGTACAACTCGTCAGGCATCGCGTCGGCGTCCTGATCGCTGGCGGGAATGATGGCGCCGCGGGCGAATAGTGCATCGATTGCACGCCGCCGACGCCCCAAGGCGGCCGCGAGCACCGCACGATTTTCGAAACGGCCAGGGTTCGGCTGCTCGGCGGACGCCAGCACCGCATCCAGCCAAGCCGCGTGCTCGGCGTCGCGCCAGTCCTTATGGAACTCACGGACGCGGGCGGGGACCATCGCGTAGAACCGCTTTCTCATGCAGCTGCTCCTAGCGACGCTCGTGTCGCCCGCGCATTGCAATGCTTGCGTCCTCGGCAACATTCGTCCTCGGAATGTCCGCGTCTAGTACGGCGGCGAGCCGGCTCGCCTGCAGCGGGGTGAGATACATCTCGATCGAATCGGACGTCTCACCCACCAGAATGAGGAGTACGCCCATGCCACGGTCATTGTTGACAAGTATCGAGGGAGAATCGACCTCCCTAGGATCGGCCGGATCCTCCAGCCGTGTGATCCGGGCGCGAGCGATCGTCACGTCATCAGTCTTCATTCGTTCAACTCCTCTGTGTTGCTTGTCCGGCGGCGTGCGACGACCGACTGGTAGGCCAGTCGGGCGAAATAGGCCCTGCGGGCGGCGACCGCCCGACGTTCACGTTCGGCCACGCTCAGTACACCGTCGGGATCCACCTCGCGCTCGAACCGCTTCATGAACTCCGCACGGGCAGCGCGGGTCGTTTCGCGTGGGTCGTGAGTCGCATGGAGGCGAAACGCCCCGATCCGGCCGCGCAGTGCCATCGCCGAGGTTCGCTGATCAGTCACGATCGGAAGTCACCGAGGTGCCTCAACGCGCCGAGGCGTGCGTGTCGTCAGTCATCACTCCGCACCTTCGGGCGACAAGAGGGCCGCAGCAAGGGCACGAATTGGTGCATTAATTCGGCGTCGGCTTTCGCTGCATGGCCGACCTCTCGACGACCCCGCCATCTCAGGATGGAGGACGAGGCACCTGCGCTGGCAACTCGGTCGTCGATGAACGGATGTGGCGGTGAACCAGAGACGCAACGTGACGTGACGAAGGACGATCACTACCACGAGGGACCATCACCATCACGATGACTCTCACCATCAGGATCACTACACACGACTGACGATGACGGCCACTAAAGCTTGAGAGCCGACAGTGCGACTCGCCGTCTTCCCCTCGTGCGGGGCCCGCTGCTCTCTGTTTGTGGGCTCATACGACTCCACGGTCGCCCCTAAGGAGGGTGACTGCCCGGTCGCGTCACGACGAGTGGCGCTGTTCGCTGGAGCAACGGGTGCACTCCTGAGGGCGTCTCGGATGGCTCTGAGCGCTTCGGGTCCGGAACGCACGAGAGCGCAGCTCGAACCCGGCTGATAACGTATGAAGTGATGGACAGGAGACTCTGCTCGCGACGGAAAGCTTAGGCTTGGGCCGCCGCTCAACCGTGGCGGCGGTGGCCTGGCAACCGAAAGGAGATAGGGGTTTGACCACCCATGACGGCAGGGACGGCGGGCCCCCTAAGGGTCCTACGGCGGATGTCGAGAACCTTACCCGGCGGTGTGGGAGCGAGCATCTCCTGGTGAGACGTCGTCGACGAGGAGGCGACTGGTGAGCGACTACAGCCCCACTCCGGCCGTGCCCGAACGCTACGAGTCCTTGGCGAGGCGGTCCGCACGGGTCACCGGCTCCGACCCTTGTCCGACGGCGCTTGAACATCGCGGGATGAATGTGCCTGTGGTGCCAACGGCGGCTGGTGGACGTCGACTGACAAGGAATCTAGCGCGATGTCCACGGACAGCCGATCAGGAGCGCCCGCCATTGAGCCTCATTGCGGAGCGCATGCGCGGATCAAGCCACGCCCACTTCGGTTGACTCATGTTCAGTTGACGTGGCATGTCGAGAACAAGCCGACCTGAGGTCCTCGCAGCTCGCACCAGAGCGCAGCAAGCCCTCCGCCTCCGCATGGCCGGCGCGACGTTGCAGCAGGTCGCTGACCGGCTCGGCTACAAGAGCAGGCAGGCGGTCTGGAAGGCGACCACGAGCCTGCTCGAGCGGCAGGAGCGCAAGGCGTCGGCAGAATGGCAGGCTTTCCACTTGGCTCGTCTGGAGCGCCTACTGTTGGCCGTCTGGCACGATGCGCTTGACGGCGACGATCGCGCCGGACAGCAGGCGCTGAGGATCGTCCAGGAGATCGGCAGGACAACCGGTGCCAGCGGACCGATGAGAGTCGAGGCATCCGGCTCGGGGCCGGCGATGGAACCTCACCCAGTTAAGCGAACCCCCCACGACTTGGCGATGGCGACCGCAATTTCTCCGGCTGAAAGAGCTCGCAGTGGTGGACCGCGCTTACCATCTGCGCAAGACGCCTGAGGAGAGTCGGATGGCCACGTCGGTCGGACCGTTTGAGTACTTGGACGAATGCACGCTGCGGGGCGCGGACGGCACGCACTACGACGTGCTGGATGCCGTCGGGCAGATGCCTTGGGTCCGCCAGCTTTGCCCATTCATGCCCCACGAGTACGCCATCTTGGGCAAATCACCCGAACAGGCGTGGTTCGTCGTCGAATCCATGATCCGCTTGAGCCCGAACAGCTGATCGAGCGTTCTTCCGCGGCTACCCGTCGGCGAATCGATACTGGGAGGCACCGGACGGACGCCGCTACTGGCGTGGGAAGTTCGAAATTGACCGATGGGACGCGTCCGACACCACGGGCCTTCGGCGTCGCGACGAAGGCGCTCACGCGATCAAGGACTGGCGGGGTCCGCCGTGGGGCCTGGACGGCGCCGGGTACTACGTCCAGAGCGCCAATGGCAAATGGTGGCCCGGTCGCAAGTTCTTCGCCGAGGGCTACGAACCGTGCAAGGCATGTCGAAAGCCGCCCGAGGACGTGTCAAACGCATCCGGAGTGGCCGCTGATTCAAGACGCGCATGAATGGCTCGGCTTCCGGATTCGACCCGAGATGGAGCACCTCGACTGACGATGGCACTGCCGAGTCGGCACGTCCGTCGGCCTCGGCAACGACACGAGCCTAGGGTGTTGGCGTTCCCGCTAGTGACGAAGCGAGACAATCGCCAGCCATGATGCGTCGCCCTGCCGCATCGCAGGCTGCCTCGTACGCGAAGATGCGCATAGCGGGCACGAGTGAACGACGAGGGGCGGCATGAAGATCAGCGAACTCATGGACGGAATCGGCAAGCTTGACTTCGACCTTCCTGAATTCCAATCGCGAGTATGTCTGGACGCGGGAACAGGCGAAGCAGTTGCTGGTGTCCCTTCTGCGTGGGTATCCAACCGGGAGCGTTCTCTTCTGGAAAACCGATGACCCTCCGGACATCAAGAACAATGCTGTAGCGCGAGAGCGCATTGGCACCACGTCCGTGATCTTGGACGGCCAGCAGCGACTAACCACGCTGTACCAGCCAACGAGGTGGATTATCGCTGCCGGCAATCCAGGCGTCGTCGACCACGCAGTGCTGCGCCCCGGCGATGAGGTGCGGCTGGAACCTCAAGGCAGGGCCCGGTAGCCCGGATAGTCTTCTTCCCGCTTCTTCAATTGAATGGCCAAGGAAGGTATCCTGTTCTGGGCCGCCGCCCTTCCAATTCCCTCGACCATTTCCTCGACCATCTTCCGAACCTCTCGCCGCACGTAGAATCGATCCAGGAGCCAGCCGACCAGGGGATACGGCACGTTGTAGGAGATCGCAATGCGGACTTCGGTCTTGCGAGGCCCGACCTCTCGGAAGCGCCCCTCGGCCCCCATGTTCATCTTAGCCGGAGAGCCGGCTGTCGCCTTCATGGCCCACAACGTGTTCGTTTCGAATTTTGTGGAAGTGGCCTCCCACGTTTCTTCCTTGCCCATCATCTCTCCCACGTAATGGGTCTCTTCGCCAAGGCCATCCGGGCCCGGCAACCTCG
>Ga0136619_10000060_pt1 | contig 36260 bp, 35 predicted proteins | sample AntDrymUQ3532106_2_FD_104807 | JGI IMG/M metagenome (GOLD analysis project Ga0136619, IMG submission 104807) | Polar desert sand microbial communities from Dry Valleys, Antarctica - metaG UQ353 (21.06) | ecosystem: Environmental > Terrestrial > Soil > Desert | place: Antarctica: Dry Valley...
GTTGGGTGGCCGACGGGGCACTTCGGTGTCGCACCCCGCAAGCCGCCAGAGAAGGCCACCCACTGGGACCGATGGGGCAACCGGGACGTACCGGGAGCGTCGGAGCAATGACCGCTGCGTATGGCCGGCCTGCCCGTGGCATCACCGACAGGGACCTCACCGACAGGGACCTCGAGACCAGACTCGAGCTGCTCGACGGTGAACTGCATCGGCTCGAGCGGGTGGTGGTCGCCTTCAGCGGCGGCGCCGATTCGTCCTTCCTGGCCGCCGTGGCGCACCGCACGCTCGGACCCACCGGCTGCCACGCCGTGACCGCGGTGTCGACATCGCTGGCTGGCGACGAGCTGGAGGACTGTCGCGCTCTCGCAGCCGAGTGGGGCTTGCGCTGGAGCACCGCGGAGGCTCACGAGATGTTGCGCGCCGCGTACCGGCGCAACGATCCCGATCGGTGCGCTCACTGCAAGTCGGAGCTGATGGACGTGCTGGCCCCGATCGCCTCCGCCGCTGGAGCCACGGTGGTTCTCGGCGTCAACGTCGATGATCTCGGCGATCACCGTCCTGGCCAGGCAGCAGCCGCCGACGCAGGTGCCGAGTTCCCGCTCGTGACGGCGGGTTTCACAAAGGCCGAGATCCGAACTGCCAGCCGCCGACTCGGTCTGCGGACTTGGAACAAGCCCGCCGCCGCGTGCCTCGCCAGCCGGGTGCCGTACGGCACCGAGGTTTCGGTGGAGGTGCTCACTCGCGTCGAACGGGCCGAGATGGCACTACGACGCATCGGCCTCGTCCAGCTGCGCGTGCGCCACTATGGCGACACCGCCCGCATCGAGGTCGAGCCCGAGCAGTTCGGTCTGGTGGTGGCACGACGCCAGGCAATCGTCGAAGCCGTCCGCGCCGCCGGATACCACTACGTGACCCTCGACCTCGACGGCTTCCGCTCCGGCAACCTCAACGCCCGGTCGTAGTGCTTCGGCCCCCGGGATGTGAACTGCGTGGGGCCTGGCGGCGAGGGACGCGCTAGCGACGAGTCGCACGCGGCGCCGAAGAGGCGCCGCGCGGCATCAGAGGATCGTGCGCAGCAGCAACAGTGACAGCAGCCAGGCACCGGTGAGCACGCCGGCGGCGGTGAGCGCCCACTTCCACGCCTGCTCGGCGACGATCTCCTCTTCCTCGCCGATGGTTTCCTGCAACAGTTCGTCGATCTGGCCGTAGGCGTCAGCCAGCTCCGTCTCAGAACCGGCCTCGAACGCCTCGCCTCCGGAGATGTCGGCCACCTCCTCGAGCGCTTCGGGCTGGGCCGGCACCGGCACGATGTCACCGGTGTAGGGATCCTCGATCTCGCCGTCGGCAGTGCCGAAGGCGATCGTGAACACCGGGATGTTGGCGTCGGCCGCCAGCTCGGCGCCCTCGTTCGACGTGCGCCCGAACGTCGTCTCGCCGTCTGTCATCAGCACGATGACCCCCGGGGACACGTCGGTGGCATTCTCTCCGGTGTCGCCGCCCTCGCCCGAGTCGAGTGACGACGTCAGCACCCGAACACCTGTCGCCAACGCATCACCGATGGCCGTCGCCTCGGCCAGCTCGAGGTTCTCGATGCTGCGTTTCACGTCGAGGCGATCTCGCGTCGGCTGCTGCTCGACGTTCACGGTCCCGCTGAACGAGATCAACCCGATCTCGACATCGTCGCGCACGGCGTCGACGAACGCGAGTGCCTCCTCCTGGGCGGCAGTCAGACGATCTGGGGGGACGTCGGTGGCCATCATCGACAGCGACACGTCGAAGAGCACCATAATGCGGCCCTCTGTCTCTGGCCGGATGATCTCTCGGTTCACAGGTTGGGCGACCGCCACCACGGCCGCGGAGAGTCCGAGCAGCTGGGCGCCGGCCACGACGTGGCGCCGCCAGCCAGGGCGTTTGGGAGCGATGCGATCGAGCAGCTCGACCTGGGTGAAGCGGAGAGCGGCCCGGCCCCGCATCAGCGACACAGCCACGTGGGCGACGGCGAGCACCACCACGCCGAGCAGTAGCCACAGGCGCTCTGGGGCGAGGAAGTCGGACGTGAACATGCTCAGGTCCTCGCCGTCACGCGCCGGATCGGATTGCGCCGGCGGTGCTGTAGGTGGGTAGCGATCGCGGAGAGCCAGTCGCTGTCGGTCATCAGCTCGATGTGATCGGCGCCAGTGCGGCGCAGGGACGCCGCGCGGCCGGCCCGACCTTGGGCTGCCGCCTCTGCGAAGTGGCGTTGCACCGTCGCCGTGACGTTGACCTCGCGGCGGGCGCCAGTAGCCGGGTCGACCATGTCGATCAGGCCGATGGGCGGTACGTCGAGCTCGCGGGGGTCGTCGACGCTGATGGCCAGGAGATCGTGGCGCATGCCCAGCCGGCGCAGGGCGTCGACCCAGCCGGTGCCGGCGAAATCGGAGATCACGGCGGCGAAGCCACGGCGCTTGCTGATGACGCCGACGCGCTCGATGGCGGCTGCGAGATCGGCCCGACCCATGCCCTCGGACGGCGGCGGGGCGGCGAGCGAGGCGAGAATCGCACGCACGTGCACGCGACCGCCACGCGGCGGCATCACCTTGATCTGTGGACCGGCGACCATGACGGCGCCAATGCGGTTCTGGTTTCGTGCAGTGAGGAAGCCCACGCAGCCGGCGGCGGCCAACGCCACGCTGGCCTTCTCGTTCTTGATCGTTCCGAACTGCATCGACGCCGACGTGTCGACGACGAGCCAGGCCTCGAGGTCGCGATCGGCGATCTGCTCGCGGACGTGTGTCTGCTGGGTGCGGGCCGTGACGTTCCAGTCGATCCGGCGCACGTCGTCACCGGGCTGGTAGAGCCGCGCCTCGCCGGGCTCGCTGCCGTGGCCGGGCGTCAGGCCCTGGTAGTTGCCGTGCAGGATGCCATCGAGCTTGCGGTTGACGGTCAGCTCCAGGCTGCGCAGCATCTCCGCCACGCTGGCGTGGGTCGGGCCGGCGGGCCAGGCGACCGCTGGGTCAGCGGAAGGGGTCATTGGGCTTTGGCGACACCCACGTCGCCGGGACGGACGACAGGATCCGGTTGATGATGTGGTCTGGGGTGATGTCCTGGGCCAAGGCGTCGTACGTCAGCATCAGCCGGTGGCGCAGCACCTCAGGGGCCACGTCGAACACGTCCTGGGGAGTGGTGTAGTTGCGTGCCCGCAGCAGGGCGATGGCCTTGGCCCCCCGGACCAGGTTGAGCGTGGCCCTGGGGCTGGCGCCGAGCCCGATGGACGTGGTGAGGTCGGCGAGACCGAACTGGGCCGGCGTGCGCGTCGCCTGCACGAGGTCGACGGCGTACTGGGCGACACTGCGGTCAACGAAGATGGCGTCGGTGCGCTGCTGCAGCTCCACCAGCTCGTGCAGGTCGATCACCTGTGATGGCACGGGAGCCGAGACGGCCATGCGGTCGAGGATCTCCAGCTCCTCGGTCTGGCTCGGGTGGCTGAGCACGATCTTCATCATGAAGCGGTCGCGCTGGGCCTCGGGCATCTGGTACACGCCCTCGCTCTCGATCGGGTTCTGCGTGGCGACAACGAAGAACGGCCGTGGCACCGGGTATGTCACGCCGCCGATCGTGATCTGCTGCTCGGCCATGACCTCCAGCAGCGCCGACTGCACCTTTGCCGGCGCCCGGTTGATCTCGTCGGTCAGCAGGAAGTTCACGAACGCCGGGCCGAGCTCGACGTCGAACTTTTCCGTGCTCCCGCGGTAGATGCGGGTGCCAACGATGTCGCTCGGCAGTAGGTCGGGCGTGAACTGAATGCGGGCGAACGACCCACCGACGACCGTGGCCAGGGTCTCGGCAGCCAGCGTCTTGGCCAATCCGGGAACCGACTCCAACAAGCAGTGCCCGCGTGACAGCAACCCGACGAGCATCCGCTCGAGCAACCGCGTCTGACCGACGATCACCCTGCGCAACTCGAAGAAGACCTGCTCGAACGTCCGGGCGACGGCAACGTCGTTGGTGTAGGGGGAGTGGTTCATCGGGCGCGGTTCCTGTCCGGGGCGCACGGTAGCAACGCCGGCGCCCGGATGTACGTAGCCCGATGGACGCTCGTGGTTCACGTCTAGCATCGTCACATGGACGGTGCGGACGAGGACTTGGTTCCCGAGCACGTTCCCGAAGACGTCGAACCAGTACGCCTGCGCGACCGCCAGGAACGTAACCGCAGCATGGTCCAGCACGGCCGCCGCATCGGCGGTATGCCGGGGGCGATGATGGCCGGCGCGATGATCGCCCTGCGCGACATCTACGAGGGTCCCGTCACCGATGAGATCGTCTCCGTATCCGAAACCCCCGACGAACCCGCAGACGTCGACCGCGACGGACTGTCGATGACTGTGGAAGGCATCGCCGTCACCGCCCCCGCCCTCCCGGCGACCCGCAATCTGATCACCAAACGCCGCCGCCGCAGATCCCGCACCTCCCGCCGCGACCGCCGCTAACCCACCCCAGGCCGGGCGCGGAAGTTGGTCAGGGGCGTACCGCTTCGGCCCCCGGGATGTGAAGCGCTCGGTGTCAGGCGACGAGGGAAGCGCCAGCGACGAGGAGCAGTCGAGCGAGCGCAGCGAGCGAGACCAGCGTCAGAGGATTTGGGAGAGGAACAGTTTGGTGCGGTCTTCGGTGGGGTCCTTGAAGAAGTGCTCCGGCGTGCCGACCTCGACGATCTGACCGTCGGCCATGAACACGACGCGGTCAGCGACCTCCTTGGCGAAGCCCATCTCGTGGGTGACGACGATCATCGTCATGCCTTCTCTCGCCAGGTCCTTCATCGTGTCGAGCACCTCGTTGATCATCTCCGGATCGAGCGCCGACGTCGGCTCGTCGAACAGCATCACCTTGGGCTTCATCGCCAGCGCTCTGGCGATGGCGACCCGTTGCTGCTGTCCACCCGACAGTTGACCGGGATACTTGCGGGCCTGCTCGGGGATGCGCACCTGCTCGAGCATCTCCATCCCCAGGCGCTCGGCTTCCTTCTTCGGCGTGTGCCGCACCTGCCGGGGCGCCAGCGTGACGTTGTCCATCACGGTGAGGTGAGGGAACAGGTTGAACTGCTGGAACACCATCCCTGTCTCGCGGCGGATCTCCGTGATGTTGCGCAGGTCGTTGGTCAACTCCGTGCCGTCGACCACGATGCGGCCGGCGTCGTGCTCCTCCAACCGGTTGATGCACCGGATCATCGTCGACTTGCCCGATCCCGACGGCCCGATGACCACCACCACCTCTTGGCGGCCCACCGAGAGGTTGATGTTCTGCAGTGCCGTGAACTTACCGAAACGCTTCACCACGCCGCTGAGCTCGATCATCACTTCGCCCGAGCCGCCCATTTGCGTGGCGTCGGCGAACACTTCCACATCAGTGTTCTGATCTCTGTCGCTCATCGTGTTCCCACCCCCAATTTGCGTTCGAGCCGCTGGCTCTCTCGGCTCATCGTGATCGATCCGACCCAGAACAGCAGCATGACGAACGGAATCGTCTCACCCAGCAGGCCTTGGCCGCGGAAATCCCCCTGGCGGGTGGCCGCCTGCGACCCCGCCAACAAATCGAGAAAGCCGAGCGCGCCGCCCACCAGCGTGGTGTCCTTGAACAGACTGATGAACTGGCCGACCATCGCCGGGATCACGTTGCGCAGGGCTTGGGGGAGCACGATGAAGAACGTCGTACGCACGGCCGACAGGCCGAGCGCCTGGGCAGCCTCGGTCTGGCCCCGCGGCAGCGATTGCAGGCCGCCGCGCACGATCTCGGCCACGTACGCCGCCGTGAACAACGTGAACACGGCGATCGCCCTCGTGACGAGTCCTGGCGTGATGCTGGACGGCACGAAGAATCCGAGGGCGATGCCGGCCATCAGCAGCAGCACGTACAGCGGCACGCCGCGGAACAGCTCGATGTAGGCAGTGCACACGATCCGGATCAGCGGCATCTTGGAGCGCCGGCCGAGCGCCAGGAGCACGCCGAGCGGGAAGCACAGGCCGATCGAGATGACGGCCAGGAAGATGTTCATCATCAGGCCGCCCCAGTCGTCCCAGCCGACGGCGTTGGTGAGCAGGATCAACAGTGCCAGCGAGCCGAACAGGCCGACGCCCACTAGGGCGGCAGGGATGCGTCGAACGAACGCGAGGCCGGCCGCCGTCGCTGCGACGGCTGCGGCGGCGATGACGCCGAGCGCCTTGCCAACGCTCGACGGCACGCCAAGCCAGTTGAACGGGTCGACCCACAGGAAGTACGCGGCGGCGACGATCAGGCCGAGCGTTGCGACAACGAGCAAGGCTCGAGTCGGGACGAAGCGTCCAAGCAGGTAGCCGCCGCCGGCCGCCAGCACGGTGCCGCCGGCGACGAGCCACGGCGTCCCCGTGGTGGCCAGCGACAGCAGCAGCAGCACGCCGGCGATCAGCGGCCACAGCCGGCCGAGCATGTCGACGGCCCGCTCGACGGGCGTGGCGCCCTCGTCATCGACCTCGCTGGCCTCGTCGGCCGAAGGCGGTGGCGGTTCCTGGGCGACGGCGCCGATCACGGCTGCACCGCCCCCGAGCGTCGTGGGGTTCTCAGGGTTTGCGATCACGGCGCCCGTGGCCGGTATCGGCGCCGTGGTCCTCGTCCTCGAGTACCCGGTCCATACGCCGATGTAGCCGGCGACAGCCAGCACGGCAACAACAGGTCGCCACAGCTCGTTGCGCTCGAAGCGGCCCACGAGGAACAGCGACAGGTTGACGCGCACGACATCCCAGCGACCAGTGACGAATACGAACTGGAACAATCGGTAGCCGATGTACGCGGCGATCACGGTCGCGACGATTGTGACCATGCCGTCGATCGGGGTGCGGAACAGGTTGCGCCGCCCCCACGTGAGCGCCCGCGGCACCGGCCCCGGGACGGGGACGACGACGGCAGTCGGTGCGCGGGCGATCGCCGTCATCGCTCCACCAGGGCGAGGCGCCGGTTGAAGATGTTGACGGCGAGGGAGATGACGAGCGAGACGCCCAGGTAGATCAATAACGTCAGCGCGTAGGCCGGCACGGCCGGCGAGCGGTTGGCGACGCCCAGCTCGGTGACCTTCGTCAGATCGCCGTAGCTGATGATCGCCGCCAGCGAGCTGTTCTTCATCAAGTTCAGGTACTGGTTGCCGATCGGGGGGATGGCGATGCGCATCGCCTGGGGCAGGATCACGTGCCACGTCCGCTGGAACCCCGACAGGGCGAGCGCGTTCGCTGCTTCTCCTTGGCCTATGGGCACCGCCTGGATCGAGCCGCGAACGATCTCGGCGATGTGGCTCGACGTGTACAGCACGAGCGCCAAGAGTGCGCCGAGGTACGCAGGCGTCATCTCGATGCCGCCGGACACTCGGTTGCCGTCCAATTCTGGCCGGTTGAGCGTGTAGCCGCCGATGAGCCAACCCGCAGCAACGATGAGCGCCATGACGGGAAGGGCGAACAACGCAGTGCGCGCCGGTTGACCGGTGCGCTCTGCCACGGTGGTGCGCCACCGGCCGACACCCCACGCTGCAGCCATGCCGAGAACGACGATGCCGATGAGCGCCAGGGCGCTGCCGTCGAACCACGCCACATGGCTCCCGCGCACGTTCAGCACCGCCAGCCCTTCAAGTGTCCAGGAGTCGACCGGACGTGGGAAGACCGTGAGGATCACGGCCAAGTAGATCAGGTACAGCAGGCTCAGCAGTGGGATGTTGCGCACGAACTCCACGTAGAACTTGGCCCCGGTGCGCACCAGGAAGTTGCCCGACAGCCTGGCGATGCCGAGCAGCACGCCGAGCAGGGTGGCGAGGACGAGGCCTGCGGCGGCGAGCCGGATGGTGTTGAGCAGACCTTCGACCACGGCGTCACTGATCGGCTGGTTGTTGCGGAAGTCGGATCCCGGGATCGGGAATCCTGCCGGTTGATCGAGGAAGTCGAAGCCGGTGTCGATGTTCAGCCGGTCACTGTTGGACTGCACGTTGCCCCACAGCCACGACACCAGCAGCACGACCAGGCCGACCACCGCCAGCTGGAACGTCCACGAGAGTACGCGGACGTCGCGCCACAGCGGTGGGCGGCCTGCCTGCTTGTCGAGTGTGGCCGGCGCCGTCACCTGTCGGTGCTCTAGGCCGGATCAGTCCCTGTTGGGATCACCGGTACGGCGGCGAGTACATGAGTCCGCCGTCGGTGTACAGGGCGTTGAGACCCCGCTCGAGGCCGAGCGGCGCGAGGTGGCGGTCGAAGATCTCACCGTAGTTCCCGACCTGGCTGACTACCTGGTAGGCGAAGTCGGGCGGCAGGCCGAGTCCGACGTCGAGCTCGGTGCCCTCGGCGTTCTCGCCGCCGAGGAACGACCTGATGTTCGGGTCATCGCTCTCACGCATCTCTTCCACGTTGTCCTGGGTGATGCCGAACTCTTCCGCCTGGATGGTGGCGAAGATCGCCCACTCCACGGCCTGCGCCCACTCGCTGTCACCGTCGACGACGGCGGAGGCGAGCGGCTCCTTGGAGAACACCTCTTCGAGGATCACCAACGATTCGGGGCCGTCGGGGTAGGTGGAGCGCAGACCGGCAAGCTGGCTGCCGTCGCTCGACCATCCGTCGCACTGGCCGTTGACGAACGCCTCTTGCAGCAGATCAACATCATCGAACGACTCCACCGAGACCGTCAAGCCGAGTCGTTCGAACTCGGTGGCGACGTTGCCCTCGGTCGTGGTGCCGGCGGCCACGCACACGGTGGTGCCGTCCATGTCCTCGAGAGCCTGGTACTCGCTGTCGGCGGCGACCATCATCCGCTGGCCGTCGTAGTAGTTGGGCTGCAGGAACGTGACGCCGTCGTTGCCGTCGCGCGACGCCGTCCACGTGGTGTTGCGCACCAGCACGTCGATCTCGCCAGACTGCAGCGCCGGGATCCTGGCGTCGGTCTCGATGGGGACCGCCTCGCCCTTCTCAGCGTCGCCGAGCACGGCGGCGGCGATGACTCTGCAGAAGTCGACGTCGAAGCCGACTGGTTCGCCGTTCTCGTCGAGCGTGGCGAACCCGGGCAGGTCATCACGGGATCCGCAGCGCACCGAGTCGTTCTCCGTCACCCTCGCCATGGCTGCCCCGCCTCCACCACCACCGGTGCTCTCGGTCGCAGCGGTGGTCGCGGTGCCGGCTGCATCCGCGGTCTCGCCGGTGTCTGAGGTGTCCGGAGCCACCTCCTCCCCGGTGTCGCCCGGCGCAGCTTCGTCGTCGCTGCAGCCGGCGGCGATCAACGTGATCGCCAGCAGCGGCGCCGTCATTCGTACGTACTTGCGTCGCATGGACGTTCTCCCCCTCTATGCGGAAACCTCTCATAGGTTCCGACCCGTGTGCCGTGCCCAGCACTCCGCCGCTGAGACTAGCGGTATCGGGCGAGCCGGTCGATCATGGCCTCGGCCTCGCCGACGAACCGCATCACGAGCTCGCCGGCCGGCACGAGATCCCGGATGGCGCCAGTGCCCTGGCCTGCCGGCATGAACTCGCGGGCCACGTCGACCTCAGTGCCTGACGCCGCGCCGAGGTGGTTCACACCGGCCTCCATGGACGTGAAGATCTGCTGGGGGAACGGGGCCAGCTCGTCGGGATGATCGTCGAAGTGCTGGGTCCACTCGTTGCGCAGCACGCGGCACGTCTTGCCGGTGTACGCCCGGCTGACGACGGTCTCGTCCTCCGCTCGTTCGACGAGCAGATCCTTGTAGCCGGCGACGGCCCTGGCCTCGGGTGTGGCGATGAAGCGGGTACCGATCCACACGCCGTCGGCGCCGAGCGCCAGGGCCGCTGCGAGACCCCGCCCGTCGAACAGGCCGCCGGCGGCGACGACGGGAACGTCGGTACCGACGGCGTCGACCACCTGTGGGACGAGCGCCATCGTGGCCACGGTCCCGGTGTGGCCTCCCGCTTCGGTGCCTTGGGCGACGACGAAGTCGCATCCGCTGGCCACGGCGCTCTCAGCATGGCGAACCTTGCCGCACATCGAGCCGACGAGGATCTGATTGTCATGGAGCTTGTCGATCACCTCCCGGGGAACGCCGAGCCCGGCGACGTAGATCCGGGCTCCACCATCGATGACGGCGTCGACGCCATCATCGACCTGGCCAGGTAGCGCCGTGAGCAGATCGACTCCGAACGGCTTGTCAGTCGACTCGCGCACCCTTGCCATCTCCGCTCGCAGCGTGTCGGCGCCCATCGTGGACGCCCCGAGCGTGCCGATGCCACCGGCCTCGCTCACGGCCGCCACCAGCTCGTGATACGACACGCCCCCCATCCCGGCCAGCATCACCGGATGCTCGATGTCCAGCAGCTCTGTCAGTCGTGTCCGCATGGCTCGCGACCGTACGCGCGCTGATCAACCAGAGATGAAGGCGCCAGGGCGGTCGAAGAACCTGCGGTGCCAGCGGCGGGGGGTGGCGGCGATGGCCCGGGGCTCATCCTCGAACATCCAGCGGGCGAAGTTTCGCCGCCCCCAGCTACCGCTGTGGGCGATGAGGGCGAGGGCGCCGTTGGCGCCGCGACGGTGGGCGAGCACTCTTCCCAGCATCGCCGACATGCGGTGATCGGCGAACAGGTGCTGGCGGATCTCCCGTTCGTATCGTGCCGCCACCTCCGACGCCGACCCGCCAACCGTGATGGCCTCGGCCGCCGCCCGTCCCATCAGCAACGCCTGGCCGATGCCCTCACCGGTGAGCACGTCGGCTGACGCAGCGGCGTCGCCGGCGAACAGAACTGGGCCGCTGCTCAGGGGCGTGCCGGTGACGCGAGCCGGAATTGGCCACGCCAACAGGCGATCCTCCATCCGGGCCCCGGCGCCGAGGGCATCACGGATGTGCGCCCGGGTCACCAGGTCGTGCCACACGGCGTTGATCGCCGCACCTTTGCGGTCGTCGGTGCGCAGCACCCCGAAGCCGAGGTTGGCCCGTCCGTCGGGGAGCGGGAACGACCACGCATATCCCGGCAGCAGATCCGGCTCGAACCACACGTACAACCGCTCGGCCGCAGGGCCCGTCACGTCGGCGACGTACTGGCGGCAGGCATGCCACTCACCGCGGTACCCGTCGACGTCGAGCCCCAACGCCTTGCGTACCGGGCTCCACATCCCGTCGGCAGCGATCACGTGCCTCGCCTGCAGCATGGTGCCGTCCTCCAGCACGAGCACCGCATCGCCGTCTGGCCGGGCCTCGTCGAACCGCGAGAACCCAGCCCCGAGGCGCGTCGTCGCGCCGGTCTTGGTGGCCACATCGACGAGCGCGGCGTCGAGCTGCGATCGCGGGGCCACCGCGGCGTAGACGCCTGCCTCTCGCGGCAACGGGATCGAGAACTGGCGACCGCTCGGGGAGCGCAGCCAGGCATCGGGCACGGTTTTCCAACCAGCTACCGACTCGGCCTCGAAGCCGAGTACTTCGAGCTCGCGTAGCGCCAGCGTCGTGAGGCCGTCGCCGCAGCACTTGTCCCTCGGGAACATCACTCGGTCGACGAGCGTCACCGAGCAGTCGGCGCGTGCCAGGTGGGTCGCTGCTGATGCGCCGGCCGGGCCGGCGCCGACGACGACCACGTCCAGGCGTTGCACCCGTCGCAGGCTACGAGCGCCGGATCAATCCCCCGACGCCCTCGTGACGGTCACACGTAGCATCGCCGTGTGCGCTCACCGCCCCGCCTCGTTGTCCGCCTCATCTCCCGCCCGCTCGTCGCCGCCTTGCTTACCGCAGGGACACTCGCCGTGGCCGTTGGATCTTCCGGTGCCTCCGGCCCGTGCACCATCGACTCCTCGCTGCGCAGGGGCATGAAATCGTCGGAGGTGATGTGCCTGGAGCGGCGCCTGCAAGAGCTGGGGTTGCAGGACAGCTACATCGACGGCGAGTTCGGCACCATCACCGAGACGGCCATCTTCCTGCACCGCCACAGCTACTCGTCCAACGGGGCAGCGAAACCCTCAGCCGGGCGTGTATCACTGGCGTCGGGTGAGCTGCGGTACGTGCTCGGGCGGGTCAACACCAGCGTGCTGTTCGCCATCGGCACGTCCATGCACTTGTACCACGACGCTTGAGCGAGCTCGGACCAACCGGTCGACTACGAGACGGGGCGCGAACCGTCGCCCCGCTCGCCGTCGCCGTCGGCATCTTCGGCGTCACGTTCGGTGTGCTGGCCCGTGACGCCGGGTTGGGCCGGGTTGCCTCGATCGTGTTCAGTGCCACGACGTTTGCCGGCTCGGCCCAGTTCGCTGCGGCCGGCGTGCTGTCGGCAGGCGGCACGTTGGCCGCGGCGATCGTCGCCGCCCTGCTGCTGAACACGCGCTACCTACCGATCGGGCTTTCGGTGGCACCGGCGTTGACCGGTTCCCGGCTGCGACGGCTCGTCAAGGCGCAGCTCGTCGTCGACGAGTCGTGGGCGGTCGGGCACGTGGGCGGCGGCCGCTACGACGGTCGCCTGCTCGTTGGTGCCGGGCTGACCCTGTGGAGCGGGTGGGTCGTGGGCACCACGGTCGGCGTGCTCGGCGGCGAGGCGCTCGGCGATCCCGAGCGGCTGGGCCTCGACGCCGCGTTCCCGGCGCTGTTCCTGGCCCTGCTCGTCGGTCAGGTGGAGAATCGGCGGGGCCTGGTGGCTGCCGTCGCCGGCGCGCTCATCGCCCTCGTGTTGGTGCCGCTCGTGCCGCCAGGTGTGCCGATCATCGTCGCCAGCGTTGCCTGCCTCATCGGACTGCGGCGGGCAGCCACATGAACGACGCATGGACGCTCGTCCTGGTGGTCGGCGTTGGCACGATCGCCCTGAAGGGCGCCGGCCCTCTGCTGCTCGGCCGGCGTCAACTCGGGCCCCGTTCGGCGAGCGTCGTCGCCCTGCTGGCGCCGACGTTGCTGGCGGCGCTCCTCGTCACTCAGGCGTTCGCCGACGAGCGACGCCTGGTGCTCGACGCCCGCGCGGCGGGGCTCGGCGCCGGCGGCCTGGCGATCGTCGCCAAGGCGCCAACGCTCGTCGTGATCGCCGTCGCCGCACTTACCGCTGCGCTCGTCCGAGCCGTGTAGCACCACCCGTCCGCTGGCCCGAAGCGCCACGCAGTGATGTTGGTCTCGCTCGCTGGCGCTCGCTCGACTGCTCCTCGTCGCTGGCCGTGATGTTGGCCTCGTCGCCTGACGTCGAGCGCTTCACATCCCGGGGCCGAAGCGGGTCACGCCCGTGATCGCGGGGCTCGATGCGTTTAGTGTCGCCGGCGATGAGTGATCTGTGTGTTGGCCGTGTGGTCATCGTGACCGGAGCGGGCCGGGGCATCGGGCGAGAACATGCGCTGAGCCTCGCCCGGCATGGTGCCAAGGTGGTCGTCAACGATCTCGGCGGCAACGTCGACGGCACGGGCGACGACACGTCACCGGCCGAGGACGTGGTGGCCGAGATCCGCGGCGCCGGGGGAGAGGCCGTGGCCAACGGCGACAGTGTCTCCGACTGGCACGGCGCCGAGCGCCTGATCAACACGGCCGTCGAGACGTTCGGCGACTTGCACGGCGTGGTCAACAACGCCGGAATCCTGCGCGACCGGATGCTGGCGAACATGACTGAGGAGGAGTGGGACGCGGTCATCTCTGTGCATCTCAAGGGCACGTTCGCCCCCAGCCGGTGGGCGGCCGCCTACTGGAGGGAGCGGGTCAAGACCGGCGCGCCGGTGAGCGGCCGGATCATCAACACCACGTCGGTGTCGGGCATCTACGGCAACCCTGGGCAGACGAACTACGGCGCGGCCAAGGCCGGCATCGCCGCCTTCACGACCATCGCCGCCCTCGAGCTCGCCCGCTATGGCGTGACCGTGAACGCCGTCGCCCCCGTGGCCCTCACACGCATGACCGAGGGACTCGGCAGGGCACCCGAGACCGATGCCGAGCGCGAGCAACGGGCGCCGCGCTGGATCGCCCCGATCGTCACGTGGTTGGCCTCCAAGGAGTCGGCCGGTGTCACTGGCCGGGTGTTCGAGGCGTCGGGCAGTGTGCTCGCCATCGCCGAGGGTTGGCGACGTGGCCCCCGCGTCGATCCCGTCGACGATCCCGAGGCGCTCGGCGCCATCGTCGAAGCGCTGCTCGCCACAACCCGACCGAACACCGGCATGGACGGCGAGCCCGGCTCGTGGCCCCAGCCCCAGTCCTGACCCGTCCAGTCGTAAGGAGCACCACCATGGCCCTCAACCCTGACGCCGTCGGCACCCGCAGCAAACCATCGGACGTGTCGTGGACGAGCAAGGACGCCCTGCTGTACGCAGTGAGCGTCGGCGCCGGCACCGGCGAGTTGGTGTTCACCACCGAGAACACCACCGGCGTGGACCAGCGGGTGCTGCCCACGTTCCCGGTCGTGATCCCGGCCGGCTCGGGCTCGCTGTTCGGGTTGATCGGCTCGTTCAACCCGGCGCTGCTCGTGCACGGTCAGCAGAGCGTGATGCTGCACCGGCCGCTGCCCACCGACGGCACGGCCTCGGTGACCGCTGAGATCGTGGCCATGTACGACAAGGAGAAGGCGGCTGTCGTCGTCGTCGAATCACAGGCCACACTCGACGGCGCCCCGCTGTACACGACGCGGATGTCGGCGTTCATCCGGGGTGAGGGCGGCTGGGGTGGCGACCGCGGTCCGTCCGGGCCCCAGAACGTGCCACCCGAGCGCCAACCCGACCACGAGATCACGTACGCCACGTCGCCGGATCAGGCGCTGCTCTACCGCCTCAACGGCGACCGCAACCCGCTGCACTCCGATCCGGCATTTGCCTCGATGGGCGGTTTCGATCGGCCGATCCTTCATGGACTGTGCACGTACGGCTTCACCGGGCGGGCGCTGCTGCACGAATGCTGTGGCGGAGACCCTGCGGCGTTCCACCACATGGAGGCCCGTTTCACCTCGCCCGTGTTCCCGGGCGACGATCTCACCATCCGCGCCTGGTCGACCACCGATGGCGAGACCGTGTTCACCACCTCCGTCGGCGGTCGCCCCGTGATCGACCAGGGCCTCCTCCGCCACACCCGCTGAGCCCAAGCGCGGGGAACGGGACGAGCAGGGGTCACCTCGTCGTGACGAGAGCGACGACGTCGTCGAGCGGTACGTCGCTGCGTTCGCCAGAACGGCGGTCGCGCACTTCGACGAGCCCGTCTGCCAGCCCGCGGCCGACGACGACGATCGTGGGCATGCCGAGCAGCTCGGCGTCGGCGAACTTGACGCCGGGTGACACGCCCACGCGATCGTCGAGCAGCACTCTCGCCCTAGCAGCCTCGAGCTCGACGGCCAGCGCTTCGGCGGCGGGAAACTGATCCGAGCCCGGCTTGCCGGCGATCACGACGTGGACGTCGGCAGGAGCGATCGCCGCCGGCCAGCACAAGCCCAGATCGTCGAGCGTGGCCTCGGCGATGGCAGCCACGCAGCGCGAGACGCCGATCCCGTACGACCCCATCGTGACCGTGACCTGCTTGCCGTCCGCGTCGAGCACGGTGAGCCCGAACGCCTCGGCGTACTTGCGCCCGAGCTGGAAGATGTGGCCGATCTCGACGCCCCTGGCGATGCGCAGCCGGCCGCCGCACGCCGGGCACGGGTCGCCGTCGGCGATCACGGTGGCGTCGATCATGCCGTCGGCGTTGAAGTCCCGACCGGCCACGAGGCCGGCGACGTGCGCTGACTTGGCGTTGGCTCCCGTGACCCAGCGACTGCCGTCGGCCACGCGAGGGTCCACGAGGTAGCGCACGCCGTTGGCCTCGCCGAGCGCGCCCGGGCCGATGTAGCCCTTCACGAGTGACGGGTGGGCGGCGAAGTCCTCTTCGGTGAACGGCTGGGGCTCGCCAGGGTGGAGCTGGGCCTCGAGTCGCTTGAGGTCGAGCTCGCGGTCGCCGGGGACCCCGATGGCGAGCGGCCGGCGTTCCCCGTCGGGCTGCCGCACCATCATCAGCACGTTCTTCAATGTGTCAGCGGCACCCCACGGACGATCGGACCGCGCCAGGTCGTCGCGGGCGTTCAACAGGTCGACGAGCGTGGCGATGGTCGGTGTGTCCGGTGTGTCGAGCACCTTCGCCGCCGGCGCGTCGTCGTACGGCACGGGTGCAGCCACCGGCATCTGTACGGCCTCGGTGTTGGCGGCGTAGTCGCAGTTCTCGCAGCGCACGAACTCGTCCTCACCAGCGTCGAGCGGGGCGAGGAACTCCTCGCTGTGGGAGCCGCCCATCGCGCCTGAGACAGCGCCCACGATGACGTACGGCAGACCGAGCCGGTCGAACGTGCGGATATAGGCCTTCCGGTGCTGCTGGTACGACTCGTCCAGCCCGGCATCGTCGATGTCGAAGGAGTACGAGTCCTTCATGACGAACTCCCGTCCACGCAGCAGTCCTGCTCGCGGCCGCGCCTCGTCGCGGTACTTTGTCTGGATCTGGTAGATCCACAGCGGCAGGTCCTTGTACGACGAGTACAGGTCCTTCACGAGCAGCGTGAACAGCTCCTCGTGCGTCGGCGCCATCAACATATCGTTGCCGCGACGGTCCTTGAGACGGAACAGGCTGTCGCCGTACTCGGTCCAACGGCCTGATGTCTCGTATGGCTCGCGGGGCAGCAGGGCCGGGAAGTGCACCTCCTGGAAGCCGGCGCGATCCATCTCCTCGCGGATCACGCGCTCGACGTTGCGGTACACCATCCAGCCGAGCGGCAACCACGTGAACCCGCCAGGAGCGGCCCGGCGGATGTACCCCGCCCGGACGAGCAGCCGATGGCTGGGAACTTCGGCGTCAGCAGGGTCTTCGCGCAGCGTGCGCACGAAGAGCGTGGACAACCGCAGCACGCCAGCACCATACAGCGCTGTCGTCGTCGGCAGAGGGGGTCCACGGGGGGCCGAGGCCCCTGTGCGAGACGGTATAGTGGCTTGTCCATTTTGGTTCGTCACCAGAAGGCGTGGGGGTCCTCCCCACGCCTTCTTCTCTGAGGAAGGGAGGTCACCATGAACACCAGTGTGAGCGGCAATCCCGTCGTCGATCGCGTTCGTCGGCTCGTGGCCCCCATCACCGATGACCTGGGTCTCGACCTCTACGACATCGAGCAGCGAGGCGGCACGCTGCGCGTCACCGTTGACACACAGCCCGGCTCCGAGAGCGGCGTCACCCTCGACGCCATCGCCCTCGTGACCCGGCTCGTGTCGCGTGAGCTCGATCACGACGATCCGGTGCCAGGGCGGTACACACTGGAGGTCACGAGCCCCGGCGTCGAGCGGTCGCTGCGGACGCCGGCCCACTTCCAGCGCGAAGTCGGCAAGTTGATCAACGTCCGTCTAGCCGATGAGTCCGCCGCCGACCGTCGCCTCGAGGGGCTACTCGTCTCTGCCGGCGAGTCCACGCTCGTCGTCCGTCCCGACGGCGGGGACGACCGCACCATCAACTACGACCAGATCGACAGGGCCCGCACCGTCTTTGCGTGGGGGCCTTCGCCGAAGCCCGGCTCGCCCAAGAGCCAGAAGCGCAAGGAGATGAAGCCGTCGTGAGCAACCTCGACATGTCCGAGGCCATCCGTCTGCTGGCCCAGGACAAGGGGCTCTCGGAGGACGCGCTGTTGCACGTCCTCGTCGACGCGCTGGCGTCGGCGTACAAGCGACGTGAAGGGGCGGCCGACGAGGTGGTCGTCGAAATCGACCCCCAGACGATGGATTTCCGGTTCATCGCCTTCGATCTCGACGAGGACGGAAACTGGATCAACGAGCGCGACGACACGCCCCGGCGCGAGGAGTTGGGGCGCATCGCCGCCCAGACGTTCCGCCAGGTGATGAGCCAGCGCATCCGCGAGGTCGAGCGCGATCGCAAGTTCGAGGAGTACGCCAATCGCGAGGGCGACATCGTCACAGGCATCATTCAGCGAACCGACAGCCGCTACACGCTGCTCGACCTCGGCCGCGTGGAGGCGTTGCTGCCCCAGGCCGAACAGGTCCCCTACGAGCGGCCGGCAGCCGGTGACCGGGCCAAGGCCTACATCGTTGAGGTACGCAAGACGATCAAGGGTCCTCAGATCGTGGTCAGCCGCACCCATCCCGGTCTGATCAAACGGCTGTTCGAGCTGGAGGTCCCCGAGATCGCTGACGGCATCGTCGAGATCAAGGCGTGCGCTCGCGAGCCCGGCCACCGCACGAAGATCGCAGTGTCGTCGAACGACCACAACGTCGATCCCGTCGGCGCCTGCGTCGGTGCCAGAGGTGGGCGCGTCCGCATGGTCGTCAACGAGATGCGCGGCGAGAAGATCGACATCATCCAGTACAGCGACGACCTACCCGAGTTCGTGGAGAAGGCACTGCAGCCGGCGAAGGTCAGCCAGGTCAACATCTCCGACGATCGCACGCAGGCCGATGTGATCGTGCCCGACCACATGCTGAGCCTGGCCATCGGCCGCGAGGGCCAGAACGCCCGGCTCGCCGCCCGGCTCACCGGGGTGCGCGTCGATATCCGCTCCGAGACCCAGGTGGCAGAGGGCGTCCCGCCTCATGGCCACTCGCTCGATCCCGATGTGGAGTACGCAGAGGGCCAATGGGTCGGCAACACCGAGACCGGCGAGATGGAGTGGCATTCGACAGACGGCACCGTGCTGTCAGAATCGGATTGGCTCGCCCAGCAGGCGGCTGCCAACCGTGCCGAGGCCGAAGCTCCTGCACAACCACCACCCGAGCTGGTCGTTGAGCCGCCAGCCGAGCCGGTCGTTGAGCCGCCGGCCGAGCCCGAGCCGCCAGCCGAGCCCGAGCCGCCAGTCGAGCCGATGGTCGATGTCCCCGGGGAGCCGGCGGCCGAACCGACCGGGGAGCCGGCGGAGCAGTCAGAACCGCCCGCCGGAGCCCAGGCACCGAGGAGCGACGGCTGACGCCGTAGCAATGGAACACGAACGGACGTCCGGCACACTGTTGACCGGGTCCGACGAGGAACGACAATGAGGAAAGGCTGAACCGCCAGGTGCCGAAGAAGTATCGAGTGCACGAACTAGCCAAGGAGCTCGGCATGACGAACGCCGAGTTGATCGAGCTGAGCGACGCCATGGGCGTCGGCGTGAAGAGCCACTCGTCATCAATCATCGAAGCGCAGGCCGACCGCATCCGCCGCAGGGCGGAACGAGACGGCCTGACGCGTGCCGAGCAGCCAGAGGAGCCGAAGAAGCCGGCCAAGGCGCCGACGAAGAAGGCGGCGGCCAAGAAGTCGACGGCCGAGAAGACGGGTGCGCCGGCTGCTCCATCCAAGGACGCGTCAGAAACAGCTGCCGCCGAACCGCTGACGACCGATGCGCAGGAGCCTGCCGCCGAACAGCTGACACCCGAGGTGCCGACGCCCGTTGCCCAGTCGTTGCCGGCCGAGGCGCCGGCTCCCGTCGCGGCGACGACCGCCGAGCCGGAGGCGCCGACCGAACGAGCCGTCGAACCTCCCCCCGAGGTGCCGGCTGCCCCGACGCCTACTGCTGTCGAGGCACCGGCGGCGTCGTTGCCAACGCCGGCCGAGCAGCCAGTCCCGGCGCCTGCCACCGACGACACCGCGGTCGACGCCGCTGCCGAGACCCCGGCCGACACCGCGGTCGAGACCCCGGTCGACACCGCGGTCGAGACCCCGGTCGACACCGCGGTCGAGACCCCGGCCGACACCGCGGTCGAGACCCCGGCCGAACGACCCGCCGAGCAACCGGCCGAGCAGCCGGTGGCGGCGATGTCCGAAAGCTCCGCGACCGCGAGTCGAGAGACCCCTGCTCCTCGCGTCGCCGCTGCGGCCGGCCGCGTGATCTCGAGCACCCGTCCCACGGCAACGCACGCTGACAGCACGCCCACTCGCACCGACGCGCCGGTGGCAGCGGCCGCCAGGGCCAGCGCTCCTGCGGCGCCACCGCGCCCCGGCGTCTCGCCGACCTCGGGACGCCCGATCCCGCCCCCGCCAGGACGCCCGTTGTCGTCGTCGGGCAAACCCATCCCACCGCCGCCCGGCTCGGCCCGCACGGCTCCCGCCCGAAGTCCCCGTCCCGGTGGTCCGCCTCGCAGCGGCGGCCCAACCCGTCCCACCGGCCCTGGTGGCCCCCGACCCGGTGGACCCGGTGGTCCCGGTGGTCCAGGAGGGCCGCGCCCCGGTGGGCCAGGAGGCCCCGGCGGACCAGGGGGTCCTGGCCGTCCCGGTGCGCCAGGTCGCCCGAGCGGCCAGCGTCGGCCACCACGGCGCGGTCGCAGTCGCCGCCGCCGTCGCGATCGCGAAGAGCTCCAGCCCCAGAGCACGTCGTACACGCCGACCGACGCCCCGGTTCCCACCGAAACGGTCGTCATCGAGCGCGGCATGTCGGCGCAGGAGTTCGGTCCCAAGCTGAACCGCACGGCCGCCGACGTCGTGCGCTTCCTGCTGAACCACGGCGAGATGGTGACCGCAACGATGACGCTCGCCGACGAGCAGATGGAGCTGTTCGCACTCGAGATCGGTGCCGACATCCTCCTGGTCGAGCCGGGCCAGGAGGAGGAGATGCAGCTCCAGGCGATGTTCGACGACAGTGACGACGAGGACGAGGAGCTCCAGGTCCTGCGTGCACCGGTCATCACGGTCATGGGTCATGTCGACCACGGCAAGACAACGCTCTTGGACCGCATCCGCTCGGCCAACGTGGTCAGTGGAGAGGCCGGCGGCATCACCCAGCACATCGGCGCCTACCAGGTGGACCGCAACGGGCAGCACATCACGTTCATCGATACGCCCGGCCACGCAGCCTTCACGCAGATGCGGGCTCGCGGGGCAGAAGCCACCGACATCGTCGTGCTCGTCGTTGCGGCCGACGACGGCGTCATGCCTCAGACGGTCGAGGCCATCGACCATGCGCGCTCCGCCGAGGTGCCGATCGTCGTCGCTCTGAACAAGATCGACCGCGACAATGCCGACCCTCAGCGCGTGCTCACGGAGCTGGCCGAGCGGCAGCTCGTGCCCGAGGCTTGGGGCGGCGAGACGATCGTGGTGCAGTTGTCGGCCGTGACCGGCGAAGGAGTCGACGAGCTGCTCGACCAGCTGCTCGTCGTGGCCGAGCTCGAAGAGCTCACTGCCAACCCGAACGGCCGTGCGAAGGGCATCGTGCTCGAAGCAAATCTCGATGTCGGACGCGGCGCCGTCGCCACAGTGCTCGTCGACAAGGGCGAACTGCACGCTGGCGACCCGATCGTGGCAGGGGCATCATGGGGTCGGGTGCGGGCGATGTTCGACTCTTCCGGCGAGCAGGTCAAGGTTGCCGGACCATCGGCGCCCGTCGTGGTGCTGGGGCTGCAGGACGTGCCCCAGGCCGGCGACGAGTTCCGGGTGGCCCCTGACGAGAAGGTCGCCAGAGCGGTCGGGGAGTCGCGCGAGTTCCGCCTGCGCCAGCGCAACCAGCGCGGCGACGCCAGGGTCAGAGCCGGGACGCGCCTCGAGGACATCTTCAACCAGATTCAGGCCGGCGAGCGTGCGGCGCTCAATCTGATCCTCAAGGCCGACGTGCACGGTTCACTCGAGGCGGTCACCGACAGCCTGCGCCGCCTGGAGCGCGACGAGGTCGAGCTGACGTTCGTGCATCGGGCCGTGGGTGGCATCACGGAGAACGACATCTCGCTCGCCGCCACCACCAACGCCACGATCATCGGCTTCAACGTTCGCCCCGACCGCAAGGCCAGGGAGCTGGCCGAGACCGAGGGTGTCGAGATCCGCACGTACGAGATCATCTACAAGCTGCTCGAGGAGATCGACCAGGCGATGCTCGGCATGCTGGCACCCGAGTACGAGGAGGTCGTCACGGGCGAGGCCGAGGTGCGCGAGATCTTCCGGGTCCCCCGCATCGGCGCCATCGCCGGCTGCTACGTGCGGTCTGGCGTCATCACGAGGGGATCCAAGGTCCGCTTCCTGCGCGACGGGGCGATCATCTGGAAGGGCGCCATCAATTCGCTGCGACGGTTCAAGGAGGACGCCCGCGAGGTTCGCGAGGGCTTCGAGTGCGGCATCGGCCTGTCGGACTTCCAAGACCTCAAGCAGGGTGACCTGATCGAGACGTACGACGAACAGGAGATCGCACGAACATGAGTGACAGCAACGACACGTTCGACCTCGACGTCTTCGTCGATCCGGCCTGCCCATTCTGTTGGATCACGACGCGGTGGGTCGAGCACGTGCGCCAACAGCGGGACTACTCGGTCCGTTGGCGCTGGATCTCGCTGAAGATGATCAACGAGGGCACCGAATACTCCGATCCCCGGCACGAGATGGGCCATCAGGCCGGTCTCGCTGGGCTGCGGATCCTCGACGCCGTCCGTGCCGAGCACGGCAACGACGCCGTCGGTGAGGCGTACACGGCGTTCGGCACCGGCATCCACGTCGACGAGCGCCACGAAGAGTTCGGTCTTCAGACCGTCGCCTTCTATACGGAGCGGCTCGTGGCCGCCGGGTACTCCGACGACGAGGCGGCCAAGCTGGCGGCTCACGCCGACGACGACAGCCACGACCCCACGATCCGAGCCGAGGGCGAGCTGGCATTCGAGCGCACCGGACCCGACGTCGGCACGCCGATTTTGACCTTCCAGCCCGACGGCGAGGCCCCGCGCAGCTTCTTCGGGCCCGTGATCTCCAAGGCCCCGACGGGGGATGAGGCCGTGAAGCTGTGGGATGCCGTGGAGACGCTGGCGTCGTCCGGCATGGCCGAGCTGAAGCGCTCGCTGCGCGATCCGCTCGATTTCACTTAGCAAAGGGGGGAAGGAGACCTTCCCCCCTTTGGAACCCCCCATCTATGGAGCTCCGGCCGACCGGCAAAGCCGGATCGGCCTGCGCACGAACGAAACGCAAGGAGGAGAGCATGGCGAATCGGCGACGGGGTGGGCAGTCGTTCTCGCGCACGGCGCGGGTCAGCGAGACACTCCGTGAGATCATCGCCGACGAGTTGGTGCGCATCGACGACGAACGACTCATGTTTGTCACCGTCACCGGCATCGACGTCGACCCCGAGCTGAACCGGGCGATCGTGTTCTTCGATTCGCTCGACGGCCCAGAGCGCGACGATGAGATCGTCGATGTGCTCGGCGAGCACCGATCGCGCATGCAGTCGTCGATCGCCCGCCAGATCCGGGCCCGTAAGACGCCGATCCTGCAGTTCCGACCCGACCAGGTGATCCGCTCGGCCGAGCGCATCGAGGAGATCCTGCGCGCCGACGAAGCGCCGGTCGACGAGGACTCCGACCGCCAGGACTAGTGGCTCGTCGGCGTCCGTCAACGGTGCACGGCGTCGCCGTCGTGGACAAGCCGGCCGGGATCACCAGCCACGATGTGGTCGATGTCCTTCGGCGGCGTCTCGGCGAGCGCCGTGTCGGGCACGCCGGCACGCTGGATCCGGACGCCACCGGTGTGCTGGTGGTAGGCGTCGGCCAGGCCACTCGGCTGTTGCGCTTCGTGAGCGGATCCACCAAGCGCTACACCGGCGAGGTCGTGCTCGGCATTGAGACATCGACGCTCGACGCCTCGGGGGAGGTGACGGCCAGCCATGACATGGTGGCAGTCTCGATCGACGACGCACAGCAGGCGGCCGCTGCGCTCACCGGCCACATCCTGCAGGTCCCTCCCATGGTGTCGGCGCTCAAGGTCGGCGGCGTCCGCCTGCACCAGCTGGCCCGTCAGGGAGTCGACGTGCAGCGGCAGGCGCGACCGGTGACGGTCTCACGATTCGACGTGCATCGGACCGACGACGAGGGCGTGCTGGCGATCGACGTCGAGTGCTCGTCGGGCACGTACATCAGGACGCTGGCCGCCGATCTCGGCCGGCTGCTCGGCGGCGGCGCCCACCTGCGGCAACTCCGTCGCCTGGCCGTGGGATCGTTCGACATCTCCGAGTCCGGCCCGATCGATGAGTGCGAGCTGCTGCCCGTGGCCGCGGCGGTGCGGGACCTGGATCACGTGGTCGTCGACGACGCCACGGCAGCGCTCATCGCCAACGGACGGGTGCTGCCTGCGTGGTCGGACGACGGTCCTTGGGCTGTGTCGGGTCCTGATGGCCACTTGCTGGCCGTGTACGAGCGGATCGGCGCCGGCGAGGCCAAGCCATCGGTCGTGCTGGCCGCCGAAGTCAACCGGTAGCGTTCCGGCCATGCGGGTGGTGAACGACCCCAGCGCCCCGGTGTTCCCCGGCCGTCGGAGTGTCGTGACGATCGGATCCTATGACGGCGTGCATCTCGGACACCAGGTCGTCATCGACCACGTGCGCCGGCTGGCCGAGCAGACTGAAGCCCGCTCGGTCGTGGTCACCTTCGACCGCCACCCGGCAAGCGTGGTCCGACCGGAGTCGGCGCCCGAGCTGTTGACCGACGCTGATCAACGTCTGGAGCTGCTCGCCGCCACCGGTGTCGACGGCACCGTCGTGATCACGTTCGACGAGCGCCAGTCGTTGGAAGACCCCGAGTCGTTCATCGAACGCGTCCTCGTCGACGCCCTCGCTGCCGAAGTCGTCGTCGTGGGCAGCGACTTCCACTTCGGTCACCATCGTCGCGGCAACGTCGAGTTGCTGAGCCGGCTGGGAGAGTCGTTCGATTTCGTCGTGACCCCCGTCGAGCTACTGGCCCGACCTGACGGAGTCGACGAGCCGGTGAGCAGCACGGCGATCCGTCGCGCGCTCGCCGGTGGCGATGTCGATCTCGCCGAGCGGATGCTTGGTCGGCCGTTCGAGGCCCGTGGCATCGTCGTGGAGGGCGACCACCGCGGTCGCCTCATCGGGTTCCCGACAGCCAACGTGGAGGTTCCGAAGTCCATGTGCCTGCCTGCCGACGGCGTGTACGCCGGCTGGTACCAGCGGCCGACGGGTGCCACGCACCCGTGCGCGATAAACCTCGGCCGCCGGCCCACGTTCTACGAGCACGCAGACCACTCGCTGTTGGAGGCGCACTTGCTCGAGTTCGACGACGACCTCTATGGGGAGCCGGCACGGGTGCGCTTCTCGCAGTTCCTTCGCAGCGAGCGCAAGTTCGACGGCATCGACGCTCTCAGCGCCCAGCTCAAGCAAGATGTCGAACGCGCCCGCCAGCTGCTGGTCTAGCGCTCAACCAGATGGCCAGATGACCGTGCCGTCGTCGGCGTAGACCTCGGTGAGCACATCGACGTAGGTGCCTTCGAGATCGGGTGTCTCGTCGCCGAACATCCCGACATCGGCGTAGGCGTCAACCTCTGCCTGCAGCAGATCTGGGTCGATCACGCCTGCCGGCAGCTCGGCTGTGCCGGCCACGAGCTCAGACTCCACCCGCCAGCGGAACTCCTCGCCCTCCGGTGACAGGAAGTTCGGGTTGTCGTTGCCATTGATCAACTCCACGGCGATCGCCGTTGCCGCGTCGGGGTCATCGATGGCGTCGGCCAGGCCGCGCATTGACGCACGCATGAAGTCCTGGGCTGCCGTCGGATGCTCGTTCACGAACTCGGCGCTGGAGAAGATGACCCCGAAGCTTCCGGGCACGTCGAAGTCGGCGGGATCGAACACCTCGAAGTCGACGTCGGCTCGCTCGAGTTGGCCTGGCTCGTTGCTGCGATAGCCCGGCACGCCGACGATCGAAGGGATCTCCATGTGCACCAGGGGATCGAACCCGTCGAGCAGGACCGTGTCGAAGTCGGCTTCCTCCTCCAGGCCAGCCTTTGCCAGCATCGCCGCCACCGAGGCATTGAGCTTGCCTTTGACGCCGATGGTGGTTCCCTCGAGGTCCTCCAGGGTCGCCGCTGCGTCGGGCTTGAGCATCAGCACGTCGATCGGCGTCCGCCCCTCCACGGCAAGCGCTACGAGATCAGCCTCGTTGCTGGTTGCATACGACACCACCTCGCTGAATGAGCCGCCGGAGGCGAATTGGGCGTCACCGCCTGCGACGGGCTGGTAGTTGGCGGTGGAAAAGCTCGGCGTGAGCTCGACATCGAGGCACAGCGCCTCGAAGTAACCGCGCTCTTCGGCCACGAGCACCTCGACGATGCTCGCCGAGGCGGCGAAGTCGAATCCCGACAGGTACGTGATGGTCCCGGCGTCGCGGTTCTCCTGGCAGCGCTCGTCAGGGAACGGCTCGCCGGCTGTCACCGTTCCGGCATCCGTCGGCGTGGTGAGATCAGCATCATCGTCGTCACTGCAGGCCGAGGCGACGAGCGCCAGCACCATGAGCACGGGGATCACGGCGCGCCTCATTGCGATGAGACGATACCGGCTCAGGCGCGCTGGGAGGCGTGCCACCGCAGCAGGCGCCGGTCGACGACGCCGATCAGGGTCAAGCCGATGACACCCAGCGCCGCCATGCAGAACACTGTGGCCCACACCCCGTCGGCCTCGTTGAAGCTGTCCGCACGCCTGCCCAGGAAGCCGAGTCCCGACGTTTCGTAGTTGCGGCCCTCCACCAGGTAGACGGCGATCAGCACCAGCCCGATGTTGTAGCGGGCGGCGGTAGACAGCGCCGGCAGCGCCGAGGGAAATCTCAGGCGCACGAGCTGCTCCCACCACGAGGCGTCGACGCTCGCCAGCAGTTCGACCGCCGCCGGGTCCGCCGAACGCAGGCCCGAGACCGCGGCGAACACGAATGCCGGCAGGCACACGAGCGTGGCGATCACCAGCACGGGAGGGTTGCCGGCGCCGAGCCACAGCACCACGGACGGCAGGTAGACGACGAACGGTGTCACCTGGACCAGCGTGACCACCGGGTTGGTGGCCTCCTCGGCGAAGCGCGATGAGGCCAGCAGCGCACCGATCACCAGTGCGATGGCCAGCGAGGCGGCGAGGGCGATGCCGGCGTGGGCAGCCGTCACCTGCGTCGCCTTCCAGTAGGCCCTGGGGTTGTCGATCAGGAACCGCACGATCCCAGAAGGCGCTCGCAGCACGATCGGGCGCACGTTGCCGAGGCGGACGACCAGCTCCCACAGACCGAAGAACACGACGATGCCGACGACCGGGGCGGCGACGGTACGCACCCTCATATTCGGTCGAACCCCTGCTGCAGCGTGTGACGCACTTGACGCTCCAGCTCGAAGAACCGGGTGTCGTCCTCGACGACCGCACGGCGCGGCCGGGGGAGGTCGATGTCGACGATGTCGAGCACCTCGCCGGGGCGCGGCGACATCACCGCCACCCGGTCCGAGAGGAACACCGCTTCGGCGATCGAGTGGGTGACGAACACCACAGTGGTCGGGATCCGCTCGCAGAGGCGTGCCAGCAGATGGCGCATCTCGGAGCGGGTGATCTCGTCGAGCGCTGCAAACGGCTCGTCGAGCAACAGGATGGAGGCCCCGATGGCGAAGGCCCTGACCAATCCGACCCGCTGCTGCATCCCGCCCGACAGCTCGTGGGGGAGCGCGTCTCGGAACTCGGACAACCCAACGTCGGCGAGCAACTGGTCGGGATCGGGATGGTCGGAGGCGTTGGCAGAGCGGTTCACCTCGAGCAGCAGCCGAGCGTTCGACGCCACCGTCCGCCACGGCAGCAGCGCCGGCGATTGGGGCACGAGCGCGATCCGCTTAGACGCTCTGGCAGCACGGGGATCGCCACCTTCCACCTTCACGACCCCGGCCGACGGCGCCTCCAACCCGGCGACGATTCGCAACAACGTGGTCTTTCCGCTGCCCGACGGCCCGAGCAACGTCACCACTTCTCCATCGGACACCTCCAGGGACACCTGACGCAGTGCCTCGACCGTGCCGAACCGCTTGCTCACGGCGTCCAGCACCACGGTCGGTGTCACGGCCAGCGACGCTATCCGTCCCACCCATCCCCACCCCCGACGTTCTGTGTCACGACAAACGCCGACTTCGGATGTATGCCGTGACACAGGACGCGGGTGGGTGCGCGATGCGGGTTGAGCGGTTGGCAACGCGACGCCACGGCCATAGGGTTTCGGGGTCCGTCGAGGCTCCGGCGTCGGCGCGATGCTGCCGAGCCGTCCGGCGCGCAGCGTCCTCCAACGGCCCTCGTTGGGCCGGAAGGCAGCTCATGGCCGACCAAGAGATCATCGCCAAGCACCGCACGCACGAGACCGACACGGGGTCCCCCGAGGTGCAGATCGCACTGCTCACGGGTCGTATCTCGCACCTGACCGAGCACCTCCAGCTGCATGTGAAGGACCACCACAGCCGCCGAGGGCTGCTGATGCTCGTCGGTCGGCGCCGCCGCATGCTCGACTACGTCCGCTCCATCGACGTCGAGCGCTACCGCAAGATCGTCGCCGATCTGGGTTTGCGGCGCTAGGGTATCTCGCGTCGCGGGTTGGACCCGTGGCAACAACCGAGCGCAGGGCGCCGGTTGTCAGTCGCTGGTTCCGCGGGATTGCCCGGCGGAGTTGCCGACTGGGAACCGGCCGGGCGCTCCAAGACACGGTCCGGCATGGTGCTGGGCCCGAAAGGAGCCATTCGTGGCTGATCCCATCCGCGTGTCGGGTGCCGTTTCCGGTACCGACAAGCAGCTCGCCTTCGAGACAGGCAAGTTCGCCCCACAGAGTCAGGGCGCCGTCGTGGCGTCACTCGGTGACACGACCGTTCTCGTGACCGCGAACGCCGCCGACCACGTCCGTCCGGGCATGGACTTCTTCCCCCTGACGATCGACGTCGAGGAGCGGGCGTACGCCGCCGGCAAGATCCCCGGCTCGTTCTTCCGCAGGGAAGGACGTCCCTCCGAGGACGCCATCCTGGCCTGCCGGCTGACCGACCGTCCGCTGCGCCCCTCGTTCGCCGCCGGCTTCCGCAACGAGACCCAAGTCGTGATCACGGTTCTCGCCACCGACCAGCAGAACCCGCACGACGTGCTCGGCATCAATGCCGCCTCGGCAGCGCTGATGATCTCGGGCATCCCCTTCGAGGGTCCCATCGGCGCCGTGAAGCTTGCCTACTCGCAATCCGGCGAGTGGATCCCGCATCCCACCTACCAAGAGGTCGACGACGCCACGTTCGAGCTCGTCATCGCCGGGCGCGAGCTCGATGACGGTGACGTTGCCGTGATGATGGTCGAGGCCGGCGGCACCGAGAAGAGCTTCTCGTACTACACCGACGGCGCTCCCAGGGTCGACGAGGGCGTCCTGGCCAGCGGTCTCGAGGCGTGCAAGCAGTGGATCAAAGAGTCCATCACCCTGCAGCGCCAGCTCGTCGCCAGCGTGATCGCCACCAATGGGCCGATCACGCCGCTCGAGTTCTCCCCGGTGTTCGATTACGGCGACGATGTGTTCGCCGCCGTCGAGTCCGAGGTGTCCGACCAGGTGGCCAAAGCGACGACGATCTCGGGTAAGGCCGAGCGCAACGCCGCCACGTACGAGGCGGCCGACGTCGCCATCGCCACCATGTGCGGCACGGAGGACTCCCCGGGACAGTTTGCCGGCCGGGAGAAGGAGATTCGCGAAGCCGTCCGCTCCCTGACGAAGAAGCTCGTGCGCCGACGCATCGTCGACGAGGGTGTGCGCATTGACGGCCGTGGTCTGAGCGACCTGCGCCCGGTGTCAGCGGAGGTCGGCGTGCTGCCGACGAGCCACGGCTCCGGTCTGTTCCAGCGCGGTGAGACCCAGGTGCTGAACGTCACGACGCTGGCAATGCCGCGCATGAACCAGCAGCTCGACACGCTGTCGCCGGAGACGACGAAGCGCTACCTGCACCACTACAACATGCCGCCCTGGGCCAATGGCGAGACCGGCCGAGTGGGTTCGCCCAAGCGCCGTGAGATCGGCCACGGTGCTCTCGCTGCCCGGGCCGTCCTGCCCGTCGTGCCGAGCCAGGAGAGCTTCGCGTACACGTTGCGCCTGGTCTCCGAAGTGATGAGCTCGAACGGGTCAACGTCCATGGCGTCGGTGTGCGCGTCGAGCCTGTCCCTGATGGACGCCGGTGTCCCCATCGCCGCGCCGGTCGCGGGCATCGCCATGGGCCTCGTGTTCGATGGTGGCAACTACTTGACGCTGACCGACATCCTCGGCGCCGAGGACGCCTACGGTGACATGGACTTCAAGGTCGCCGGCACCGCTGATGCGGTGACGGCACTGCAGCTCGATACGAAGATCGACGGCATCCCCGCCGACGTGTTGACTGCTGCACTCGACCAGGCGAAGAACGCCCGACTGCAGATCCTCGAGGTCATGGCCTCGGCCATCGCCGAGCCCCGGAGTGAGGTCGCCGCGGCGGCGCCGAAGATCTCCACGATCTTCATCCCGCTCGACAAGGTCGGCGAGGTGATCGGGCCCAAGGGCAAGGTCATCAACACCATCCAGACCGAGACCGGCGCCGACATCAACGTCGACGACGACGGGGCTCAGGGCATCGTCACCATCGGCGCCGTGGAGGCGTGGCGGATGGAAGAGGCGAGAGCCGCCATCCTCGCCATCGTCGACCCGCCGAAGGCCGAGCTCGGCAAGATCTACAACGGCCGGGTCGTCAACATCACCAAGTTCGGGGCGTTCGTCAACATCCTCCCGGGGCGTGACGGCCTGGTGCACATCTCCAAGTTGGGCGGTGGCAAACGCATCGCCTCGGTGGAGGACGTGTTGTCGTTGGGCGACGAGATCGAGGTCCGTGTCGACGAGATCGACGACAAGGGCAAGGTCAGCCTGTTGCCGGTGGGCACGCTCACCAGCTCCGGCGCAGACGCCCCGACGGACGGCGACGCCCCGAGCGGCGATGCCGGCGGACGGCGCTCCGACGGTCCGTCCAGGTCGTCGGACCGTGATCGGGACCGAGATCGTGACGCCGACCGTGATCGTGGTCGTGGCCGCTCGGCCGCTCCCGCGGACACCAGCACGGACACGGACACGGTGAGCGTGTCGTTCGAAGAGTCGTTCGACGGCCAGCTCCGTGACGAGGTCGGTGACCTCGGTCCGGATACCGGGGGCACACGCGAGCAGAGCGACGGCAACGACCGGTCGCGAGGCCGCCGTCGTCACCGCTGATCGCAGCGACGATCCTCAACATGTGCTGACACCGGTCCGGCTACGGTCGGACCGGTGAGCAGCGAATCAGCGACCATCCGGGTCGGCGTCAATGGCGCCGGCGGACGGATGGGTGCCACCGTGTGTCTGGCCGTCAGCCTCGATCCTGAACTGGAGCTGGCGGCCGCCGTCGACCCGCAGACCGCCGGCAGCGAGATCGAGGGCGTCACCATCGGCGGCGATCACAGGACGTTCGCTGACGCTGGCTGCCATGTCGTCGTCGACTTCACCGTTGCCGACGCCGCCCGCATCACGATCCCGTGGCTTGCGCTCCACGGCATCCATGGCGTGATCGGCACCACTGGTTTCACCGACGACGACCTCACCTCGTTCCGTGAGGCGTTCGGCGACGGCGAGGCCCATTGCCTGATCGCCGCGAACTTCTCGATCTCAGCGGTGCTCATGATGCAGTTCGCAGAGCTAGCTGCCCCGTGGTTCGAAACCGCCGAGATCATCGAGCTGCACCACGACACGAAGGTCGACGCCCCGTCGGGCACCGCCGTGACGACGGCCCAGCGCATGGCCGAGGCATCAGACCATTGGGCCGCCAACCCAACGCGCCACGAGGCGTATCCCGGCTCCCGAGGCGGCGAGGGCCCAGCCGGCATCCGGCTGCATGCCGTGCGCATGCGAGGCATGGTCGCCCACCAAGAGGTCATCCTTGGGGCACTCGGCCAGACGCTGACGATCCGACAGGACAGCTACGACCGCCAGAGCTTCATGCCCGGCGTCGTCTTGGCTTGCAAGCACATGGCCGATCACCCTGGCCTCACCGTCGGCCTCGACAGCTTCCTCACGTAGTCGGTTTCGCGACGGAGCGCGGCTGCGTTGAGCGTCATACGGGGTGTGCAGGCGCAGACAGCACGTCTCGGCGGTTCGATGGACGAACGCGACGTCCTGAACTTCTACGAGCGGACCGTTGGCGACGTGTACCGGTATGCCTCGCGGCTGACAGGAGGCGATCAGAGCGGAACCGCCGACCTCGTGCAAGAGGTGTACCTGACGCTGATCCGCCAGGTGCGCTCCGGTCGCCGCGACCCCGTTGACATCGGTTGGGCGATCACGACGTGCCGGAGCCGGTTCATCGACGAGCACCGGCGACGAGACCGACGCGCCCGCCTCTTCGCGAATCGGGACGAACGCTCTTCAGAGCCGCTCTATGAGGGTGTCAGCGAAGCGACCGCAGCACTGGCCGGCTTGCCCGAAGCGCAGCGGTTGGCGGTCGTGCTGCGTTATGTCGACGACCTAAGCGTGCCCGAGGTGGCGGAGCTGATTGGCCGCAGTGTGCACGCCACCGAATCCCTGCTGGCACGCGCACGCAGCACTTTGCGCACCGCGCTGGCGCCCACGGATGGGGAGGAGTGAACATGGACGAAAGCCCCGACGAGACCGCCGGGTCGGCGATGGCGACGCTCGTGCGCCGAGCAGGCGAGCCGCTGCCGCCCGACATCCGCCGGCGGATCCGCTCGACCATCGGGGACCAACTCGCCGGCGACCTGATCGTGGACACGTTCGACGACCTCAACCCCGAGGACGCCTCGACGCCGACGCCGACATCGGTGCCAGCCCGCCGGCAGCGGTGGCTGCTGGCATCAGCGGCCGCCGTCGTGGCCACCGTGGGGATCGGATGGGTGTTCACGGCCACCGATCGTGGCGACGCACCACGGACCACAACGCTCGAGCAGACGTCACCGACGACGGCTGATGCAATGCGCCGGAGGACCGTCTCGGTGGTTTCGACCGCCTCACCGACCGGCGAGCTCTCGGTGCGGCGCGTCGGCGTGCTCGGTGAGCCCGGATTTCTATCCGAGTTCCTGCCGGACGGCCGCCTCTTGCGAAGGAGGCCGACGGAGAGCGGTGAGATGGTCACGCTGTACCACCGAGAGGGCGGCGTCGACGTTTCGACCATGTTGCCCATAGGCCCTTCGGTAGCAGGTGCCGGCGATCGCACGATGAGAGATGTTGCCGTTGGGCCCGATGACGTGCTCTACACCTCGTACCTCACCTCGGTGACGCCTGATGGGTGGCACTTCGACGTCGTCGCATTCTCGTTCGAGCAGCGGCCACGTGAGATCGGGCGTTGGCCGTCGTTCCGGGCGTGCCTCGGGCAGTGCGGCGACGTGGTGCTCGCCGCCGATGGTGTAATCATCGACGAGCAGGGAGGCGTCGTTCCCTACGTAGACCCCGCCACCGGCGAGCCAAGCGGCAAGCGCCAGTACTACGTGCTCGATGCAGTGCAGGCGAGCTATGACGTCATAAGAGAGGACGGGAGTAGCGGTCTGGACGCCACCGTCTCCTACGGCGACGAGAAGTGGACGCTCCGGATAAACGGAACTCCGCTGCCTGACGTCAGCGCCGAGGTCCCGATCGACCTCCAGCCCCAGCGGGACGGCTCTCTGCTGGGTGTCCTGTTCGGCGATCGAGGTGACAGCCATCCCTTCTACGTGTTGTGGCTGCGTCCCGGCGGCGGTGTCAAGCTGTACGGCCTAGATGGCTCAGTGTTGCCGCGAGTGATGTACAGCGCCGGCGGTGTCAGCATTTTGGCGGTCGGCTTGGACACGGAGAGTCGACGCGAGGTGCTGGTACGTCTCTAACGCCCGTCGAGGCCAGTCGCGACCGAGGGCTTCTACCGTCGGTGGTTCAGCAACGTCGAGATCGTCGACCCGGCGGCAGCCGATGCGGTGCCGTAGGGCTCAGGCAGGGCTGAGCGCGGCGAGGGCGGCGTCGTAGTTCGGTTCCTGGCCGATCTCGGGCACAAGCTCGGTGTACGCCACGTCGCCATTTGCGTCGACGACGACGACGGCACGGGCGAGCAGCCCTGCCATCGGGCCGTCGGCGATCGTGACGCCGTAATCCTCGCCGAAGTGACTGCGGAAGCTTGACGCCACCGAAACGTTGTCGATTCCCTCGGCGCCGCAGAACCGGCTCAGAGCGAACGGCAGATCGGCGGAGACGCACAAGACGGAGGCGTTGTCGAGACCGGCAGCGTGCTCATTGAAGGCGCGCACGCTGGCCGCGCAGACTCCGGTGTCGACGCTCGGGAAGATGTTGAGCACGACCTGCTTGCCGTTGAACTCGTCCGGCGTCAGGTCGGCGAGGTCGGGACCCGTGAGCGTGAAAGTCGGGGCGTCGGCCCCGACGTCGGGCAGCTCGCCGGACGTATGGATGTGGTTGCCGCGAAGTGTGATCTCAGCCATGACCCTCTTCTAGCAGCTCACACGGGGGCTCTGCCCGTGGACCCCCGCAGAGAAGCGCTCACACGGGGGCCCTGCCGCGTGGAGCCCCACGAGAAGAGCTCAGGTGCCCGAGCCACGCCGCACATTGCGGGAATTGACGATCACGACCAGCACGATCGAGCCGACGATCACCCACCACTGGTAGCGAGCGACGAACGCCAGGAAGTCGGTGAGAGGATCCTCGAAAACCTTGGCCAGCCACCAGACCAGGGCCAACCGGCCGGCGAGGCCGACGGCGATCAGGCCGATCAACCGAGCGGGCGGGGTTCGCTCGACGCCCGTGATGACGGCGACGATGTTGGATCCCACGAAGAACGGCACCACTACCCACTGGGCCTTGGAGAACCCCTGTTCCAAGGACCGGATGCCCTTGGTGTTCATCCCCAGGTACTTGATGAACCAGCGGTAGGCGTCGTCGCGGTAGGCGCGACCGATCATGTGGCATACGGCGAACGCCAGGCCGAGGCGTGCGGTGGCGATGGCCACGTACGCGGCAGGGGAGATGCCCGACCCGATGGCCAGAACCAAGTAGCGGTTGCGCGACGACAGTGCCATCACCGCTTCGGGATCCTGGTCGATCCACCGCGCCCACACGACGTTGGCGATGTTCGTGCACACGACCAGCCCGACGAAGGCGGCGATCAGGACCGGTCCCCACCATGGGTGGCGGCGTGGCGGCTCGGCAGCGGTCTGCATCGCTGCAGGTTGCACCGACGCGGCTTCCGACACGAGCATCAACGCTATCGGCGGGCGCTACGTCCTGAACTGCACTGTTGTCGAATCCGTCGCCCACCGCACTGGAAGCGCTGGAGGCGATTTCACAGAGTGATCAGGCGGTCAGCGGCCGGCTCTGCTCGTCAGCCACGCACCAACGATGGCGAGGCCGAGCCCGGCCACGGCGATCGCCTCCACGTGCTCATCGCGCAAGACCACGCCGAGCGCCAGCGCCACAACAGGGATGAGATAGGCGATGATCGAGCCTCGCGACGCGCCGACTCGTCCGAACAGCGTGCCAGCCAGCACGAACGCCACACCGGTGCCGAGCGTTCCGAGCAGGAACACCGCACCTACTGGCCGCCATGCGAGCGTGGACTCAGTGACGCCCACGATGCCATACGGTGCAGTCAGCACCATGCCGACCAGCTGGGCGCGCCAGATCACGGCCAGTGCCCCGTAGCGGTGCTGCAGCGGCACCATCAAGTTGCCGGCGAACGCGTACGACATCATCGCCACGAGTACGAGGACAGCACCGAGCGCTGTGCGCGCTCCGCCCTGCCACGACGGCAGGCTGATCAACACGATCCCGGCGAAGCCCACCGCGATCCCGGCGAGCTGGTATCTGCCGGGGAGCCGGTGCAGCAAGAGTGCTGCGAGCCCCGTTGAGAAGATCGGCAGTGCCCCGTTGAGCATCCCGGTGATCGACGAGGAGATCCATTGCTCGGCGATGGGGAAGATCGTCATCGGGATCGCGAACCACACGATCGAGACGACCACCAATCGCGGCCAGTCGTCGCGGTCGACGCGCGTGGTCCTCGCCCGCCGGACCGTGGTCAGGACGAGCCACCCGAACGCAATTCGCAGAACCGTCACGAGCCCTGGTGCGAGCGTCTCCAACCCTTCTGCGATGAACAGGAACGAGGCACCCCAGATCGCCGAAGACCCAAAGACCAGGCCCCAGTCGGTGGTGCCGAAGGTTGCGGCGCTCGTGCCCTCTGCGGTGAGGGATAGCCGTTGGCGAGCAGCGCGGCCTGGCGAAGGCTCGTGCAGCGTCGTCACGGGCTGCAGGGTACGCGGGCGCGCTCCGAGATCGACGACGGCGACGCAACCCGCAAGCCGGCTGGCCACCGCCTCGCCGAGGCGGTTACGTTCACGTCATGCAGGGACTGATGCAGACCACGCCGCTGGCAATCACCCACCTGTTCGACCGCGCCGAGCGGTACTTCGGCCACAAGGAGATCGTGACGGCGCTGCCCACCGGGCTCGAGCACCGTACGTACGCCGAATGGGCCGCGCGAACGAGCCGCCTGGGCGGCGTGCTCGACGCACTGGGCATCTCCGATGACGGCCGGGTCGGCACGTTCGCCTGGAACACGTCCCGCCACCTGGAGCTGTACTTCGCCGCTCCGTGCA
>Ga0136619_10000061_pt1 | contig 36083 bp, 35 predicted proteins | sample AntDrymUQ3532106_2_FD_104807 | JGI IMG/M metagenome (GOLD analysis project Ga0136619, IMG submission 104807) | Polar desert sand microbial communities from Dry Valleys, Antarctica - metaG UQ353 (21.06) | ecosystem: Environmental > Terrestrial > Soil > Desert | place: Antarctica: Dry Valley...
CCGTAGCGGGAGATGTCCTCGGCGAGCTCCTCGATCTCACCGAAGTCGCGCGAGGTCAGCGTCGTAGTGAAGGCGCCGAGCGAGCGGCTGGCATGCGCTGAGACGTCGGGTGGCCGGTACCAGGAGCGGATGCTCTGGCGGTACTTGTCGGCACCGGTGTGCCAGTCGCCGGCGTGAGGCGAGAGGACCATCGTGGGCGACTCCCAGTGCTGGCCCGGTCCGGTCTCGAGCAGGAACGCGAACGTCAGGCCGGGCTCGATCGACTCGCCGTCCCCGTGGTCGCGGACGACGAGCGAGTGCTGGCGGCCGGTGTGGTCGAGGCTGGCGAGGTAGATGCCTCCCTGCTCGTCTCCGACGTCTACCCAGGGCATCGACATGCCGCCGACACCGGGCCAGTACGGGGCGCGCCCGGTGGTGCCGTGGAGCAGCACCGGGTACTCCTCCCAGTTGCCTTCCTGTGGAATGGGGAAGAGGTCGCGGAGGCGCCGGATGACGTTCGGGTAGACGAGTCGCTCGTCGGCTACGTGACGGAGCGTGACGAGCCACGGGAAGTGAGCCTCGGTGACGACATTGCTCGACTCGTTCGTGAGGGCGAATCGCGGCGCGATCTCGTCGCTGTCGTCCTCGAGGACGGCCTGATACTCGACTGCGACAGCGTGCGTGCCCGCGTCGGAACGAAGCGCGTTGTACGTCACTTCCAGCACCTGCTTCGGACCACGCCGCTCGACCTGTACCGCGGCTGCACGTTGACTGCTCGAGTCGCAGGCGTGCCCGAGTGGGTCGCAGAACCAGCCGCTGATCCGGTCACGGAGGGGCATCACGACGCGGAAGGCCTCGGCCCGGCGACCATGTGTCAGATGACCCCGGCCGGTGAGCTTGCTCCAGAGGCCTGTGATGCAGCCGTTGCGGCCGTCGACGGTGAGGGCGACGAGGTCGTTCTCGAGCGTCACCACGGCAGGGTCCGGGTCAGGTCCGGTTGTGGCGAGGGAGTGGCCGGCGGCGCCGGTCGTTCCCGTCACGACACTGATTCGAGATGGTCGATCGTGCCGAGCGCTTGCGCCGTCTTCAGCGCCTCGAGCGCGGTCAGGACGTGGTCGCGCATTTCTGCCCGCGCGCGATCGGCGTCGCCGACCGCGATCGCCTCGGCGATCCTCGTATGTCCGAGAACCGCGATCTCCCGTGCGCCCGGAATAGCATCGGTTGCCTGACGTAGTCGCGTCAGCTGCTCGGTGAGCGCGTTGAGGACGGTGCTGAAGACGGCGTTCGCGCTCGCTCGTGCGACGGCGCGGTGAAACTCGATGTCGGCGTCATAGGTCGCCACGTTGCTGCGGACGCACCGGCGGTACTCGGCCAGCGCTCGCGCGATGTCGGCGTTCGACTCGGGTGTTGCGCGCTCTGCGGCGAGCCCGGCGATGTCGGACTCGACGAGGAGCCTGAATTCGTAGAGGTCGGCGACCGTCTGATCTCCGAGCAGGCTCGACACCACACTCTGGTCGAGCGCGGAAGCGTCCGGCGTGCGCAGCACGATCGCGCCACGCCCGGGGCGCACGTCGAGCACGCCCATGGCGACGAGCGATTGCGTCGCCTCGCGGGCCGTGTTACGGCCGATCGCGAACATCTCCATCAGGTCCTTCTCCGTCGGCGCGCGCTCCCCCGGGGCGAGATCGCCGCGCTGGATGTGGCGCAGTAGCTCCTCAGCCACGGCCTGGCTGAGGTTCTTGCGGAGCGGCCTTGACACGTTGCTAGCCATCGTCATAGTCTTTCATCCTATAAGTAGGGTAAATAGGGTAAAGGGCACAGTGACTGATGTCTGATCATGACAGTGGCGGGCTGGTCGTTCAAGCTGTCCAGACGATGCGAACGGCGCTCGTCTGCGACGTGCTCGACGGGCTGGGTCTGCGCTCGCAGGCTCTGGGGGCCGACATCTGCTCACTTCGTCCAGGCCGTCCGGTGACTGGGCGTGCGTTTACGGCGGTCTCGCGCGAGGTGGACGAGACACCGGAAGTGCCGTACGTCGGTCTCCTTCGCGCCCTCGACGCGGTGGGCCACGGAGACGTGTTCGTCCTCGCGGCGAGTCGCACGGAGCGCTCGGCGATGTGGGGCGAGTTGTTGTCGACCACGTGTCTCGCACGTGGCGTCAACGGTGTCGTTACGGACGGCTATGCGCGCGACACGGCGCAGATCGCCGCTCTTGGCTTCCCGACGTATTGCCGTGGCACGTGCCCGCTCGATATCCACGGACGCGGAGAGGTGACCGACCACGGCGTTCCGGTCGTGATCGACGGCGTTGTGATCTCGCCCGGCGACCTGATCTGCGCCGACGACGACGGCGTCGTCGTCGTCCCGGCGGACATCGTCGAAGAGGTGACGGTGCGCGCCCACGCCAAGGCAGAGGACGAGGACGCGTTTCGGCAGGCGGTGAGGGGCGGCATGTTGCCGTCCGAGGCATACGATCGGCACAAGGTGCTGTGACGGTACGTAACAGCACCGCGAAGAAGGAGGAGATCGATGATTCGTCGTAGAGGGGTGCCCGCCCTGCTTGCGGTGGCGGTGTTGCTCTTGAGTGCATCGGGCGCGGTAGCGAAGCCCAGCGGGGAAGCCGGCGCCAGCGCGGACAAGCTGGTGGTCTGGCACTACTTCACGACGCCGGGGCAAGTAGATGCGCTGGCGAAGATGGCGAAGATCTTCAACGCTCAGAACCCCGGCGTGAAGGTCCAGTTCGAATTCAAGCCGTTCGCACAGATGACGCAGGCGGTGCTCGCAGCAGCCGTTGCGAAGCAAGGTCCCGACGTCATCATCTACCAGTGGGGAGACATGCTCAAGCTCGTCGACAGCAAGGCGATCAGGAGCATGACCCCGTACCTGAGGAAATGGCCCGAGAGCAAGTTCTTCCCTGCCTCGGTCGTCCACGGAGTCAGGCGTGGCGAGTACAGCCAGGGGAAGGGCGCGATCTACACGATCCAGCCCTATGTCAACCTCATCGCGATGTACTACAACAAGGACATCCTCGACAAGTTGGCGATCAACCCGCCGACCACGATCGACCAGTTCGAGGCGGCGCTCGCGAAGCTCAAGGCCAACGGCAAGGGCGGATTGCTCACCGACGCCGGTCCCGGCGTCTCCGGGTGGTGGAATGGGATGCCGTGGTTCTTCGCCAACGGCGTCAACATCCGGATGCGCGACCAGGCCACGATCGAGCGCGTTCTCACACGCCTCCGCTCGTGGATCGTGAAGGGGTACGTTCCACAGGACGTGACCTCCGTATCCACCGGAGTGGATACCCGGACCCGGTGGACGGCCGGTGACTTCGCGTTCATGGTCAACGGCAACTGGGAGCTCTCCACGGTGACGAAGGACGCGAAGTTCAATTGGGGCGTCGTGCGGATGCCGTCGGGGCCGGCTGGCAGCTCGGTCTATCTCGGTGGCGAAGGCGTCGCGATCGGAGCCTTCGCGAAGAAGCCCGAGCTCGCGTGGAAGTTCCTGCGGGCGACCTGGCTCGGAAAGAAGGGGCAGCTCCTGCTACCGACGATCGGCAGCGTGCCGGCGCGAACCGATCTCGCCGGAAGCTCGGCGATCACCAAAGCACGCGGCCTCGCCCCGTTCACCAAGTCGGTGGCCAGTGGCAAGCGGCTTCCGATCACGCAAGCAGAGAACGCGGCCCAGAACCTGTTCGGTGACACGTACAGCGGAGTTCTCTCTGGTCAGCTCTCGCCGGCCAGCGGGGCTGAGCGCCTGGTGAAGGAGACGCCGAAACTCCTCGGAACCGGGTAGATGCACGAGGCTTGCTTCCGGATCGCACAGGGGACGCCGCCAGGCGTTCCCTGTGCCGCCGGCAATGAGACGATCGTCGGTCGAGACGGCTAGCGCGGTCTTGTGACGGAGATCGTGCTCGAGCGCGGGGAGCCGCCCCGACCCAAGCGCCGACACCGAGCTCGACGCGGGAAAGGGCCTAGCGTCGCATTCGTCCTCCCGGCCGCGGTGTTCGTGGCCGTGTTCGGCATCTACCCGCTCCTCGAGCTGTTTCGCATGAGCGTCAGCACGGTCGGGTTTGCCAACATCCTCGACAATCGTTGGCCGTTCGTCGGGTTCGACAACTTCTCGACCCTCTTCGACAGCCCCACGTTCAGCGAGGCGCTTACGAACACGCTCATCTTCGTGACCCTCGTCGTCAGCATCAGCGTGGTCGGCGGGATGGCGGCGGCGCTCGCGCTCCGCGCGGCCACACTGCCCCGCCGACTGACGTTGGCCCTTCTCGTCTTCGTCTGGACGCTGCCTCCGGTCGTAAGCGGCAGCGTCTGGCGGTTCCTCTTCTCGTCGGAGGGCGTGGTCAACGAGGCGATCAGCAGGACGCACATTCACGAGCCCGTGTTCTGGCTGTCGGATCCGAGCCTCTCGCTCTACTCCGTCGCGTTCGTCAACGCCTGGGCTGCACTGCCGTTCGCAGCTCTCGTGCTCAGGGCGGGGCTGATGGGCATCCCGCCGCAGACGATGGAGGCCGCTGCGGTCGACGGCGCCTCGGGCTGGCGCACGTTCTGGTACGTGACGCTTCCGCAGCTCCGTCCGGTGGTCCTCGTGCTGATCGTGCTGATCACCGTCTATGCCTTCCGCAGCTTCGACTTCATCTTCATCATGACCCTCGGCGGGCCGGGCACCTCGAGCACGACGCTCCCCTACCTCGCCTATCAGCAGGCTTTCACGCTCGGGTTCTTCGACCTCGGCGCGGCGGTGGCGGTCATCGCGGGGCTCTTCGTCGCCGTGACGGCCGCGTTCTACGTCCGGCTGACGAGGCGGGAGGCACACGCGTGATCGGCGCGCGCGGCCAGCGAGATGTCTTCGGTCGGGTTGGCGTTGTCGTGCTCGTCCTGCTCTACGGCGTACCGCTCGTCTACCTCATCGCGACATCGCTCAAGAACCGCGTACAGATCTTCGATGCGCCCGCGAGCCTCCTTTTCCACCCGACGTTCTCCTCGTACGAGTCGGTCATCTCGAGCGATCTTGCGCGCGCCGCCGCGAACACGGCGATCATCGCTTTCGGCACGACGGCTCTGATCCTCGTGCTCGGAACGCCGGCCGCCTACTGGCTCAGCCGCAACCGGAGCTTCCTGGCCACCGTCGCGGTCGCGAGTCTCATCCTGCTGCAGATGGTGCCGCAGGCGACGACCGTGATCCCGCTCTTCAAGGTGATGGCCTTGTTCGGCCTCATCGGCCAACTCCTCAGCGTCATCCTCGCGGACGCGAGCCTGCTGTTGCCGTTTGCGGTGATCCTCTTGCGGCCTTTCTTCGACGCGGTGCCGGCAGAGCTCGAGGAGGCGGCCAGCATCGACGGCGCATCTCGGTTCAGGGTGCTGACGAGGATCGCTCTCCCTCTCGTCCGCAACGGGCTTCTCACCGTCGGCACCCTGGTCTGGATCATCGCCTGGGGAGAGTTTCTCTACGCCATCACCTTCCTCACGGAAGAGGAGCGGCTGCCGCTCAGCGCGCTGCTGGCGCGGCAGATCTCCCAGTTCGGTACGGACTGGGGGCCGCTGATGGCGCTCGCGGTGCTTATCGCGTTGCCGGTACTGGTCGTCTTCGTTCTCACCGAGCGCCGCCTTCGCGAAGGCTTGGTTCTCGGTGCCGAGAGGTAGCACGATCCTCGTACGGCCTGAGCGGCGCTCGCTCGCGTCTCACTCGAGAGTCGCGTCGTGCGGCCACGAGTTCGAGGCGGGCACGGTAGGGCAGCTTCGAGACTCGAGCCGACGCGGCAGACAACGTCGACGAGCTCCCGAGCGCGCGCCGAACGAGACTGTCGGCCGGATGCCGGGTGCGGGTTCAAGCCCGGGCTCACGGCGCGAAACGACGCCGTGCAAGAGCTCCTCTTCTCCGGCCGCCTCATCGAGTTCTACACGCGCTTCTTCGGCGAGCCCTAGTCCGTGCCCGACTCGGCAGCTTCGGCCCCGATCCGGTGCCAGATGAGATCGAGCTGTCGTGTCAACTCCTCGCGGAGCGCCACGGCATCCCTCGCCCGTATGAGCTCGACGAGGCGGGCATGCATCTCCGGTACGTCTCTCAGCTCCTCCGGCGACATGAGCTCGGGCCCGGTCGCGACGACAAACTTCCTGATGTTCGCCGACAGGAGATCCCAGATTCGCTGCAGCATCTCCGAGCCGACGCGACCGTAGAGCAGTCCGTGGAGGTCCATGTCGTGGCGTGTCATCGTCTCGAGGTCTCCTTGCGCCGCCGCGGCGCGCATGCCCTCGACCAGCTGCTCGAGAACGAGGAGGTCGGCGTCGGTGATGCTGTCGAGCGCTTGCTCGTAGATGTACGGCTCGACTCTGCGGCGGATCTCGTACGCCATACGTGCGTCGATCAGCAGCACCGAGCTGACGAAAGTGCCGCGGCGAGGCAGCGTTACGACGAGGCCTTCGGAGCGGAGTGCGGCGAACGCTTCTCGTACGGGGGCCTGGCTCGTCCCGAACGCCTGTGCCACGTCGAGCTCGCCGATTCTGTCCCCTGGACGCAGCTCGCCGGCGAGGATGCGCTCGCGGAGCCCGGATACAATCTCCTCGGCGAGCGATGGGCGGCGGGGAACCCGAAGGTCCTGAAGGCCGTTCGGCTCGGCCATGGTCAGCGGCCGCCCTGCCGGAGATATCGGTTACCGGGCACCCACGGCAGCGTGCTCCGAACGGTGGACGGCGGAATCGTCGCGTGCACGATGCGGCCGTCGTGCGAGTTGTGGACGACACACGAGCGCGCGGCCTGGCGCAACGCGCTCGGTTTCACGCTGCACCGCCTGTGAGCCACGAGACGGGATTGTCGTGCCAGATCGCATCGAGCTCGCTCTGGTCGAAACCCTCCTCCTCGAGGCGCGCCGTGAAGCTCGTGAGCAGGTAGTCGAGCCCGGGGCCGCCTCCGTAGGCGCGCCAGTACGTGCGGCGGGCCATGTCACCGCCGAGGCAGAGCTTGTCGCCGAGGCCCGCGCGGAACAAGGCCCGCATCAGCTCGATCGCCACCGATGCCGGTTGAACCTTTACACGGGTCGGGGTGTCGTACTGGAGGAAGGCGCCTCGCCGCGCGAGCCGGAGATGGAGTGCGGGGTCCGGATTGCGGTCGATGTGGCTGAGGAGAACCCGGCTCGCGGGGACTCCGGCGGACTCGAAGGCGTCGAGGGTCTCGTCGCCCGCGGTCCCCGTCTCCGTGTGGACGAGGATCGGGATCGCGCAACGTGCGTGCACGCGCCCAGCCGCGCGAATGATCTTCGCGGTCGTCGGGCCGATGTAGTGGTAGTCGGCGGCGACCTTCAGCAGCCCCGCCTTGACGGTGCTGCGATCGACGAGCGGCCCATCGTACCCACCGTACTCGAGCCCCTCCGTGCACTCGGCGAGCATGAGCTCGGCGATCTGCTCCTCCGAGTAGCGATGTTGCCAGTGGTCCGGCAGGTAGTTCGAGATCGAGTGGAAACCCGTCGGCACGAGGATGGGGATCCCCGTCTCGCGACTGACCCGAACGAGCTGGTCGACTCGGCGTCCTGCGCCGATCGGGCACGCATCGACGATCGCGCCGCCGCCGGCGGTCCTCCAGCGGCCGACCTCCTCGACGGCTTTCTGCACCGAGTCGAGCTTGAACTCGGGATGCTTCACCGTCATCAGGCCACCGTCGATGATCACGTGCTCGTGCGCATCGATCCGTCCGAGGTCTCCTGGCGGCAACGGGCCGAGCGTCGTCTCTACCGTGAACACGTCACGTCTCCAGCACGAGAGGGTCGTCGGCCAGGATCTCGCCGAAGCGAGCGCCCATCTCGCGGAGCCTCTCCTGCAGCGTCGAGACCTCCAGGGATCGAGGCAGAGCATCCGCGCGAACGGCCAGTGCCGCAGCGGTACCTGCGGCCTGCCCCATCGTCATCGTCTGCGCCATCGAGCGGCACGACGCGTGCGCGTCGTGGGTCGCGCTGAAGCATCGTCCCGCTACGAGCAGCCCCTCCGCCTGGAGCGGCACGAGCGTTCGATAGGGGATGTCGTAGGTCATGCCGTCGGGGAGATACGTCCACGCGGTGTCGGAGCCCGCATGGTGATCCTCGATTGGCGCGCCGCAGGCGCCGATCGCATCGTCGAACTTCCGCGCCGAGAGGCAATCCTCGCGCGTCAGCCGGTATTCCCCGTAGATGCGACGCGTCTCACGTACGCCGATCGGGTCGGAGAGCCAGGACAGCTCGGCGCGTTCGTACCCGGGCACGACGTCGCGCAGGAAGCGGGCGTACTCGACCGCCTGCCGCCGGCCGTCGATCTCGGCTCGGGTCAGTGCGACCGGGTCCGTCGCGTCGAGATCGGCGACACGCGTCATGATCGTGTGGATCACGCCTTCCTGCGTCGTGACGTGCCACGAGCCTTCCTTGCGCGGGAGCTCGTAGGCGCCTCTCGCCGCCGCCTCTTCCATCGCCGCCCACATGGCCTTCTTGCCGAACGCCTGCGCGGCGTGGACGTCGACGTTGACCATGCGGAAAGTCGTCGTCAGCGTCTGTGCCGGGTCGACCTCGCCCGCCTGCTCGAACGGAACTCCGGCGCGCGCACAGACGTCCCCATCGCCCGTGGCATCGACCACGACGTTCGCCTCGATCCACATGTGCCCCCCTTTGCCGTCGACGACGACACCTGCGATACGACTCCCGTCCATCACGACGTCCGTGCAGAACGAGTGCAAGAGCAGCTCGACTCCGGCTTCGAGCGCGAGATCCTCCCAGACAAGGCGTAGCGTTATCGGGTCGTAGGTCACGCCGGTGCCGGCACCGAAGGTGTTCGGCCGCTCGAACGCCGCGTTCCTCGCCTTGAGCGACGATACGACGTCGTCCGGGATGCCCCCGACGACCTTGAACGCGATCGCCCCCGGCGTGTAGAAGCCGTAGAACGTGTCGAGCACCTGTGTCGACGTTCCCCCGAGGAAGCCGTAGCGCTCGACGAGGACCGTCTTAGCGCCACTTCGTGCTGCGGCAATGGCTGCCGTGGATCCGGCCGAGCCGGAGCCGACGACGACGACGTCGGCGTCTCGAAGACGTGCAAGCTCCGTCGTGTAGGTCGCGGTCACTGGACAGTCCATCCCCCGTCGATGGGCAGGACGACGCCGGTCACGAACCTCGACTCGTCGCTCGCGAGATAGACGGCAGCGCTCGCGACGTCCTGCACCGCACCGATCGGTCCGAGTGGCTGCCACGAGCGCAGTTGCTCGAGCAAGCGCTTGTCGGACTTCGTGCGGGTAGCCATCTCGGTGTCGATGAGGCCAGGGGCAAGGCAGTTCGCCCGGAGGCCCTCCCGCGCATAGTGGGCGGCGATGTTGCGCGTCAACCCGATGATTCCTGCCTTGGTGGTCATGTATGCGTGCGTGTCGAAGAGACCTTGCGAGCCGACGAGGCCGAGCACGGAGGACATGGTGACGATGGAGCCTCCTCCCGTTTCCAGCAGCGCGGGGATGGAGTACTTGCAGGCGAGGAAAGTGCCGCGCAGGTTGGTCTGCATCACGGTGTCCCAGGCGTCGACGGTGCACTCGTGGGTCGGCCCGTCTCCTCGTCCGCGGCCCATGCCGGCGTTCGAGACGAGGACGTCGAGCCGGTCGTAGCGTTCGAGCGTCGCTGCGACAAGCGCCTTAATCTGCTCGGGCACCGTGACGTCGCATTGGACGAATGTTGCCTCGCCGCCTTCCTCGCGGATGGCGTGCACCACAGACTCTCCGTTCTCGGCGCTGCGGTTCGAGACGACGACGTACGCTCCTTCGCGCGCGAACGTCTCGGCACAGCCGCGTCCGATGCCCGCGCCGGCTCCCGTCACGATCGCAACCTTCCCGTCGAGCCTCATGCTGCGGCCCGGAACTGAGACTCGAGGGCCGGATAGAGGTCGCGGTAGAGCGAGAAGGAGCGGTCATAGACGCCGCGCAACGCGGCGTCGGGCTCGTACGTGCGGGTCGAGCGCACTGCGGCACGTGAGATCGACGCGAGGTCGTCGATCAGCCCGACGCTCTTCGCCGCGAGCAGAGCGTCGCCGAGAGGCGCGCCCGTCTCGTGCTCAGGAACCGAGACGGGGACGCCGGCGATATCGGCGATGATCTGACACCACAGCTCGCTTCGGGTCGGGTTCCCTGCGGCCCGCAGCTCCTCGACCTGGACGTCCGCGGAGCGAGCAACGTCGAGGTTGTGGGCGAGCGCAAACGCAGCTCCCTCCATGACCGCGCGCACCAGGTCGGCACGGCTTGTGGACTGGCTGAGGCCGAAGAAGACGCCACGGGCTCGACCGTCGTTAATCGGTTGGAGCTCACCGCTGAGATACGGGAGGAAGATGACGCCCCCGCTGCCCGGCTGGGCCGTGGCGGCGAGCCCAGTCAGCTGCTCGAGCTCGATGGCGCCCCCAATAGCCTCGCGGCACCACTCGAGAGCCGCTCCCGCGGCAGCCGTGGAGCCGCCGATGAGCGACACCCCCGGAAGGACGTGGAGGAAGGTGAGTAGCCGCGCATGTATCGGGAGGGTCTCCTGCGCGACGTACACGGTGCCCGCGGTGCCGAGCGAGAGGAGCGCCTCGCCGGGCGACACCACCCCGAGCGCGAGCCCTGCCGACGACGTATCCTCGCCGCCGGCCGCCACCGGCGTGCCGCTCTCGAGGCCGAGGTCGGACGCGGCCGAGACGCTCAGGCCGCCGACGACATCGGTGCATTCGGCGAGGGCAGGATAGAGTCGCCGCGGCAGTCCGAACGCCTCGATGAGGTCGTCCGACCACGAGCGCTTCGCCAGGTCGAAGGCGAAGCAGATGCTCGCGTCGGACACGTTGGCCACCGGCGTGCCGGCGAGTCGGAACGTCAGGTATCCGGTCGTCGTGAGCGAGTGGCACGCACGCTCGAGCGACTCCGGCTCGTTCTGCGCGAGCCACATCAGGGAGGGATCCGCGTTGTAGGGCGCTGGCGCCTTGCCGTTCACGCGCAGGATCTCGGCTGCGCAACACTCGCGCAGCAACTCGCTCTGCGCCTCGGCACGCGTGTCCATCCAGATGATGGCCGGCCGCACGACGTCGCCGTGTCCGTCGACGAGCGTCACCGCGCAACCCTGTCCGCTCACGGCGATTCCGGCAACGCTGGTCGGTGTCGCTCCCGCGTTCGCGACTGCGGCTCTGACGGCACGCACGAGCGCGTTCCACCAGTCCTGCGGGTCCTGCTCGGCATGGCCAGCCCGAGGGCGTTTCGTCATGTAGTCAGCTCGTGCGCGGGCGACCACCTTGCCGTCCGGTCTCGCCAGCACGGCCTTGACGCCCGACGTTCCCGCGTCGATTCCGAGGACGAGCGGCGAGCCGGTGCTACTCACGGCCGAAGATCATCCTCTTCCGGCGCTTGAACTCCGCATACACGCGGCGGAGTTGCTCCTCGGCCTCCTCCGGCCGGTCGGCGAAGTGGGGACTGGTGAGAACGACCGGCGGCGCCCCCATCTTCGTCATGAGCTCGGCCGTGCGGACCTTGAGCGCATTCACGATCGCGACCGCGCCGAGAGTCGAGGTCGGGCCGACCGCGTACTCGAGGCCCTCCACAGCGATGACGGCGTCGCCGGCAGGCGTGCAGTTGTCGATCGCGACATCCACGACATCTCGCAGCTTCCGGCCCGACGAGTGGCGCGAGACCGTCGACGCGGCATGGTCGAAAGACGTGACGGCGATCGTCGTCAGCCCACGGTCCTTCGCGCGCAGCGCCATTTCGACGACCAAGCCGTTGATGCCCGTGCTCGAGAAGAGAATCATCGCGTCGTCCGGGCCGAACTCGTAGTTCTCGAGGATCGCTCCCGCGTATTCCTCTTGGCGCTCGAGGAAGAAGGACTGCGCCATGCCGTCCGCTCCGACGAACTGAGTGTAGAAGGTCAGCGCGAGCTCGACCATCGGGTAGAAGCCTGGAAACGAGCCGATACGAGGGAACATCTCCTCGACGGACATCCGGCTGTGGCCACCGCCCCAGCAGAAGACGAGACCATCGCCGGCGATCGTATTCGCGCAGATCTCGGCGGCCTGCTCGATCGTCTCGAGCTGCGTGTCGCGGATTCTCGTGAGGATGGTGTCGGCGGCGACGAGATAGCGCTGCGCTGCGGTCGGGTCTCTCATCGGGTCCGCACGCGGGCTCGAGGGGGCTTGTCGTCGAACTGGATCTCGATCCACTCGACGTACGCGCCGTCGTCGAGGCGCTCGCTGAGCTCCAGGCGTAACTCTCCGTCGTCGAGTGCCGCCGAGTGACGCCTGGTCCCGCCGCCGAGGGTGTGGATCGCGACCTCGGCCGACCTGCAGTGCGCCGGACCACTCAGCGTGAGCGCTCCTGCACCGAACGGAACCACGCCGACCGAAGCGGACGCGTCGATCGCGAGCTCCGTCAGAGACGCGACGACTGTGGACACGGTCGACGTCAGCGGCAGGTTCTGCCCGGACAGGCCCTCGGAGCTCGTGGCGTGACGGAGCGCCGCGAGGACGAGCTGCCCTCCCTCGAACCTGGCCCACGACGACGATCGAGCACCACCCGATCCTCCGAGCCGTACCGCGTCGAGAGGGACGACGGTGTAGACGTTCGTCGGCCGCGAGAGCTCGGCCAGGCCGTTGTACTTCGCCACCAGCGCAGACGTGGGTGCTCCGCCTTCCACGTCCCCCGAGAAGGCTCCCAGCGAGCCGACGCTGCCGACGACGACGGAGTCGAGCCAGATCTGGCGCATCGAGCCCCAGTCGTACCCGCCGGACCCGTACGTCGGCATGCCGAGGTCCCCGAGGAGGCTGCTGAAGAAGAACCGACGGTTCGCCTCGAGATCGTAGTCACCACCGCAGAGGAACAGATCGTCGGGGCTGTGGAGGTCGATGTGCCGAACCACGAGCGGCGAGAGCGAGTAGTACATCACCGCGATCTCCGGATTGACGGATCGGAGAGCGTCGACGACGAGCTCGAGGGCGCGCTCGAGGAAGCGCTCCCCGGCGAACGCGCGATCTGCTGGCGCCGAGACGGACAGCGATGGCAGCTCGTACCCGAAGTCGAACTTCACGAGGTCCGGCCGGTAGCGCTCGGCGAACGCCCGGATGCGCTCGCGGAGCGCGATCTGCACATCCGGCTGCGAGATGTCGAGGAGGTAGTACGGCTGCAACCGGTTTCGCTCCACGACCGGCGTGCCCGCGCGGCCGTGAAGGACGTGTCGCTCGCCGAGGCCTATCGTGCTCGGGTCGTCGGTACGAAGAAACGCTGCCCAGAGCCCGACCTTCAAGCCGTCGGCGCGCAGGCGACCGAGGAACTGCTCGAACTCGGGGAATCGATCCACATCGTGCTCGAGCCGACCGTAGCTGCCTTCCCACTTGTCGTCGATCACGAAGACGCGAGGTCGCATCCCGCTTGCGCGCACGTCCTCGTAGAGCGACTCGAGAAACGGTTGGTCGAAGCGGCTCATCATGCGACCGCTCGCGCACTGCGCTCCCCACGTGTTGAACTGGGCAGCCGTGACGACCGAGTTCTTGGTAGTCGAGTTCCGCTTCACTTCGACGATGCCGGCATCGACCAGCGTCAAGTAGTAGCGACGCACCGCCTCGTCGTAGGTGCGGGCGAACGTCCAGACGAACATCTCGCCGAACGTCAGCGTACCTGGGCCTCTCGCGTGGCCCCACAAGTCGCTCCGAACATCGAGCACCGGGCTCCCGAGACCCTCTTCGAGGCGGAGGAGATAGTCGGCGTTCGGAAGCGCGGCGAGACCGCAACAGAAGGCGTCCGACCGGTGCGTGGTCAATGCACCCGCCGCACACGGCTCGGAGGTCAATGTGACGCCGCAGAAGTAGTGGGCCGGCAGCCCCCATTGCTGGAACACCTCGTAGTCCGGGCCGGTGCTACCTCGCCCCAACCACGTCGTCAGCCCGGCTCTGAAGATCATCGTCGGCAGCACCGGTCCCAGCGCGGGCGACTGGCAGATTCCGGGTTGTACGAGGTACGTGTGCGCGAGCGACGGCATCGGCTTGTTCCCGGTCGTGCTGGCGTGGTAATGGACGGAGACGACGTCCTCTGCCGACGGTGACTCATACTCGAGCGGTCCCATCCAGACGCAGTCGGAGTCGAAGCGAAGGGTCAGCGTGATCTCAGCGTCCCCGTTCACCCCCTCGTAGCGCACGACGAGGAGTCCGCCGTCGACGCTGCAGGGCTTGGGCCGGCCGGCGCTGCAGATGTTCTCGTGTGCAGTGGGACGGAGTACCGTGATCGCGGGCTGGAGGAGGCCCGACACCATCGTACGGCCCTCCCGATCGACGATCCGGAACGCGTCCGTGTCAGCCGACCACTCCCAGAGGTAAGACTCTCCGCGCGCCCGCACGTTCCGTCCCTCCAGGCACACGGCGGCAGTGTCGGAGCTCGCGGGCATGAGTTCCCGCCATCGTAGCGATTATCGGTAATCATTGGACATTTTTATCGATACTCGATACAGTGGCCGCTGATGAGAATCACCTCGGTCACGACTGCGGTCGTCGAGGCGAACTTCGACTACACGTTCGTCCGTGTGGAGACCGACGACGGCTCTTTCGGAACCGGGGAGGCGTTCTTCGCTCCAGGTATCACGGCGCTCGTCCGCGATCTCGGCCAGGTCCTCGTCGGTCACGATCCACGGAGAATCAGGCCTCTCTGGGAGCGTCTCGTCGCCGCGGCAGGCGGGACCGTCTCGGCGGGCGTCGCATTCAACGCGATCTCCGGCATCGAGGCGGCACTCTGGGACCTCAACGGGAAGCTGGCGGATCGGCCCATCTCGGCTCTTCTCGGCGGCGCTCACCGCGAGGTCGTCGACGTCTACGTCGACCTGCACGGCGGCGCGCAGCTCCAGAGCCTCGACCGTGTCATGCGCTACCGGACGCCGTTCTGGGTCTCTGCCGACGGTGCCACGCAGACGCGTGGGTCGTTCTGGGAGGCGAGCGACTCCGAGGCAGAGTCGCTCGACGGAATGCTCTCCCGGTCTGAGGATGCGCTGGCTGCGGGATTTCGGAACGTGAAGTTCGACCTGGATATCTTCACCGAGGATCGTGAGACGACCGACCGCACGATCGGCCGCGCCGAGCTCGAGCGGATTGCCGAGTGGACCGCTCGACTCCGCGTCGCGCTCGGCGACGACGTCGGTATCGCCTTCGACTGCCACTGGCGCTTCGACGTCCCATCTGCAACGGCGATTGCGGAAGCTGTCTCGGACGTCAAGCCGATGTGGCTCGAGGATCCCGTCCCTCCCGATCCCCGCGCGCTGGCGACCGTGTCCGCGCGGAGCGCGGTGCCGGTCGCGACGGGCGAGAACGTCTACCTGCTCGACGGCTTCATGGCGCTCGTCGAACGCGGCAGCGCGCACATCCTGACGCCTGATGCGCAGAAGACCGGCGGCTTGGCCGAGCTGCTCCTGATCGCCGACGTCGCGGCGCGCCATTTCCTGCCGATCGCACCGCATTGCATCGCCAGCCCGCTCGGCTTCCTTGCCTGCGCCCACGTGATGTCCGTATGCAGCAACGCGCTGCTCCTCGAGTTCCATGGATTCGACGTCCCGTTCTGGGAGGATCTTGTCGTCTCCGAGAGGCCGATCATCGAGGACGGCAAATGCCGCGTCCCCGTGGGCGCCGGAGTGGGCGTAGAGCTGAACCTGGACACGGTACGCGCGTATTCTGCCCGCGGCGAGCCGGTGTTCGCCGAGCCCCCTGTCCGATGACGCAGTCGACCGACGGAGAGGACGCATGGCGGAGATCTCGCTCGACAAGCTGACGAAGGTCTATCCCGACGGTACGGAGGCAGTCAGTCAGCTCGACCTCGATATCGCGGACGGCGAGCTCGTCGTCTTCGTCGGCCCCTCGGGGTGCGGCAAGACGACTGCACTGAGGATGGTCGCGGGCTTGGAGGAGATCAGCGGCGGGACCGTGACCATCGGCGGTCGCGTCGTCAACGACCTGCCGTCGAAGGACCGCGACATCGCGATGGTGTTCCAGAATTACGCGCTCTACCCGCACATGTCCGCCTACGACAACATGGGTTTCGCGCTCAAGCTTCGCAGACTCGGGAAGGCGGAGATCGAACGGCGCGTGCAGGAGACTGCGCGACTTCTCGGGCTGGGTGGCGTGCTGAAGAAGAAGCCACGAACTCTCTCGGGCGGGCAGCGGCAGCGAGTTGCGATGGGGCGTGCGATCGTGCGTGAGCCACAGGCGTTCCTCATGGACGAGCCGCTCTCCAACCTGGACGCGAAGCTGCGGGTGCAAATGCGCGCCGAGATCGCGCGTATTCAGCGCAACCTCGCGGTGACGACCATCTACGTCACTCACGATCAGAGCGAGGCGATGACGCTCGGCGATCGCGTCGCCGTGATGCGTAACGGTCTGCTCCAGCAGGTCGATGCGCCCCAGCTCGTCTACGAGCGGCCCGCGAATCTGTTCGTCGCAGAGTTCATCGGATCGCCCGCGATGAATCTCGTCACGGCCGAGCTCGAGGACGATGACGGGATTCACGTGCGCTTCGGCTCCCACCGCCTGAGAATCGACCCGTGGCTCCTCGAGCGGCTCCCAGACATGTCCGAGTATGCGGATCGGCAGATCGCGCTGGGTATCAGGCCCGAGGACATGGAGGACGCGTCGCTTGTTGCGGATGCGCCCCCCGACCGCCGCTTCGAAGTCATGGTCGACCTGCGCGAGGACATGGGCTCCGAGGTGTTCTTGCACTTCGCCGTGGATGGGCAGCCGGTCTCGTCGGCGCAGGTTGCGGACGCGAAGGAGGAGGCGGGAGAAGTGATTGAGGCACATACGAACGAGGAACGGACGCCGTGGGTCGTGCGCGCGGAACGCGCGACCAATGCGCGCGAGGGCGAGCGGATCGATCTCTGGGTCGACACACGGCGCCTCTACTTCTTCGACATGGATACCGGGCTCGGGATCTACGGCTGAGCTCACGGGCGGCCGCGCGCGGGTGGAGGCACACGTCGATGTCGAGGCATACGGACGAGGAACACATGGGACGACACGAGATGCTGTTCCACGGGGAGCGCATCGTCGCCATCGTCCGTGCCGGCGACGCGCGCTATCTGCCCGGCGTGGTCGCGACGCTGATCGAGAGCGGTCTTCGCGCGATCGAGCTCCCTCTGACCACGCCCGGGGCGCTCGACGTGCTCGAAACCCTGGCGGACCGCCATCGCGGCGAGGCGATACTCGGAGTCGGGACCGTGCTCGATGCACACGCGGCCGAAGAGTCGATCTCGGCGGGCGCCGCGTTCCTGGTGAGCCCGGCACTGTCGTCGGAGGTCATGAAGGTGGGGCAGCGGCGCAACGTGCCGGTCGTCCCTGGCGCGCTCACGCCGACCGAGATCATCGCGTGCTCTGAGCAGGGGGCTGCGGCCGTGAAGCTGTTCCCCGCGTCGCTGGGCGGGCCGGCATACCTGCGCGCGCTCCGTGCGCCGCTTCCACATATCCCGATCGTCCCGACCGGCGGCATAGGTCTCGACCAGGTCTCCGCCTTTCTGCACGAGGGTGCGGTCGCAGTGGGAATGGGAGGGCCGCTGATCGGCGATGCAGCCGCCGGAGGCTCGTTGAGCGCCCTGTCCGATCGCGTGTCCGAGCTCATGGACACCGTGCGTCAGGCCGTCGCAGCAGGCGCGGAGCGGTGAGACCTCGCATGAGGACGGCGACATGACCGGTCCGCCGGCCGTGCTGACGATCGGCGAGACGATGGCGCTCCTGGATCCGTTCGAAGACGGCGCGCCACGCTCTGGTTCGACGTTTCGCCTGAGGATCGGCGGCGCCGAAACGAACGTAGCCATCACGCTCGCGCGCCTGGAGGTCCCGGTCGCTTGGATCTCGGTGCTCGGCACCGATCCGCTCGGAGACATGGTTCTGGACACGCTTACGGCCGAGCAGGTAGACGTTCGCGCGGTACGACGAGTCGCCGGCGCACCCACCGGCATCTTCCTCAAGTGGCGGGAGGGCGGCGAGAGCACGTTGCACTACTACCGCCGCGGATCGGCCGCGACCCACCTGCGAGTGTCCGATCTCCCGACCGTGTGGTCTGAGAGCACGCGCGTGCTCCACCTCACGGGCATCACGTGCGCGCTCGGCGAGTCGCCGCGTGCGGTCGTGGTAGAGGCGATACGCAGAGCCGCCGCGGCGGGCGTCACGACGACGTTCGATCTGAACTATCGCGCGGCGCTCTGGGCCGATCCCGCTGCGGCGGAGGCTGCGTTCTGCGAGGTGCTTCCGCACGCGACCTGGTGCCTCTGCAGCGTCGACGAAGGATGCGTCGTCTTCGGGGTACAGAGCGCCGCCGAGGTCGCCGCCGCGGCGCAGGCGGCAGGCGCGCGCTCGGCCGCCGTCCGTGTTGGGCGGGACGGTGTGCTCGTGGTGACCGACGGCCGCGCGAGGCAGGTGGCTCCTGCGCGGATCGAGGACGTGGTGGACGACGTCGGAGCGGGCGACGCTTTCGCAGCCGGACTCATCTGGGGCCTCCTTCACGGCTGGCCGGCCGACGCCTGCGCCAGAGCCGGGAACATGCTCGCGGCCCACGCGCTCCGAGGGACTGGCGACTGGGAGACGGCACCGCGACTCGCCGAGGTCCGTGATGAGCTCGATGCGTGTCGCACGATGGTGCGGGAGAGCGGGGTTGCGTGATGTGTCCGTCGTTGGTCCCGCGAGAGATCGCAGACGGCGTCGTAGCGCTCGAGGAGCAGCTCGGCCCTCGTCGTCTGCAGCAGTACGCGCTCGCCGACGCGGGCGGATGGTTGCTGTTCGACGCCGGGATACCCGGCTCCGTGACATCGCGGCTCGAACGCGGCGAGCTCGGGGCAGTCCTTCAGGCGGACGGGGCGACGGCGCTCGACAACACGCTCGACGCACTGCAGACGCTTGCGACCCGAACCGACGGAGGTGTCATCGCATGACCTCACACGACCTGTTCTCGTTGGCCGGGAAGGTGGCCCTCGTCACGGGCAGCACACGGGGCATCGGTAAGGCGATCGCCGAAGGGTTCGCCGCGGCGGGGGCCCGTGTCTACGTCCACGGTCGCTCGCTCGAGGAGGGAACACGCGTGGCGAACGAGCTCGGTGGCGTCTTCGTCCGTGCCGACCTGGAGCAGCCCACGAGCGTGGAGCTACTCGTGGCCGAGATCGCGGAAGCGGAGGAGCATCTCGACGTGCTCGTCAACAACGCCGGCATCGAGGTCGAGGCCACGCTCGAACATCTCGAAATGAACGATCTCGCGCGCATGATGCGCGTCAACTTCGAGGCTCCGGTGCAGCTGACCCGCCTCGCGCTTCCACTCCTGCGCCGGTCGGGCTCGGCGTCGGTCATCAACGTGACGTCGATCCACGACCACGTTCCGTACTACGGCAACTCGGCCTACTGCTCCGCGAAGGCTGCGCTGGCGATGTTCACGCGCACGGTCGCAATCGAGCTCGCACGACACGGCATCCGTGTCAACACGATCGCTCCCGGTGCGGTCGAGACCGACATCAACCGGGCGGTCCTGGACGAGATTGGTCGGCACAACTTCTCCGAGTGGATTCCCCTCGGTCGGGTCGCGCAGACGTCCGAGATCGTCGGGCCAGCGGTCTTCCTCGCCTCCGGTGCGGCGAGCTACGTCACCGGGGCGACACTCGTCGTCGACGGTGGCTACAGCCATCACCTCGTTCGCTACCGGACCGCCGCCGTCGCAGGAGACACCGTCTGGTGACCGCTCTCCCTCCGAGTCGACTCGTCGAGGTCGGCCGCTCGTTCGAGCAGACCTACCGTCCTGTGCTCACAGTCGGCGAGTGGAAGGTGGCCATGCTCCGCCACTTCGACATCGTCGACTCGGCAGCGCTCCGGCGGGTCGAGCGGCACTGGAACACGGACGAGGTGTTCGTCCTTACTACGGGGCAGGCCGATCTCATCGTGCTCGAAGGCGCCGAGAAGCCGACGACACCGTGGGTGTTCCCGATGGAGACGAACGTCGCGTACAACATCCGCAGGTCGGTATGGCATCACGTCGTGACGTCACGCGACGCGCACATCGTTCTGTTCGAGCGCGCTGAGACTTCGCACGAGACCACCGACTACGCCGAGCTCGACGAGGCCGCCGTTGCCTCGATCAGGGCCTCGCTGACGACGGCGCGCGAGTGAGGTGACGACATCAACACGCCGAAACACCGGCAAAACGGAGCTCCTCGGAATGGAGCGTGCCGGGATCGAACCGGCGACTTCCGGCTTGCAAAGCTATCCGAATACCGGACGACCTCGCGGGGCACGCCCGCGTCGAGTGTTGGACCGGGGGAGGTGCTCGGCAGGCTGCCCCCATCTGTTGCCTGACCAGACGCGAACTTTCTCCCCGTTTTTCTCCCGAACCAGCCTGTTTCAGGCTCACCTAGACTCATCCTACGAGCCGTATTTGGCTCAACTATGCGCACGGGTATCTAGGCTTCGCGCGCCTGGGCTAGTTGCCATGCAGGAGGCCGTGGGTTCGAGTCCCACCATCCGCTTTCTCTGAGTCAAAGACCCCTGCGAGTGAGGGGTTTCGAGGCGTGGGAGACGCGTCATCGGGCTTTCTCCCCACGTTTTCTCCCAGGGCCTTTACGAGCCTCGCACGTCCAACCTTCTGCTTCCATCTCGAAGTTCAGGCTCCCTGTGGCTCGCCGGCGAAGGGCCTCGCGGTTCTGGGCGGGTCCACAGCGCCCTCACCACCGGCGGCAGGATCGTCTGTGTCCAGAGCGTGAGCACGCGCCGCACCTCGCGCCCGGCGAGCGCGAACAAGGCGCTGTAAGACGCGGAGCTCGACGACGCTCACGCGCGCATCGCCTCCAGGTAGGCGTCCTCGAGCCGCTCACCGCCATCAGCGGGCACGTGCGCCTCCGTGAAGGCAAGCGCGGCGCCACCTGGTACGCGAAGTACAGCGGCCTCGTCCGCCTCCCCGACGGGCACGTCGCGATCAAGCAGACCGAGACCAGGATCGGCTCCGCCTGGACCGGCACCGGGCGCCCGCCCACCGGCACCTACACGCGGCGCAGCGCCCAAGCGTGGCTCGACGCGAAGCTGACCGACCTCCGCCGCGGGATCGGCATCGCCGCCGTCGGCGACAGCGCCTCCTTCGCTGACGCCGAGTGGTACCGGCACGGCTGCCTCGAAGGCGCCTGGAAACCGTCGATCCGTCGCGACTACCGCTCCGCCCTCAGCGTCCACCTCGGCGTCGACCTCGACCCGGAAACCGGCGCCGTCGTCGCCGCACGAGCCCCGTTCGGCGACATGCCGCTCGAGGACATCACGACCGACACGATCGAACGCTGGCGCGCCGGCGCGCTGAAGCCCTACGCCGACGCGAACGGCGTTCAGCGCGTCAAGCTCCCCAGAAGGACAGCCGTCCACGCGCTTGGTCAGCGCACGACGAGCGCGAGCAGCGCCTTCGCCGTGTGCAGGCGATTTTCAGCCTCGGCCCAAACGGCGGAGCGGGGGCCGTACAGCAGGCCTGGGGAGATCTCCTCGCCCGGGTGCGCCGGGAGGCAGTGCAGCACGATCGCTCCAGGGTCGGCGTGCTCGAGCAGGGCCTCGTCGAGGGTGTAGGGCGCGAGGTCGCGGGCGCGCTGCTCCCGCTTGGACTCCTGGCCCATGCTCGTCCACGTGTCGGTGACGAGCACGTGTGCGCCGGCGGCGGCCTCGTGAGGGTCGCGGACGACCTCGAAGCCTGCCGGCTCGTAGCCCGCCGGAGACGCGCACGCGAAGTCGGCGCCGACGAGTGCGCAGGCTGCCGCGAGCGAGACGCAGACGTTCGAGCCGTCCCCGACCCACGCCACGCGCACGCCGTCGAGCCCGCCGAGCCGCTCGCGGATCGTGAGCAGGTCGGCGAGCGCCTGGAGGGGGTGCTCCTCGTCCGTCAGGGCGTTGATCACCGGAATGGTCGCGGCGGCTGCGAGCTGGTCGAGCTCGGCTTGCGGGCCCGTGCGGACGGCGATCGCGTCGAGGTAGCGGGAAAGCACCCGCGCCGTGTCGGCGAGCGACTCCCCTCGCGCGAGCTGCAGCTCCGAGGGCGGCAGCTGGACAGCCGTCCCGCCGAGCTGGGCGATCGCGACCTCGAGCGAGACCCGCGTGCGGGTGGAGTTCTTGCCGAAGAGGAGGCCGAGCGTGCGGCCCTCGAGCGGCCGGCGCGGCTCGTGTGCGGCGTGCAGGCGCTTCAGCTCCTCGGCCAAGTCGAGCACGGCCTCCAGCTCGGCAGCTGCCAGGTCGGCGATGCGGGTCAGCGACCGGCTGCGGAGGTCGAGCGCGAGCGGCGCGGGCAGCGCGCTCATACCGCGATCCTCCCCCGCGCAGCCGCGACCGCCGCGCGCACGTCTGCGGGGCCGGGCGAGACGCGCCGCGACGATCCGGGAGACTCGAACGTCCCGGTGCGCACCTGCGCTGCGACGGCCTCGTATGCGTCTCGGAACGGCACGCCCTCGCGGGCGAGCGCCTCGGCCGCGTCGGCAGCGAGCAGGAGCGGGTCGGATGCGGCCGCGGCCAGCCGCTCGCGATCGAGCTCCAGCCCGGCGGCGAGCACTGCGAGGGCGGCGAGCGCGCCTGCCGCGTCCCGCCTAGCGGCGAAGACCGGCGCCTTGTCCTCCTGCAGGTCGCTGTTGTAGGCGAGCGGCAGACCCTTCACGACCGCGAGTAGCCCAGTCAGCCGCCCGATCGCAGTGCCCGCCTTGCCGCGTGCGAGCTCCGCGACGTCGGGGTTCAGCTTCTGCGGCAGCATCGACGAGCCGGTCGCCGCCTCCTCGGGCAAGCGGGCGAAGCCGAACTCGGCGCTCGCCCAGAGGCACACCTCCTCGCCGATCCGGGACAGGTGCGTGAAGAGCACGGCGACGGCGTACAGGTAGTCGAGTGCGAAGTCGCGATCCGCCACAGCGTCGAGCGAGTTGCGCGTGACCGGGCCCGGCGGCGGCGGCAGCGGCAGCGTCGAGCCGGCGAGCGCTCCCGCGCCGAGCGGCGAAGGCTCGGCCTGCGCCCGCGCGTGGGCGAAGCGCGCGAGGTCGCGCTCGAGCATCTCCGCCCAGGCGAGCAGGTGGTGGCCTACGGTGACCGGCTGGGCGCGCTGCAGGTGCGTGTAGCCGGGCATCCGCATCTCGGCATCCGCGGCCGCTCGCTCGAGCAAGACGTCGGCGAACGACCGGATCTTCGCGGACGCCTCGTCGCAGGCGTCGACGACGTAGAGCCGGAACGCTGCGGCGACCTGATCGTTCCGCGAGCGCCCGGCGTGGATCCTGCGCCCGACCTCGCCGAGCTTCCGCTCGATGAGCGTGTGCACGTCCTCGTCACCCGGCTCCCACTCGAGGCCTGCGAGCGTCTCTTCGACCTCGGCGAGCTCGGCGTCGGAGAGCAATCCTGCCGCCTGCAGCCGCCGCGCGTGCACGACCGTCGCGGTGCAGTCGTACGGCAGCAGCTCGGCGTCGTCGCCGTGCAGGAACGCCTCGACCTCGGGGGCGAGCGACTCACCCACGCGAGCGGCCCAGAGACTCACGCCGTCGCCTTTCCCCGCGCCAGCGCCGCGAGCAGCTCGGTCTCGAGGGCCTGGAGCGTGATGAAGCCTACCGCGGCCCGGTGCGGGAAGGTCTCGCCCTCTCCGTAGGATGCGAGCGTCTCCGCGTAGAGCGCGTGCTCCGAGCGCCGGCCGACGACGACGGCCGCGGACGGCCGCAGCTCCAGCCGCACCTCGCCTGTCATTCGTGCCTGCGTAACGTCGACGAACGCGTCGATCGCCTCGCGTAAAGGGCTGAACCAGAGGCCCTCGTAGACGAGCTCCGTCCAGCGAATCTCGAGCGGGCGCTTGCAGCGCAGCTCGTCCTTCGTCAGCACGAGATCCTCGAGCGCCCGGTGGGCTTCGATGAGCGCGATCGCCGCCGGAGCCTCGTAGATCTCGCGGCTCTTGATGCCCACGACGCGGTTCTCGACCATGTCGATTCGGCCGATGCCGTAGGCGCCGGCGGCACGGTTGAGCGTCGCGACGAGCTCGACCAGTGACAGCTCCTCGCCGTCGAGCGAGACCGGGAGGCCGTCCTCGAAGCCGACGACGACCTCGACCGGCGCTGGTGCCGCTTCGGGGGACGTCGTCAGCGCGTACACGTCCTCCGGTGGCGCCATCCACGGGTCCTCGAGGATCCCGGCCTCGATCGAGCGCCCCAAGAGGTTTTCGTCGATCGAGTAGGGCGACGAGGCGGTCTGCGTGACGGGGATGCCGCGCTCGAGGGCGTAGGCGATCTCGGCCTCGCGCGTCCAGATCGTGTCCCGCAGCGGCGCGATGACCCGCACGCCGGGGTACGTGGCCTTGAACGCGAGCTCGAAGCGGAGCTGGTCGTTGCCCTTGCCCGTGCAGCCGTGGACGACCGCCTCGGCGCCCGCCTCCTCCGCAAGCGACGCGACCGCCTCGGCCACGACCGGTCGAGACAGCGCCGAGACCAGCGGGTAGCGGCCCTCGTAGAGCGCGTTCGTCTTCAGCGCCTTCGCGACCTGCTCGTTCGCGAACGCGTCCTTGCGGTCGAGCAGGACGACGTCGTCGGCGCCGGTCGCTCGGCCGCGAGCGAGCGAGGCGTCGAGGTCGAATTCCTGGCCCACGTCGACGAGGACGGCGATCACCTCGTCGAAGCCGTAGTCCTCCTTCAGCCAGGCGATCGCGCAGCTCGTGTCCAGCCCGCCCGAGTAGGCGAGCACCGCGATCCGGCTCATGCGGCTCCTTCCAGCAGGTGGGCCCGCAACTCGTCCCGCAGCTCGCGGCCGGTGACACCCTCGCGGGCGACGATCAAGATCGTGTTCTCCCCGGCGACCGTGCCGAGAATCTTTGGGTGCCCGGCCCGGTCGATCTCCTCGCAGAGCGCGCTGGCGAAGCCCGACGGGGTGGTGACGAGCACGAGGTTGCCGCTCGACTCGATGCGCAGCGCGACGCGGCGTAGGCTGGCGCCGATGTCGCGCGGGCGGGCGTCCTCGGGCAGCGCATAGACGAGCCGCCCGGATGCGTCGCGTACCTTGACGAGCCCGAGCTCGCGGATGTCGCGCGAGACGGTCGTCTGGACGACGTCGTGACCGGCCGCGTGCAGGGCGGCGGCGAGCTCCGACTGCGTCGAGACCGCCTGTTCGCGGACGAGGCGCCTGATCGCGCCCTGGCGCTCGGATCGGTTCATGTGAGGACCTCCTCCAGGATGGTGAGGGCGTGATCCACCTCGTCCGGCCCGACGACGAGCGGCGGGGCGAGGCGCAGGACGAGCTCGCCGGCGGCGAGGACGACGAGGCCGCGCTCGAGCGCCGCCTCGACGAGCTCGGCGGCCGGCCGCTCGGTGTCGGCTCCGAGGAGCAGGCCTGCGCCCCGCGGCTCGGCGACTCCCGAAAGCTCGGCGAGCCCGGCTCGCAACCGCCTGCCCTGCTCGCGCACGTTCGCGAGCAGGGCGTCGTCGACCGCGTCCACGACCGCGCAAGCCGCCGCACACGAGACCGGGTTGCCGCCGAAGGTGGAGCCGTGGTCGCCCGGCACGAACGCGCCCGCCGCTTCGTCGGCGACGAGCAGGCAGCCGATCGGCAGGCCGTTCGCGAGCCCCTTCGCCAGCGTGACGAGGTCCGGCCGGACGTCGAGCTGCTCGAAGGCGAAGAACGTGCCGGTACGCCCCACGCCGGTCTGGATCTCGTCGAGGCAGAGCAGCGCGTCGAAGCCGGCGGCGGCCTGCAGGAATTCCGGCGTCAGCGGGTGGACGCCGCCCTCGCCCAGGATGGGCTCGAGCAGGATCAGGCCCGTATCGTCGGCGACTGCGGCCATGAGCGAGGCGACGTCGTTCGGCTGCGCGAAGTGGACGTGCGGCAGCAGCGGCTCGAAGGCAGCGCGCTTCGTGGCCTGTCCGGTCGCCGAGAGTGCGCCGAGCGTGCGGCCGTGAAAGGAGCCTTCGAGCGCGACGACGCCCGGCTTGCCGGTCGCCTTGCGCGCGTACTTGAGCGCCGCCTCGACCGCTTCCGCGCCGGAGTTGCAGAGGAACGCCTGCGCGCCGCCGAAGCGGTGCGAGAGACGCGCGGCGAGCGCGGCCGCGGGCTCGGTCGCGAACAGGTTCGACGCGTGCCAGAGCCTGTCGAGCTGGGCCTGCGCCGCCGCGAGCGGTGCCGGATGGCGATGGCCGAGGCCGACGACCGCGATGCCGGCGGCGAAGTCGAGGTAGCGGCGACCCGCATCGTCGACGAGCCAAAGCCCATCGCCCTCGACGAAGGTCCGCGGTGCCGGCGGGTAGACGGGCAACAGCGGGTTGGCAAGGACGGTGTTCACGCCGTCACCGCCGTCTCGCCGATCTCGGCCACGACGCCGCACCGAGCCGCGCGCGCCGCGGCGAGGAGCTTCGGGACGATTCCGTCGGCGAACGCGCCTGCACCGACGAGCCGCTCGGCCTCGTCGGCGGCGATCGTGGACGCGACCTCGCCCTCGATCAGAACGCCCGGGACGTCCGTGACGAACACGAGCCGCTCCGCTGGAGGCCGACAGCGAGGGCGGCCGCCGCCTCGTCGCCGTTGACGTTGAGGGGGCCGTGCGCGAGCGGCGCGACGACGGGAATTCGGCCGGCGGCAAGCGCGTCGGCGATCGGCTTCGGCGCGGCCGGCAGCGGATCGCCGACGAGCCCGAGCCCGGGGATGCGAACGGCGGAAAGCACACCGCACGGCAGCGGCAGAGCGAGCGGCCCGATCGCGGTGCACAGCTCCGCGTTCACCGTCGCGAGAGACTCCCGGATGACCTCGAGCGCCGCCTCGCTCGTCACCCGGCGGCCGGCCACGAACTCGACAGGCAGGTCGCGGCGGATCATCTCGTCGGTGATCTGCGGCCCGGCGCCGTGTACGACGACGACCTCGTAGTGCTGCGAAGCGAAGGCGGTCACGTGCCGCGCAGCAGAGGCTGCCACGGCGCCACCGACCTTGACGACGAGCAGGCTCATGTCCGGTACTCGGCGTTGATGCGGACGTAGTCGTAGGTCAGGTCGGAGGCGAGGTAGGAAGCCGAGCCGACGCCCAGGCCGAGGTCGAGCTCGATGCGGCAGACGGCGCCCTCGAGCGAGGGCTCGAGCGCCGTCGGCGCGCCGGCGGTGAACACCTGCGTCCCGTTGAAGCGCAGCGAGACCGATCCGGGATCGAGCTTCGCGAAGCCTCCGTTCGAGGGCGCCGACCCTGCGGCCGCAAGCACGCGGCCCCAGTTCGCGTCGCGGCCGAAGGCTGCCGTCTTGACGAGCGGGGAGGTGGCGATGCGGCGGGCGATCGCGGTTGCGTCCTCCTCGGTCGCGGCGCCGGCGACCTCGATCTCGAGCAGCACGGTCGCTCCCTCCCCGTCGGCGACAATCTGCGCGGCGAGCCCGGCGCAGACCTCGCGCACGGCCGCCGTGAAGCTCGCGTCGTTACGCGCGCAGCCGCTCGCGCCGTTGGCGAGCAGGACGACGGCGTCGTTGGTCGAGCACTCGCCGTCCACCGAGATCCGGTTGAAGCTCGCGTCGACGGCCGGGCGCAGGAACGCGTCCGCCTCACCCGGCGCGAGCGGGTAGTCCGTGGTCAGGACGGCGAGCATCGTCGCGAGCGCGGGATGGATCATCCCCGCGCCCTTCGCCATGCCGCCGACGACGAAGCCGTCACGGGCGACGACTGCCTGCTTGGGCTTCGTGTCGGTGGTCATGATCGCCACGGCTGCGGCAGGACCGCCGTCCGCAGAGAGCGCCGGCACCGCCTGCGCGAGCCCGGCTGTCACCTTCTCGAGCGGCAGCAGCACGCCGATCACGCCCGTCGAGAGTACGAGGACCTGCTCGGCGTCGAGCCCGAGCAGCCGGCCGGCCTCGGCGGCCGTGGCGACGGCGTCGAGCTCACCCCGAACGCCGGTCGCCGCGTTGGCGACGCCGGAGTTGATCACGACCGCCTGCGGCTCCACTTCGGCGAGATGGGCCTTCGAGACGATGAGCGGTGCGGCCAGGACGCGGTTCTGCGTGAACAGCGCAGCGCCTACGGCCGGCTCGGTGGAGCGTAGAACTGCAAGGTCCGGCTGCGAACGGCGGATGCCCGCGCTCACGCCGGATGCGACGAAGCCCCGCGGTGCGGTCACGCTCATACGAGCACCCCCGACAGGCGCAACCCGGCTGTCTCTTCGAGGCCGAGCGCGAGGTTTGCGTTCTGGACAGCCTGGCCGGCGGCGCCCTTGCCCAGGTTGTCGAGCGCGCAGATGACGATCGCGCGCCCGGTCGCCCGGTCGGCGAAGAGCGCGAGCTCGGCGGCGTCCGTGCCCTGGACGCGCGACAGCTCGGGCACGGTGCCTGTCGGTAGCAGCGTCACGACCGCGCTCGTCGCGTAGGCCGCCTCGAGCCGCTCGAGGAGATCCGGCTCGGAGGGCGTCACGTAGCAGGTCGCCAGCAGGCCGCGCCGGACGGGGAGGAGGTGCGGCACGAAGCAGACGTCGAAGCCGAGCACCTGCGCGATCTCCGGCTGGTGCTGGTGCGAGCCGACACGATAGGGCGTGAGGTTCTCGAGCACGGTGCTCGCGTGCGAACTCTCCCGCAGCTCCCGACCGGCGCCGGAGACGCCGGACTTGGCGTCCACGACGACGCTGGCCGGCTCGATCGCGTCCGCGAGCGGGGCGAGCGCGAGCAGCGCCGCCGTGGCGTAGCAGCCAGGGTTGGCGATCAGCGGCCCCGCCGGCGGCGCCAGCTCCGGCACGGCGTAGCTCCACCCGGCGAGCTCGCCGGGCCGCGGGTGCTCGAAGCCGTACCACTCCGTGTAGGCGGCCGCGTCCGCGAGCCGGTGGGCGCCGGAGAGATCGACCACGACCGTGTCGGCGGGCGGGACGAGCGCCGCGGCTCGCTCGTGGCCGAGGCAGCAGAAGACGATGTCAGCACCCGCTCGAAGCGCCTCGTCGTTCGTGACGAACGCCGGCAGGCCGAGTCGCGCGAGCCGCGGATCGCGCGCGCCTGCCGGCTCGCCGGCGAGCGAGTCCGAGCCGAGCGCGATGAGCTCGAACTCCGGATGAGCGAGGACGCGGTCCAGCGTCTCCTGACCGGAGTACCCCGAGGCGCCGAGGATGGAGGTCGTCACCATCATGCGTAGTATGCACCAAAGTGCTTATCATGCAGCATGGTGCGATCCGGCTACCTCGTTCTCGAGGACGGCAGCGTCTTTCGCGGCGTGGCCGTCGCCGCACCCGGCGCTGCCGCGGGCGAGGCGTGCTTCACGACGGCGATGGCCGGCTATGAGCAGGCGGTGACCGACCCGAGCTACGCAGGCCAGGTGCTCGCTTTCGCCTACCCGCTCGTCGGCAACTACGGCGTCGACGAGGGTGCGCTCGAGTCGTCGCGCGTGTGGACGCAGGGCGTCGTCATGCGGCGCGCCCGGCCCGCGTGGGCGGCGTGGCTCGCGGCGCACGGCGTCGTCGCGCTCGAGGACGTGGACACGCGGGCGCTCGTTCGCCGGCTTCGTGAGGACGGAGCCATGCGCTGCGCGCTCGGCGAGGCGCCGCCGGAGGAGCTACACGCGCGCTCGCTCGCCGAGCCCCACCTCGACTGGGAGCGTGGGGTCGCCGAGGGCCTGCTCGCGCCGCCGCCGGCGCTCGAGGCGTGCACGCCGGAGCAGTACTCATTCGGCGCCGGGCCGCGCGTCGTCGTTCTCGACCTCGGCTGCAAGCGCTCGATCGTCAGCCGCCTGGCGGAGACGGGCGTCGAGGTCGTCGTCGTGCCGGGGACCTGGGACGCGGACGCCGTGCTCGGGCTCGATCCGGCCGCCGTGCTGGTCGGCAACGGTCCCGGCGACCCGGCTCAGCTCGTCGACCAGGTCGAGACCGTGCGCGCGTTGCTCGGCCGCCGGCCGCTCTTCGGCATCTGCCTCGGGCACCAGCTCGTGGCGCTCGCACTCGGGCTGCGCACCTTCAAGCTGCCCTTCGGCCACCGCGGCGCCAACCACCCGGTTCGCGTGCGGGAGACGAACCGCGTGCTCGTGACCGCGCAGAACCACGGCTTCGCCGTCGAGCCCTCGGAGCTCGCCGAGGTCAGCCACGTGTCGCTCAACGACGGCACCGTGGAGGGTCTCGAAGGCGACGGCTTCGCGACGCTTCAGTTCCACCCCGAGGCCGCTCCCGGCCCGCACGACGCCCTGCCCTTCTTCGACCGCATGGCGGATGCATGCCGAAGCGCACCGACCTTCGCAGCGTCCTGATCGTCGGCTCCGGCCCGATCCGAATCGGGCAGGGGTGCGAGTTCGACTACTCGGGCGTCCAGGCCTGCCGCGTGCTGCGCGCGGAGGGCTACCGCGTGATCCTCGTCAACTCGAACCCGGCGACGATCATGACCGATCCCGAGTGGGCGGACGCCACCTACCTCGAGCCGCTCGACGTCGAGACGCTTGCGGAGATCGTCGAGCGCGAGCGGCCCGATGCGCTGCTCCCCACGCTCGGTGGCCAGACGGCGTTGAACCTCGCCGTCGAGCTCTCCGAGGCGGGCGCGCTCGACGGAGTCGAGCTGATCGGCGCCGACCTCGAGGCGATCCGCCGCGCCGAGGACCGGCTCGCCTTCCGCGAGGCGATGCTCGCCGCCGGGCTCCCGGTGCCGGAGTCCGTCGCCGTCACCTCGCTCGCTCAGCTCGACGAGTGTCCGCTGCCGGCGGTCGTGCGCCCCGCTTTCACGCTCGGCGGCACCGGCGGCGGCCTCGCGGCCACGCGCGAGGAGCTGGAGTCGCGCATCCGCGCCGGGCTGGCGGCGAGCCCGATTGGCCAGGTGCTCGTCGAGCGCTCGCTCGCGGGCTGGCAGGAGCTCGAGCTGGAGATCATGTGTGACGTCGCCGGCAACTGCGTCGTCGTCTGCTCGATCGAGAACCTCGACCCGATCGGCGTCCACACCGGTGACTCGTTCACGGTCGCTCCGCAGCAGACGCTGCCCGACGCGTCCTACCAGCGGCTACGCGATGCGGCGTTCGCGTGCGCGCGCACGGTCGGCGTCGCGACCGGCGGAGCGAACGTCCAGTTCGCCGTCGACCCGGAGACCGGCGACTTCGCCCTGATCGAGATGAACCCGCGCGTCTCGCGGTCCTCGGCGCTCGCTTCGAAGGCGACCGGCTTCCCGATCGCCAAGCTCGCGGCGCTGCTCGCGGTCGGCTACACGCTCGACGAGCTGCCGAACGACATCACCGGCCGCTCGAGCGCGGCGTTCGAGCCCGCGCTCGACTACGCGGCGGTGAAGGCGCCGCGCTTCGACTTCGAGAAGTTCCCCGGCGCCGAAAGGAGGCTCGGCACGGAGATGCGCGCGGTCGGCGAGTCGCTCGGACTCGGCCGCACGTTCCCGGAGGCGTTGCTGAAGGCGCTCGACGGGCTCGAGACCGAAATGCCAAGCAACAGTCTGGTGCAAGGCTCTTCGGCCCTCCCCGAGATTCCGGGGCTGCATCCGTACTTCGCGGGCGAGCTCGAGGCGATCCGCGAGGCCGAGCGGGCGCTCGCGGCCACCGGCGACATCCGCGCGGCGAAGCGGTTCGGCCTGTCTGACGCGACCATCGCGCGGTTGCTCGGAATCGACGAGCCCGATGTGCGCGCCCGCCGTGGCCGTCCAGGGCGCCTCGCGGTCGACTCGTGCGCCGCCGAGTTCGAGGCGCGGACGCCGTACTTCTATCTTTCCCACGAGGTGGGCGACCCGGTCGACCGGCCCTCCGGTCGCGCGGTGCTGATCCTCGGTTCCGGGCCGAACCGGATCGGCCAGGGCCTCGAGTTTGACTACTGCTGCACGCGAGCGGCGCAGGCCTTTCGCCGGCTCGGCTACGAGGCGGTGCTCCTGAACTCCAACCCGGAGACCGTCTCGACCGACTACGACACCTCCGACCGGCTCTACCTGGAGCCCGTGACGCTCGAGCGTGTCCTGGACGTCGTCGAGCTGGAGCGGCCGCTCGGCGTGGTCGTCCAGCTCGGCGGGCAGACGCCGCTCCGGCTCGCGCACCGGCTGGCCGCGGTCGGCGTGCCGCTCCTCGGCGACCCGCTCGCCGCGATCGACGCCGCCGAGGACCGCGGCCGCTTCGCCGCCGTTCTCGCCGAGCTCGGGCTGCGCGCGCCGCGCTGGGGAATCGCGGAGACGACTGTCGAGGCGTGTTCGCTCGCCGCAGAGCTCGGCTACCCCGTGCTCGTCCGGCCACATCACGTGCTGGGCGGCCGGCGCATGCGCGTCGCGCACGGGCCGGAGGAGCTCGAGCTGGACGAGCCTGCGCTCGTCGATCAGTTCCTGGCGGGCGCCATCGAGCTCGACGTGGACGCGCTCTGCGACGGCGAGCAGGCTTGGGTGGCCGCGATCCTCGAGCACGTCGAGCGCGCGGGCGTGCATTCCGGCGACTCGGCCTGCGCCCTGCCTGCGCCGTCCGTGCCGTTCGCGCTCGAGGACGAGATCCGCGACCTCGCCTCGCGCCTCGCGCGCCGCCTCGCGGTGCGAGGGCTTCTCAACCTGCAGCTCGCGCTCCACGGCGGCGAGCTGTACGTGCTCGAGGCGAATCCTCGCGCCTCGCGCACGGTGCCGTTCGTGTCGAAGGCGCTCGGCCTGCCGCTCGTCGACCACGCCTGCCGGCTGCTGCTCGGGGAGCCGCTTGCCGCGCTCGAGCTGCCCGCGCGCGCGGTGCCGCAGCGGGCGTGGGCGAAGGAGGCGATCTTCCCGACCGACCGCTTCCCTGGCGCGGCCGACCGCGGCGTCGAGATGCGCTCGACCGGAGAGGTGATGGCGGCCGGGACCGACGTCGTCGAGGCCTACCGCCGCGCGCTTCGGGCGGCGGGCCGGTCGCGATCGCGCGGCGGCCCGGTGCGTCCGCTTCAGGCCGCAAAGACCGACAAGGCTCTGCGCCCCGCACCACGCGAGGCGGGCCTCGTTTGACACCGACTCAGTGACGTGAGAGAGTGCCGCGGTCGAACCCCGTGGCTCTTCGGAGTTGCGGGGTTCGGCGTTTTTGCCTCCTGTGGGCATCCGGCCAAAGACGCGCGCGTGCGTTCCGACCCGACGGCTCCTTCGCCGAGCTCGACGACGGTATGCGAGCTCGAGGTCGGGCATCGACTTTCCTGCGCCCATGAAGCCGACGAGCGCGAGCTGGCTGTCGAGGGCGTTTCAGCGCGGCCAGCGGATCCGCTCCAGATACGCGCGGTGGGCAGCGACGAAGTCCTCGACCGCGTCGCCGCCGAACTTCTCCCGGGCCGCTCGGGCGAGCTCCCAGGCGATTGCGGCTTCGGCCACCACGGCAAGTGCTTCGACCGCCTGGACGTCGCTCCGTTCGACGAGCGCGTCCCCCGGCTCGCCCGTGGCAAGGTCGACCGAGCGGAGGGGGCGCATGAGCGTCGGGAGCGGCTTCATCGCTGCCCGGACGACGACGGCTTCGCCGTTCGAGACGCCGCCCTCGATTCCGCCGGCACGGTTCGTGCTCCGGCGCAGCCCCGGCTCGACCTCGTCATGCGCCCGCGACCCGGGTAGCCGGGCGAGCGCGAAGCCCTCTCCCACCTCGACGCCCTTGACGGCCTGGATGCCCATGAGTGCGGCGGCGAGCTCGCGTCGAGCCGGTCGTCCTTCTCGGCATAGGAGCCGAGCCCTGGCGGGACGTCCGTCGCCACGACCTCGACGACCCCGCCGAGGGTGTCGCGCTCGCCGCGCGCCGCGTCGGTCGCCGCGCGCATCTCGTCGTCGTCGGTCTTTCCGCCGACCTCCCGCGCGCGGCCCGCGACGGAGATCCCGATGTCTCGGAGAAGCGTCTTCGCGATGGCACCCGCCGCGACATGGGCGGCGGTCTGCCGCGCGCTCGCTCGCTCGAGCGCGTTGCGCACGTCTGTGTGCCCGTACTTCAGGGCACCGGGGAGGTCGGCGTGGCCCGGCGCGGAAGAGTCACGGGCGACGTGCCCTTTCCCGTTGGTTCGCTCTCGGGTGGCCATGGGCTCATGCCCCACGCCCAGTTCTTGTGATCGCGGTTGTAGATCACGAGCGCGAGGGGCGTCCCGAGCGTCGCACCGTGCCGAAGCCCGGAGAGCACCTCGACCTCGTCGTGCTCGAACTTCTGCCTCGGGCTGCGTCCGTAGCCTTCTCTCCGTCGGCGGAGGTCCTCGTCGATCGCGGCCCGATCGAGAGCGAGCCCGGCGGGGAGCCCCGTCAGGACCGCGACGAGCGCAGGCCCGTGCGACTCCCCGGCGGTCACGAGCTCGAGGTTCACGGCGGCAAGCCTAGACCGAGCTCCTGGCTTCGGAAGGCGCTTTCGCAGCGAACCTCTGTGCGAGCTTGCGCTTCCGTCACCGCGGGCGCTACGCTCCCGCAGGATGACTCCTGCGTCGTTCCAGTGCTGCTGGTGGCACCGGATGCGAGGCGGGAGCCTGCGCTAGCCGCGCACCGACAACCCGCTTCGCACATGGCCTCGCGAGAGGCCTTTTTCGTTCCCGATGACGACGACCCACGCCATCCCCGCCGACCTCCTCACCCCGCTCGGGGCATACCTCCGACTGCGCGGGACGGAGGGTGGCAGCTTCCTCCTCGAGTCGGTGGAGCGGGGACGCCTCGGCCGCAACTCGTTCGTCGGCTCCGGATCACGACTGGTCGGCTTCGAGGAGGCGGAGCTGCTCGGCGCGCCCGTCGTCGGCTATCTCGCCTACGACCACGTGGCCAAGCTCGAGCCGACGGTTCCCATGCCGTCGGACGGACCGTCGTTCCCCGAGAGCCTCTTCGTCGTCGCCGAGACGCTCGTCCGCTTCGACCACGGGGCAGGCGTCGTCGAGGTCATCGCCGGGGACGCGGACGACATCGCTCATCGCCTCGAGCAGACGCTCGCGTCCAACGACGACCGGCCCGTCGCTGAGACTCCGGGACGGCTGCGCCGCTTCCCGTCGCGAAAGCGCTACGAGGAGATGGTGCGCCGCTGCCAGGAGCACATCAGAGTGGGGGACGCGTACCAGATCGTCCCCTCGCAGCGGGCGGAGCGGCCGACGCCGGCCTCGCCGCTCGCCCTCTACCGCGCCCTTCGCCGGGTCAACCCCTCGCCGTACCTCTTCCTGCTCGAGCTCGGCGAGCTCGCGCTCGTCGGCTCCTCGCCGGAGCGCCTCGTCGCCTGCGAGGACGGCCGTGCGAGCGTCTGCCCGATCGCCGGCACCACGACCCCGGGGGAGGGGGACGCCGAGCGCCTGCTCTCGTCGGAGAAGGATCGGGCGGAGCACGTCATGCTCGTCGACCTCGGCCGCAACGATATCTCCCGCGTCTGCCGCGCGGGCACCGTGCGGGTGACACGCTCGATGGACGTGGAGCGGTTCTCGCACGTCTCGCACCTCGTCTCGGAGGTCGTCGGGGAGCTGCGCGACGGCGTAACGCCCTTCGACGTGCTCCGCGCCTGCTTCCCCGCCGGCACGGTCACGGGTGCGCCGAAGGTCCGCGCGATGCAGATCATCTCCGAGCTCGAGGGCTACCGCCGCGGTCCCTATGCCGGGGCGGTGGGGTACGTCCTGCCCGGCGGGACGATGGACACCTGCATCGCGCTCCGCACGATCGTGATGGCGGACGGCATCGCCCGGATCCAGGCGGGCGCGGGAATCGTGGCAGACTCGGAGCCTGCGGCCGAGCATCGCGAGTGCCTCGCCAAGCTGGCCGCACTCGAGGCCGCGATTGATCTGGCGGAAAGCGAGTACACGTGAAGCTCTTGATGATCGACAACTACGACAGCTTCACCTGGAACCTCGTCCATCTCTTCGAGGAGCTCGGCGCGGACGTCGCCGTCTATCGGAACGATGCGATCTCGGTGGAGGAGGCAGCCGCGCTAGCGCCGGACCGGCTCGTCATCTCGCCCGGGCCTGGGCGGCCGGCGGACGCGGGCATCTCGGTGGAGCTGGTCCGTCAGCTTGGCCCCGGTGTCCCTACGCTCGGCGTCTGCCTCGGCCACCAGGCGATCGTCGAGGCCTTCGGCGGCCGGGTCGGGCAGGCGAAGGCGCTTCTCCACGGCAAGGCGAGCCGCGTACGGCACGACGGCGAGGGCGTCTTCATCGGGCTTCCGGCGGAGATCGAAGCCGGTCGCTACCACTCGCTCGCGGCAGTCCGCGTGCCCAAGGAGCTCGTCGTCACCGCGCACACCGACGATGGCGAGGTCATGGGTGTCAGGCACCGCCGCCACCGCATCGAAGGCGTTCAGTTCCACCCC
>Ga0136619_10000062_pt1 | contig 35724 bp, 31 predicted proteins | sample AntDrymUQ3532106_2_FD_104807 | JGI IMG/M metagenome (GOLD analysis project Ga0136619, IMG submission 104807) | Polar desert sand microbial communities from Dry Valleys, Antarctica - metaG UQ353 (21.06) | ecosystem: Environmental > Terrestrial > Soil > Desert | place: Antarctica: Dry Valley...
ATCAGCAGGTCGACCGGTGCGGATCGGTCAGTGACCCGCTGCTCGACCCGGCGCAGGCCGCCGTCCGTGGACAGGTCCGCGGGGATCGTCTCTACGGCGATGCCGTACCGCTGCTGCATTTCCGCGGCCTGCTGGGTGAGCCGGGCCTCGGTACGCGCAACGAGGATGAGATCGCTTCCCTCACGGGCCAGTTGAGCGGCGAAGGCGGCACCGATGCCGGCCGTAGCGCCGGTGACCAACGCGACAGACGAGCGGCCAGGCGAAGCCGGGGACGGGCCCTGGCCGGGGTGGGACGACGAGCGGCCAGGCGAAGCCGGGGACGCGCCTTGGCTGGGGTCAAACATCGAGCCGTTCCGATTGCCGCTCACGAGGTGGGCTCCTTACGCAGCCAGTCGACTGTCTGGTTGCGGAAGAGCATCACCAGGATCGCCGTGGTCAGCACGATGAGCAGCAATGTGTAGTTCAGGAAGCCGCCAACTCCGATCGCGTTGAACGCGGCCAGGGACAACTGGATTCCGGCGCAGCCGATCCCGAGCAGGCGGCCGGCCCTGCGCCGCCGCGCCAGGAGAAAGCACGACACCGCAGCGGCCAGCCCGAGGACGGCGCTTGCCGTGAAGAGCGCCGTCAGCTGCGTGCTGGCTGCACTCCGGTCGAATGCCACATCGCGGTCTCTGGCAACCTCGGCGAACTCATCGAGGATTCCGGACATTCCGAGAAACCCGAGAACGGCGTTGACCAACAGCAATGCGGCCAGAAAGCCGAGCAGGATGGCAGCGACCTTGGCCGGCGTGGGCATCCGGTCGGTGGGCGCCGGAGTCGGCCCCTTGGCGATGTCAGGCATGACGGCAGCTTGCCAGGGCCGGCGCACGCGGACGTGAGACCTGTCCTCGATGACGCTCCCGCGCCGGTGACGGCGTGATTATTGATTCGCCTACGGTGGCCCGATGTCCTCGCCTACGCCCTCAGAGCCGTCTCCGCCCTCAGGGCCGCCACCGGGGCAGTCGCCGTACGGATACGGCTATCCGCCGCAGCACTTCCCCGGACAGCACCCGGGCTACGGCGACCCGCACGGCCGCCGCCCGGCGCGCAACGGACTGGCCATCACCTCGCTCGTGCTCGGCATCTTGGCCCTGGCCACCTGCTGGCTGGCCTTGCCCGGCATCATCCTGGGCATCCTGGCGGTCATCTTCGGCGGCATCGGGCTGGCCCGGGCGCGGACCGACCGGGTCAGCAACAAAGGGATGGCCATCGCCGGCATGATCACCGGCGTCCTGGCCGCCGTTGTCGGCACCGTGCTGGTGATCGTCGCGGTCCGAATCGCCTCGGACTGTCAGGAGCAGTTCGGCGCGGACATCACCGAAGAGCAACTGCAGAGCTGCATCGAGGACAGCGTCGGCGGCTAGCGGGCCTCTGGGCGGCCCTTTCCGCGTCAGCGACCCGTGCCCACGCTTAGCCGGTCCTCGCCGGGTACGACGTCGACAACTACCGTGTCCCCGTCTCGGATCTCACCGGCCAACAGTGCCCGGGCCAACGAGTCCCCGATGGCGGACTGGACCAGACGCCGCAGTGGACGCGCACCGTACACCGGGTCGAAACCACCCAGCGACAGCCATTCCCGAGCCGCGGGGCTGACGTCGAGGACCAGACGGCGAGCCGACAGCCGGCGAGCCAACTGGTCGACCTGTATGTCGACGATGTGGGCCAACTCCTCTGCCCCAAGGGAGTTGAACATGACGATGTCGTCGAGCCGGTTGAGGAACTCAGGTTTGAAGTGTCGGCGGACGACTTCCATCACGGCATCTCGACGATCTCTCTCGAGAAGCGCCTGGTCGGCGATCAGCGCGGAGCCGAGGTTGGAAGTAAGGACCAGCAAGGTGTTACGGAAGTCCACGGTGCGTCCCTGACCGTCGGTCAGCCGACCGTCATCGAGGACCTGCAGCAGAATGTCGAAAACGTCCGAGTGGGCCTTGTCCACCTCGTCGAGCAACACAACTGTGTATGGGCGGCGCCGTACGGCCTCGGTGAGCTGCCCACCCGCCTCGTATCCGACGTACCCGGGCGGGGCGCCGACCAGCCGGGCAACGGAGTGCTTCTCTCCGTACTCGCTCATGTCGATGCGGACCATCGCCCGTTCGTCGTCGAAGAGGAACTCCGCCAATGCCTTTGCCAGTTCGGTCTTACCGACCCCGGTCGGCCCGAGGAACAGGAACGACCCGGTCGGCCGGTCGGGATCGGCGACACCGGCCCGAGCGCGGCGTACGGCGTCGGAGACCACTTGCACGGCTGCGTCCTGACCGACGACCCTGGTCGCCAGAACCTGCTCCATGCGGAGCAGCTTCGCTGTCTCGCCCTCCATCAGGCGCCCGGCCGGGATGCCCGTCCACGCGGCGACGACATCGGCGATGTCCTGCTCGGACACCTCTTCGGTGAGCATGGAAGTGCCACTGTGGACTGACTCTTCGGCGTCGGCCAGTTGGCGTTCCAGGGCAGGGATGCGGCCGTATCGCAGCTCAGCGACTCGAGCGAGGTCGCCGTCGCGTTCGGCCCGGTCGGACTCCGAGCGGACCGCTTCCAACTCCTCCTTGACCAGGCGGATCCGGTCGATCGCCGTCTTGTCCTGCTGCCAGCGAGCGGTGAGCTCGGCCAGCTTCTCGCGTCGATCGGCGAGGTCCTCGCGCAGCGCGGCCAATCGCTGCATCGAAGCTGGATCGTCCTCTTTGGACAGTGCCATCTGCTCGATCTCGAGCCGACGTACGACCCGCTCGACCTCGTCGACCTCGACCGGGCGCGAGTCGATCTCCATCCGCAGCCGGCTGGCAGCCTCGTCGACCAGGTCGATGGCCTTGTCCGGGAGGAAGCGGGCGGTGACGTACCGGTCGGAAAGCGTTGCTGCGGCGACGATCGCGGCATCGGTGATCCGTACGCCGTGGTGGACTTCATAGCGTTCCTTGAGTCCACGCAGGATGCCGATGGTGTCCTCGACGGTGGGTTCTCCTACCAGCACCGGCTGGAACCGGCGCTCCAGGGCAGCGTCCTTCTCGATGTGCTCGCGGTACTCGTCCAGCGTGGTGGCGCCGACCATCCGGAGTTCACCGCGAGCGAGCATCGGCTTGATCATGTTGCCGGCGTCCATGGCGGAGTCACCGGTCGCGCCGGCGCCGACGATCGTGTGCAACTCGTCGATGAAGGTGACGATTTCGCCGGCCGAGTCGGTGATCTCGGACAGGACCGCCTTGAGTCGCTCCTCGAACTCACCGCGGTACTTGGCCCCGGCAACCATCGCGGACAGATCCAAGGACATCAGGCGCTTGCCCTTGAGACTTTCCGGTACGTCACCGGCGATGATCCGCTGGGCCAGTCCCTCGACGATGGCGGTCTTTCCGACGCCGGGCTCGCCGATCAGGACCGGGTTGTTCTTTGTCCGGCGGGACAGCACCTGGACCACGCGGCGAATCTCGGTGTCCCGGCCGATGACCGGGTCGAGCTTGCCGTCGCGAGCCCGCTCGGTCAGGTCGACGGCGTACTTCTCCAGGGACTTGTACGTCGCTTCCGGATCGGGACTTGTGACCCGCCGGTTGCCGCGGACGGTGCGGAAGGCGGCGGTCAGCGTGTCAGCCGTGGCACCGGCGTTGGCCAGCACCTTGGCGGCCTCGCCGCCGACCGAAGCGAGCCCGACCAGCAGGTGCTCGGTCGAGACGTATTCATCGCCCAATGCGGTCGCCTGTTCCCCTGCGGCGTTCAGCACCCGGAGCAGATCTCGGGAGGGCGCCGGTGCGGAGACGGTGGACCCGCTGGCGCTGGGCAGCCGGTCCACTGCGGCCCTTGCGGCCGTACGTACGGCCGCCGGATCGGCTCCCGCGGCTTGCAGAAGGGGTACGGCGATGCCATCGGACTGCTCCAGCAGCGCCCGAAGGAGATGGACCGACTCCAGGGCCGGATGACCGCCGGAAACGGCCAGCCGCTGAGCGGCGGTGACCGCCTCCTGCGCGCGAGTGGTGAGCTTGGATTCCATATGTGGTGCGGCCTCTCCTGCCTCGTGATTGCAGTATTCACCTACTCAACGACCGCGAAATTGAGCGTGTTCCGCTCAACCCCGGGTTCCGACCTCAACCCCCGTGATCTTGACGTTATTGTCGGTTCCCGGGCCTATTGAGCGGTCCGAACCGACAATTACGTCAAGATCACGGGATTTCTGCCACACCGAGGAGAGCCATGCCCACCCGTACGGCACGAACCGCCTGGACCGGAACGGTGCTGGAAGGTTCCGGCCAGGTCGAGCTGTCCAGCTCCAAGGTCGGCACCTACGACGTGACCTTTCCCAAGCGCGCGGCTGAGGACGCCGACGGAACCACCAGCCCGGAGGAGCTGATCGCGGCCGCCCACTCCTCCTGTTACGCCATGTCCCTGTCCGGGCTGATCGAGCGAGCCGGGGGAACTCCGCAAAGCTTGGAGATCACCGCCGACGTCTCGGTCGGCCGCGATCCGGCGGGCGGACTACGCCTGACCGGAATTCTGCTCACCGTTCGCGGCGAAGTCGACGGGCTGGACGACGAAGGCTTCGCCAAGGCCGCGGAATCCGCCAAGAAGGGCTGCCCGGTGAGCAAGGCGCTGACCGGCGTCGAGATCACCTTGGACGCCGCACTCGACTGACCCGGCTCACCGTTCCTCTTCGCCGTTGTGCGCATAACGGCGGACTGGCTGGACTGACGGCAATTGGGCTCAGCCGTGCGGGCCAGGCTTGCGGGGGCGGTAGACCAGCATCGATTGCTGATCCGCCGGTCTGAACGGTACGAGATCGCGCCGGTAGGACGCGTGCACCGCGGCCTCGGCCGAGAGCCGACGTTGTTCGGAGAGTTCGAGCTCGTCGGCCAATTCGTCCAACCGGCGTCGCAACTGCACGACCGCGGATTCCAACTCGATGATCCGTTTGATACCGGCGAGGTTGATCCCCTCCTCGTGCGACAGCCGGGCCACCGCCTGCAGCCGGGCGATGTCGCGGGCGCTGTAGCGCCGCCCGCCGCCGGGAGTGCGACCCGGCGAGACGAGTCCCAACCGGTCGTACTGCCGCAGCGTCTGTGCGTGCATTCCCGCCAGTTGGGCCGCTACCGAGATCACGAATACCGGTGTCTCCTCGGACAGTTCAGCCACGGCTACGCACCGCCTCGGTGATCATTGGCCGAGGATCCTCGGCCGCGGCATCGGCGTAGGCCTGCAACGCCGAACGCGCCTCTTCAGAAAGTTGCTTGGGTACGGCGACCTCGACGGTCACCATCAGATCACCGCTCTGCTTCACCGCCGGTACCCCTTTGCCCCTGATGCGGAACGTCTGCCCGGATGCGGTGCCAGCCGGCACCTTCAATGTCACCGCACCGTCCAGGGTGGGCACCCGGACCGCCGTACCCAACGCTGCCTCGGTGTAGGAGATCGGGACGGTGAGGGCGAGGTTGTTGCCTGACCGGGTGAACAGGTCATGGCCGCCGACATGTACGACCACGTAGAGATCACCGGCGGGTGCGCCTCGCTGACCCGGAGAACCCTTGCCCGCGAGCCGAATTCGCTGCCCGTCCTTGACCCCTGGCGGGATTCGGACGGTGATCGTACGAGTCTGGCTGGTCACTCCGCTGCCCCGGCATTCCGGGCAGGGATCATCGACCACGGTTCCACTGCCCCGGCAGTCCCGGCACGGCTCGGAGAAGGCGAACGAGCCCTGATTACGAGTCGTCACCCCCGCGCCGTGACAGGTCGGGCAGGTACGCGGCGAGGTCCCCGGCTTGGCGCCGGTCCCGAAACAGTTGCGACAGGTCCCCGGGCTCTGCATCCGCAGCGGAACCGTGACGCCGCGTACTGCCTCGTCGAAGGACAGGGTGGCTTCGGTTTCCACATCGCGGCCCCTCGCCGGCCGTGTTCGGGTCTGGGTGCCACCCCCCATGCCGCCGCCGAACAGGCCACCGAACAGGTCGCCCAGCCCACCCGCGCCGGCACCGCCACCGCCCCCGGCCGCTCCGAACAAGTCGTTGACGTCGAAGGTCTGTCCGGGGCCACCGCCGCCGGTCCCGCCGAAGCCGCCCGGCCGGAACCCGCCGGAGCCGAACAGTCGCCGGGCCTCGTCGTACTCAGCTCGTCGCTTGACGTCGGACAGCACGTCGTAGGCCTCGGAGACCTCCTTGAACTTCGCCTCGGCCCCGGCGTTGTTGGGATTCTTGTCCGGGTGCAGATTGCGGGCCAGCGCCCGGTAGGCCTTCTTGATCTCAGCTGCGCTGGCATCCTTGGCGACGCCCAAGGCTGCGTAGTAGTCCTTCTCGATGAAGTCCTTCGTGCTCATGTCCGGGCGCCCCCTTCTCTACTCGGGTGCTTCCACGTCCACAGTGGACTTCCGCGCTGGGTGCTCGCTTGCCTGGGACGGAACAGGCTCGGTCGGGCCAGCCGGATCGGCCACTCCTACCATCGCCGCTCGCAGCACTCGCTCACCGCGCCGGTAGCCCCGGCGCATGACGTGGGTGCAGGTCGGTACGTCAACATCTGGACTCTCGGCATGCAGCACTGCTTCGTGCAGAGCGGGAGCGAACGGATCGCCGACCTCGCCGAAGGCCGAAACGCCAGCGCGGTCGAGCACCGTTCCGAGTTGCTCCGCGGTGCTCTTGAACGCCCCCGTCAGATCGCCGTGGTCGCGTGCCCGGTCGATGTCGTCCAGCACCGCAAGCAGGTCGAGAATCAACCGCTCCTGGGCGAGTTCACCGATCAGCACCCGGTCTCGGTCGACCCGCCGCCGGTAGTTGGCGTACTCGGCCGACACCCGCTGTAGATCTTCGGTCCGCTCAGCCAGTTCCTTGGCCACATCGGCCACGTTGCTCGCATGCTCCTCTGCCGCAACAGCTTCCCCCGGGTCGGTCACGCCAGTGGCGGCCGATGGCGGTACCGGGCTGGCGGGCGGTGCGGGAACCTCCCGCACCGCCCCGGTCTCCGGATCGATCCGGCGCTTGTCCCGGATGACCACCCGAGGCTGTTCCTCGTCGGGGTCGCCGGATCGGCCGCGATCGCCGTACAGACCGGACGTGTCCGACTCCGACCCCCTCCCGGACGGCCCTGGCCCTGACCCTGATGAGGCCGTCACTTCTGCTCGCTGTCGTCGTCCACGATCTCGGCGTCGACTACGTCGGCGTCATCCGACGCCGCCCCATCGGGCGCACCGGGACCGTCGGCGGCTCCAGCAGCACCGGCAGCCGAGCCACCGGCAGCGCCACCGGCGCCCGCACCCGCGGCCTGCTGCTCGGCGTACAGAGCGGCGCCGGCCTCCTGGGAGAGCCGGGACAGTTTCTCCGACGATGCCTTGATCGCTGCGGCGTCAGAACCGCCGAGCACCGACTTGAGGTCGCTCAGTGCCTCGCCGAGCTCAGTTCGCTTGTCCTCGGGCAGCTTGTCGCCATTCTCGGCCAGGAACTTCTCGGTCTGGTAGATCATCGACTCCGACAGGTTGCGGGTCTCGGCCTCGTCGCGGCGGGCCTTGTCCTCCTCGGCGTGCGCCTCGGCGTCGGCCATCATCCGGGCGATGTCGTCCTTGGGCAGGGCCGAGCCGCCGGTGATCGTCATCGACTGCTCCTTGCCCGTACCAAGGTCTTTCGCGTGGACGTGCACGATGCCGTTGGCGTCGATGTCGAAGGCGACCTCGATCTGCGGGACACCACGCGGTGCCGGTGGCAGGTCGGAAAGCTCGAACATGCCGAGCTTCTTGTTGTACGAGGCCATCTCGCGCTCGCCCTGATAGACCTGGATCTGGACCGACGGCTGGTTGTCATCGGCCGTGGTGAAGATCTCCGAGCGCTTGGTCGGGATGGTGGTGTTGCGCTCGATCAGCCTGGTCATGATGCCGCCCTTGGTCTCGATGCCCAGCGACAGCGGAGTGACATCGAGCAGCAGGACGTCCTTGACCTCACCCTTGAGCACACCGGCCTGCAGAGCCGCGCCGACCGCAACGACCTCGTCGGGGTTGACGCCCTTGTTGGGCTCCTTGCCGCCGGTCAGCTCGCGGACCACGTCGGTGACCGCTGGCATCCGGGTGGAACCGCCGACCATGACCACGTGGTCGATCGCCGAGAGATTGATGCCGGCGTCACGGATCGCCTGGTTGAACGGCGCCTTCGTACGGTTGAGCAGATCCTGGGTCATCCGCTGGAACTCCGCGCGGGTGATGGTCACGTCGAGGTGCAAGGGGCCATCGGCGCCGGCGGTGATGTAGGGCAGGTTGACGTTGGTCGACTGTGCTCCGGACAGCTCGATCTTGGCCTTCTCGGCAGCTTCACGAAGGCGCTGCATGGCGAGCTTGTCCTTGGACAGGTCGATGCCGTTTGCCACGTTGAACTGCTTGACCAGGTGTTCGACGACCTTCTGGTCCCAGTCGTCACCGCCGAGGTGATTGTCACCGGCGGTGGCCTTGACCTCGATGACGCCTTCACCGATCTCCAGTAGCGACACGTCGAAGGTGCCCCCACCGAGGTCGAAGACCAGAATGGTCTGCTCGGTCTCGCCCTTGTCCAGACCGTAGGCGAGGGCCGCCGCTGTCGGCTCGTTCACGATCCGCAGCACGTTGAGCCCGGCCACTTCGCCGGCTTCCTTGGTGGCCTGACGCTGCGCGTCCTCGAAGTACGCGGGAACGGTGATCACCGCGTCGGTGATGGTCTCGCCGAGGTAGGTCTCCGCGTCGCGCTTCAACTTCTGCAGGATGCGCGCGGAGATCTCCTGTGGGGTGTAGGCCTTGCCGTCGATGTCGACCGACCAGTTCGTGCCCATCTCGCGCTTGACCGAACGGATGGTGCGATCGACGTTCGTGACCGCCTGGTTCTTGGCGGCCTGACCGACGATGACTTCACCGTTCTTGGCGAACGCGACGACCGAGGGAGTTGTCCGCGACCCTTCGGCGTTGGCGATGACTGTCGGTTCGCCGCCCTCCAGGACGGCCACGACGGAGTTGGTGGTACCGAGGTCGATGCCGACCGCTCGTGCCATGGGTGGTGCCCTTCTCTCTGTTGTGCATGGACAGGTCCCAGCTTGCGCCGGGTTCGCTCAACTTTCTTGCCAACATAACGAGTCACCGACTCAGAATGTTCCCCGTGCTGCGGCGTGCTGCGCTCTGTCGCTGGTGAGTCACCGATCCAGTTGCAGGCGATGCCACGCGCGCAGGGTCAGCCCGCCAAAGGCGGCAGCCACGGGCGCGACGAGGGCTAGCTGCCCGGCTGTGACCACCGAATGCGCACCCGCGCCGCTGGTTGCGGCCCAGAGACCTGGAGCAGAGAACGGAAACCAGCCACCCATCCCAGTGAAAACCGCGATCTGTGCGAGCACGATCACGGCAATGATCGTTGCGATCCCGGCCAGGAGCCCACGACCCAGCGTTGCGGCCCACGCTGCAGGTACCGCGAGCCCGGCGGTCAGCAGCGCCAGACCGTACTCCCGCGCAAGAAGCGGCCCGATCTCACTTCCGGGCACGCCTAGCCCGAAGCTGGCGCCGACGATTAGCAAGGCCAGGATCAACCCGCTGCTGACCACGAACGCCCAGCAGAGGAAGACCAGGAGCTTGGCCGCGGCGAGCGTCCGTCGCGGCACTGGAATCGCAAACAGGCCGGTGACGGTCCCATCGCTGAACTCGCGGCCGAACTGCCAGGCAAGGACTACTCCGAACCCGAGCAGGCCGGCCACCGCCGTGACCTGCGTGCTCGCTGACAGGTAGCCGTCCCAGCCACCCTCGGCGACGAGCGGACCCAGCTTCGAGGCCAGCACGGTGTCATCGCTACGTGCGCCGAGCACGGCCGCAATGCAGACGAGTGCGATACCTACGTCGAGCATGATCAGGGTCGCGACCCCCACTCGTGCGCTACGGATCTTGCGGGCCTCGGTCGAGATCGCGGCGACGAGCAGCCGTAATCCGGTCATGCCGATTCCCTCGTGTCTGCGTGGATGAGGTCGAAGAACGACCGCTCGATGTCGATGCCCCGGGGGTCGAGGCCGCCGATGATCCGTCCCCCGTTGAGGACGCAGATGCGATCGGCGATGCGCGCGACCTCGTCCAGGTGGTGGCTCGACACGAGCACCGCGGCGCCGTCCCCTCGGGCGCGTCGCAACAGCGCCTCGCGCAACAGGATTACTCCGGAGGGATCCAATGTGTTGGTCGGCTCGTCGAGCACGATCAAGGACGGGTTGTGCTGCAACGCGGAGGCAAGGCCGAGCCGTTGCCTATTGCCGCTGGACAGGACTCCGGCTCGTACGTTCGCATAGGGCCGGAGCGCCAACTCGTCGAGAATGTTCTCGACGAGCCTCGGGATCTCCGTCGGCTGGATCGCATGCAGGCGCGCCCCGAGACCGAGATTGGCGCGGGCCGTGAGCTCCGGGTAGGCGAGCGGGTGCTCCACGAGGTGCCCGACCTTGGCCCAGATCATCGCAGGGGCGTCGCGAATATCAACTCCGTTGATCGCGACGGTCCCGGCATCGGGTCGCAGCATGCCGAGCAGCAGCTTGATGAATGTCGATTTGCCGGCACCGTTGAGACCGACGAGGGCGTGGACCTCGCCTGGCGCGATGCTCAGGTCGATTCCGTGAACGCCGGCCCCGCTCCGGAACCGGCGAGAGACGCCCACGGCAGCCAAACCAGCCTCAGGCATGGGCGGCCTCGAGCACGTCGAACGCGGTCTGCATCGCCGGGCGAAGGTCCTCGGCCTCGGAACCCGCCCACTCGAGCAGCGCCGCCGTGACGCCGGCCAGCACCGCTGCCACGGCCACCTTGGCAGCAAGCCGGTCCACGCCGTCGCCGATCAGCTGATCAACGAGCACGCGTTGCGTCTGTTCGGTGTTCTGCCACATCGCGGCACGCAACGACGGGGTTTGCGCGGCGATCCGTACGCGCTTCTTGATCTCCTCGCCGCCGCCCTCAGGAATCGTTCGCCACGTGGCCTGGACCCCCCGGACGACACGCGTGACCGGGTCGAGCCCCACCGGTTCCCTCGCCACGGCCGCGGCAAGAAGTGGGTCGTACGGGTCGTCGAGCAGCACGTCAGCCTTCGAGCTGAAGTGGCGGAAGAAGGTCATCTCCGTCACGCCGGCGTCAGCTGCGATCTGGGCCACCGTCGTCGCCTCGTAGCCATGCTCAGCGAACAGCTTGAGGGCAGAGGCGCTCAGTCGCTTCCGGGTGCGAGTCCGTCGATCGTCCACAGGTTCATGTTAGCCACTAACATTCGGTTACCCAAGAAGGCGGCGACCCTCATCCTGACCTCTGTGCTCTTGACGAAAATGTCGGTTAACCGGTCGCTTCGAGGCCGCGAACCTACACTTCGTCAGATCCCGGGCGAAGTGGGCGAGGCGGATCAGTAGGAGCGCGGGAGTTTGAGGCGGTGCTGGGCGATGAAGCTCAAGATCATCTCTCGGCTCACCGGGGCAATGCGGGAAACCCGCGACATCGCCAAAAGCGCGCCGACGCCGTACTCCTGGGCCAGACCGTTGCCACCGTGGGTCTGGATCGCCTGATCGACCGTACGTACGGCGGCTTCGGCGGCGGCGTACTTCGCCGTGTTGGCGGCCGCACCGGCGGCCTCGTCCTGACCCTGGTCGATCAGCCAGGCAGCCTTCTGGATCATCAGCCCGGCCAGCTCGATCTCGACCTGGCAGGCGGCCAACGGATGCGCCAGTCCCTGATGGGCGCCGATCGGCGTGGACCAGACGGTACGGGTACGGGCGTACTCAGTCGCCTTCGCCATCGCCAGTCGCGACACGCCCAGGGCATAGGCAGCGGCCATCACCCGCTCGGGGTTCAGACCGGCGAACAGTTGCGCGATCCCGGCATCCGGGTGCCCGACCAGGGCATCGTCAGGGAGAATCACATCGTCGAAGAAGACCGTGAACTGCCGCTCCGGGGAGACGATTTCGGTAGGAATGGGCTGCGCCTGCACTCCCGGGGAATCGGTGGGTACGACGAACAGCGCCGGCCGCAGTGTGCCCTTGGGACCGTCAGCCAGCTTGGCCACCACCAGGATGGCATCGGCCAGGTCCACCCCGGAGATCCAGACCTTGCGCCCGTCGAGCCGCCAACCACCGCCGCCGCTGCCGTTGCCGCCCTTGCCGTCGAGGCCAGCTGGGCGGCGAGCCACTGTGCTGATGTTGTGCGAATTCGAGCCGGCATCCGGTTCGGTGATCGCAAAGGCCATCGTGATCGATCCGTCGGCCAGGCCCGGCAACCACCTGGTCCGCTGCTCGTCGGTGCCGAAGCGGGCCAGGATAGTTCCGCAGATCGCCGGCGAGACGATCATCATCAACAGCGGACAGCCGGCCGCACCGAGCTCTTCGAGCACCAGCGCGAGTTCGCCGAGCCCGCCGCCGCCGCCGCCGTACTCATCGGGCAGGTTGACTCCGAGAAACCCGAGCTTGCCGGCTTCGGCCCACAGCTGGTTGGTGTCCCCGCCGGTGCGCGCCTGCTCGAGGAAGTAGCGCTGTCCGTACTTCTGGCCGAGGTCGGCCACTGCCGCCCGCAACGCCCGCCGCTCGGGGCCCTCGTCGAAGTTCAGTGTCTCGGACACCCAATGACCGTACCGATGTCTTTCTGACCTCCTATTAGGCTCCCAGGCACGACCGACGAAAAGGATTCCTGTGATCGTGCGCTTGATTCTCGGCCTGGGGGCCACGCTCGTCGTGGCCGCCTTCGCCGCCCGTCGGATCCTCTTCCTGATCCGGCTGATCCGCGCCGGTCAACCCACCGCCGGGCGCTGGGACAACGTCGGCGAACGGGTCTGGGCCCAGGTCAGTGAGGTCTTCGGCCAGCGCAAGCTGCTGAAGTGGTCGGTCCCCGGGTTGGCGCACTTCTTCACCATGTGGGCCTTCTTCATTCTGCTGTCGGTCTATCTCGAGGCGTACGGCTCCCTGTTCGACGAGGACTTCCACATCCCGCTGATCGGAAAGTGGGCGGTTCTGGGGTTTCTGCAGGACTTCATCGCGGTCGCCGCCCTGATCGGGATCATCACTTTCGCGATCATCCGGGTCCGCAACGACCCGGAACGCAAGGAGCGGGCCTCGCGTTTCTACGGCTCGCACACCGGCGGCGCGTGGCTGATCCTGTTCATGATCGCGATGGTGCTGGTCACGATGTTCCTGTTCCGGGGCACCGCGGTGAACACCGGGACCTTCCCGTACGACTCGGGCGCCTTCGCCTCGGAGTCCACCGGCTTCCTGCTCAGCGGTCTCAGCGTGGAGACGAACGAGGTTCTGGAGACGATCTTCCTGCTCGCGCACATCGGCGTGATGCTGGCCTTCACGATGATCGTGCTCTACTCCAAGCACCTGCACATCGGTACGGCCCCGCTCAACGTTGCCACCAAGCGGCTACCCGACGGCCTCGGCCCGCTGCTGCCGATGGAGTCGCAGGGCAAGGTGCTCGACTTCGAGGAGGCCGACCCGGAGAAGGACACCTTCGGCCGTTCGAAGATCGAGGACTTCACCTGGAAGGGCTTCCTGGACTTCTCCACCTGTACCGAGTGCGGTCGCTGCCAGGATCAGTGCCCGGCCTGGAACACCGGAAAACCTTTGTCCCCCAAGCTGGTGATCATGGATCTGCGTGATCACATGTTCGCCAAGGCGCCATACATCCTGGGCGACAAGGACATCCCGGACGAGGTGCCGGACCTGGTCACTGCCACCAACGGGCACGGCGTACCCGAGGCCGGCTTCCCCCGGATCGAGGGTTCCGGTCCGGCTCAAGCGCATCGGCCTTTGGTCGGCACCCTGGAAGAGGGCGGGGTCATCGATCCCGACGTGCTCTGGTCGTGCACCATGTGTGGCGCCTGCGTCGAGCAGTGCCCGGTCGACATCGAACACATCGACCACATCGTGGACATGCGCCGCTACCAGGTCCTGATCGAGTCGTCCTTTCCCTCCGAGGCCGGCGTGATGCTGCGCAACCTGGAAAGCAAGGGCAATCCATGGGGGGTGGGTGCCAACACCCGCGAGGAGTGGATGAAGGGGCTCGACTTCGACGTGCCCGTCGTCCAGGGGACCATCGACGAGGACGTGGAGTACCTGTTCTGGGTCGGTTGCGCCGGCGCCATCGACGACCGGGCCAAGAAGGTCACCCGGGCTGTCGCCGAGCTGCTGCACATCGCCGGCGTGAAGTTCGCCGTACTCGGCAACAATGAAACCTGCTCCGGTGACCCGGCCCGAAGACTGGGCAACGAGTTCGTCTTCCAGATGCTCGGCCAACAGAACGTCGAGGTGCTCAACGCCACCTTCGCCGACCGGCCGGACCAGGCCAAGCGCAAGATCGTCGCGACCTGTCCGCACTGCTTCAACTCCCTTGGCCGGGAGTACCCGCAACTGGGTGGCGACTACGACGTCGTACACCACACCCAGCTGCTCGGCCGCCTCGTCGAGGAAGGCCGGCTGACCCCGGTGACTCCCGTCGACGGCCTGGTGACCTATCACGACCCGTGTTTCCTGGGTCGGCACAACAAGGTCTACACACCGCCGAGGGACATCCTCGCAGCGGTCGAGGGGGTGCGTACGCAGGAGATGCACCGCTGCAAGGAGCGTGGATTCTGTTGCGGGGCGGGCGGAGCCCGGATGTGGATGGAGGAGAAGATCGGCAAGCGGATCAACGTCGAGCGGGTCGACGAGGCATTGGCGCTCAACCCCGACATCGTCTCGACTGCCTGTCCGTTCTGCATCACGATGCTCTCCGACGCGGTCACTGCCAAGCAGTCCGACGGCCAGGCCGAGAACGTCGAGGTGCTCGATGTGGCCCAGATCCTGCACCGCTCGCTGGTCCGCAGCGGCGCCTCCCTTGCCGGTGGCGGTTATGACGAAAACCGCCAGCCGGACGGGACGGCAGCCTCGGACGGCGACGCCGACTCCGGTCCGACCACCAAATGACCCCGGTGCTGCGGTGAGCTTCTTCGGCACCGGCCGCGGGCGTACCGACGCAGAACTCGAGGCCGGCAACCGCCGCTCCCGCGTGCACTTCGCCAAGGACATCAACGACCTGCGGACGGTGGCCGCCTCGGGCGAACGCCCCGCGCAGCGTCGGCGCCGCACACCCTGGACCCTGTTCCTTCTCGCCGCGGCTGTGCTGCTGTTCCTCGGCTTTGCCGGAAATCTCGGGGGCCAGCAGGACGTGGCCCTGGAAGCCGACTGCACCAACCCAGCCATCGGCGTGGAATCCTCGCGCGTCGCTTCCGGTTCGCCGCTGCGCTATCGCCTTACCGGCCCAGATGATGTCGACTATCTCGTCACCCTCGATGGCGAGCCGGTCCGCGGAGACGGCGGCAGCGCTGTGCAGTACGAGCAGACCCCTGCCGGGCCCGTGCTGCGCCTGCAGCGATGTTTGAGCCCGACCCTCGTCATCGCGACTCCAGCACCTCCGGGCGAGCATGAGCTCGCCATGCTGCGCCTCGAGCCCGACGGCCAGACGACCGAGCTGACACGGATCACCGTGACGGCCACGGACTGAGTGGGCGTTGCAACACTTTCAGGTCTCGCTGCGATCTCGGTGACCACGATGTTGGCCCTGATCGCCCGCTGGCCGGGCTGGATCGACCGCCGCCTCAGCCAGAGTTGATCATCGGAAACTGCCGTGGTTTAGGACCTCGTCGGCGTCCGAAACCCCCACAATTCCGATGATCAACTTGGATGCGGCTCAGTTCATGTCGTTGGGGTGCGGTCCGATCCGGGTTCCGGTCTCCAGTCCGTTGATGGTCGCCATGTCCTCGTCGCTGAGCTCGAAGTCAAAGATCCTGAGGTTCGCGACGATGCGCTCCGGAGTCACCGACTTGGGGATCACGATGTTGCCCAGTTGGAGATGCCAGCGCAGGAGGACCTGAGCGGGACTCTTGAAGTACTCGTCGCCGATCGCGGCGATGGCTGGCTCGTCGAGCAGCGCGCCTCGGGCCAGCGGGCTCCAGGCCTCAGTTGCGATGTCGTGCTCACGGTGCATGGCCCGGAGTTCGGCCTGTTGAAAGTTCGGATGCAACTCGACCTGGTTGACCACCGGAACTGTCTGGGACTCGGCGAGTAGCCGGGTCAGGTGCGCGGGCTGGAAGTTCGAGACGCCGATGGACGTCGCCAACCCATCGCCTTTGACCGACTCCAACGCCGTCCAGGTCTCCACGTAGTCGTTGTGCCTCGGCATCGGCCAGTGGATCAGGAACAAATCGACGTAGGAGAGCTTGAGCCGCTGCAGACTTCCCTCGACTGCCCACCGGGCGGTGTCGTACCCGTGCATGTCGTTGTTCAGCTTGGTCGTCACATAGATCTCGTCGCGTGGAATCCCGGCCGCCCTGATTGCCGCTCCGACACCGGCCTCGTTGCCGTACATCTGTGCGGTGTCGATGTGCCGGTAGCCGGCCTTGAGTGCGGCGAGCACCACCTGCTGGGTGTCCTCCGGCGGGATCTTGAACACCCCGAACCCGAGTTGCGGGATGACGTTGCTGTCATTGAGGGTGACGGCTGGTTGAGAGGTCATGGACCTAGTCAACCCTGTCCGGTGTCCGGTTCTTCCATTATCGGTGTGCCATCGTGGTGCTGTGGCCGACGATCCGACGCTCAGCCCGCTCGATGGCCGATATCGCCCGCTGGTATCAGGCATCGCCGATCATCTGTCCGAGCAGGCTCTCAACCGCGGCCGGCTCGAGGTCGAGGTGGCCTGGCTGAGCTATCTGGCCGCGAGCCGCGTCATGCCCGAACTCCGCGAGCTCACCGATGGAGAGCAATCCGCCCTACGAGCTCTGGTAGCGGACTTCGGATCCGAGCAGGTCGCGGCACTGGCCGTGATCGAGCGGCGTACGGGCCACGACGTCAAAGCAGTCGAGTACTACATCAAGCAGGCGCTTGGTGAGACCTCGCTTGCCGACGTCGTGGAGTTCGTGCATTTCGGGTGTACGTCGGAGGACATCAACAACCTCGCGTACGCCCGAATGCTGCAGCGGGCAATCAGCGATGTGTGGCTGCCAGCCGCGCTTGGCCTGGTCGCCGACCTTCGCGACCTGGCGCTGGCCCAGCGCGATCAGCCGATGCTGTCCCGCACGCATGGGCAGGCAGCCACCCCGACGACCGTGGGCAAGGAGATCGCCGTCTTCGTGCATCGGCTGGACCGACAGCTGGCCCGCATCCAGGCACAGGAGTATCTCGGAAAGTTTAACGGCGCCACCGGAACCTACAGCGCCCATCACGTCGCAGCACCCGACGTGGACTGGCTCGATGTCAGCCGGGGTTTCGTGCAGAGCCTGGGGCTGACCTGGAACCCACTGACCACTCAGATCGAGTCACACGACTACATGTGTGAGCTGTTCGCCGACCTCGCCCGGTTCAACGGGATCCTGAACAACCTGAACACTGACATGTGGAGCTACATCAGTATCGGGGTGTTCCGACAGAAGGCCACGACCGATGCCGTGGGCTCGTCGACGATGCCGCACAAGATAAATCCGATCCGGTTCGAGAACTCCGAGGCGAATCTGGAAGTCAGCAACTCACTGCTGCAGTGCCTTCAGACTGCGCTGATCACCTCCCGGATGCAGCGCGACCTGAGCGACTCCTCGATGCAGCGCAACATCGGTCCCGCCCTGGGGTACGCATTGATCGGGATCGTGAACACCAGGACCGGGCTGCGCAGCATCGACGTCGACGTCGAGGCCCTGACCGCCGAGCTTGACGGCGCCTGGGAGGTGCTGGGAGAGGCGGTGCAATCGCTGATGCGGCTTCGCGGGCTCGATCAACCGTACGAGCGGCTCAAGGAGCTGACTCGGGGACAGCAGATCACCCGAGAAAGGTTGCAGGACTTCATTCGAGAGCTGCAGTTGCCAGCGGAGGACGAGAAGCGGCTGCTGGAGTTGGCCCCATCGAGCTATACGGGGCTGGCTGGTCGGCTCGTGGACTTCATCGACGCGCCGCTGCCAAGTTGATCACCGGGCCGTAGTGCTCAGTCCGTCATCCGGGCCAGCGTGCGCATCTTGTTGACCGCATCGAGCGCGGCGACCTTGTACGACTCGGCCAGCGTCGGGTAGTTGAAGACGGCGTCTACGAGATAGTCCACGGTGCCGCCACATCCGATCACCGTCTGTCCTATGTGGACCAGCTCGGTCGCGTTCGAGCCGAATACGTGAACGCCCAGCAGATTTCGATTCTCGGCATGGACGAGCAGCTTGAGCATGCCGTACGAGTCCCCCAGGATTGCGCCGCGGGCCAGCTCCCGGTAGCGCGAGACTCCCACCTCGAATGGGATCGATGACTCGGTCAGCTCGTCCTCGGTCTGTCCGACGTAGGAGATCTCCGGGATCGTGTAGATCCCGATCGGTTGCAACTGGCTCAGCGTCCCGACCACGGCCTCGTCACAAGCGTGATAGGCCGCCCGGCGGCCCTGTTCCATCGAGGTCGCGGCCAGCGCGGGGAAGCCGATCACATCGCCCACGGCGTAGATGTGCCGCGCGGAGGTGAGGTAGTTGTCGTCGACGACGATCCGGCCGCGGTCGTCGGCCTCCAGCCCCGCGTTGGCCAGGTCGAGGCCTTCGGTCACACCTTGACGGCCAGCGGAATACATCACCGTGTCGGCCGGAATCTTCTTGCCGCTCGCGAGCTCGGTCAGCGTGCCGGCACCGTGCCGGCTGACGCTGGAGACCGTCTCCCGGAATCGAAAGGTGACGGCCAGATCCCGCAGCTGATACTTCAGCGCCTCCACGATCTCCAGGTCGCAGAACTCCAGCATCCGGTCGCGACGCTCGACCACGGTCACCTTGGTCCCGAGTGCGGCGAACATCGAGGCGTACTCGATCCCGATGACCCCGGCGCCGACCACGACCATCGACGGCGGAATGTGGTCGAGCTCGAGGATCTGGTCGGAGTCGACGATCTTCGCGCCGTCGAATTCCACCGTATCCGGGCGGGCGGGCCGCGTGCCCACCGCGATCACGAAGCGCTCGGAGGTGACCTTGCGGTCGGACCCGTCCTCCGCGGTGACGGCCACCGTGTGGTCGTCCAGGAACCGGGCGGTCCCCGGAATGAGAGCAACGTGGTTGCGGCCCAGTTGGCTGCGGATGACGTCGATCTCGCGGCCGATCACGTGCTGGGTACGCGCCGTCAGGTCCGCGACGTTGATGTCTTCCTTGAGCCGGTAGGAGTGGCCGTACAACTCGCGCTGGTTCAGGCCGGTGAGGTAGAGGATCGCCTCGCGCATCGTCTTGGACGGGATCGTCCCGGTGTTGATGCACACGCCGCCGACCATGTGCTTCTTCTCGACGATCGCTGTACGGCGATCCAGCTTGGCTCCGGCGATCGCCGCCTTCTGGCCGCCTGGCCCAGAGCCGATGACGAGCAGGTCGTAGTCGTACATCACACGCCTCCCACACCTCGTCCGGATCCCCGGTAAGTCTGTCCCCTTGCAGCTGTTCATAGAAGGCCAGGGTCCGAGACGACCGAAGTGGTCAGTAACTGCAGGCGTTCGGCGCTGCTGGTTGCAGTTTGTGACCACTTGGCGGGGCAGATCCGGCGTACCAGCTACTCCGGGATGCCCAAGGCTCGTCTGAGTCGCAATTTTCCGGCGGCGGAGTAGCTGGATTCGGCAAAGATTTCGCGCCAGCGAGTGAGCCGGTCCGGATCGTGCTCACGGCCGAGAGCGCACTCGGCATCGCGCAGGATGACGCTCGGCGTACGGAAGACCGTGATCGCAGAGTAGGAGTACGGGTCCCAACCCAGCGCCCGCAGCCGTCGGTCCCGGGCTCGATCACGTTCATACTGGGCTGCGTCGCGGTGATATGCCCCGTCGTACTCAGGCAGCCGTCGAGTGCCCAGGATGCGGAGATCGGCTCGAGCGACCACGTATCCCTCGTCGTCCTGGATGACGAGTTGCGGCTCGACCGGGACGCCGCAGACGGCGTGCAGGACGCGCAGGAGCGACTCACCTGCGGACTCCGATCGAGCATCCGCGAACCGGACCGCCTGGCGGAGCCGCGGCGCGCCACGCCTTGGTTGCCGAGCTAGGTCGCACAGGCGATCCAGCGAGCAATCGCCGGAGTGCAGAGCGCTATCGACGAGGACGACAAGATCGAGAAGTGCGAGATCGCGGGCACAGGCCAGCAGCGTCTCGGCCGGCGATGCGACGGCCAACCCGCGCAGCCGCGTGGCGCTGGGCGGGACATTGTGGCGGACGACGTGCAGCCCCCGGCGGCGCGGACGAGACTCATCTCGCGAAACGGCGATGAAGAAGGGAGGATCTGCCGGCGTTCTGGGGAGCCACCATCCGCGCAATGCGGCCGCGCTGAGATGGGTGATCACCGCCGACCTGGGCAGGACCAATTGCCAGGCCGCCGCACGGGAGGCCAGTGAGCCGGCTGCAGGGTCGGGCAGATAGAGGCTGCGGCTTATCCGGGTCCAACCAACCCGGCGCACATGACCGACACACGGGGCGGCAACCACGGTCACCGCGACAACGATGGAGCCACGCGGCTGGGTCCGAACCGGCCAACTGCCCAGTTGTGGACGACGGACTCTGGTTGTGGAGAAGCCCAAGTGGTCGGTAACTACAAGAGATCGCCGACCTCGCCAGTAGTTACTGACCACTGGAGCGGGTACCTGAGTGCACAATGCCAAGCGGCTGCCCACCCGCGAGCCCGGGGCGGCCGATCTCTAATCTGGTGACTCGTTTGGCGGCCGAATCGGTAGGAGTACCCGTACGTGACTGAGATCGAAGTCTGGCCGGGTCGGCCGTACCCCTTGGGCGCGACCTACGACGGGACCGGGACGAACTTCTCACTCTTTTCCGAAGTGGCCGAGCGGGTCGAGCTGTGCCTGTTCGATGCCGACGGAGCCGAGCAGCGGGTCGAGATCAACGAGGTGGATGCCTTCTGTTGGCACGCCTACGTGCCGCGGATCGGCGTGGGACAGCGGTACGGGTTTCGCGTACATGGACCCTGGGCTCCCGAGCAGGGGCATCGGTGCAACCCGAACAAGCTGCTGATCGACCCTTACGCCAAGGCCCTGGAAGGCAACGTCGACTGGAGCAACGCCTGTTTCTCCTACGACTTCGATGACCCGAAGTCGCGAAACGATGCCGACAGCGCGCCGCACGTTCCCAAAGCAGTGGTGGTCAGCCCGTTCTTCGACTGGGGTGCCGACCGGCCGCCGGACGTGTCGCTGCATGACTCGGTCATCTACGAGGTGCACGTCAAGGGCTTCACCCAGACCCACCCGGACATCCCGGAGCTGGAACGGGGTACCTACGCCGGCCTGGCGCATCCGGTCGCGATCGACTACCTCAAGTCGTTGGGCGTGACGGCGGTGGAGCTGCTCCCGGTGCACCAGTTCGTGCATGACTCGCATCTTGTGGACCGTGGGCTGCGCAACTACTGGGGCTATAACTCGATCGGCTTCTTCGCCCCGCACAACGAGTACAGCTCGGCCGGGGACGACGGCTCACAGGTCGCAGAGTTCAAGTCGATGGTCCGTGCCCTGCACGAGGCAGGCATCGAAGTGATCCTGGACGTGGTCTACAACCACACGGCCGAAGGCAGCCACATGGGCCCGATGCTGTCCTTCCGTGGGATCGACAACAGCGCCTACTACCGGCTGGTCCCCGACGACAAGGCCTTCTACTACGACACCACCGGTACGGGAAACAGCCTGAACATGGCCCACCCGCACTCCCTGCAGCTGATCATGGACTCGTTGCGCTACTGGGCGACCGAGATGCACGTGGACGGCTTCCGGTTCGATCTGGCCGCCACGCTGGCCCGCCAGTTCCACGAGGTCGACAAGTTGTCGGCATTCTTCGACCTGGTGCAGCAGGACCCGGTGATCAGCCAGGTCAAGCTGATCGCCGAGCCCTGGGACGTGGGTGAGGGTGGTTACCAGGTCGGCAACTTCCCGCCGCAATGGTCGGAATGGAACGGCGACTACCGCGACACCGTCCGCAATGTGTGGCGGGGCCAACCCGCCGTGGTCGGCGAACTTGCCTCCCGGCTTACCGGGAGTTCCGATCTGTATCAAGCAGATTCGCGCCGGCCCTCGGCCAGCGTCAACTTCGTCACCGCCCACGATGGCTTCACGCTGGCCGACCTCGTCTCCTACAACGAAAAACGCAACGAGGCCAACGCCGAGGACGGCAACGACGGCGAGAATCACAACCGCTCATGGAACTGCGGGGCTGAAGGACCGACCGATGACCCCGAGGTCCTGGCCCTGCGCGCCCGTCAGCAGCGCAACCTGCTCACCACCCTGCTGCTGTCCCAGGGCGTCCCGATGCTGCTCGGCGGCGACGAGGTCGGCCGCACCCAGCGCGGCAACAACAACGCTTACTGCCAGGACAACGAGATCTCCTGGTACGACTGGGAGAATTGTGACGCCGAACTGCTGGCCTTCACCACCAAACTGATCGCTCTGCGCCGGCAGCACCCGGTGTTCTGCCGCCGCCGGTGGTTCCAGGGCCGCCCGTTGCGCGGAACGGCCGACATCCTCTGGCTCAATCCCGACGGCACCGAGATGACCGAACAGGACTGGAACGCCCACGAGGTATCGGTCGGGCTCTTCCTCAACGGCGAGGCGATCACCAGCCCCGGGTCGCGCGGGGAGCGGGTCGTCGATACCTCCTTTCTGCTGCTCATCAACGCCTCGGCCGATCCCCGGAAGTGGACGATCAGCGGCTCTTGGGGGCAAGACTGGGAGTGCGTGCTAGACACGGCAGCCACGGCCGAACACGCGACGGATGAGGCAGGCGTTCGCGGTGATCTCGTGGTGACCGACCGATCGGTGGTGCTGCTGCGCCGTGTCGAACCCGTCGACGCCTGAGGCGGCACACCCTGATGGCCGGAGCACCGCTGTCGACCTACCGATTGCAACTCAATGCGGACTTCGACTTCGACGATGCGGCGGGGATCGTCGGCTACTTGTCCGACCTCGGGGTCTCGCACGTCTATCTCTCGCCGATCCTGCAAGCCGCGCCCGGGTCGACCCACGGGTACGACGTTGTGGACCCGTCGCGGCCGAGTTCGGAGCTGGGTGGGGCCGACGGGTACGCCCGGTTGACGGCAGCCGCGGTAGCGGCCGGTCTTCGGCAAGTTCTTGACGTCGTTCCGAACCACATGGCGATCACCGGTCCGGAGAACCGTTGGTGGTGGGACGTTCTGGAGAACGGGCCGTCATCGGTGTGGGCCAGCCACTTCGACGTCACCTGGGATCCACCGGAAGCCAAGCTGCGCAACAGGCTGTTGATGCCGATCCTCGGTGACCACTACGGCCGGGTGCTCGAGCGTGGCGAGATCACCGTCGTACGAGACGGGCCGGTCTTCACGATCCGGTACTTCGACCACCGACTGCCGGTCTCACCGCGGACTCTCGAGACGATCCTGGCCCCTGCGGCCGCAGCCACCGGGGACGACGACCTCGCCTTCATCGGCACGGCCTACCGACGGTTGCCCGCTGCCACCCGAACCGATCCGGCCAGCATGACCGAGCGCAAACGGGATGCCGGCGTGCTCCGCGCGCAGCTGCGCCGGTTACTGGACGAGCGCCTCACGCTGGGCCGTGCTGTCGATGACTCCGTTGCCGCGCTCAACGCGGACATTGACGCCCTCGACGCTTTTCTGGACATCCAGAATCATCGAATCGCCTACTGGCGCACTGCCGGTCGCGACTTGGACTACCGCCGGTTCTTCGACATCGACACGCTGGTCGGACTTCGCGTCGAGGACCCGGAGGTGTTCGACGACACGCACGCCCAGATCCTCGCCTGGGTACGGGACGGAGTCGTGGACGGGCTGCGCGTCGATCATCCGGATGGCCTTCGCGATCCGGAGGGCTACGCCTGTCGCCTGAGTGCGGCCACCGGCGGGGTGTGGACGGTGATGGAGAAGATCCTCGAACACGGCGAGGACCTGCCCGAGTCCTGGCCGGTCGCCGGCACGACCGGATACGACCGGCTGGCGGCCATCGGTGGTCTGTTCATCGACCCAGCCGGAGAGGATCCGCTCACCTCCGCCTACGGCGAACTAACCGGCGCCTCAATCGATTTGGCTGTGGTGCAGCGTGAGGCCAAGCTGTGGGCCGTACGTGAACTACTGGCCGCCGACGTGAGCCGGCTGTCCGACCTGCTCGTGTCTCTGTGCGAAGAGCGTCGGCATCAACGAGACCGGACTCGCCACGAGTTGCATGATGCGCTGGAGGAGGTGCTTGCCGCCTTCTCGGTGTATCGGACGTACGTGCAGGCCGAGGCAAGCGTTGTCCGTCCCTCGGACTGTCGCCACGTCGACGCTGCTTGCGCGACGGTCGCGCAGCGGCGTCCGGACATCGATCCAGAGCTGCTCGCCTTCTTCGCCGACCTGCTGTTGCTACGGCTGCCCTCCCAGACCATGGCCGAGCGGGAGTGGGTGATGCGCTTCCAGCAGCTGACCGGTCCGGCGATGGCAAAGGGTGTGGAGGACACGACCTTCTACCGGTACACGCGCCTGCTCGCACTCAACGAGGTCGGCGGTGACCTCGGCCGGTTCGGGATGAGCGTGACCGACTTCCACCAGGCGAATGCTTCGGCCCAGCGGCAATGGCCACATACCATGACGACGCTGTCGACACACGACACCAAACGTGCGGCTGACGTTCGGGCTCGGCTGGCGCTGCTGTCGGAGATCCCGCAGGACTGGACGGCGGCTTGCGCACATTGGATGAGCGACTCGGCGATCTACTGGCCAGGGGGAAATCCCGATCGGCACACCCAGCATCTGTTCCTGCAGACATTGGTCGGGGCATGGCCGTTGTCTGTCTCGCGTGCCGCCGAGTACATGGCCAAGGCGACAAAGGAAGCCAAGGTGCATACGACCTGGACCGAGCCCAACCAGGCGTACGACTCGGCGCGGGACGCTTATGTGGCCGGGGTGCTCGGGGACCGTGACCTGGTCGCCGCGATCGAAGGTTTCGTTGCCGGTCTGGTGGAACCGGGACGGGTCAACGCCTTGGCCCAGGCCTTGTTACAGCTCACCGTTCCCGGCATACCGGACACCTACCAGGGCACCGAACTCTGGGACCTGAGTTTGGTCGACCCGGACAACCGGCGACCGGTGGACTTCGAGCTGCGTCGAGCATTGTTGTCCGAGGTCGGCGCCTTGTCCGCTGGTGAGTTGTTGGCGCGGGCCGATGAGGGATTGCCGAAGATGCGGGTCGTACGCGAAGCGCTGCACCTTCGCCGGCGCCGTCCGGAGCTTTTCCGAGCCGGTACGACCGGTGCCTACGCTCCCCTGGTGTTCTCCGGCGGGAAGGCCGAGCACGCAGTCGGCTTCACTCGGGGCGGTTGCGCCGCGGTGGTCGTACCCAGGCTGGTTCTCGGACTGAGATCACGGTGGGATGACACGGTGCTCACCCTCCCCGCCGGTTCCTGGACCGATCTGCTGACTGGGGCGGCCCGGAGCGGGGGGACGGTCGAGGTCAGCGCACTGCTCGCCTCGTTCCCGGTGGCATTGCTCGAGCGCAGCCCGGACGCCTGAGGTGCTGCTCTCAGTCTGGGCGCCTCGCGCGGAGGCAACCGTCGAGGTTCTCGTGGCCGGTGGCCGTGTGCCACTGCTCCACAGCGAGCGTGGCCGATGGTGGGCCGACATCCCCGAGTTGATGGCCGGAGCGGACTATGCGCTGTCCATCGACGGCGGCCCGCCGCGGCCGGATCCTCGCTCGGCTCATCAGCCGGCCGGCGTCGACGGGATGTCACGCATCGTGGATCACGAGGCCTTCGAGTGGACCGATACCCGATGGGGCGGGCTCGACCTGGGTCGGTCGGTGCTGTACGAACTGCATGTCGGCACGTTCTCCGGGGCCGGAACCTTTCGCGGTGTCATCGACCATATGGACCACCTGGTCTCCCTCGGCGTGGATGCCATCGAACTGATGCCGGTCGTCGAGTTCTCCGGGGTCCGCGGTTGGGGCTACGACTGCGTCGATCTGTGGGCCCCGCATTCGGCGTACGGCGGCCCTGACGGTCTGAAGGACCTCGTCGATGCCTGTCACTCAAGAGGTCTGGGCGTGGTAGTCGATGTCGTCTACAACCACCTCGGACCAGCGGGCAACTTTCTGGCCGACTTCGGCCCGTACTTCGACGACCGGCACCACACCAACTGGGGTCAGGGGATCAACGTCGACGGCCCGGGCAGCGACGAGGTACGCGCGTTCATCGTCGACAACGCGCTGATGTGGCTGCGCGACTATCACGTCGATGGCCTGCGCCTGGACGCCGTACATGCCATCGTCGACGAGTCGGCGACGCACATACTCGAGCAGATGAGTGTTGCCGTACAACGGCTTTCAGCTGCGCGCGGGGTGCCGTTGCGGTTGATCGCCGAATCCGACCTGAACGCGCCGCGATTCGTCCGATCTCCCCGGGAGGGTGGGTACGGGCTGGCCGCATCCTGGGCAGACGAGTGGCACCATGCGCTGCACGCAGTGCTGACCGGCGAATCCGACGGCTATTACTCCGACTTCGGCTCTCTCGAGCAGTTGGCCAAGGCGCTGCAGCAGGCCTGGGTGTACGACGGCGAGTACTCCCCGCACCGCGACCGGGTGCACGGCCGCTCACCGGCAGGGCTGTCCGGTGAACAGTTCCTGGTCTGCGCGCAGAACCACGACCAGATCGGAAACCGGGCTGGCGGTGAGCGGCTCACGGCGCTGACCTCGCCGGGGCGCGTGAAGATCGCCGCCACCCTGTTGCTGACCAGCCCGTTCGTACCATTGCTGTTCCAGGGCGAGGAGTGGGCTGCGTCCACGCCGTTCCAGTACTTCACCGATCATCAGGACCCGGCGCTCGGGCGGGCTGTCTCCGAGGGTCGGCGGAATGAATTCGCGTACTTCGGTTGGCGTCCCGAGGACGTGCCGGACCCCCAGGACGCGGCCACGTTCGAGCGCTCACGGCTTCGGTGGGACGATCTGTCCCAGAGCCACCACTCCGACATGCTTGCCTGGTATCGGGCTCTGATCGCCTTGCGCCGCAACCACCCTCACCTCGGTTGTGCTGAACTCGACGACCTGACCGTCGACTATGACGCTGATCAGCAATGGCTTATCGTGCAACGGACAGCTGCCGGGCTGTCGGTCGCGATCAACCTTGGTGTCGATGCACGCGTGCTGCGGCTGAAAGGGGACGTCCTCCTGTCGTCCGCTCCGGTGCTGGAGAAACTTGGCGACGGACTCATCGTGCTTCCCGCGGATTCGGTCGTGATCGTCAGCTGGTAGCGCTTCGCCAGTCACCCTGGCAGACGCAATATGTCTTGTCCGCCGATCGAGGCGCGCGCCTACGGTGAGCGCCGTCCACGGGGAATCCCCTGAAGAGGTGTGACATGTTGAATCGAAGCGAGGTCCACGCGAACATCCCGGCCGCTGACCTCCAACGGGCCAAGACCTTCTACACCGAGAAGCTCGGCCTGAAGCCGTCCACTGAGGACGAGTACGCGATCACCTTCCCCACGCCGAGCGGTTCCTGGTTCCAGGTCTACGAGACGTCTTACGCGGGTACGGGAAAGCACACCGTCGCCCAATGGGAGGTCGACGACATCGAGGAAGCGGTGCGCCAGCTCCAGTCACAGGGCGTCGAGTTCGAGAAGTACGACATGCCCGGCTTGGAATGGAACGGCTACGTCGCCACCATTCCAGGTGAGCGCACCGCATGGTTCCACGACAGCGAAGGCAACACGATGTGCTTGGACGAGCGCTCCGGAGGCTGAAGGGCCACGTGCACGGATACCGAGCTGACACGGCCTTCGACGGCGAACGGGTGATATCTGGCGGCGCGCTGGTCCTCGTCGAAGGCAGTCAGATCCTTGGAGTCGAGGCTGGATCGGCGGCCGCGCCAGCCGGCTGTGAGGTCACCCATCTCCCTGGCACGACCCTGCTTCCCGGGCTGATCGACACCCACGTACATCTGTGCGGAGACAGCAGCCCCGCGGCGCTCGACCAGTTCCTCGAGCTGAGCGCTAACGAGCTCGACGCCATCATCACCAGCGCCCTGCAGATCCAGCTCGCGGCGGGGGTCACATCCGTACGCGATCTCGGTGACTACGAGTGGGCCGTGGTCGAGCGCCGTCGCCGCGGGGTCGACGAGGAACCCACGATCGTCGCCGCTGGGCCACCGATCACGAGCGAGCAGGGTCACTGCTGGTCGATGGGCGGCGCGGCCAGCGGCGAGCAAGAGCTACGGCAGGCGGTACGGGACAGGGCCGACCGCGGTGCCGACATCGTGAAGATCATGACGAGCGGGGGTGCGATGACCGTCGGCACCGACGTACTGGCCTGTCAGTTCACATTGGACGAATTGCGCGCCGTCGTCGACGAGGCGCACGCGGTCGGGCTCGCGGTCACCGCCCACGCCCACGCCCTGCCGGCCGTGGAGCAGTGCGTGTCCGCCGGGGTCGATGGCATCGAACACTGCTCGTGCCTGACAGCAACCGGGATGGAGATACCGCCCGCGCTAGCCGAGCGGCTTGCCGCGGCGGGCACCCTGGTCTGCCCGACCCTGGGGAACGCGCCCGGAACCGAGCCCCCGCCACGGGTGAAGGTGATCCTGGAGCGCCTGGGCCTGACCCTGGAACACCGCCTCGCCCACGTCGAGCGCCTCTATCGTGCCGGCGTGACCTTGGTCAGCGGTGCGGACTCGGGAATCAGCCCCGGAAAGCCGCACGGAACCCTTCCCGAGGCCGTGATCGAACTCCCGGCCTGCGGCGTGCCCACCGACGTTGCTCTTGCCTCCACCACGAGCCTGGCCGCGAAGGCCTGTGGCATCGCCGACCGGACCGGACGGCTGCGGGCTGGCATGGACGCCGACCTGCTCATCGTCGACGGCGATCCCCTGCGTGAGATCACCGCGCTACGCGGCGTCCGTACCGTCGTCTCCCGCGGCCGAGAGGTGGACCTCACGGGCTAGGGCCGTGACTCAACCACCTGCATCAGTGCCTAAATCCCTGGCATGATGCGCGCCACCCGCGGGGGAGGGGACTCAGATGAGCGAACGCTCCGGCTGGGAGTCGAGTCGGCCCAGGACCAGCCGTTTCGTTCTAGTGCCCGTCGCGATCCTCGTGCTCGCCGGGTGCGGCGGCGGGGAGACGTCCGCTGACGCAGAGTCCTCGACCCAAGGTGAGACGTCCTCCGAGTCGTCGCCTGCGCCTTCGGCTGACGCCTTCGTTCCGATGTCGGGCGCGGTGATCGACGGCAGATTTCCGGTTGCCGAGGATGGGCGTCAACTGGCGCTGAGTTGCTGGGGAGAGGGCAGCCCTACCGTCGTTCTCGAGGACGGGCATCCATCCGAGCAGGGCGGCCGCCTCCAGTTCGGCCGCACTGGGGGTGCCTTCCTCAACGCCCTCGTGGCACACACTCGGGTGTGTGCCTACGACCGCGCCGGCTACACGGCCAGCGACCCGGCACCGAACGAGCCACGGACCGCTGACGACGTGATCGAAGACCTGCATGCCTTGCTCACTGCTGCCGAGGTGGCAGGCCCGTACGTGCTGGTCGGCGCGTCATTCGGCGGAATGATCGTCACCTACTACGCCGCGCGCCACCCTGAAGAAGTAGCCGGCGTGGTGCTGCTGGACGTTCCAGCGCCGACCGACACGCTCACTCTGGAAGAGATTCCGGAGTTGGCCTGGGACCACCCGGCGAACCCGGAACACGTCGATGTGATCCCTGAGTTCGAGAGCAGGTTCGCCAACGAGCGGCTGCCGATCCAAGCGCCGCTCACGGTCATCACCGCCTCAGAGGGGCAATCCAGCGTCGAGGATCAGAGCGTATGGCTGGAGTTGAACCCAGCAGCTACCCAGGTGCAGCTCGTAGGTGACCACGACATCTATCTGTCCGACGCGCTGGGGGTAGCCGCCGAGGTCGTGAGGCTGTTGTAGGCCGCAGCAGCCCCTTGCCCGCTCAACTCCCCGCGGCGGCGACGGCCTGCACAGCCGCAACGGCCTGCGGGCCGTACCCCAACGCTGAGTCGTTGTGATCCGCGCCCTCCACCGCGAGTACGGCAACCGCGTTGGGGGCGGCCTCGGCCACCCGGCGGCTCTGCGCCGGATCGACAATCGAGTCGGCGGTCCCGTACACGACGGCCACTGGAATCCGCACGTCGCGGATGGGTTCGAGCACCGGAAGCTCGTCCTGAAGCAGCCAGCGGACAGGCAGGAACGGGTACGCATCAGCAGCAACCGTGGCCAGATCGACAAACGGCGACCGGAGCACGAGGCCAGCAGCCGGCACTTCCGTGGCGAGACTGGTCACCACCGCCCCGCCGAGGCTCTCTCCGAAGAGCAGGATTCGGTCGGCGGCGACATCGCGGTCGCGCAGCCCCTCGTAGGCCGCGCGAACGTCGAGGGCCAGCCCGGACTCGGTCGGAGAACCGGGATTTCCGCCGTACCCGCGGTAATCGACGAGCAGTACGTCGAACCCGGCATCGCCCAGCGCCCTCGCCAGCGGTGCCCGGTCACCCCGGTTGCCGGCATTGCCCGGTGCCACGAGCACGGTCATGCCGTCCGGGCGAGGCTCGTCGGCGGGTACGAACCAGGCCGCGAGCGCCAGACCGTCCGCCGTGCGCACGGTCCACTCGCTCGCGCCGGGCAGAACGGCCGAGACCGGCGGCGGTGGGCCACCGGTCAGGTAGATCAACTGTCGTTGGAACATCCACATCCCGCCAACCACGACGATAAGCACAGCCAGCAGTGAAAGCAGCACTAGCCCCATCCGGCGCGACTTCCCGTGCTGGTGCCTCACACCGTGGCGTGCGGTGGCAGCTCGCTCTTGGTGACCGCGCGCGAAAAGTTCTGGTACGAGCGCGACGCCGTGGGACCGCGCTGCCCTTGATAGCGCGAGCCGTACACCGATGAGCCGTAGGGGAACTCGGCCGGACTGGACAGCCGGATCAGGCACAGCTGACCGACCTTCATCCCGGGCCAGAGCATGATCGGCAGGTTGGCCACATTGGACAGTTCAAGGGTGATGTGACCGGAGAACCCCGGGTCGATGAACCCGGCCGTCGAATGAGTGATCAACCCGAGCCGGCCGAGGCTGGACTTGCCCTCGAGCCGACTGGCGATGTCATCGGGCAGGGTGACGATCTCCAGCGTCGAGCCCAGGACGAACTCCCCTGGGTGCAGAACGAAAGCGTCCTCGCCCTTGGGCTCGACCAGGGTGGTCAACTCGTCCTGCTGGATCGAGGGGTCGATGTGGGTGTACTGCGAGTTGTTGAACACCCGGAAGAAGCGGTCCAGCCGTACATCGATGCTCGAGGGCTGGACGAGTTCGCGGTCGTAGGGTTCGAGGGCGACCCGACCCGATTCGATCTCGGCGACGATGTCCCGGTCGGACAGCAGCATGGCCAGACCCTATCCGCGGCGGGTTCGCGGCTGCCCATCCCTCGGTGATCTTGACGTTGTTGTCGGTTCGTTGACCGTTTCATCCCGCTGAACCGACATTTACGTCAAGATCACCGCGAGACTGGCCGCTTGGGGCGCTGCGTCGGGGCGGGGACGGGTGCGGTCACGTTGCTGGCTTTGACGATCGCCACTCCGATGGCTGTCGTCACGGGGACGGCGAGGATCAGGCCGATCGCGCCGACCAGGGTGCGAACGACCTCCTCGGCGATGACCCCGCTGGTGACGATGTCGAGCGCCGGGCGCTGATAGATCTCGAAGAGCAGCAGCAGCGGCAGCGAGGCACCGGCGTAGGCGAACACGATGGTGTACACGGTCGAGGCGATGTGGTCGCGCCCGATCCGCATCGCGCTGGCGAACAGCGTCCGGCTGGAAAGGTCCGGCGAGATCTGATGCAGCTCCCACACTGCCGAGGCCTGGGTGATCGTGACGTCGTTCAGCACACCGAGCCCGGCCACGATGATCCCGCACAGGACCAAACCGGACAGGTCGAGTTCGGCGGCGAAGCCGGCAAGGATGACGTTCTCCTCGCTGGCCAGCCCCGTCACCCGTGCGGCTGACTGACCGATCGCGCCAAGAGCGGTCACCATGCCGAGGCCGAACAGCGTGCCCAGCAGCGCTGTCGTCGTACGAGCCGAGAAGCCGTGCGCCAGATAGAGCACCACGAGCATGATCGCCGACGACCCAACGAGCCCGATCAGGACCGGAGAACTCCCGGCCAGCAACCCAGGAAGCATGAACTTCAGCAGGATGAAGAAGGCGAAGGCCAGACCGAGGATCGAGGCCAGTCCACGCAGCCGGGCCACTGCGATCACCGCGATCGCGAAAGCCAAGGCCAGCATGGCGATCGGGAACCCACGGGCGAAGTCGTTGAACGAATAGAGTTCGTCGGGATCGCCGTTTCCGGGAGCCCGGTTCATCACCACGCGCACCCCGGGCTCGATCCCGGCGCCGTACACATCCGGGGGCAGATCCAGACGGACATTTTCATTCGCCTCCGGTCCGTCCTCGACGGTGACCGTGGCGGTCGCACAAGTCTGGGCTGCACTGTCAGCGCCCGGTCCAGCGACGCCGCACTCGTAGGGCTCGATGGCCACGACCTCACCGGTGGGATAGAGCGTGCCCGCCGGGAAGTACTGCTCGGCGGCCAGTTGAGCTTGCGACGTGCCACTCGGCCAGAGCAGCACCAGTCCGATAGTCGTGGCCAGTGCGACCGGGACAAGGACCGCGGCCATGAGCTTGAGCGCGCGGCGCTGCTGCGCCTTGGCCGCCGGATCGTCGGAGTCAGTTGCCGGGTCGACATGGGTGTGCGAGTGCGGCATCCGGTCAGCATCGCTGAACCTGGAGGCTGAATCCGGGAGGACGCTCGGATCCCGGCAGATGAGGGTTGTCTCATTGCCCGCTCATGACCGGGCCACCTCACGCGGCTTGACTCGGGGCCATGACCGTCAGTCCGCCCCGTGCTGCTCCGGCAGTCCCCTCCGTATCCGACACCGCGTACGCCGCTTGGGCGCCGGACCTGCAACTCCTGCTCGGCGGCGAGGCTGCGGGCCCGTTGCGCGCGCTGATCGAGACCGCGTCCGGCGAATTGCTGTCCTTTCGCCCAAGGCAGGTCAATCATCAGCCTGCCCAACCGGGCGGCGGATCCTCCACGATCGTCCAGTACGGAGCGCAGGTGCGTTGGGCCGGAGGGCGGGTAGCCAGCGAGACGCTGGTGATGGCCACCGGTGGCCGGATACCTCGGCGGGCTGCGGTCGTGGACGGCGACGGGGTACGCGTCGGCATCTGGCGTTGGCCTTTCGATCCAGACCTTCCCGGGTTGGCTTCGGCCGTCGACGCAGACACCGTCAGCGCGCTACTCGCCACGCTGGGAATGGGCGGTGGCAAGGTGCGGCTCACAGTCCGGGCGTACCGACCCGGCCGCCGCGCCGTAATCGAAGCCAGCGGTACACACGGTCGGGTCTTCCTCAAAGTCGTTCGGCCGCACCGAGTCGAGGCCTTGCACGCACAGCATCGTTTGCTCGCGCGACACATGCCGGTCCCGCACAGCTACGGCTACTCCACCGACGGCATCCTGGTCTTGCAGGCGCTGCACGGCGGGTCGCTCCGGGGCGCGCTCAGCGGCCCGGCGGTTCCGCTGCCTGGCGCCAGCGCCCTGCAGGGGCTGCTCGATCAGCTGCCGGCTGAACTGGCCCAGAACCAGATGAGCGGTGATCACCTCAGTCGCGCAAACCATTACGCAGACGTGGTAGCCGGCTGCCTCCCGGACGAACGAGCCCGCCTGGACGAACTGCTCGGCCGCTATGCGTGCACAGAGGTAGGTGAGCATCCGACGGTGGCCGTACACGGTGACTTCTACGAGGGCCAGATCCTGGTCGAACGCGGACGCGTGAGTGGTCTGCTCGATGTCGACACCGCTGGTTCCGGTCACCGGATCGACGAGTGGGCGACGATGCTCGCCCACCTTTCCGTCCTCGGCCTGCTGCACCCGAAGGCGCGACGGATCAGGCGGTACGGCGCCGACATGCTCGCCAACGTGGAGACTCGCTATCCCACAGCGCAACTGCGCCCCCGGATCAGTGCCGCAGTACTCGGTCTTGCCACCGGGCCGTTCCGAGTGCAGTTGCAGCGCTGGCCGGAACAGACCCGTCGTCGTATTGCACTTGCCGAACAGTGGCTCACGTATGCAGAGGAAAAGGCCGACGCCGCAACGGCTTCGGGAGAGACCGGAGATGAGGAATCACTCATCGCCAGCTCCTGACCATCTCACGTCAGCCCGGCACTGTGGGACTGGAAACAGTGGAAGTCACGCAGTCGAAATCGACGACATCGAATCACAACGAAAGGAAGCGATCATGGAGATCAGCAGAAAATGGAAGGTCATCACCGTCGGAGCCGCGCTCACCGGAGTAGGACTGACCGGTGTCGCGCTTGCCGACACCTCGACGCCGATCAGTGACGGCGGTCAGGTTCAGCCGATCAGTGTCAACGCCTTCGAGGACACGTCCCCGGAGTCGGCCGACTCGCCGAACCAGAGCATTGCCGAATCGGCCGACTCACCGTTCGACAGCCCGGACGACCCCGGTTACGTCGACGTCTCACCGGAATCAGCCGACTCCCCGAACCAGAGCATTGCCGAATCGGCCGACTCGGCCTTCGACAGCGCCGACGACCCCGGCTACGTCGACGTCTCACCGGAATCAGCCGACTCCCCGAACCAGAGCGCGAACGACTCCCCAGCAGCGGCGCCGGCACCTGCTCCGGCGCCCGCGCCTCAGCCGGGTAACGGCGGCGGTGGCGGCGGTGGCGGCGGCGACTCCGCCAGTGCGGGCAGCGCGAACTCGGCAAGCGTGGACAGCTTCTTCTAGGCCGTCGAGGCGCCAGCACCAACCCGATTCAGGGTTGTCGGGCACATCCCGCAAGGGACGTGCCCGACAACCCCGATTCTGCTACGTCTATGACCGCGATTTCGTACGTCTACGGGCCTTCCGCTGAGGCTCAACAGCTACCGGGTCGTTGCTGGAGTACTCGTCGCTGCCTCCAGGCGGTAGCCCATTCCACGGACGGTCGTGATGGTCTGCGGGCCCAGTTTGCGGCGTAGGTATCCGACGTACACGTCGACGACGTTTGACCCTGGGTCGTAGTCGTAACCCCACACATGACTGAGCAGCTGCTCGCGCGACAGGACCTGGCCCGGGTGGCGGAACAGCGTCTCGGCCAGCAGGAATTCCCGCGCCGAGAGGTCGATGGCCTTGCTGCCGACATGGGCGCGGCGGCCTCGTAGGTCCAGTCGTAGGTCCCCGGCGCTGAGCACGGTGATCTCCGGGGATCGGTCGTTGGCCAACCGTACGCGAATTCTGGCCAGCAGCTCCTCGAATCGGAACGGCTTGGTCATGTAATCATCCGCCCCGCCCTCGAGCCCGGCCACCGTGTCCTGCACCCCATCCCGAGCGGTGAGCATGACGATCGGGATGGGCGAATGCGCGGCGCGGATGGCTCGGAGCACTCCGAACCCGTCCAGCCCTGGCAGTCCGATGTCCAGGACGAGCAGGTCGAAGTCGCCGGTCAGCGCGTAGTCCCGCGCTCCATGTCCATCTCCGACGACCGTCGTGGTGAAGCCGCTGGAACGTAGGCCCTTCTCGATGAAGGCGGCGATGCGCGCCTCGTCCTCGGCAATCAGGATTCTGTTCACGTCCGCCGCATCTGCTTGGTGTCGTCGACCTGGTCACTGGTGCCGACTGTCGAGGTGTCGGCCGCGCCGGTCCTGTCGTCGTTCGGTGGCCGCACAGTCCCGTGCCTCACCAAGATGTGCTCGTCATCGGCTAGTACGCCGGGCAGG
>Ga0136619_10000064_pt1 | contig 35295 bp, 36 predicted proteins | sample AntDrymUQ3532106_2_FD_104807 | JGI IMG/M metagenome (GOLD analysis project Ga0136619, IMG submission 104807) | Polar desert sand microbial communities from Dry Valleys, Antarctica - metaG UQ353 (21.06) | ecosystem: Environmental > Terrestrial > Soil > Desert | place: Antarctica: Dry Valley...
AGTCCGGCGGCGGGTCCGAGCCCAGCGGCGACGCCAGTGAGCAAGCCGCGCGGCAGGAAGGGCAGGACCTGGCCACGATCGCCGTCGGTCTGCAGGAGGTGGTCAGCCTGGACCAGCCCACGGTGATGGCCGTGCGCCGGGGCGACGAGACGTTGTTCATCGCCGAACGGACCGGCCGGGTCGTGGCGGTGCGCGACGGCAGCGTCGCCGAACAGGCCGTGCTGGACCTGTCCGAGCAGACCGTCGCCGAAAGTGAGCGCGGCCTGCTGGGCATCGCGTTCTCGCCTGACGGGCGGACCCTGTACGCCAGCTACACCAACCTTGACGGCGACACTCGCCTAGACGCCTACGACTTCGCCGACGCTACCGCCGACCCCAGCTCGCGCCGGGAGCTGCTGGCCGTTGACCAGCCCTTTGCCAACCACAACGGCGGCAACGTCGCCATCGGCCCCGACGACCTGCTGTATTTGGGTCTCGGCGACGGCGGCTCCGCCGGGGATCCACACGGCCACGGGCAGGACCCGGGCACCCTGCTGGGCTCGCTGCTGCGCATCGATCCCGGCAGCGGCGATCCCTACGCGATCCCCGAGGACAATCCGTTCCTCGACCGGGCCGGCGCGCAGCCCGAGATCTACGCCTACGGGCTGCGCAACCCGTGGCGCTTCTCGTTCGACCGCGACACCGGCGACCTGTGGATCGCCGACGTCGGCCAGGGCGCTCGCGAGGAGATCGACTACGCGCCGTCCGGTCAGGGCGCCAGGGCCAACTACGGCTGGAACCTGCGCGAAGGCGCGATCTCCTACAGCGGCGAGCCGCCAGCGGACAACGTCGAGCCGGTGTTCGACTACGGCCGTGACGGTGGTCGCTGCTCGGTGACCGGGGGCTACGTCTACCGCGGCGCCGCCGTGCCGGGCCTGCGGGGCGCCTACCTGTACAGCGACTATTGCGACGGCGTCATCCGGGCGTTGCGCTTGGACGGTCGCGAGGTCGAGCAGAGCGTCTCGCTGGACATCGCGGCCCCGGCCGTGGTGTCGTTCGGGCAGGACAACGACGGCGAGTTGTACGTGCTGTCGCTGGAGGGGCCGGTCTACCGCCTGGTGCCGGGATAGATGTCGGGGACAGGAAAGGTCCGACCGCAACCCGGCGGGCCGACCCTCAACCGAGGCGCTGGCGGACCATCGTGTTGACCGCCTTACCGTCGGCGCGACCCTTCACCTGCGGCATGACCGCCGACATCACCCTGCCGAGGTCTGCCGGTCCCGCCGCGGCGGTGTCGGCGATCGCGGCGTCGACGATGTCGCGCAGCTCGGCTTCGTCCAGCTGTGTTGGCAGATAGCCGCGGATGATTTCGAGTTCCCGCAGCTCCTTGTCGGCCAGCTCCGTGCGCCCCGCCTCGGCATAGACCTCGGCGGCTTCGGTCCGGGACTTGGCCTCCTTGGCCAGCAGGTCCAACGTCTGCGCGTCGGTCACCTCCCCGGAGGAGCGGGCGGCGACCTTGGCGTTGCGAATCGCGGCGACGACCATGCGCAGCGTCGCAACCCGGTCAGCGTCGCGGGCCTTCATCGCCGCGGTCAGGTCGGCTTGGATGTCGTCGCTGAGTGCCATCCGGGCATCTTAGTGGCGTAGCCTGACCGGCCATGGTGGACGAGGAGGAGCTGAACTACCTCACGTACCTCAAGGTTCCCCAGCTGCTGGGCATGCAGCAGCTACGCAGCGAGCCGCCCCACCCCGAGGAGCTGCACTTCATCATCGTCCACCAGGCCCTGGAGCTGTGGTTCAAGCTGCTGCTGCACGACCTCGAGCGGATCATCGCCGCGTTGGACGCCGACGACTGGGCGGGCACGCTGGTGTTGCTGCGCCGGGTCAATGACGTGATGGAAACCGGGCTAGACCAGATGCGCAGCCTGCACGACATGCCGCCGTGGAGCCTGCAGCAGTTCCGCAGTTACCTGGGTACGGCCAGCGGGCTGCAGTCGGTGCAGTTCCGCGAGTTGGAGCTGCTGTCGGGGCTGCGTGACCCGGCGCACCTCAAGGCGCTGGCGGCCTTCTCGGGCGGCCGGCTGCAACCGGATCTGGAGGCGCGACTGGCCCAGCGCAGCCTCGCCGAGGCGCACGCCGCCGCCGCCGCGCGCCTCGGCATCGGCAGCGGCGTGGCGGGCCGGGTGGGCCGGTCATGGGCCGACTTCTATGCCGACCCCGGACTCGACGCCTTCTTCTACGTCGTCTGCGAGTCACTGGTGGACTACGACGAGCGCTGGATCCGCTGGCGCACCGAACACGTCACCCTCGTCGAGCGCACCCTGGGGGCAAAGGTCCGCGGCACCGCCGGCACCGCCATCGGTTACCTGGAGCGCACCGTGCGGTATCGCTACTTCCCGCACCTGTGGGAGTTGCGCAACGAGTTGTCGGTGCGCGGCGGGGGCGAGTTGGTGGACGGCCGCTCCTAACCTAACGCGGCGGGGTAGCTCTGTGTGGTGGCTAACGCCGCCAGGTCCACCCGAAGTTGAACGCGAAGTTGACCGCGGCGCCGACACCGATCCCCAGGGTCTGGGCCAGCAGGTAGGGCAGGTATTCCTTGAGCAGCGTGGCGCTGCCAACCTGCACGGCGGCGCCCACCAGCATCGTGACGTTGAACTGCAGCAGACGCCGCAGGCTCAGCCGACGGTAGTGGAACGTCCACAGCTCATTGCCGAGGTAGTTGCCGATGATCGCCACCTCGGTGGCCGCCGCCGACGATCGCGTGAACCCGTAGCCCAGCTGGCCATGCAGCAGCTCCAGCACGGCGAGGTTGACCAGCGTGCCGAGCGCCCCGACCACCGCGAAGCGCAGCAGCGCGGTGCGCAAGTGGGGTTTGTCCCGCAGCGGTTGGACGCGCGTCGTCACGGCGGTCGGCGGCCGCAGCCAGGCCGGCAGGCGGAAGCCGCGAGCCGGATCAGGACGCGGCGACCGGCTCGAGGACCTCGTCGAAGGCGTCGATGACCTCGTCGCCGAGATCCAAATCCGCCGCGGCGACGTTGTCGTCAACGTGTGCTGTCTTCGTCGCGCCGACGATGACCGACGAGACAAAGTCCTGGCGCAGGCACCACGCCAACGCCAGCTGGCTGAGCGTGCAGCCCGCCTCGTCGGCGATGCTCCTCGCCTCGACCACGGCGTCGAGCACGTCCTGGTTGAAATAGCGGTCCATGAACTTGGCGTCGCCACCGGCGGCGCGGCTGCCCTCCGGCACGTCGTCGACCGAGGTGTACTTGCCGGTCAGGATCCCCATGGCCAGCGGCGACCAGACGACGCTGCCGAGTCCCAGGTCCTCGCAGGTTGGCAGCACCCGGTCCTCGATCTGGCGCCACAGCGCCGAGTACTGCGGCTGGTTGGAGACAGGGATGGCCCATCCTTGGGTGCCGCAGATGCTGACGGCGTGGGCGATCTGATCGGCCGACCACTCCGACACGCCCCAGTACAACACCTTGCCGGCGCGGATCAGGTCGTCCACGACCCGGCAGGTCTCCTCCAACGGCGTGTCCTCGTCGTAGCGGTGGCACTGGTACAGGTCGATGTAGTCGGTGCCCAGTCGGCGCAGGCTGGCGTGGCACTGCTCGGTGACATGCTTGCGCGACAGGCCGGTGTCGTTGGGCCGGTCACCCATCGGGAAGTAGACCTTGGTCGCCAGCACGAACGACTCACGGGGGTAACCGGCGAGCGCCTCGCCGACGATCTGTTCGGCCCGCCCGCGCATGTACACGTTGGCCGTGTCGAAGAAGTTGACGCCCAGCTCGTAGGCCCGGTGGATGCACTGGGTGGCGGTGGCGGCCTCGACCGAGCCGCCGTAGGTGAGCCAGGAGCCGAGGCCGACGCTGGAAACCTGCACGCCCCAGCGGCCAAGCTTGCGGTACTGCATCGCGGGCGGTCCTCTCGTCGGCCAGCGGCTCATGCTAGTGCCCCGACAAGTCTCCGACGACCGGCGCGACCAGGCGGTCGCGTTCAGGCCGTCGCGTTCAGGCCGCGCGTGTGCTGTCCGGTGGCGACAAGGCCGTAGGGTCGCCGCCCGACACTCTGGTGCAGGCCCGACCTCGCCCACTCCTGCGCCCAACCGGGAATTTCCGACCCTGGCATCGGACGCCCGATCGCGAAGCCCTGCGCGGTGTCACAACCGATGTGCACCAAACGGCGCCAAGTCCCGGCGTCTTCCACGCCCTCGGCGACCACCCGTTTCCCTAGCCGCCGACCGAGGTCCACGATCGCGTCGACGATGCTGGCCGCGCGCGGTTCGTGCGTGCCCATCACGAACGACTTGTCGATCTTGAGCTCCTCCACCGGCAGCGTCCACAGATGCGACAGCGACGAGTAGCCCGTGCCGAAGTCGTCGAGGGAGAGACGCACGCCCATGGCGCTGAGCTCGACCAGTGCCGCCTCGGCTCGAGCCGGATCGGTGATAAGGCTGGTCTCGGTGATCTCCAGGGTCAACGATGACGGGGTAGTTCCGGCCTGGTGCAGCAGTCGTGCAACGTCGCCCAGCAAGGCGGGATCGACGAGGCTGCGCGGCGACAGGTTCACCGCCAGTCCGACGTCGAGCCCGCTGGCCGCCCATCGCTGCCGCTGACGGAGCGCGGTGGACAGCACCGACGCGGTAAGCGGCTTGATCAGACCTGTCTGCTCGGCAAGCGGGATGAACTCGTCGGGGGGAAGGAACCCATGGCGCGGATGGGCCCAGCGCACCAGCGCCTCGACCCCCACGAGGTCGCCGGTGGCGACATCCACCTTGGGCTGGTAATGGACATCCAGCCCGCCGCTGTCGATGGCCTGGCGCAGTTCACCGACCATCGACAGGCGCTTCGGGCTGTACTGGTCAGCCGCCGGTGAGTACCGCTCGACACCGGTCGACCCACGCTTGGCCGCATACATCGCGACGTCCGCGCGCTGCAGGAGCAGCTCGATGTCGTGCCCGTCGTCGGGGTGGTGGGCGATGCCGATGCTGGCGTCGACGTGGATGGCCATGTCGCCCAGCTGGAAGGTGTCGGCCAGAGCGGCAAGCACGCGGTGGGCGGCGTTGGCGGCCGCGACCGGGTCGCCACCGTCGATCAGCAGGGCGAACTCGTCGCCCCCGAAGCGCGCGACGACGGCTCCGGGAAATGCGTTGCGGAGACGATCGCCGATCTGCACCAGCAGCAGGTCCCCGGTGTGGTGTCCGAGCGTGTCGTTGACCTCTTTGAACCGGTCGACGTCGAGCAACAGCACCGCTGGGTGTTCGCCGCCGGCGATCCGCTGCCGCGCCTCCTCCTGGAACATGGTCCGGTTGCCCAGCCCGGTGAGCGCGTCGTGCAGCGCCTGGTTGCGACGCTCGGCTGCCTCAGCGCGGAGCCGCTCGGCCAGCCGGCTGTTGGCCAATGCCACGGCTGCGTGGTTGGCGAGAGTTTGCAGGATCTGCAGCGCCTCGGCGTCGAACGTCTCGACGGCGGCTTCGCTGTCGGCGACCAGCAGCGTCCCACTGACGCCCTTGTCGCCGATGAGCGGGACGACGGCAGCGTCACGAAGGCCCACCGACGACAGCTTGGCCGCGAACGTGCGGGAACCGTGCGGGGCCAGCAGCGACTGGCCGCCATTCACGCCGAGGGATGCCGCGATGGAGCCCGTCCCTGCGGAAGTGAGCTGTAAGCCGGTCTGCCGCTGGACAGCACCTACGCCCGGCGCGTCAGCTGCGGCGTGCAGGACAAGCTCGGCGATCTGGGCGTTGAGCACCGTGCGCACGCGGGCCACGACGTCCGCCGCGATCGTGGCTGTGCCGAGGTCGGCGTCCAGCGCGGGGGTGAACTCGGTGAGCTGTTCGAGCGCCTCGTGCCGCCGGCGCAGCGTGGTGTAGGACCGGTAGGCGGCGAACAGCACAGCGGTGATGACCAGCAATGCCCAGCCCGCCCGCCATTCGCGGGTAAGCACGGCGACGATGACCACCGCGAAGCTGGCGTTGGTGAACGCCGCAACCGAACCGCTGGCAAGGACCGGCAGGATGGTCTTTCGGTTGGTCTGGCCACCAAGCACGGCCATGGCTAGCGTCACCGACCCGGTCGAAACCAGATCGGTCACCACCACCACAGCCACGACAGCCAGCCAGCCACGGCTGCCGAGCGGGTCGCCTCCAGCCAGGACGGCGTGCCACACCAGGGCGGCCAGCACCCCCTCCAGCGCGATCCCCGCCAGGTTGTAAGAGAGCTTCAAGGGGGACTGCCGCCGCCACGCCAGGGCGGCGGCGGAGCCGATCACACGCGTCAGCACCAGGGTCGCGGGATGGACGAAGGCCAGACCTACCATCAACGGGATCTCGCTGAGCGAGAACGCCATCGACTCGCGCCGCAGCCGCAGGGTGACGACCGATGCTTCCGCCGCGGTGAAGGCGATGAGCAGCGACCACCACGGCAAGTGCAGGGTGGAGCCGCTGGCCGCGGGAGCGGCTGGCAGGGCGGCGAACAGCGCGATCGCTGCGGCTACCATGGCGGCCGCCAACAGCCACAGGCGGTGGGCGGCGGCTGGCTCGGCCGCGGGGTCGTGTGTCGTCATCGCGCCCCCATGAACGGGTGGAACGAAGCGTTGCGCAGGTGGTGGGAGGCGTTCACGTGCTAGGGGGAGCTGGCCCAGGTCTTGCCGGTCCACGTGTTGCCGGCCCAGGTCTTGCCGACCCAGTGGTCACCGGCCCAGGTCTTGCCGGCCCAGGTCTTGCCGGCCCAGGCGTTGCCGGCCCAGGTCTTGCCGGCCCAGGTCTTGCCGGCCCAGGTCTTGCCGGCCCAGCTGCTGCCCGACCAATCGCTGCCCGACAGCTCCAGCCCGTTCCACCAACCGCCCACCCAGGCAGTCTCGGCTTCGGCGTTGCGCGCCCATGTCGCAGCGTCCCATGCCCTGCCGAAGACGTCGCGTTCGCCGGTCAACTCCACGCCGTCGTCGCTGACGTGCTGGGTGCCGCGCGCCAGCTCCAGGGACCCCAGACCCTTCGAGATCGCCCAGGGTTGCCGGCTCCCCCGGGTGCGGGGGCGCCCCTCGACCGTGTCATAGGCCGCATCGACGTCCAGTAGACCCGCGCCGCTACCGAACGCCGCGGCCGACGGAAGCCGCCTGGCGTCGTCGATCAGGACCCGTTTGACCTGGTCCGGCGTCAGGCGGGGTTGTTCCTCGAGGAGCAGTGCCACCGCACCCGACACCACCGCGGCCGCCTGGGAGGTGCCACTGCCCCTCATGAGGCGGTCACCGACCCTGGCGTCCGGATACCGATCGTCGATGTAGGAGCCGGTCGCGCGCAGGCTGGCGATCGAGCGGCTTGGGGCGAGCAGGTCGGGCTGGCGTGAGCCGTCGCCCCGACTGGAGAACTCGGCGATGGTGTCGTCGTCGGTCCAACGGGTCCCGTGCAGGTCCGCGCCGCCGACCGCCAGGGCGTACGGGTCGAGCGCCGGATTGTTCAGCGCGGCGTCGGCACCATTGTTGCCGGCGGAGACGACGACCACGATGCCGTGACGCCAGGCGACCTCGATGGCATGGGACAGCGGATCGGATAGGTAGCTCTGGGTGCCGTCGGTGCCGTAGGACAGGTTCAGGACACGGATGTTCAGGCCGGGGTCATTGCGGTGTTCCACGACCCAGTCGACCGCGGCGATGACCTGCGACACGTCGGTCGCCCCGTCGGCAGAGGCAAGCTTCAAACTGACCAGGTGGGCGCCAGGCGCCATGCCGACGAAGCGGTTGTCATCGGCGTCTGAGCCGCCCGCCGTCCCGTCGTGACCGGCGATGATCCCGGCCATGTGCGTCCCGTGACCGAATGTGTCGAGGTAGCGCAGCTCGTCGGCTTGTGATTCGAAGGACAGGTCGGGCCCGTTGATGACCTTGCCCTGGCCCGTCAGACCTTCGACGGGCAGGACACCGGAGTCGATGAGGGCAACGCCGACGCCCTTGCCGGTGACGCCGTGGCGCCACACATCAGGGGCGCCGACCACTCGGGCGACCTCCCGCATGCTGCCCATGTCCCGGGTGCCCTCGGTCAGGTCGCCGTCGATCTCGGCCTGCTCGACACCCCAGTCGCCCCAGGAACCGTCGTCGCCCACGCGGTCGTAGGCCTTGGCCGAGGTCTGCAGCCCGGCGAGGAGCAGCAGCGTCGCCAGTGCCAAGGCTGCTGTTCGTGCGGTCAGACGCGTCGAAACCGCCGCCGCGGTGGCCCGTCGTCCGGACCCCTGCCCTACCGTTGCGCTACTTGAGGACTCCCACGTGCGCTGCTGCCCCATGAATGCGCTCCCGTTCAGCTGCGGAGGATCCGGCTCCTCCTTCGCTCTGTCACGGTGAGTAACGGCCGCTCGTCAGCGGGACTTGAGCGAAATCCTCGGCGCGAACCCGTCTCCACCGCCGGCACGGCGGGCGGTCGGGCCTGATGTCGTCAGTGGCTGGCGTCGGCGCCTTGCGCGTCGATGCACGCGCGAGCCAGGCGGCCCACGTCGGCAGCGTCCAATCCGGCGGCCAGCGCTGCCAGCAACGGTGTGAGGCCTGCCGTCAGCGATAGACGCACCCGACCGGGCTCGGTGTCCACGTCGATGTCCACCTCGTCGGCGTGGGCGCGCAGGTCCACGGGCGGAACGGGTGGCCACTGCGGAGCGTCGGGCTCGCCGTCGGCCAGGTAGTCCCAGGTTTCCTGTGCTACCTGGCCCAGCAGTGTCGCCAGCCGCGGCAGGTCTTCGGTTGTGCGACCGAGCAGCTCGCCGATCTCGTGCAACCGGTCGTCGACGGTGGCGGCGTGCTGGCGGCAGTAGAAGTGGTCTGGCGGCAGCGACTCGCCGCAGACCGCGCAGGTGTCGTCGCGATACATGGCCGTAGCCTGCCCGGCCGTGCTGGATCCCGCCACCTGATAGTGTGGGCGGTTTGTAGGGTTTTGCGACATCACTCGCCTATAGTTATGTTCTAACTCCTCTGAGTCATGCTGGGAGTGAAAGCGGTTGGTGCAGGAACAGCGGCTGTCCGAACTGCTGGTGGACTTTGCGCGGACGCTGACCACCGACTTCCCCATTCAGGCGATCCTCGACCACCTGACCTCGCGGATCTTGGAGGTACTGCCGGTCACCGGTGCCGGGGTCATGATCATGGGCAGCGACACCGAGATGCACTTTGCGTCCGCCTCCGACAAGGTGCTGTTGCAGATCGAGGGACTGCAGATCGAGTTGGGAGAGGGACCGTGCCTGGAGGCGTTCCGCACGGGCCAGCGGGTCCTGATCCCCGATCTGGCTGCGGACCAGCGGTTCCCGCGCTTCGGACCGCGGGCGGTCGAGGCCGGCATGGCCGCCGTCTTCAGCTTCCCGATGCGCATTGAAGGCACGCAGATCGGCGCCGCGGACCTGTACCGGGACAAGCCTGGAGCGCTGTCCCCCGAAGACGCCGCCGCCGGCCAGGTCCTCGCCGACGTCGCGGCCGCCTACATCATGAACTCTCGTGGACGGGTCGCCTCCCAGGAGGCCGAGGAAGAGCAGCGCTACCGAGCGCTGCACGACCCGCTCACGGGATTGCCCAACCGCGTGCTGCTGTACGACCGGATTGCCCACGCGTTGGCTCGAGCCAGTCGCGAACCCATCGTTCCCGCCGTGCTGTTCATCGACCTCGATCGCTTCAAGGTGGTCAACGACAGTCTCGGCCACCGTGCCGGCGACCGGCTGCTGGTGGCCGTCACCGAGCGCCTGCAACGTGCCCTGCGCGCCGGCGACACGCTGGCCCGGCTGGGCGGTGACGAGTTCGTCGTGCTGTGCGACGACCTGGCCGAGGCGGGCCAGGCGCTGGCCCTCGCTGAGCGCATCTCCAACGAGCTGAAGGCACCATTCCAGCTCGACGAGGACGAGGTCGTCACCACCGCCAGCATCGGCATGGCGTACGCGCATGAAGGGCACGAGACACCGGAGATCCTGCTGCAGGATGCCGACAGCGCCATGTACCGGGCCAAGGAGCAAGGCGGCGCGCGGTACGAGGTCATCGACGAGCAGGTGCGGATGCAAGCGCAGCAAGGGCTGCGCAGGGAAAATGATCTGCGTCGAGCCATCGAACGCGACGAGCTGCTGCTGGTCTACCAGCCGATCGTGTCGGCCACCGACGGCACGCTCGAAGGCGTGGAGGCGCTCCTGCGCTGGCAGCATCCCCGGCGTGGCCTGCTGCTTCCCGACAACTTCCTGCCACTGGCCGAGGAGACTGGGCTGATCGTGCCGATCGGTGCCTGGGTGTTGACGCACGCGTGTCAGGCGCTGCAACGGTGGCGACACCGCACCGGTGCCGAGACGCTCCGCTTGTCGGTGAACATGTCGGCGGTGGAGCTGGCTCGACCCGACTTCGTGGTTTCGGTGGCGGCGACGCTGCACGACACCGGGACCGACGCTGCTCAGGTCTGCCTCGAGGTCACCGAGAACGTCCTGGTCCAGGAGGGTCCTGAGGTGATCCGCACGCTCGATGAGCTGAAGGAACTCGGCCTGGGCCTGGCTATCGACGACTTCGGCACCGGATACTGCTCGCTGACCTACCTCAAGCGCGTTCCCGCCGACACGGTCAAAGTCGACCGGACCTTCGTCGCGGGCCTCGGATCCGATCAGCAGGACACCGCCATCGTCACGGCGGTGGTCGGTCTGGCTCACAGCCTCGGCATGGCGGTGGTGGCCGAGGGCGTGGAGACCCCGACGCAGCTGGAGCGGATCCGTGAGCTCGGCTGCGATCTCGTCCAGGGCTACCACCTGTTCCGCCCGCTGGAGGGGGCGGACTTCGCGGCACTGGTCAACTCGTAGGCTTGCACTGTGGACGGGTGGACGCGTGAGCAGCTGCGGCATGTCGGGCGTCTCTGGCGCTTCTCGTCCAATCCGGCGGCGACGGTCTATGACAGCATCGGCGCGGACTTCTTCCTGGCTCCCGCGCCCGGTTGGCTGAACCTCGGGTTGTGGGAAGGGCCGGGCGACGACGCCGAAGCCGCGGTCGCGCCCCGCCGGCTGGTCGAGGTCATGGCGGGACGGCTGCCTCGCGGAGGTGTCGTCCTCGACGTCGGCAACGGGCTGGGGGCTCAGGATCCCGTTATCGCCGAGGTGGCCGCCCCACGGACGCTGGTCGCCGTCAACATCACCGAGTCGCAGCTGCATGCTGGCCGCCTCCGTCTCGCGCAGGCAGGGGCGCATCCGGTCGTGGGGGACGCGACGCGCATCCCGCTGGGCGACGGCACGGTCGACGCCGTCATCAGCGTCGAGGCGGCCTTTCACTTCCCGTCGCGCCCTGCGTTCTTCGCCGAGGTGCGACGGGTGCTGCGGCCCGGCGGACGGCTGGTGATGTCCGACATCAGCACCGAGCGGCTGCCCCGCACCCCCCGCGAGCTGCTGGCCGGGGTCACGAGCCTGCGGTTCTGGGGGCTGGGGCTGGCCGCCGCCGCCAGTGCGGCAGCGATCCGCCAGCAGGCACTGGACGCCGGCCTGCTTGACGTCCGGGTCGAGCGCATCGGCCGGCGCGTCTTCGAGCCGATGCTGCGGTGGGCGGCGAGCAAGGTGCGCCACGCGCCCGCCCCCCGCTCCCAACGCTGGGCGGCGCGTGCGATGTTGGCGCAGTGGAGCCTGTTGCGCCGGCGTGGCCTGCTCGACTACATCCTGTTGGAGGCCACGGCGCCCCCGCCCGCCCCTTGACCGGGTGCCGTGATGTCCACGCGCAGGGAGTCCTGGAGGAACCGCAGCTGCAGCAACAACAGGTTCTCTGCGACCTCTTCCTGCGGGGTCATGTGCGTGACACCCGACAATGGCAGGACCGTGTGCGGGCGCCCCGCTTCCAGCAGCGCGCGGGACAGCCGCAACGTGTGGGCCGCCACGACGTTGTCGTCGGCCAGCCCGTGGATGAGCAGCAAGGGGCGGCGCAACGAGGCCGCGTCGTTCAGCAGGGAGTTGGCGGCGTAGGCCTGCGGCTGCTCATCGGGCATGCCGAGGTAGCGCTCGGTGTAGTGGGTGTCGTACAGCGCCATGTCCGTGACCGGCGCACCGGCGATGGCCGCGGCGAACACGTCAGGCCGGCGTAGCACCGCCAACGCGGCGAGGTAGCCCCCGAATGACCAGCCGCGGATGGCGACCCGCTCGAGGTTGAGCAGTCCAGGGTGGGCGTCGGCGCAGGCCGTCAGCGCGTCGACCTGGTCGGCCAGCGGCGCGGTCGCCAGATCGCCGGCCACCGATCGCTCCCAGGCGGGACCGCGGCCCGGCGTGCCGCGGCCGTCGGCTACGAGGACCGCGAACCCCTGGTCGGCGAACCACTGGGAGGTCAGCAGCGCATCATGGCTGGCGACGGCGCGCTGGGCGTGGGGGCCCCCGTAGGGGTCCAGCAGGACGGGCAGCGGGCCGTCGCCCTCCCGGTGGTCGGAAGGCAGGCACAGCACGGCACGCAGCCGGCGCTGGCCAAGCCGCAGCAACTGGGCGCGTGTGGTGATTGCTGGCGTCGAGGCCAGCGATCGCACCGGGAACGTGCCCAACCGGTGGCGCACCTCGGTGACCGCGCCGGGCTGGTCGAACCGGCGCGTGACGGTCACCAGGGTGTCGGCGTCTCCCGCCGCCGCAGCGACCTCGTCGGGTGCAGTCAGCCGCTGTAGTTCCTCGCCGCCGACGCCGACCCGCCAGACCGCGATCGCTGCGGGGTCGTCCTGCGAGGCGGTGAAGATGATGCCCTCCGACGTCACCGACACGGCCGCGCGGACCTGCAGCCCCGCTGGCGTGATAGGTCGCCCGTCCACGGTCAGCTGGCGCGTGTCCTGCTCGTCGGCGGTGTCCACCAGCTGCCCGTCGGGAAGCCAGCAAGGCACGCCGGGCACCAAATCGACCCAACGCTCGTCGGTGACACGGTTCACCGCGCGCGCAGCGCCCGTATCAGTGCCATCGGCGCTGTCGAGGTTGGCGGCCAGGACGACACGCTCGCGCTGGTTCCGTGACTGCACCACCAGCGTCAGCGGGCCGGGCGCCGACCACACCACCTCCGCCAGGTATGGCAGGGCGCTGCGGTCCCAGGCCACTTCGACCGAGTGTCCGTCGAGGCCGACGACGAACAGGCTGACGTCGGCGTTCGGCGTCCCGGCGGAGGGATAGGCCATGGCCGTGGGCACCGTCGAGGGGTCGGCCGGGTCGCCGATATGCCAGCGCTGGACCGGCCTGGTGTCGACCCTGGCGACGGCCAGCTGCCGGGAGTCCGGCGACCACCAGTAGCCGCGCAGCCGGTCCATCTCCTCGGCGGCGATGAACTCGGCCAGTCCCCAGGTCAGCTCGGGGTCGTCGTCGCCGGCGAGTCGGCGCTCGCCGCCGCCGTCGATCCCGGCCACCAGCACGGCCCCGTCGCGGACGAATGCCACCCGCTCGCCGTCCGGCGACGGTCGCGGATCGATGACGGGGCCGCTGACCGCAAGGGCGCGGGCGCCGCCGGCGACGAGGTCGGCGACAAACAACTGACCGCCGACGGCGAACGCCGCCACCGTGGCGCCGTCGTCGGTGGCGAAGGCGACGATGCCGCCTGCCGACTCTCGCGAGCGTTCGCGGCGTGCTCGCTCCTCGGGCGGCAGCTGGCTGTCGTCGGCCCGCAGATCCCGCGGGTCGGCGACGCAGTGTTCTCGCGGCTCGGCGGCGGCGAGGTCGAGCACCCACAGGCAGCCGACCGGGTCCTCGCCGCCTCTGGTCCTCAGGTACACGACGCGGGAGCCGTCGTCGGCCACGCGGAAGCTGCGGGGAGCGCCGAGCGTGAACCGCTGGGTCCGCGCGGACTGCCGCGGGAAGGACACGCTCACGCGCGAGCCAGCTCCTCCTCGCGGCGTCGTGGACAGCGCTGCTCGTGACCGGGGCGCACCCAGGTCCACGCCTGGCACGACTGGCAGCGCGTGCCGTCGCGCACGATCGGGTTGCCCTCCAACGCCAGCGGCAGGTGGACGTCGAGCTCGGCGCATACGAAGGCCTCGTACGCCTTCTCCGCCAGCTGACGGTTGCGGGTTGCCAGCGCGTCCAGCTCGCCTTGCGGGTCGATCGACACACCGTCGGCGACGAGGCCGGCGATGAGGTACGCCGACTCGGGACGAGCCAGGTCCAAACCCTCGATCGTCGGGGTCCGCAGCGCGTCGGGCAGGGGCAGGTCCACGCCGCGTTCACGCCACGACTGCCACCTGGCGAGGCCGTTGGCGCGGTCGCCGGCAGCCGCCTCGACCGACTCACGGATGCGTTCGCGCAGGCGGTCGCCCATCCCGTGGTCGCGAGCCCAGGCCATGATCGACCCGATCTCGGGGCTGTCGAGGTCCACCCGGTCCATCAGCCTCGGGAGGCGGTCGCGGTAGTGCTCGGCGGTCAGCGACAGCGTCGCCACGGTCGCCGGGAGGCGGTCGACGTGCGCGGACAGCAGCGCGTCCACCCCGGCCGGCAGCGCCTTGGCCTGCCGCACGGTGGCCGCTTCGGCGAGCCACGAGTCCGTCGGCTTCTCGGGTAGCGGGATGTCGAGGTCTGGCTCGCGTTCGAGCAGCGCCGCAGCGATCTGCGGTCGGCGCCCGACAGCTGCGAGGTCGGCCATGACGATCTCGCGCACCCAGGTCCAGATCAGGCCCTGCGCGCTGGTGATGTCCTCGGCCACACGTTCCGCCCGACCACCCATGCCGAGGCGCACGGCCTTGGACAGCATCTCGCGGGCACGCTCCAAGGCGCGCTGGCGTTCGGCCAGGACGGGCTTGACGTCGTCGGGACGGGTGCGGAACAGCTCCCACAGCGAGAACAGGTCGCGATAGCGCCCGGCTGCCGCCGACGCCACGAAGTGACGCGCGAGCGCTGCCGGGCCCAGCAGGGCGCCCGCGGTGACGGGGGGCACGTCGGTGATCAGCGACTCGCGGATCTTGCGTGACAGGCGGGTCAGCGACGGGTCGGGGGACAGGACGTAACGCAGCGCCGCCTCGTTGGAGGTGCCGATCCGCTTGGTCACGGCTGCCGGGTCAGGGCCCGGCGGTTTCTTGGGCGCCGGCTTGGTCTTGGGTCTGGCGCCCTTGTCGGCGGCTTTGGCCGCCTGACCGGTCTGGTCGGGCGCTGCTTGTGCCGCCGTCGGGATGGCCTCGGGGTTGGGCTCTACCCCGCCGGGCTCCTCGGTGTCATCATCGTGATCTTCGTCGTGGTCGGCAGCATCGTCGGCAGCCGGCTCGACGGGCGTTGGCATCGCCGCAGGCTGCGCTGCGGCGATGTCGTCTTCGGGCGGGGACGGATCACTAGCAGCTTCCGGTTCACGCGCCTCGACCACAATGTGCGGCGCCGGCGCGGCTTCGGCGTTTGGAGTGTCCGGCGTCGGGGTGGGCTCGGTGTCTGTGGTGTCTTGCGTCGGGGTGGGCTCGGTGTCTGTGGTGTCTTGCGTCGGGGTGGGCTCGGTGTCTGTGGTGTCCGGCGTTGGCGTGGGCTCGGTGTCCGCGGCGGCGAGTGGGTTGTCCACGTCGCTGTGCTGGGCTTCGTCGGGCGTGGTCGAGGGGTCCATGGCGGCCTCCTGGGGCAGACGGGACCGGTCTCGCGGGCTTGCGCGCGCGAGGGTCGGCGGGTGTGGCACTCGACAGGATATCGACTGGCCCGCAGCACTCGGGCGGCTGGCGCTACTGCTCGGGCGGGATGATCAGCTCGTCGCCCTCTCGCAGCGGCGTGGAGCTGTCGATGTCATTCGCCTCGGCGATGATCTCGTACTGGGTGGCATCGCCGTAGAACTCCTCGGCGATGCCGGCCAGCGTGTCGCCCAGCTGGATGGTGTAGGTCAGGCCTTCCTGCTCCACGGGTTCCTCCGTGGCTTCGGCGTCCTCGGTCGGTTCGCGACTCTGACCGCCCCCTCCGCCGCCACCACTGCCACCGCCGCCCTCGGCTTGGCGCGCCTCGGCGACGTCAAGTTGCTGCTGCAGCGCCGCATTCTCTGAGGCCAACGCCGCGACCCGTGCCTGCTCGCTCGCGAACTGCGCCGACGGCACCCCGCCACCGGCCGTGCAGCGTCCGAGGAACAGGAACAGCAGCGCCGCGATCACGAAGAGCACGACCCGACCCCACAGAACACGGGGGCCGTAGTCGTCTTCCATCTGGTAGTCGTCGTCCATTGGGGCGCAGTATCACACGCACTGGGAAGCCAGCGCCTACGCTGAGCAGATGCTCGAGCGCGAGTGGCTGTCGCTGACAGAACCCGACGATTCGCACGACCGCTACACCTTCGACATCACCTTTCTGCTGTCGGGCTACACCTGCATCTACGGGCGGGGATGCCCCAGCATCGGCGCGCAGCCGTCCGCCGTACTCGGATGCTGCAGTCTGGGGGCGCACTACGTCGACGCCGAGGACCGTGAGCGCGTTGAGGCGATGGTGGACGTGCTGGGCAGCGACTACATGCAGCACCACGCCGACGCGCTCCGGCGCGGTGTCACCGCCATGGTGCCGGGGGGCGAGTACCGCACCCGTATCAAGGATGGCGGCTGCATCTTTCTCAACCGGGGGGACTGGCATGCCGGGCCCGGCTGCGCCATGCACCAGTACGCGATCGCGCGTGGCGAGCATCACATGACCTACAAGCCGGAGGTCTGCTGGATCGTGCCGCTGCGCCGTGAGATCAGTGAGGGCGTCGCCGACGACGGCGCACCCATGGTGACGACCACGATCACGTCGTACGACCGCGGCTCGTGGGGCCCGGGCGGGTCCGACTTCGGCTGGTGGTGCACCGACTCGCCGCTGGCCCACGTCGGCGAGGACCCCGTCTACGTCAGCATGGCCGCCGAGTTGCGGGCGATGACCAGTGACGCGGTGTACGACGAGTTAGCCGCCTACCTCGACGACCGGCGTGCCCACGCTCGCAAGCCGCTGCCCTTCCCGGTGTACGTCCGCAGCTAGCAAAGCGGTAGGACTCGAGTGTCCTCATGTAGCGAAGCGGTAGGACTCGAGAACGTGTTCTGCAGCCACCAGCGTCGCGGCGGCGCGCAGCGCTCTGGCTGGGAAGTGGGCATGGCGTTTCGACCGTTACACCTGTAGCCTCCCGCCCGGATCCGCAACGGGGGAGTTCGCAGGTGAACCGCACACGTAGCTTGGCCATCCTCATCGTCTTGCTCGCAAGCATGGCGCTCGGTGGCGCGGCGTACTCCGCCACGTCGTTCAAGAGCATCGCCAGCGGCACGTCGCGAAATGTCGGCAGCTACTCGTCGGTGTCAGCCAGCGGCACCACCCGGTTAGGACCGCGAGTGATCCGGTTCGTGGTTACGCACAGCGCCGACCGGCGGGTGGACCTTGACTGGTCCATCTTCTGTACCACTCGCAATTACGACACCTGGAGCCGCTCACGTTCCGTTACCAAGCGCGCGCCGTTCACCATCAGGATCGACAATCCGAACTACCGCCGGTGTGACGTCGACTTCTACGCGTCGTCGTTCGCCAACGGCAAGCTCAGCGTCAAGTCTCAGGCCCGCTACTGACCTGACGCCGGTCAGCCTCGCCGTTCGGTTCTGCGCGGCACCGGCGCCGACGGGCTGGGGCGGGGGGCGGCGCCCTTGAGAACCGCTCGGGAGCCGGCTGGGCTTCGCAACCGGGCACCTGACCACCACACGGGGTCGATCGGCTTGAAGCCGTAGACGCCGGCGTCGTGGACGAAGAAGTCAGTTCGATAGCGGGTGCCGTCGCGTCGCCTCCCACTCACCACGAGCACGGTCCCACCACCGTTGTTGGCGTTGGGCAGGATGATCTCGGTGGCGAGCACGCGAGGCGGCTGGCGTGGTACCCCCCGTCTTGCGCCCAGGTCGGCGACGGACCGCTGGCAGGAGCGAGGGGAGTCGCCCATGGCGCACAACTCGTCGATCCGGCCCGCGAGGGCGTGCCTCACGGCGCGGTCGAGCAACGCTTTGGCGGTCGCGACGGGCACGGGACGGCTCGGCGCGCCGGCCACCAGCGGGTACCAGCCGTCCACCGTCAGCAACGCCGTCGCCAGCACGGCGACGACCACCGCGATGCTGAACAACGTTCGCATGCTCTTCACCCCCGGTTCACACACTGAACTCGACGACAGGATGCCTTATCGGATGCCGTGCCTTGTGCACCACGCAGGGTGCTGCTCGGCGAAGGACCTATTAGCGTGGCTGCCGTGGAGGCATTGTTCAGCGAGGCGACGGTGCGCGCGATCGTCGACGTGCTCGTGCGTCTGGTGGAGATGGCCGGCGCCATCGTCATCTTCACGGGAGCGGTGATCGGCTTCATCCGCTTCGTCGCCGTCGCGCTGCGCACCCGGTCGGCCGACGCCTTCGTGCCGTTGCGGCTGGGTCTCGGCCGCTACCTGGCCTTGGGGTTGGAGTTCCAGCTGGCGGGCGACATCCTGCGGACCGCCATCGCGCCAACGTTCGTCGAGATCGGACAGTTGGCGGCCGTGGCGGCGATCCGCACGGCGTTGAACTACTTCCTGGCCCACGAGATCGCCCGGGAGCGCGCCGAGCTCGAACGCGAGCCATCATCGAAGTGACCGCCGTGACAGATGTGCTGGCGCTGGCCTGCACCACAGCCGGTCTGCTCGCGGTGGGCCTCGCTGGCGTGACCGGCGGACGCTGGCGTGCCGGAGCGACGGTCGGTCTGGATCTGTGGGTGGCCGCGGGCTTGTTGCGGCTCAGTGGAGCACCGGACTTGAGCGCGGTCGCGGCGGCTGCGGCTGTGATCACGGTGCGCCGCTTGGTGGTGGCGCAGCTGGGCTCCACCGCGCCCTCGGCACGCTGCTGACGCCGTCGGCCGTTGGGCCCGCCAGTGTCGTCAACTGCTCGTGCTCAGGTAGCCGGAGGCGGTGTTGCAATGGACCAGGGCAGGTCGCCCGGGTGGTTGAGGTTGTGGGCGAAACGGCCGGACGGGTCGGCGGGCCGCCACAGCTGCTCGCAGACGCGGTGGACCCCGATCGCCACCGCCGCGGCGGTGACCGACCGCTGGCCGGTGCATAGCCGGCGCCGCAGGGCCTCAGCGGCCCTGGTGGCCCACACCGCGTGCAGCGGCTGCAGCCGGCCGTCGGTGACCGGCGCGACGACGGCATGCGTGCCGGTCGCGGCCAGGCCGGCCAATAGCGCCAGCACGGCGGGGCTGGCGAAGGGCATGTCGACCGCCACGACGGCCACCATGGGATTGCGCGACGCTTCCAGCCCTGCGAGGACGCCCGCGAGGGGACCGGTGTCCGGCACCACGTCGGCGACCTGTCGCGTCCCCACACCACCCAGCCGGCGACCGTCGCCGCTGGCGACTAACACCTCGTCGCAGATCTCGCCGAGGACAGCCACCGCGCGGCAGACCAGTGGTCGACCCTCGACCACCAGCCACGCCTTGTCGGTGCCCATGCGCGTGCTCGCCCCGCCGGCCAGGACGAGCCCGGTCAGCGGCGGCAGCGGTGGCTGGGCCAGCACGGCCCGAACGGTACGCGTCCGGAATGGGCCGTGGTAGCGGGCGTCCCTCCCACTCGGTCCGTCGTGGGAGTACAAGTTGGAGTCAGTCCTCGCCGCGTCCCAGGAGTCCGTGGTCGCCGCTCACCTGCAACAGATCAGCGACGACGAACTCGTCGTGCGCGCCCGCGATCGCGGCGACGGCGCGGCGCTGGACGAGCTGCTGCGCCGGCATCGCGACACCGCCTACCGTGTGGCGCTGCGCATCTGCCTGGATCCGGCCGAGGCCGAGGACATCGCGCAGGAGTCGCTGGTTCGCGCGTGGCGGTCGCTGAGCCGGTTCAGAGGCGACGCCGCGTTCGCAACGTGGCTGTACCGCATCACCACCAACACGGCGCTCAAGCGGACGGGGCGGCGCAGGGATGTGACCATGGCCGAGCTGCCGGAGGCGCCTGGGCCCGACCTGGATCCGGCCACTCGGGTGGTGCAGCGCGAACGCTTGGCGGTGGCCACGGCCGCCCTGGCCTCCCTCACGGCCGAGCAGCGGGCGTGTTGGGTGTTGCGCGAGGTGGAGGGCCTGTCCTACGAGCAGCTGTCCGAGGTGCTGGGCCTCACCCTGCCGGCGGTGAAAGGCCGGCTGTTCCGTGCGCGAGCCGAGCTGACCGCGGCGCTGGCACGCTACGACCGGGGCGGCCCGACCAAGGACGCTGTAACCGACGACAACTCGACCACGGCCACGCCAGCCAGCAACACTGCAACCGAGGCCAACCCGGTCACCAACAGCGCAAACGAGGAATCCCCGTGAGCCAGGCAAGAGGTTGTGCCCTGGAGCTGCCCCCCGAAGACGTCGCCGCCTGGGCGGCCGACGGGGAGCCGGTCACCGGCGTGGACATGCCCGCCCACGTCGCCACCTGCCCGGCGTGCCAGGCCGTCATGGCCGCGGTGGCCGGCAGTGACGAGGTCGGTGTGGCCCTGCGTCGCGCCGGCGCGGCCGCGCCCGCTGCGGTGTCGCAACGGGCGGCGGGACGCATCCAGGTGGAACGCACCGCTGGCGCGCTGGCTGCCGCGCTGGCCGACGCCGCCGGCCGCGTCGCCCGCGCCGCCGTCGACTACCTTGTGCCCCAGCACAGAAGGGATGAGTGAGGCCAGGTGCTCGCAGACACCGCCCAGCCCGTGTTCGTCCTGGTCGCCTACGTCGTCGCGGCGTTGTTGGTGACCGCTGTCGTCGGCGTGCTCGTCCGATACGTCGCGGTGCGCGTGCTGGGCGACGAGGGACGCGCAAGGCAGCTGTCGCGCGCCACCGTCGGGGTGCTGTTGCTGGTGTTCGTCCTGACGCTGATCGGACGGCTGACCGGCGACACCGCCGCTGTGCGGCTGCTGTTCGCCCTGCCCAACGTGGTTACCGCGGTGCTGCTCGTCGTCCTCGGTGTCGCCATCGCGCCGGCGCTGCGCGGCCTGGTGCACAGCGGTCTGTCGCGCGTTGGCGGCGGCGGCTTCGCCGACATCGTCGCGCCGCTGACCTACTGGCTCGTGATCGGACTCGCAGTCCTGCTCGCCGCCGACCAGCTGGGGATCGAGACGGGATTCGTGCAGCGCCTCGTCCTCATCATCTTCGGCGGGCTGATGGTGGCGCTGGCGCTGGCCTTGGGCCTGGGGACCCGTGATCTGATCGGCGCGATCGTGGCAGGCCGCCACGTCGCCGCCATCATCGCGGTCGGCGACGTCGTCGAAGTGGACGGACGCGGCGGCACGGTCGTCGCGCTCGGGCACGCCAGCGTTCGCCTGGCGCAGGACGGCACGGAGGTAGAGGTGCCCAACACGCGCTTCCTGCACGACACGGTCGTCATCCGCCAACGCGCGGCGACTGCGGCGACGCAGCGGTTGCGCAGGCCCTGACCGCTATCGGTGCGGGGTCAAGGCTGGATCCCCGTGCCCTCGCGGTGGTCTTCCAGCGCCCGCAAGACCTCGGCATCCGCCATCGGCGCCTCGGGACCGTAGTTGAGGACCGCGGTGCCCTTGGTGTGACAAGACGGGCAGGTCACGGCAACGATCGCCAGCATGTCGTCCGGGTCGGATGCGCCCTCGGTACGCCGCAGGGCCGTCATCGCCGTGGTCGCGGCGTCATGCTCCGTGGAACAGGCGAAGCACAGCAGCCGCGCGCCCTCTCGGGCCGCAAACTGGCCGCCATAGCCCTGCGCCTCGAACTCGGCGAGGATCGCCGTGAGGCTGGAGGAATCGCGGGCATACTGCGCGTCGCTGGCGTCGGTGTCCATGATGGTGTCCTACCGCTTCGCTACATGAGGACTTGACGCTGCGTTACCCGCTGGAGGCGCGGGCGACCCGTACGGCCGCCGAGCACCAGCGGTCCAGACTGCGCCGCAGCGCCGGGCCGTCCACCATCTGAGCCCGCAGCCCTGTCGCCGCCAGCTGCGCGGCCATGATCAGGCGGCTGCCGAGGGGATCGCGCACCACCCGAATGCCAACGCCGAGCAAGCCTCGGTTGGTCTCCGCAGTCATCTCCAACAAGCGCGGCTCGACGGTGATCACCCGCCAGACCCGTTCGTCGCCGTCCTGCGCGGTGGTGATGCGGGTGCCGACCGTCACGGGTTGAGGCTCGACGCTGTCCACCCGCTCGGCGTCGGTCCACTCGGCAAGTCGCCACGGGTCCCCGACGACCTGCCACAGCTGCTCAGGTGAGCGACCGCTGACCTGGTACAGTTCCGCGCTGACCGCCATTCAGCTGCCCCAGACCAGGTCGACGTCGCGGGCGTCACCCAAGGCCAGCCGCCTTGCCACGGGCGACGAGCTTCTCGGCCATCTTGCGGGAGGCCTCGTCGATCATCTTGCCGTCCAACGACGCCGCGCCCTTGCCGGCCGCAACCGCCTCGGCGTAGGCCGCAAGCATCCGTTCGGCGAAGTCGAACTGCTCGCGGCTGGGCGTGAAGACCTCGTTGGCGACGGCGACCTGCGATGGATGAATGCACCACTTGCCGTCGACGCCCAGCAGCTTGGCGCGGGTCGCTGACTCCCGGTAGCCGTCGAGGTCGCCGTAGTCGCCGTACGGCCCGTCGATGGCGTCGGCGCCGATCGCTCTGGCGGTGTTGACGATCTGGGCCAAGATGTAGTGCCACTGGTGACCGGGAAGTGCGGCTCGATCATGCCGAGGTCCAGCTGCGGCACGCCCATGTTGGCCGCGTAGTCGCCGGGGCCGAAGATCAGCGTCTCGGTGCGGTCGGTGACTTGGGCAATCTCGCTCATGTTCACCGAACCGGTGCCCGTCTCGATCTGCACCTCCAGCCCGATGCGCTTGGAGGTACTCAGATCGGCCTCGAGCTGGTTGAGCAGGTACTCGACGAACCACAGCTGGCCGGCGTCCTGCACCTTGGGAATCATCAGGCAGTCGATGGCGTCGTGGGCGCCGCGGACCAGTTCGATGACGTCGTCGTAGCAGTAGCGCGTGGTCGCGTCGTTGACTCGCACCACCACGACCTTGCCGCCGTAGTCGTTGCTGGTCAGTGCCTCGGTGACCTTGGCGCGGGCGCTGCGCTTCTCGTTGGGTGCGACGGCGTCCTCCAGGTCGAGAAAGATCTGGTCGGCCTCGCCGGCGGCGGCTTTGGCCATCATCTTGGGTCCGACCCAGGCACGGCCAGACAGGACCGACGCAGGCGGGTGGGGCGCTGGGTGGCGGTGCCAACGCTGCGGAAGTAGTTGATGGTCACGGTTGGGCCTTCCTGGGTTCTCAACAGCCGGCGTCGTACTTCGGTACTCCAAGCTGGGCAACGCGCTGCGCGAAGTCAGCGGTGGCCTGGAGAATCTGCGGAGCATCGTGATCGAGGGTGGCAACGTGGTAGCTGTGCTCCAACCAGCGCTGCTCGGAGTCAGGGGAGCCGATCGAGTCGAGTACCAGGGCGCTGTTGGCTGGCTCCACGACGTGATCATGGCGGGAGGTGAGGATCAGCGTGGGCGCGAGCACCTGGGGTAGGCGCTCGCGCACCTGCCGCTGCAGGGCCAAAACCGAGGCCAAGGCCTTCAGTGGCACCTTGGGGTAGGGCTTCTCGTCGCCACCGGGCTTGCAGATGTCGTTGCCGACGCCCGGAATGGCGGGCACGGCCAACTTGAGCAACGGCAGCGCCTTGAGCCGGCGGTCGCTGGAGTACAGCCAGGGGTTGATCAACACCAGGCCGGCAACCTCGGCGGCGCGTGTCTGCGCGAGGTGCAACGCGATGGCTCCGCCCATCGACAGCCCGACCAGGACTTGGGCGCGGGTCGTCGAGCGCAGGTGCTGAAAAGCGGCGGCAGCCTCTCGCACCCAGTCGTGCCAGGTGGTGCGCTGCAGGTCCTGCCAGCGGGTGCCGTGGCCCGGCAGGCGAGGTAACGCCACGGCGAAACCTCGTTCGGCCAGACCTTCGGCCAGCGGCCGCAGGCTCACGGGATTACCGGTGAAGCCGTGCACGACCAGGATCCCGACGTCACCCGGTGGCTCGGACGCGCCATCCGCTGACCAGGCCTGTGCGCCAGGTGTGACCTGCGCCATGCCGTCCTTTCCCTGCGCGGCCGCGTTGGCGGGGCGATGAGGCGATGCAGGCTCAGGGGGTGGGCAGGCGGTTGCCCTCGGCGTCGAAGTGCGTCACCTCGCCGCTGCCATGCTCGCGCAGGACGTCGACGGCCAGGTCGAGCTCGGACTCGTCGCCCGTGTGCACCCCGACGACGACCTGACCTTCACTGACCGTGTCGTAGGTCAGGTCCCAGGCCTCGGACTCCTTGATCTTGGCGTAGGAGGTGGCAGCCAGGCCCACGCCGCTGCCCGCCGCCGCCCCGCCGAGGGTCAGCGCCCAGATTCCCCCGGCCACGGCGGGACCGACCCCCGGGATGCCGAAGGCGGCGATGCCCGCCAAGAAGCCGACCGCGCCACCGACGCCCGCTCCTCCCGCGATGCCCCCCGCCGCGGTCTTGGCATGGGTGTCCATCATCCGCTCGTCACGTCCCGCGGTGTCGGGGTCGTCGACCGCCTCTTCGCCCTGGCGACCCAGCAACGAGATGCGCGAGCCGTCCACACCCCGATCCTCCAGCGCCCCGATGCCCTCCCGCGCGGCGGGCAGGTCGGGGAAGGTGCCGATGACGTTATGGTCGGCGAACCTGAACTCGTTATCCATGCCCGATACCTGCCCGCTGCCGGCTGGATTGATGCCGGGGCGCCAGCCGGCTTCGCGGCGCCGAGTTCGTTGACGCGGGACTCGGGATAGCGAGGTGCCGGGCTCGGAACTGCAAGGCGACCCGGGCGTCCACGTCGCTAGCCTCGCAGCCATGCGCGTCGCAATCATCCTGTACCCGGGCTTCGACGAGCTCGACGCGATCGGGCCGTACGAGGTGCTGAGCGCCGCGGCGGCCTCTGGTGCCGACTTGGCGGTGTCGCTGGTGACGTTGGAACCGGCCGCCCAGGTCGTCGCCGCCCATGGATTGACCGTGCGCCCGGGTGGCCTGCTCGGCGACGGCGGCTGGGATCTGGTGATCGTGCCCGGCGGCGGCTGGAACGCGCCAGACGGAGGCGGTAGTGCACGAACCCGCGCTCAAGTAGCCGGAGGCGGTGGCGCACGGATTGAGGCGCAGCGCGGCGCGCTGCCCGCCGCGCTGGCGGATCTGGCCGCCGCCGGCGTGCCACTGGCGTCGGTGTGCACTGGCGCGATGCTGCTGGCGACCGCTGGCCTGCTGCGTGGGCGGCCTGCGGTGACCCACCTCAGCGCCCTGCAAGATCTGGCCGCGGCGAGTGCCGAAGTGATCGACGCCCGAGTCGTGGACGACGGCGACATCGTCACCGCCGGCGGGGTCACGGCCGGAATCGACTTGGCGTTGTGGCTGGTGCAGCGTCACGCCGGCGCCGCGGTGGCCGAACGGGTGGCCGAGCGCCTGGAGTACCGCCGCGGCGGCAACGCCGCCGGCAGTGAGCGCGGACGACGGTTACAGCTCGGCCTGCAACACCGTGTCCCCGCCACGAGTCGAAACCGTCACGCCAACGGCGTTCTCGCGCAACAGCGCGGCGTTGAGGTCGCAGGTCACCGCCTTGTCACCCACCCCGATGAAGGTCCCGGCGGCGACGGCGCTCCCGTCGGCGCGCCGGAACGTCACCACATAGGTGCGGCCCTCGTCGAACCCGGAGCCGACGAGCTTGAACTCCGTGCCCCAGGTGTGGGCGATGAGGTTGGCATCCGCGCTGACCGCGCGGTCCTGTGTCTGGAAGGCGACGGGTTCCTGGAGCGGACCCGGCGGCGGGGTCAGGACCACGACCAGGACCACCAGGGCGGCCGCCGCGGCTGCGGCCAACGCGCCGCCGCGCACGAGGCGGGCTCGCCGGCGGCCGCGTCGCTCCGTTGCCACCCGCGCAATCATCCGATCGCCCAGGTCACTCGGCGGCACCGGCTCGTCGTCCATGCGATCCAGGTCGACGCCTGCCAGCATCCCGGCCAGCGGAGCGATCTCGGCGTAGTCGGCCCGGCAGGTCTCGCACCCCTCGAGGTGGGTTTCGAGCGGTCGCGCCTCCGATGCTTTCAGCTGGCCGAGGGCGAGGGCCCCGAGCTGCTCGCGAAGGCGACGATGCTCGGGGGTCACGGGGTCACTCCCATCTCGTCGAGGGCAACGCGCAACGCCTTGAGACCGTAGAACAGGCGGCTGCGCAGCGTGCCCGGCGGCACGCCCAGCTCGGCGGCCACCTCCTCATGCGAACGGTCGCGCAGGTAGGTCTCAACGATCACCTGGCGGTGGTCCTCGGTGAGCCGTCGCAGCGCCTCGGTGACCAGCCAGGCGTGCAAGACCTCGTCGGTCCGGTCGCCGATCGCTGTGCCCGCGTCCGGCTCGTCGCCTAGGTCGATCACCTGACGGTGCCAGGGACGGGTGCGCATAACCCTGGCGTGGTCGATCACGGCGTTGCGGATGATGGCGAACAGCCACACCCACCCGCAGGCTCGACAGCGACGGGTCGTAGCGGTCGGCGGCACGCCAGGCCCGAACGAATGTGTCCTGGACGACCTCCTCGGCAGCGCCGGCGTCGCCGAGGGCCCGCAGGGCGAAGCGGTACAGCTCGGGTCCGTGGGCGGCGTAGGCGGCGCGCAGCCCCGCCTCGTCGTCGAGTGTCGGCGCGCGGGCGACCCGCTGTCCCATGATCGCCATGAACCCGAGCATCAGCGCCGCACCGTCGCCGCGGGCCCCGCCGGGCCGCAGCTGACCTGCCCAGCCGCCCACGCTGCGCATGGCCCGCGGCCTGCCGTCATCCGCCGCCTCTCAGCTCTTCGTCGCCCAGCCCAGCGGGAGGTATCGGCCCCCCGCCAGAAGATGCGTGGCTCGTACGCCTGGCGTTCAGCGGCTGTTCTCTGGAGATCGATGAACGCCGCAGCACCCAGGGCCGTAGGAAGGCGCAGAACGCAGGCGGCGGCAGGGAGACAGCGATGCGCACGAGGCCCAGCGGTGGGGGTTGCAGCCACAAGCCCTGGATGATCGCCCTGGTAACGGCGGCTCTGCTCACCGCATGCACGGCAAGCCCGCCCGAGTCCTCGCCCAACGCGCGGCGGACCGAGTTCCCTCGGCGTGTCGGCGAGCCGGTGGGGGTCGCCGAGGGAGGACGGGGGACAACGCCTGGACGGTCGTTGCCCAGAAGAGCGAACTGGGCACCTGTCTGGAGCTGCGCGACGACGCGACCGAGACCGTGAGCTGCGGTTTCGAGGTACCGCGCAACCACGATGTCGGCTTCGTCACCCACGACCGCAAGGACGGCTCCACCTGGGTGGTGGCAGGGGTCGCGGCGCGCGACGTGGCCGGGATCGACGTCCAACTGGCTGGCGGCGAGCGAATGCGCGTGGACCCCGTAGCGCCGCCGGACGGCTTCCGCACGGCCTTCTTCGCCGCCCCGCTGCCCGGCAGTGCAAAGGTCGCCGCGGTCGTGGCGGTCGATGGCGAGGGCAGGCGGTTGGAGCGGCGCTCAGCGGTGTCGCGATCTGGCGGCTGACGACTTTGGTGTGGCCGGCCCAGCAGCATCCAGATGACGAGGGGGAACGGGATGCGACCCCTCGCCCACGGGCCGGCGGCAGGCGCATCCACTCCCGGCCGGGCACACGGCCCGACCGAATCGAGCAGAAAGGACGGACATGATTACCACGGCACTGCGGACTAACGTCCGCGTGCGAGCAGTCATGGCAATCGCCATGGCCGCCTCTGTGCTGGCCATCGCCCCACCGGCGTGGGCTAACCACCCCGTCTTCGTCGAAGGAAACTGCTTCGGACCGGGAATGGGCGACACCGCCACCGGTCTGCGTCAGTCGCCGGTCACGCCGGGCACCTGCGGCGACTACGACGGCGACGGCAGCATCGGCATGGCCGAGGACAACGACGGTGACAACAACTTCGGCACGATCAACGCCGCACTGACGGCCGTGGCCCAAAACGGCCGCGTCACCATCGTCGCCAACGGCACCTACGGTGAGGTCGTCACGCTCAACCCGGTGGAACGCGGCAACGTCACGCTGGAGGCCGCTCCCGGCGTCAGCGCCAACATCGACGCTGTGGTCCAAGGTGACCCTGGCAGCACCGACCGCCAGCAGCGCCCGGGTATCATCGTCGACGGCTGCCGCCGTTGCCGTGTCACGGTGCGCAACGTCATCACCCGCAACTGGACCGACGGGGTGCAGGTCCGGGGCTTTTCCCACCTGCACCTGGACCAGGTCATCTCCGAGAACAACCTCAACTACGGCATCCGCGTCAAGAACCGTGCGAAGGTGTCGATCAGCAATAGCCAGGTCAACGCCTCGGGCTTCCGCAAGAACACCGCAGGCGCCGGTGAGCCCAACCCGGGCATCGGTGTCGAGTTCGAGGACTACTCGAGGGGCTCGATCGTCCACAGCAGCATCACCGGCAGCGCCCGCGCCGGGATCAATGTCGAGAGCCAGGCTTGGCGCATGCCCCTGGAGCTGGAGGACGTCCAGCTATTCGACAACAATCCGAACTTCACGCAGCGACGGGCTCGCGGCTAGCCGAAGGCCCCATCCCGCTGGCCGGCGTCGCTCGGGGGAGCGGCGCCGGCCAGCTTCATTTCTTAGCGCGCTCCGGGGGCGCCAGCTCGGTCAGCGCTCGACGGGGACGTCGACCAAGGAGCCGTACTCGGTCCACGACCCGTCGTAGTTGCGCACCTTCTCGTAGCCGAGGATCTCGTGCAGCACGAACCAGGTGTGGGCGCTGCGCTCGCCGATCCGGCAGTAGGCCACGACATCCTTGTCGCCGCTGACGCTCTTGGCCCCGTAGATGGTCGCGAGTTCGCCGGCTGGCAGGAAGGTGCCGGTGTCCGGGTTGACGGCCGTGCTCCATGGCACGTTGGCCGCACCGGGAATGTGGCCGGCGACCTGCGCCGCTTCCTGTGGCAGGTGCGGCGGCGCCACGAGCTCGCCGGCGAACTCGGCGGGAGAGCGCACGTCGACCATCGCGGTGCCCTGCGGGGCGCCGACGTAGTCGTTGAGTACCTGGTCGCGCTTGGCGCGGATGTCGGGGTCGGCCTGCTTGGCCTGGTAGCCCGAGCCCGGCACCACCTTGGTCCCTTCGCTGGTCAGCGGTCGGTCTTGCAGCTCCCACAGCTTGCGGCCGCCGTCCATGAGGCTGACCTTGGCATGCCCGTACACCTTGAAGTACCAGTAGGCGTAGGCGGCGAACCAGTTGTTGTTGCCCCCGTAGAGCACGACGTGGTCGTCGTTGGCGATGCCCCTTAGGTTCATCAACTCGCTGAAGCGCTCACGGTCCAGGAACGCGCGGCGCACCCCGTCCTGGAAGTCGGCCTGCCAGTCGAAGCCGATGGCCCCTTCGATGTGGTTGTTGTGGTACGCGGCAGCATCCTCGTCGACCTCGGCGATGATGATGCCCGGTTCGCCGAGATGGTCGGCGACCCAATCGGTGCTGACGAGCGCTTCGGCGTTGGTGGGCATGGGCTGTCTCCTGCAGGGTCCTGTCCTCAAGTAGCGAAGCGGTAGGACACATGAATGGGGCGCCGAGCCTACCCTCGCCCTCCAAGGCTGCTCGCCGGCGGGACCGTGGCTACGTTGCATACCGTGGCGGAACCCTGGGTCCCGCGAGTTTGTCAACGCTGGGGACGACAACGTCGCGGCGCCACATGGTCTCAGAGTGCGATCGTGGCCACCAGCGGCAGGTGGTCACTAGGCCCTCGGGGTCCGGCGGCCGCCTCGAGGACCCGTACGCCGCCATGGACCAGCAGCTGGTCCAGCGTCGCGCGGGGGCCCCACGACGGATAGGTGGCCCCGTGCGCCGCATGCTGCCAGGTCGGCAGGCTGGCACGGACCGGCCAGCGCGGCAGGTTCAAGTCCCCGAGGAGCACCGCCGGCCCGCCTTCGGCCCGGGCCAGTCCGGCGGCCACCTGCAGCTGGGCGATGGCGCGCCAGGGCAGGTACGACAGGTGCGTCGTCGTCACTCGCAGCCTCGACCCCTCGACATCGAGGTCGGCGGCCAGCGCCGTACGGGGCTCGTAGTCCCACCCGGGTCGCTGCGGCGAGGCCTGCTTGGTGCGCTGACCGTCGCCCCCGCCCGGCAGCCGACGTTGCGACCAACCCCGGATGGGATAGCGGCTGATGATCCCGACACCGTAGGCGGGACCGCCCGTCTCGTCGCAATCTGCCGCCCGCCAGCTCGCGTCGGGGCTGCCCAGCAGCGCCGGGCCGAACACCCCCTGCCAGCCCAGATGCTTCGCGATGGCTTGCACCTGATCGATTTCGTCGCTGCGCGCCAGCGACCGGTCGACCTCTTGGACGGCGACGACATCGGCTTCCAGCTCGGCGATCGCCGCCAACGCCGGCGCAAGGTCGGTGACGCCCGAGGCGACGTCAATGCCGTGCAAGAGGTTGTACGAAGCGATGCGAACCGTCGGCCCCAGGGGTCTGCCTTTGGTTAGGGTCTCAAGCTGTCGGGAACCGTAACGAGACCGTGACCTTCGCGCTCTCGAACGCTGCTGACCCCGTGGATCCGGAGAACGGCGTGCTTGTTCGGATGCAGCTGTCCCTGCCCCGAGACGCCCGTTTCGTCGCCCTGATGCGGCAGGTCGCCAGTTGCGTGATGTCGGACTTTGGGGTGCCCACCGAGGCGATCGACGACATCCAACTGGCGGTGACCGAGGCGTGCGGCAACGCGGTGCGCCACGCCACCGGTGGCGCCGAGTACTCGGTGCGCCTCGGGGTGGGCCTGGAGGGGTGCGAGGTCGACGTCATCGACATGGGACCGGCATTTGACCCGCCCCCGCTGACCGACCCCACCCACACCGACTTCGAGACGGGCCGCGGCCTGTACCTGATCCAGGCGCTGGTCGACGACCTGCAGTTCATCCGCGAGGACGACGCGACTCGGGTCCGCCTGGTGAAGCGATGGCCTGGCATCAAGCTCTCGGAGCCCGAGCCGATCGACTCCTGACCACCATCGCGCCGGTGTGTGCGCTCAGCACGTCGCCGAGCATGCTGACCGCCGGCCCCAGCGCCAAGCTGTAGGCGCGGGTGGCCAAGACCACCAACGACCGCCAGTAGGCGGGGTGGCGGTCGATGACCTGTTGATTCACGAGGATGTCGGCGGTACCGGCCATGGCCTTGTCGGGCTGGGCGGCGACCACGCGGTAGCCAAGCAGTCCCAACGCGTCGCCGTGCTCGGCCGCGTCGCCGGCGTCGGCGAACGACACCGAGACGCGGCAGCCAAGGGGGACCGGCGGGAGCTGCTCGGCCCAGTGCGCCTCGCCGATCTCCAGGCGCAGCAGTGCTCCGTCGCACACTCGTTGCTCAGTCGCCACAGCGTCGGAATGTCGTCGTCAAGGCCCGGCTCCCATCGCCCGCAGCTGCCCCTGCGGCCCTTCGGCCGCAAGGTTGGCCCCCGCGGCCCTTCGGCCGCAAGGTTGGCCATTGTGTCGCGGTCAGGCGCTGGATCGCGGGAGGCGACCCCGTGGCGGCGCGGCGGCTGCTGCGGTACACCGGGGCGACCGCGTGTAGCCGCGTCCATCCGAAAGGCCTCGATGACGAGTCGCCCGACCACCCTCGGGGCGTTGCGAGCATCGGGCTATGCCGAGCGCAGTGTGAAGCAGGAGGTCGCGGCCAACGCGGCCGCTCGCTTGGCCCAGGGTCTCCCGGTGATCGAGGGCCTGGTCGGTTTCGACGAGACGGTGCTGCCGGCGCTGGAGACCGCCCTGCTGGCGGGTCATGATTTCATCCTGCTCGGGGAGCGGGGCCAGGCCAAGAGCCGCATCCTGCGAGCCCTGACCAGCCTGCTCGACGACCTCGTCCCGGTGGTCGCCGGTAGTGAGGTCAACGACCACCCCTACCATCCGTTCAGTCCGCAGGGACGGGCGGCGGTTGCCGAGTACGGCGACGACACGCCCATCGCCTGGCTGGCGCCCGAGCAGCGCTTCGCCGAGAAGCTGGCGACCCCTGACATCGCCGTCGCCGACCTCATCGGTGACGTCGACCCCATCAAGGTCGCCGAGGGCCGCCACCTCGGCGACGAGGAGACGATTCATTTCGGCCTGGTGCCGCGCCACAACCGCGGAATCGTGGCGATCAACGAGCTGCCCGATCTCGCCGAGCGCATCCAGGTCGCGCTGCTCAACGTGATGGAGGAGCGCGACGTCCAGGTCCGCGGGTACTCGCTGCGCCTGCCGCTGGACCTGCTGGTGGTGGCCACCGCCAACCCCGAGGACTACACCAACCGAGGCCGGATCATCACCCCGCTCAAGGACCGCTTCGGCGCCGAGGTGCGCACCCACTACCCCTTGCGGCTGGCCGAGGAGGTCGCCGTCATGTGGCAGGAGGCCCGCCTCCCGCAGGTGACGCCCCAAGAATCCCCCCGAAATGGGCAGCCGGCTTCCGCCGGCTCTGCGGCAGCGGTCTTGCCCATTACCGTTCCGGAGTTCATGGTCGAGGTGCTGGCGACCTTCACGCGGTCGCTGCGCACGGCAGCGGAGGTCAACCAGCGGTCGGGTGTGTCCGTGCGCTTCTCCACCGGCAACCTGGAGACACTGGCCGCCAGCGCCGTCCGGCGCGCGCTGCGCAACGGCGATCGCCGCGCGGTGGCCCGTCCCTGTGATCTGGTACAGGTTCTGTCGGCCGGCATGGGCAAGGTCGAGTTCGAGACCTTCGAAGAAGGGCGGGAGGCCGAGATCCTCGAGCGGCTCCTGCGCCGGTCGTTGCTGGCGGTCTTCCGCCGCCACACCGGCCGGGTCGACCTGTCGGGGCTGGTCGCCCGCTTCGACGGCGGCCTGACCGTGGAGACCGGCGACCTGGTCAGCGGCGACGAGCTGCTGGGGCAGATCGACGAGATGCCAGGCCTGGCGCGCCTGCTGTCGGCGCTGGACGTCGAAGAGGAATCACCGGACCTGGCCGCGGCCGCCCTGGAGTTCGCCCTGGAGGGACTGCACCTGTCGCGCAAACTCGACCGCGACGACGTCGGCCCCGCCGCCTTCCGCTACCGGCAGCGCTGATGGCTGCCACCCAGCGGTGCTCTTGTGTCCTACGGCTTCGCTACATGAGGACGGCTTTGTGTCCTACCGCTTCGCTACATGAGGACTGGGACGGTGCATCGTGAGGGTGCGGTACAACCGCTGGTCGGGGTCCCAGGACCCGTTTCCTGCCGACGTGTCCCCCGACGCCGTATTGGAAGAGATCAGCGAGGACTTGCTCAGCGGCTATGACGCCGACGCCGCATTGCAACGGCTGCTGCGGCGCGGGCTGGGCCAGCGGCAGGGACGGGTGATGGGCCTGGACGACCTGCGCCAGCGGATCGAGCAGGCCCGCCAGCGTGAGCTGGGGCGTATGGGCTTGGAAGGCCCGCTGCAGCAGGTGGCGCAGCGACTCGCCGAGATCGAGTCGCTGGAGCGCACGGCGCTGCAGCTCGCCGACGATCCTGCCCAGGCTGACCGCCACGGCGAGCAGCTGGACGCGCTCCCGACGGACCCCGCGGCTCGACTGTCGGCCCTCAACGACTACCAGTGGTACGACGAAGGGGCCGCCGCGGCCTTCCGCGAGCTGCTGGAGCAGCTGCGCCGGGATGTCGCCGAGGCGACGTTCGGCCGCTTGGCGTCGGCGCTGGGGTCGCTGAGCGCCGAGGACCTCCAGCGCACTCAGGATCTGCTCGCCGACGTCAATGCCATGGTCGCCAAACGCGAACGCGGGGAGGACGTCACCGCAGACTTCGCCGCTTTCAAGCAGCGCTACGCCGATCTGATGGCCGGGTTGGCCAACCCGGAAACCCTCGACGACCTGCTCGAAGAGCTCGCGCGCCGGATGGCGGCGATGTCACAGATGATGGCAGGGCTCGACGCCGACCAGCGTGCGCAGTTGGCGCAGCTGTCCTCTGAGCTGCTCGCTGACCTGGATCTGTCGTTTCAGACCGAGCAGCTGACTCGCAGCCTGCAGCGGCTGTACCCGGAGTTGGGGTGGGACGAGAGCGTGTCCGGGGCGATGCCGGGCGGGCAGGAGTCGGGCAGCCTGTCTGCCACGGTGGACTGGGTTGAGCACCTGCGTTCCTACGAGGATCTGGGGGCGGCGCTGCGCCAGGACTACCCCGGCGCGCGCTTGGAAGACGTCGACGAAGACGCCCTACGTCGCGCCCTCGGCGACGACGCTGTCCATGATCTGCGCGCATTGCGCGAGGTGGAGCGCGTGCTGGAGGAGGCTGGTGCGGCCAGCCGCCAGCAAGGGCGCCTGGAGCTGACGCCACGTGGTATCCGCAAGCTCGGCGAGCGCTCCCTTGCTCGCATCTACGACCGTGCCGTCACGGGAGCCCCCGGCTCCCACCGCGCGTCCGGGTCCGGCGGTGACGGAGAGCTGACCGGCGCCACCCGCCCCTACCGCTTCGGCGACCCGTTCCGCCTCGACGTCGGCCGCACCATCGGCAACGCCCTCCGTCGTGGCACGTCGAGCACGCCCGCCACCTCCAGCGCAGCCCCGCCCGCCCCCTCACGGGTGCGGCTGCGTCCGGACGACTTCGAGCTGGCGGAGGCCGAGCGGCGGGTGCGGGCGGCGACGGTGCTACTGCTGGACATGAGCTTTTCGATGCCGCTGCGGGGCAACTGGGTGCCGGCCAAGCGCCTGGCGCTGGCGTTGCACTCGCTGATCGACGGCAGCTTCCCCGAGGACCGCTTCGATGTGGTCGGATTCAGCGACTATGCGCGCCGGGTGCAGCCTCGTGACCTGTTCGCCACCGGCTGGGAGCGGGTGCAGGGCACCAACATGCAGCACGCCTTCATGTTGGCGCGGCGACTGCTCGGCGCCCATCCCGACGCCGAACAGCAGGTGATCATGGTCACCGACGGCGAGCCGACCGCCCACCTGGAGGGCGACACGCCGTCGTTCGAGTGGCCGCCGCACCCGCGTACGTTGCAACTGACGATGATGGAGGCGAGGCGACTGACCGGTAGCGGGACGACGTTGAACGTGTTCCTGCTCGATCATGAGCCAGGGGCAGCCGCCTTCATCGAGCATATGGTCTCATCCGTCGGGGGGCGCATCTTCTACCCTGACCTGGATGACCTTGGATCCGTGGTGGTCCACGACTTTTTGCACCGCAGGTCCCACTAGCCGCGCACCCGGTCGGCCAGCGGCAGCAAACCCCTCAATGGCCTACGGCCGAGCGCGCTCGGCCCGCTGGGTCGTCCAGCCTTCCGGCCGGGTGGTGATCGCGCGCAGCGTGGGCCACGCGAGCAGGGCGAGAACACCCGGCGAGGGCGGCCACGGCCAGCATGGCCCCGGGGAGGTTGACAGCGGCGGCCCACCGCCCGACGTACACCGGGCCGGCGAGGAAACCCGTGTAGGCCACCGTGGTCACCACCGACGTCGCGGCACCGCGGGCGGCATCCTCGACATGGGCGGCGACAAGGGTGAGCAGCGTCGGGAATAGCACCGCGGTGCCCGCGCGGCGAGGCCGAGGCCGAT
>Ga0136619_10000065_pt1 | contig 35173 bp, 40 predicted proteins | sample AntDrymUQ3532106_2_FD_104807 | JGI IMG/M metagenome (GOLD analysis project Ga0136619, IMG submission 104807) | Polar desert sand microbial communities from Dry Valleys, Antarctica - metaG UQ353 (21.06) | ecosystem: Environmental > Terrestrial > Soil > Desert | place: Antarctica: Dry Valley...
TCCCACTCACGATCCGAGAGATCGCTGGGATACAGGCAAAGAGATGGGGACATATGAGGACTCCACAAGGCATCGGTGCTGCTGATCAAGCCCCATTATCTACCTTCTCGCACAGCTTCTAGAGGAGGCGCGCAGCAAATGGAAGACGAAAAGCAGCCCGTAGCCGTGGAAGAGGTCTACGAGAGGTTCGACTCGGACCTCAAGAGGTTCATAAGAAGGAACGTGCGCGACCCCGACGCGGCCGAAGACGTGCTGCAAGAGGTGTACCTCAAGATCCAGGGCCGCATAAACACCCTCAAGGACGAAGAGAAGATAAGGGCCTGGGTCTACCGCATAGCCCGCAACGCCATCACCGACCATCACCGAGCCCGTACGCCGACCATGGAGCTCGAAGAAGTTCCCGACGAGACGCGCGACGCCCACGACGAAGGGCTGGAGCAACAGCTATCCACGACCGTCAAAGACATGCTCGACGGGCTGCCCCCCGACCACCGGCAGGCGCTCCGACTCACCGAGTACGAAGGGCTAACGCAGAGAGAGCTCGCCGACCGGCTCGGCATCAGCGTCTCCGGTGCCAAGTCCCGCGTCCAGCGGGCCCGCGCCCACCTCAAGACCCTGCTCCTCGACTGCTGCCACTTCGAGCTCGACCGCCGCGGTCGGGTCGTCAACTACTACGATAGGAACCGCGGTCAATGAACTCCGGCCGCCCCCACGAATCCCACCCTCATCGGCGCAGCCCACTCCCGATCCTCAAACTTTAACTTCAGGTACACACTGAACCTCTGTTCCATAGACAGAATTTGGTTCAGACAGTTTTTCCTGCAAAATGGCCTGTTCTGCCGGTTGATCGATCGTAAAGCCCTGCAAGGTTCGTGTCGCAACGTAAATCTGGGAATAAAGGTTACTGGATCAATGTCCTGTCCTCGATGCCGCCGTGTACGCTGGCCCACTGGCGGGCGGGGAGGCCCCAGAGGGCGATGAAGCCTGCTGCGGCAGCTTCGTCGAAGGTGCTGTTGGGGTCGTAGGTGGCGAGGTCTTTGTTGTATAGAGCCCTGGGGGCGGTGCGCCCGACGACGGTGGAGGAGCCTTTGTAGAGCTTGAGGCGGACGGCGCCGGTGACGGTCTTCTGGGTCTCGGCGACGAAGGCGTCGAGGGCGGCCTTGAGCGGGGTGAACCAGAGGCCGTCGTAGGTGAGCTCGGCGTAGCGTTGCTCGATGGTGGCCTTGAAGCGGAGGACGTCTTTGGTGAGGGTGAGGGTTTCGAGTTCCTGGTGGGCCTTGACGATGGCGAGGGCGGCGGGGGCTTCGTAGATCTCACGGCTCTTGATGCCCACCAGCCTGTCCTCGATCATATCCACCCGGCCCACGCCGTGCTCCCCGACAACCTTGTTCAATTCCGCTATCAACTCGACGAGAGACAACTCCTCGCCGTCGAGGGCGGTAGGCAGGCCCTCCTCGAAGGAGATCTCCACGTACCGCGGTTCGTCCGGAGCGTCTTCGGGGGCGGCCGTCAGCTCGAACACGTCCTCCGTGGGCTCGTGGTCCGGGTCTTCGAGGGGACCGGCCTCGATAGAGCGCCCCCACAGGTTCGCGTCCACGCTGTAGGGCGACTCCTTCGTCGTCGGCACAGGGATGCCGTGCTCTTCGGCGTAGTCCATCTCCCCGGGTCGGCTCATGTTCCAGTCGCGCACCGGCGCCACCACGGTCAGGTCAGGGGCGATGGAGGCGGTCGTTACGTCGAAGCGGACCTGGTCGTTGCCCTTCCCCGTCGAGCCGTGAGCGATGTGCGTCGCCCCCACCTCGCGCGCCGCCTCGACGAGCTTCTTCGCAATAAGCGGCCGTCCCAGGGCGGTGAACAGCGGATACTTGCCGCCGTACAGGGCATTCGCCTTTATGGCCGGCGCGACGTACTCCCGGACGAACTCCTCCCTCGCGTCCCGGACAAAGGCGTCGGCGGCCCCGATGTCGAGCGCCTTTGTCTTAACGTCATCCGCGGGTTCACCCTGTCCGAGATCGAGGTACAGTCCATAGGGCGTCGCGCCCTGCTGCTCCAGCCACTTGAGACACACCGACGTGTCCAACCCGCCAGAGTACGCGAGCACGACCTTCTTGCCATCCAGGGTCATCTTTCCTCCGTTCGTCGCGCGTCCGGCGCGTCGTTCGTCGTTGCGTTGGCGTCGAGTTCCGCCTTCATGACCCAGGCATCTCCGTCATCCCGGAGCCTGACGAAACCGTTCTTCTCGTAGAGCCTGACGGCGGGATGGTTGCCCTTCTGAACGCTGAGGCTCATGGCGTCGAACCCGTTTGACCGTGCCGCGTCCATCAGAGCGTGGAGCAAGGCCCCTCCGACGCCCGCGCCGCGACAGTCCGGGACGACGGCGATGGCGATTTCGGGTTTGGCGCCGTCCACGAAACCGTAACCGGGCTCGCTCGCAGGGAAGGTCCGGTACCACGCGGCCCCTATCTTACGGCCATCCTCGGGGTTCCGCGCGATGACCGCGAAGTCGTCCGCTCTCCCCCACCCTTCAAGGTAGCGGCGGAGGATCGGCTCCGCCAGAAGCACCTCCAGCGGAGGTTTCGGGCCGGGCTCTGAGGGCTCCCGGTGGACGGCCTCGTACAGCATCTCCCACAGAAATCGCTCCTCGTCGGCCGCCGGGCGTACTACGACGTCCGGATTGGCCTCCCCAACCTCGTACCCCCGACCGCGCAACGCGGCGACAGCGAGGTCCAGTCGCCCTTCCTCGACGAGCACGTAATCGGTATCGAAGGTGGAGAGGGCGAAGACGGGGACCCCGGCCCCCGCCAGCGGCGCCAGCATCCCGGCGAGCACACCCACGAGCGAGAAGTCCAGCGGGCCTTCCAGCCCGATGGCCCGCCAGCCCCGCTCACACTTCACGTCTTCCGGGACGTACTCCGCCGGACAGACGACGGACAGCTCATCGTTTGCGCGTGTCACGGAGCAGAAGCCCGAGGCGGTTGCCCAGGCTGGCGCCTCCGCCCCTGCGTCCAGCCGGCACACGGCGAGGGTTTCGCCGAGCACGGAGAGGCGTGGCAGGGCGGGCGGCTTGCCGGTCACGGCCTTCCTCAAGCTCTGCTACTCGACGTTGCCGGCTGGCCGGGTCTTCGCACGGCACACGTCGGCGATGAGGCCGGAGACCTCCTCGGCGGCGGCGTTGTCCGGGGCGACGGCGAAGACGGTGTCGAGGCCGGCGATGGTGCCAGTTATTTTCAGGCCCCTGACGCGATCCAGGACGCTGGCGACCGCGCCCGCCGTGCCGTCGCGGGTCTGGATGACGATGGTGTTCTGGGCCGGGACTATGCTCAATACGAAGCTCGGGAGCACCTCGATGCCTGCTGTACCGGGCTCGTGCGGGAGCGCCAGGTAGCGGCTGCCGACCTTGAGGACTCCTAGCTCGGCGAGATCCCGGCTCACGGTGGCTTGCGCCACCTCGACGCCTTCGTCGGCCAGCGCCGCGACCACGCCCTGCTGCGTGCCCAACTCCTTCTCCGAGATGAGCGTCAGGATCAGGGCCTGCCGTGTGGCCTTGTCTACGCCGGACTTCGTGGCTTCCATTGGTCCTCAGCCTCCTACTTGAGGTGCTCCAGCCCGAGGTCTTCCCCGAAGCCGAGTGCCAGGTTCATGTTCTGCACCGCCGCCCCCGACGCGCCCTTGAGCAGGTTGTCCACCGCCGAGAACAGCAGCAGCTTCCCCGCCCGCCGGTCCACGGCCGCCGAGAGCCGGCAACGGTTGGTATTCGCCACGTGCGCCACGTGCGGATACTCCTCCCGCGCCTCCACGAACGCCCATCCCGCGTAGTCCTCCACGTACCAGCCGAGGACCTCCTCCACATCCGGGACTTCCTCCGCGTCCACCACGATGGTCTCCAGCTCCCCGCGGGTGATGGGGATGAGGTGCGGGACGAAGGTAACATCGGGCGATGCTCCGACGCGCCGGAGCATCGTCTCGATCTCCGGCGTATGCCTGTGGAGCGGCGCCCCGTAGGCGTTGGCGTTCTCGTTGGCGCTCACGAAGTGCGTCTTCACGCTGGGCTTCGCCCCCGCGCCACTCACCCCCGAGAGTGCGTTGATGGTCACGGAACGTATCTCCGCTCCCATCCGCTTCACCACCGGCGCGAGAGCCAGGATCGCCGCCGTCGGATAGCAACCGGGGTTGGCGACGAGCCGTCCCTCCGCCGCCCCGAAGACCTCCGGCAGCCCGTAGTGCGCCTCCTCCAGAAGCTCCGGCGCCGGATGCTCTCCGTACCATTCTCCATACGTCCCCGCGTCCGGCAGCCGGAAGTCCGCGGAGAGGTCAACGACCAGCCCCGCGCCAGCCGCGAGCAACTCCCGCACCGTCCCGGCGCTCTCCCCGTGTCCGTAGGCCACGAACGCCACGTCCAGAGATGAAACGTCGATCCCATCAGGTTCGACGTACTCGCCGTCCACGGCCAGGTGCGGGTAGACCTTCCGGATCCCACACCCCGCATACCCGCGCGACGCGACCTCCAACACCCCCACCTTCGGGTGCCCCGAGAGCAGCCGCACCAACTCAGCCCCCGCGTACCCGCTGCCGCCGTAAAGCCCGATCTTCAACGCCATGACCCGTATTAGACCAGCCATCGGATATTTATTCAAGTTTCTGAATAAATCGGTTGACGCCCTCGCGGGCGGGTGCGACAATGCCCTCCGTGATGAATAAAAATTCAACAATCGGAATAAATACCACGACTGGCGGGGCGGTAGCGGCTGAGGGTTTCGCGGCGGCCGGGATAGCGTGCGGGGTTCGGAACTCGGGGAGGCGGGATCTCGGCCTCCTCTTCTCCGACCGCCCATGCGCCACTGCGGCCGTGTTCACGCGCAACACCGTGAAGGGCGCACCGCTCGTGGTTACGAAGGAGGCTGTCGAGGCCGGGGACGTGCGGGCCGTGGTCGTGAACAGCGGCAACGCCAACGCGGCGACGGGAGAGCAAGGTCTCTCGGACGCGCGGGAGATGCAGGCGCTCGCGGCGGAGGCGCTTAGGGTAGAGGCCGGAGAGGTCGCGGTGGCGTCTACAGGTGTGATCGGGGTTTACCTCCCGATGGACCGCATCTCCGAAGGCATCAAAGGGGCGGCCGGCGTGCTCGGCCCGGACGGCGCACCGTTCGCCGAGGCCATCCTCACCACCGACACGCGCACTAAGGAGGTCGCGGTTCGGGTGGAGATCGGGGAGCGCACCGTCACCGTCGGCGGGACGGCCAAGGGGAGCGGCATGATCCACCCGAACATGGGTACCATGCTCGCCTTCATGACCACCGACGCCGCCGTGGAGCCGGAGTGCTTGCAGGAGACCCTGAGTGGCGCGACGGAACGCACCTTCAACCGCGTCACCGTGGACGGCGACACCTCCCCCTCCGACATGGCGCTCCTGATGGCGAACGGCGCCGCTGGAAACGAAGCTCTGACCCTGGATCACCCGGACTACCCGGTCTTCGCCGGGGCGGTCGAGACCGTGGCGCGGGGGCTGGCGAAGGAGATCGCGCGGGACGGAGAGGGCGCGACCCGGCTCGTCGAGGTCGTCGTCGAGGGCGCGAAGGACGAGCCGTCCGCGGCGGCGCTCGCCAAGAGCGTGGTCGGTAGCAGCCTGGTCAAGGCGGCCGTCTTCGGCGAGGACGCCAACTGGGGCCGGGTGCTGGTGGCGATGGGATACGCGGGCGTCACCTTCGACCCGGACGAGGTGGAGCTTTTCTTCGGGCCGGTGAAGGTGTTCTCCGGTGGCGAGCCCGTGCCGCACGAGGAGGCAGAGGCGAACGCCGCGCTCGCCAGAGGCGAGGTCGGCATCACGGTTCGCATGGGCGAGGGTGATGCGTCGGCCACCGCCTGGGGCTGCGACCTCACTTATGAGTACGTCGAGATCAACGGCAGCTACCGCACGTGAGCGCATCTTCCGACACCGCTCCGAAGCCCGTCGTCGTCAAGGTCGGCGGCGGCGCTCTGGCAGGTGGCGCGCTGTCGGACCTGCCTGGCATCTTCGCCTCCGGGACGCCCGTAGCGCTGGTCCACGGCGGCGGCCCCCAACTCACCCGCACGCTCGACGCCCTCGGCATGGAGAGTCGCTTCCACGAGGGCCTGCGCATCACCGACGAGGAGACCCTGGAGGTCGCCGAGATGGTCTTCGCCGGGAGCGTGAACAAGGCGCTGGCCCGGGACCTTCAGGCCCTCGGCCTGCCCGCCGCCGGCATCTCCGGCACCGACGGCCCCACCCTCCGCGTCGAGCCCGTGCCGGGCCTCGGGCGGGTCGGAAGCGTCGTGCGGGTCGAGGGACGCCTGGTGCGGGCGCTGTGGGAGGGCGGCTTCGTCCCGGTCGTGGCCCCGCTGGGGCTCGGCCCGGAGGGCGCGTACAACGTCAACGCCGACATGGCCGCCGCCGCGCTCGCGGCCGGGCTCGGGGCCGGGCACCTGTTCCTGCTCACCGACGTGGACGGGCTGCTCGACGGCGGGGAACCAGTCCCCGCGCTCGCCCCGGATGAGTGCGAGGGATACGTGGAGAGCGGCCTCGCCGCCGGGGGCATGATCCCCAAGCTGCGGGCCGCCGCAGAGGCTGCACGCAGCGGTGTCCGAGCCAGGATCGTCAACGGCAACAGGGAAGGCACGCTGCGCGACGCTCTCGCCGGAGAAAACATAGGGACTCTGATATCGGAAGGAGCCGTCGCATGAAGGCCGTAATGGAGACGTACAAGCGTTTGAACATCGCCCCGACGGAGGGACGGGGGAGTTGGCTCTTCGACGAAGAAGGCAACCACTACCTCGACTTCATCGGCGGCATAGCGACCAACTCATTGGGGCACGGACATCCCGCTTTGGTCAAAGCCGTTCAGGAGCAGGCGGAGACCCTGATCCACTGTTCCAACCTCTACGAGATCCCCATCCAGGCCGAGGTCGCCCGGATGCTCACCGAAGCCACGGACTTCGACCGGGTCTTCTTCTGCAACTCCGGGACCGAGGCCGTCGAAGCCGCCATAAAGCTCGCCCGGAAACACGCGAGCCAGAATCATGGCCCGCACAAGCACGAGGTCCTCGCCTTCTCCAGGAGCTTCCACGGCCGTACCTACGGCGGCCTCTCCGCGACCGGCCAGCCGTCCTTGAAAGAAGGCTTCGGCCCCATGGCCGGCGGCTTCGTCCACGCCCCGTTCGGAGATCTGGAATCCGCGAAGGAACTGGTCGGGCCGCACACTGCGGCGGTCCTGGTGGAGCCCATCCAGGGCGAGGGAGGCGTGAACCCGGCCCCGAAAGACTTCCTCAAAGGACTGCGGGAGCTATGCGACAAGCATGACGCGCTGCTCATCTTCGACGAGGTCCAGACCGGCGCGGGCCGTACGGGCCATCTGTACGCCTACCAGGGTCTGGGCGTCGTCCCGGACGTGCTCACGAGCGCCAAGGGCCTCGGGGGCGGCTTCCCCGTCGGCGCGATGCTGGCGCGGGAAGAGTACGCGGCGCTGAGGCCAGGCAACCACGGCTCCACCTTCGGGGGCAACCCGCTCGCGATGGCGGCTGTCCGGGCCGTGCTCGGCGTCGTCGGAGACCCCGTTTTTCTCGAAGAGGTGCGCTTCAAGGGCAAGGTTCTGAGGAACGCGCTGGAGAAGCTGGCGGAACGGGTGCCCGGCGCCCAGGTGCGTGGGGAGGGGCTTTTGCTCGGCCTCGACCTTGCCGACCCGGACCTGGCGAAATCCGTCTTCGAGCATTGCCTGGAGGCTGGCGTCCTCGTCAATCTGGTGGGTGGGACCACCATACGACTCGCGCCGCCGCTCACCGTGACCAGGACGGAGGTCCGGCTCGCGCTGGATACCTTTCGAGGCGCGGTTGACGCCGAAATGACAGCGGCGGAAGCGGTGTCCCATCTCGAAGCCGCAGTGGCGTAGGGAAACCTGGACCGTGATCCCACAGCAAAACGACGCCCCTCCGGAGCGCTCCCCTCTCTCAGGCCGCGACTGCCTCACCTTAGCGGAGTTCTCCCCCGACGAAGCCCGGCTCATCCTCGAAGAGGCCGCCAAGACCAAGTTTCTGAGCCGGTCGCGCATACCGTACCGTCCGCTGAGGGGCCGGACGCTGGCGATGGTCTTCCAGAAGCCATCCAACCGCACGCGGGTGTCTTTCGAGGTCGGGATGTACCAGCTCGGCGGCCACGCGCTGCACATAAGCCCGCAGGAGATACAGATGGGCAAGCGCGAGACGCCGTCCGACACAGGCCGCGTCCTCGCCCGCTACATAGACGCCATCATGGTCCGCACCTTCGACCACGCGGAGCTCGAGGAGCTGGCCGCCGCGGCCGACGTGCCCGTCATAAACGGCCTCTCAGACGACCATCACCCCTGCCAGGCTCTCGCCGACCTTCTCACCGTCCGCGAGGAGTTCGGAGGGCTTGAAGGAGTCGAGATCACGTACGTCGGCGACGGCAACAACGTCGCCCACTCCCTGGCGATAGCCTGTGCCCTCACCGGCGCCGAACTCACCATCGCCCACCCCGAGGGTCACGCCCCCGACCCGGAGATAGTGCAGCTAGCCGGAACCCTGGGCGCTGCCCCGACCCTGACCGAAGACCCACGAGAGGCAGCCGCTGGCGCCCGCGTCGTCTACACCGACGTGTGGGCCAGCATGGGCCAGGAGTCCGAGACCGGAGAACGCCGGGAGAAGTTCGTCCCGTACAGGATAGACGAGGACCTGATGTCCCTAGCCGCCGAAGACGCCATCTTCCTGCACTGTCTCCCCGCCCACCGGGGAGAGGAAGTGACCGCCGAAGTCATAGATGGTCCCCGGAGCCGCGTCTTCGACCAGGCCGAGAACCGCCTGCACGCCCAGAAGGCGCTCCTGTATCTGCTGCTGGGTTAGGACGTACTCGGCCGGGCGCTGGCTGCCCACTCTACCAGAGCTTCAGACACCTCCGCGCTGTTCATGGTGTGGCCCCGCTCGAAGCTCTTCATGCGAGCCGTCCCTCTCCTGGTATCCCAGGCATCTATGAAGTAGGTCTCTCGCGCCTTGCAGTGGGAGCAGGTCATGGTGATTATGAAGGGGAAGAGCGGCGTCCAACCCCGTTGGCCGAGGTCCAGGAACAGGTCTCCCCTGGGTAGCGCATGATGGAAAGGGACCTCTTCCTGCGGGAAGCTCGGATGGTCACCCATGTAGCGCAGACACTTGAGGATCACGCCGCTCCCGCGCCGGGCGACATCGAAGTCCTCCACCTGCCTTATGGGGTACGCTGTCGAGAACGCCAGGGCCTCCATGCAGCGCCTCAACCTATCCTGTACCTCCTCGGAGGCTTCGGCGATATCTTCCAAGACCACTGGCCCGCGATCATGCTTGAAGTCGTTCTTGGCTCTTATGAGGGCTGTTATGTTTGCTCCGAAACTCCTTTCCTTCTTCTCGGAGCGGATGTTGGAGTCCTTGATCGCCAGCGCCAGTGGATCGTCTTCATAGCTGGCGAAGACTTTCGAGCAGCGCCCGACTATCTCTTTCCAATCGCCCGGCGAGATGCCGGTAGTCCAAAATTCTTTCGGGTCTATCCCGGCCTTTTCTCTATCTTGTTCACGCATCAGCGCCAGCGACACCGACCCGAGGAAGGCGAGCATGTTCTCGGCGACCCGCAACTGCTCTCTGTAGAGGTCCCTCGGGTCCACGATGCTCGCCAGCGCCCTAAAGCCGAATGCTAGCGGGAAAGGATAGGAGCTGGAGATCCTGTACTCTAACTCGTCCCTCGAAAGAACGTCGGGCGCAGCGACGATGGGTTTCGTGGCAGGCATCGTGGAGTCTGCCGCAGGTTGCACTCGTTTCGGTGAGTCACTCTGTCTCTGAGTCGTCTGGACCGGAGAAGGTGGTTCCTTCGTCAAATGCGCGGTCCCTCTGCCCTGCCCATGCTCCGGCGCAGTCTGTACCGTGGCGGAAGGCGTGGGGATCGGGTCCAAAGTTTCGTCCTGCTACTTCTCTTCCCCATACTCGGCAGCTAGTCGGCGTTTTAGCAGTGCTTCGGAATCGCCCTTACGACGCTGCAAAGTTTCCAAACGCAGTAGGTATTCTTTGCGTACCCAGAAGGCGTGGAATATACCAGCCACGCCCGATATCACGGTCAAGGCCGCTGTCACATCACCAATCCAACCTGCCCAAGCAGGACCTCCTGCAAAGATCATGGCTAGGACGAAAGGCACTAAATACAACAACCCCCACGCGGCCCACCTCTTCCGCTTCGCCCGCACGGCGATGTAAAGGAAAGCTATCCAGTTGAAGAAACCTAGCGTAAATGTCCATCCAATCCACAGCGAGTGGAGCAGTTCCCACCTCTTGCCCTTCGACGTGATCGACACGCGGATCTTCCCTCCGACCCTTTATCCGGTTTGCCGTTGAAGTAACTCAAGTATCCGATATGAATGTCTACGCTGCAAGGATTATAAGAAACCGTCCTGCCTCGACCAATTCGTTTCATTCCTGTACATGGTAAGATTACCTCAGTTTAGTAAGGAGTAAATTTATGCAAAAGGCAACAGTAACCAGTAAGGGACAACTCACTATCCCGAAGCAGGTACGGGAACGGTTGGGGTTGAAGCCTGGAGACAGGCTGGTGTTTGATGTGGAGGGGGGCGCCATACGCCTGAGGGTGGAGAAACGCAGGGCGCTGGAAGAGTTGAAGGGCAGCCTGCCGTCGAGGCGCGCTTATCCTGGCAGGGAAGCCGAGCGTGAAGCGGCCCATAGACATGTGACCAGGGAGGCTCTCGGGGAAGAAACTTCTTGAGCCGCGGCGTCTACTGGGCGGACGCAAACATCCTGCTGCGTTTCCTCACGGGGGAGCCGCCGGAGATGTCCAGCAGATCCGAGCGTCTACTACAGCAGGCCCGGAGCGAGGAAACACTGCTGAGAGTCCATCCCGTGGTGGTGGCCGAGACGGTCTGGGTGCTCCAGTCTTTCTACGACCACTCCAGGGAGGATATCGCCGGTGCGCTCGTTCCGCTGCTCAAGGAGCACGGGCTCAAGGTCGAGGGCTCAAACGTGGTTGTCCGTGCGCTCGAAAGCATGGCGGAGAACAACGTTGACTTCGCCGACGCACTGCTAGCCGAATCCGCCCGCTCTCGTGGCGAAGGCGTCGCCTCTTTCGACGAAGACTTTCGGAAGCTGGACGTTGATCTCCACGAACCAGATCGGTAACGTCCAGCCGTCGCGGCATGGAGGTGTCCGTTCTCTACGCGCCCACCGAGTAGGACAGGACTCTCTCCTGGCGTGATCTACATGAAGATCGAGCCCCGCGGCTGCTGGGTGGAGTAGGTCACCGTAACGTCAGCGTAGACGTTGTTGCGCCGGTAATCCAACCGGTTGATTATCCCTTCATTCCCGGCCGCAACGCCGAGGGCCAGTATATCTTGTGGAAGCGCGATGCGATCGTACTCCGTGTAGCTTGGCGCCTTGCCGAATATCTCCAAAACCTCGATCCTCCTGGATAGATTTCCCGTCGTAATCTATCCGCCACGACCGACGAGTCTTTGGCCCGATGTCCGAGAAATTGCCGGGCAAAGTGGCTCTCGTATCTACACGCGAAGGCGCGGAGCATCGGCGACGCCCGGTGGCGGGCGGTCAGTCCTTCACCACGACCTTTGCGTTGGCCGTGGACTTACCCAGAGGGCTCAGGGTGATCTTCGGGATGCGGCGGCGGTGGTCCTCCCAGCCCTCATCCACTTTGCTCAGGACTTCGGCCAGGCGGAGCTTCTCGAGGAGACGGATCACGGGCCACGCCGGATCGAACTCGTCCTTGAACGCCGAGAGCTTGGCCGAGGCCGGGCGGGCGTGGTGGTTGTTGTGCAGCCCCTCGCCGAAGGTAATGAGCGCCAGCAGCTTGAGGTTGGTCGCGTCGTTCTCGAAGCTCTTGTAGCCGAAAGTGTGGCCGGCGCCGTTGATGGCGGCGTTCAGGAGCAGGTACACGACCGCGAGCGTCGCCAGAGCCACGAGGCCGGGGCCGATGCCCCAACCGGGGCCGAAGACCCCGAAGACCACGACGAGCGCCACACCTGTCAGGGAGAAGCCTAAAATGCCGCGCCGCAAGAGAACCTTATCCAGCCGGTCGAAGGGGAGGTCGGCGGCGTACTTGTTCAGGGTGTCGCCGTCGTTGGCTTCGCGGCGGTAGTAGTAGACGTTGCCGATCATTATTTGCCAGTAGCCTTCGATGTGGGGGCTGTGGGGATCTCCCTCGACGTCGCTGAAGTTGTGGTGCTTGCGGTGGACGGCGACCCACTCCCGGGGCGAGATGCTGGTGAGCAACCACGTCCCGAAGCGCATGAACATCGTCAGGGCCGGATGCAGCCGGATGGCCTTGTGCGACAGGACCCGGTGCAGGTAGACGGTGGTGATCAGGGTGGCAAACTGGCTAAGCGCCAGCCCCACCACGACGGCTACTACGTATTCCAAGAGACCTCCTGGACTTCAGCAAAAGAAAGACCGGGGCGTGAACCCCGGTCCTTGTGCTCTCCGGTCGTGTGCCGGAACTTTATGCGAGAGAGACGTTCTCCGCCTGCATGCCTTTCCGGCCCTGGGTCGCCTCGTAGGTGACCTTGGCACCCTCATCGAGGGACTTGAAGCCGTCGCCCGTTATCCCCGTGTGATGCACGAAGAGATCCTCACCTCCGTCGTCGGGGGAGATGAAGCCGTAGCCCTTCTCATCGCTGAACCACTTAACCGTTCCCTGGGCCATATGGAGCCCACCTTTCTGTACCTGGGCTCCAGCAAACAAAAAACCGCCCTCTTACTTATGGGGGCGGTCTTCATTACTGTAACCCACCTTCTACTGCAGACACAGTATAGCAGACGATGCGGCAGAAGCCCCGCACACCCGAAAAGCAGTGCTCCGTCTGTGGCCTGCAAGGATCTCTCACGCCCTTCACGGACGTTGGCCGCGCGACGGAGGCTCCGGTAAGCTTGGCCGACGACCATTATGGGCAGACGAGGGGAGACGCTTTGTCGCTAGACTACACGTACCGCATTCAGGCGCCGCACCGACCGGGCTCGCTGGCGCGGGTGACCGGAGCCATCGGCGAGGGGAAAGGTCTCATAGGCGACGTCACCACGCTCAACGTCGGGCGTGAGGCTTCGACGCGCGAGATCACCATCGAGGTCACGGACTCGGACCACGCCAGGCGCGTCGCTGACCTGATCGGCGAGCTAAAAGATGTCGAGGTCCTCTGGTTCCGGGACAGGGCGCTCATCAAGCACGAAGGGGGCAAGCTGACGGTGGAGCCCCGCCAACCCGTCAGGACGGTGCAGGACATGCGCGACGTGTACACGCCGGGGGTGGCCCGAGCCTGCACGGCCATCGTGGAAAATCCTGCGCTGGCGAGCCGGCTGACCATGATCGGGCGCAGCGTCGCCATCTGCACCAACGGCACGCGCGTTCTCGGGCTGGGAGACATCGGGCCCGCGGCCTCGATGCCGGTGATGGAGGGCAAGGCCGTGTTCTACCGCCAGCTCGCCGGCATCTCGGCCATCCCCATCCTGATAGACGCGAAGGACCCGGACACGTTCGTGGAGACGGTGAAGCGCATCTCGCCTGGCTTCGGGGGCATCCACCTGGAGGACATCTCGGCGCCTGAGTGCTTCGAGATAGAGGCTCGCCTCATTGAGGAGCTGCCGTTGCCGGTGATGCACGACGACGTACACGGGACGGCGGTGGTGAGCGTTGCGGCAGCCATCGTCGCCTGCCGCAACGCCGGGCTAAAGCTGGAGGAGCAGGCGGTCGGCCAGATCGGGCTCGGCGCCGCCGGCTACGGCATCGCCGCCCTGATGGCGGACGCCGGGGCGAGGAGGGTCATCGGCTCAGATCCCAACGAGGCCAGCCACGAGCGCGCCAGGGAGAAGGGAATCGAGATCCTGGACCTCCCGGCCCTCATGCGCGAGGCTGACGTGGTGGTCGCCACGACGGGCGTGCCAGGCATCCTGGACCCGGAGTTGGTGCGGAAAGGACAGGTCATACTGGCCCTCACCAACCCGCGCCCGGAGATAGAGATCGAGAGCGCGCTCGCCGCCGGCGCGGCGTTCGCCGCCGACGGGACGAGCGTGAACAACGTGCTCGGCTACCCGGGCGTGTTCCGGGGCGCCCTGCTCGCCGGGGCCGCTACCATCAACAGGGAGATGAAGCTCGCCGCCGCCGAAGCTCTCGCCGACCTGACCACAGGATCCGAGCTCGTCCCCGGAGCCCTGGACGAAAATGTGCACCGGCGGGTGGCCGAAGCCGTGCGCGCCGCGGCCGTCGAGAGCGGCGTCGCCCACCCGGACCACGCGCCAGCCGGACTCTAACGGAACAGGGAGGAAGCCATGCCGAAGCGAGTGATCCGGAGTTCAAAACTCCCGGCCCCGATGCGGGGTGGGGCCTTCTCGGCCGGGATGGAGGCGCCGGCCGGCCGAACCGTCTACGTCTCCGGGATGGTCTCGATGGACGCTGACGGCAACGTGGTAGGCGAGGGCGACGTGCGTCTCCAGACGGAGACGGTGCTGGAGAACGTGAAGGCCGCGCTCGAAGAGGTCGGCGGGAGCCTGCGGGACGTGGTGAAGGTCACGGTCTTCATCCGCGACATGGGCGACTACGATGAGATCCACGAGGTCCGGCGCCGCTACTTCGAGGAGCCATACCCGGCCTCTTCCATGGTCGAAGTCTCGGCGCTAATTGACCCGAGGCTCCTCGTTGAGATAGAAGCCGTGGCGGTCATCGAGGATAGATCTTAGGCCGTTTGGACAGTTCTTGGCGTCAAGTGTCCGGTAGCGAGATGCTGATATCGTAAGAGCGGTGAGGTATACAACGGGAGTTGACCGGCCGGTGCCCCATCGAGTGTCGCTGAAACAAAAAGAGGAAGAGGAATGAAGCTCGATCAGCAAGACCCCAGGTTATTGGCGCTCTGGGCTGCTGACTGCGCCGAGCACGTACTCCCGTACTTCGAGGAGAAGTACCCGAAAGACGACCGACCTCGGAATGCCGTCGAAGCGGGGCGTGCCTGGGCGCGTGGTGAGATAACAGTTGGCGAGGCACGGACGGCGGCAGTTGCCGCCCGCGTCGCCGATGGAGCCGCGGCCCGCGCCGCCGCACGTGCCACCGGCCACGTTGCCGGAACCGCACACAGGGCCGCTCACGCCCCTCACGCTGCCGCCTACGCTGTCAAGGCCGCCACCGACGCCGCAATCCCCACCGACTCGGCTGTCGCCTCCGCCGAGGAACGCGATTGGCAGTACTGGGATCTTCCGAAGCACCTCCGGCTGGTGGCGTTTCCCGCCCGAGGCAATAGCTGAGGACGTGTGAACAGTTCCCGTTCACGGCTCACGCCTGGAGCATCGCCACCGACACCCGCTAGACCTGGAAGACACGCCCTAACCATCCTCTGAAGCCAGCCGTAGCGCCAGCTCCCGGAAGAAAGCCCGGTCTACCTTCATACCGGTCTGCCTGGCATCTTCGGGCCATGCGTGGAACCAGGCCGGGACCTTGAACCGCGGCAACACCTCCTCCAGCATAGCGGCGAGGTTCCGCTGAACTGGAGAACCTTCCGTCATACGCACGAAGGCGACGGGACGCTCGCCGAACTCCCTATCCGGGAGGGGAACCACGATAGCTTCTTCTACGCCCTCCAGGCCGCGCAAAGACTCTTCGACCTCCTCCGGCTGCACGTTCTCGCCGCCGGAGACGAACAGGTTGTCCTTGCGCCCCCGGACGTGGAGGTAGCCGTCACCGCCCAGGTCGCCGATGTCCCCGGTGTGGAACCATCCCTCTCCGTCCAAAGGCCGGTCCACCGCGCCGCCCTCCACGTAGCCGGCAAAAAGCGTCTCTCCGCGGACCAGGATCTCGCCTCCGCCGGATATAGAGACCTCCCGATGCGGCAGGACCTGTCCCGAGGTACGGAGCCGCTCCGGCGTCGCGCCAGGCGGCGTGGTGGTGACCTGCGAGGCCATCTCCGTGAGGCCGTAGCTGGTGTAAACCGGCAGGCCGCGGGAGGCGGCTTCCTCCACGAGCGAGCCCGGTACAGGACCCCCCCCGAGCAGAACGGCCTTCAACGTTTCGAGCGCGGCGTCTTCTTCGCGCAGCAGCCGCCGGAGCTGGGTGGCGACCAGCGAGACGTGCGTGGCGCCGCTTTCGGCGATGGCCCGGCCGAGTGACGCGCCGGGTTCCGGCAGAGCCATCGTCGCTCCGGCTAGCAGACAACGGAACATTATGGAGAGTCCGCCGACATGGTAAAGCGGCAGCGAGTGCAGCCAGCGGTCGCCCGGCCCGAGCGCGATGTTGGCGTTCGATCCCAGCGCGTTGTCGTAGTGGTTCCCAAAAGTGTGGAGCGCCGCCTTCGGCGCTCCCGAGCTGCCGGAGGTGAACACGATGGTGGCCGGTTGCGAGAGCGGGACGTCCAGGGGCACCGAGGTGTCGGTGTGATCCACGACGTCTTCGAGCAACACTTCCGGGCGTACTTTCCGAACGGCTTCCGCAACCCGCAACAGCTCTTCATCTTCCGAGATGAGAACTCCACACGCGGCCTTGCGGAGCAGCGGCGCGGCTCCGGCCGGTGGCAATCGGGTGCTGGCGGGACACGCGACGATGTGGCTCCGGATCAAAGCCAGCAGCAGGACGATGTACCGCTCGTCTTTGGGCAGGTAGAGCGCGACGCGATCCCCGGACCCAATTCCCACCCCGGCAATACTCTCCCCCACCGCCGATACCCGGCGGTCGAGATCCCGGAACGTGAGCGTGCCGGACGGCCCTGTTATGGCCGGAGCCTCCGGCGAAGCGAGGGCCGACCGCCGCAGCGGACAGGATACGCGCGCGGTCGCCGCATCCCCCCTCACGGGGCAGTCCCGCCCACGAAGGCCAGCCGGTCGAGTCGCGGGGCACGCGGGAGTGCAGCCTCTCCGAAGGTCAAGGCCGGGGCTGTGAGATCCGGCCGCGGGTCGAGAACGTCGGCGGCCAGCCGACGGTACGTGTCCAGGCCGGCCGGCATCTCGCCGCCACCCGTGCGGAAGGCCAGCGCGGCGAGGGCAGCCGTGCCGATCCCGCTCTCGTACGCCGAACTGACGACCGGCGTCATCCCGAGGGACGCTGCCCGATCCGCGAAACCCTCCGCCCGGGAGAGGCCGCCCAGGAACGTCGGCTTGAGCACCACGGCCTGGATATAGGGATGGAATTCGAGATCCTCGGGGTCCATGTCGAGCAGCGACTCGTCCAGAGCCACGGGCAGGCCGTGATTCGCGGCGAGATCCCTCAACCTCCCGGGGTCCGCCAGCGGCTCCTCGACGTACTCGATGCCGGTATCCCGCACGGCGCGGGCGAACTCAGAGGCTTCCTCGAAGCTCCAGGCCCGGTTGGCGTCGAGGCGCAGAGCGGCGCTCTCGCCCAGAATCCCTCTCAGCTTGTGGACGAGCCGAGCATCCTCCTCGACCGGCCTTCCGCCAACCTTGAGCTTGACGGCGCGGTAGCCGGCCTCCCGCATCCGGGCGGCCTCTTCGATAACCTTCCCGGACGGGCCGGAGAGCAGGCCGCTGACCCACAAAACGTCCCCGGCCTCGGGCTGCGCGAGGTTCGGCGCGGAGACGCCGGTCTTCACGGTCTCCAGGTCCCGTACCGCCAGCTCGACGGCGAAGCGCGCGGAAGGAGAAATGTCCGGCACGCAGAGGTCTCTACCGGCAACCAGGCCCGCCGGCTCTCGCCCTACCATCTTTTCGGAAAGACCCAGCAACTGTCCCGCCGCTTCATCCAGGGTCTCCCGGGAGAAACCGGGGAGCGGGGCGGCCTCTCCCCAGCCCTCCGAGCCGTCCTCTCCGGCGAGCCGCAGCAGCAGACCCTCGCGCCTGTGGAGCGTCGCGCCCTTCAAGACCAGCGGTTCGGTGAGGGGCAGATCGTAGCGGTAGAGTCCGAAGCCGGAGAGCTTCACGGTCTCAGGGACGGCGCGGGAACTTCGAGAAGTCCGGCGGGCGTTTCTCCTTGTAGGCGTCACGTCCCTCTTGGGCCTCCTCGCTGCCGTAGAAGAGGAGGTTCGCGTCGTGGGCGAGCTGCTGGATGCCCGCGAACCCGTCCTCGTGCGCGTGGAAGCTCGCCTTCAAGAGCCGCAGCGCGAACGGCGAGCGCTCCAGCATCTCCCGGCACCAAGAGACTGTCTCCTCCTCCAGCCTCTCCAGCGGTACTACCGTGTTGACGAGCCCCATCTCCAGCGCTTCCTCGGCGGAGTATATCCGGCAGAGGAACCATATTTCCTTCGCCCGCTTCGATCCGACTAGCTGCGTAAGCACCGAGGCGCCGAAGCCGCCGTCGAAGCTCCCGACCTTCGGGCCGACCTGACCGAACTTCGCGTTGTCCGCGGCTATCGTCAGGTCGCACACCACGTGCAGCACGTGGCCACCGCCGACGGCGTATCCCGCGACCATCGCCACCACGGGCTTGGGGCAACGACGGATCTGGACGTGCAGGTCCGTAACGTGGAAACGCCCGACCGAAGCACCGCCGGGAGTGCGCCGCGGATCGTCGGGGTCTTCGAGGTATCCTGCGTCCCCCCTGACCTTCTGGTCACCGCCGGAGCAGAACGCGTCCGGCCCCTCCCCGGTCAGGATGATGACGCCCACCTCATGGTCCTCGCGGGCGTCTTCGAGGGCGCGCTGCATCTCCACTACCGTCAGCGGGCGGAAGGCGTTACGCACCTCGGGGCGGTTTATTGTGATTTTGGCGATCCCCTCCGCCTTCTCGTACTTGATGTCCGTGAACTCTCCGGCCGGCTCCCAGGCAATGTCAGTCATGGGAGAGATTATATTGACCGGGGGCGTCGTGCGCCGTCCGAAAAACGTCTTTGCTTCCGGCGCGTCATGCGTATCCTTGTTTCGATATGCACCCGCAAACGATAAAGAGCCTCACGAACGCCCGGGACTTTATGCGGGCTTCGTATGGGACTCCTCTTAAACTCCCGGAAATTTCATCGCACGCGAACCTTTCTCCGTACCATTTTCTGCGTGTTTACAAAAAGACCTTTCGGGAAACGCCGCACGAGTTTTTGACGCGGCTGCGCGTCGAGCGGGCGAAGACGCTTTTGGCGAACGGGCATCACAACGTCACCGAAGCGTGCTTCGAGGTGGGATATTCGAGCGTGGGGAGCTTCAGTGTTTTGTTTGCTCGCCAAGTCGGACTCACGCCCTCCGAGTACCGGCGTTATGCGAGGTCGAGCGTGGCGGTTCCGCGGGAGATTCGGCCGCTTTTCATTCCGTCGTGCTTTTTCTCGATGATCCGCAGATAACCGCAATTTTCGAGAAGCCGACTCATACTCCCGATGCTATCTTTCCTGCGTAAACGAGAGAAGGGAATGGCCGTGATCCAACGCCAAAGCCACTCGACGGTGTACGTGAGGGACCAGGAAGAAGCCCTCGCCTTTTACCGCGATATACTCGGCTTCGAGGTCAGGGACGACGTGACTATGGACAGCTTCCGCTGGCTGACGGTGAGTCCCAAAGGGCAGCCGGACTTCGAGATCGTCCTTTTTCCCGCGCCGCCGGAGATGAGAGAACTCGTCGAGAAGGGAACCTTCACCTTCGGCGTCGGCGTCTTGGAGACCGACGACATCCATGGCGACTACGAACGACTCAAGAAACAAGGCGTCGAGTTCACCTCGCCGCCGGAGGAACGACGCTACGGCGGCGTCGACACCGGCTTCAAAGACAATTCGGGGAACTTTTTCAGCCTCCGCCAGCGCGAGAAATAGAGCGCCTCACCGACGAGAGATACGCCTCCGGGGCTTCGAGACGAACGCTGTGTCCGGCGGACGGGATGGTTTCCACAGAGATGCGCTGACTCCTTTCGGCCATCTCCTGCGCTATGCCGACGAACTTCCCATCCATCTCTCCGGTAACGGCGAGCGTCGGGACGCGGAGGTTTTCGAGTTCGTCCCACAACGACGGCTGGCTGCCTGTTCCCATGCCCCGCAGCGAACGCGCCAGTTCCCTGGGGTCGTTGCACCGCCGAGCTGAGATCAGGGCCTCGACCATACCCTCCCGCCGCGCCAGCGACACGAAGAGCGGCTGCCGGTACCAGCCCCGCAGGAACCCCTCGAAGTCCCCGGACTCGAGATGCCCGGCCTTCGCCTCATCGTCCTCCCGGCGGGCCGCGCGTTCCTCCGTGCCCTCGATGCCCGGCGAGGCGGACTCCAGGAAGAGTCCGGCGCACCGCTCGGGATAGCGCAACGCCAGGTACAGCGCCAGCCGGCCGCCCATCGAGTATCCGGCGACCGTGGCGCGCCGGACACCGAGGCCGTCCATCAGCCCCATCACGGCCTGCGCCGCGCCCTCCATCGTGTACGCTTCGTCCGGTAGTCCGGTGGAGCCGCCGTGCCCCGGCAGGTCTGGGGCGACGCAGAACGAGCCTTCCGAGAGCGCACCGGCGGTACTGTCCCAGTCGGCGGCGGAGCCCATGAAGCCGTGCAGCAGCAGGACGGCCGGGGCCTCCGGGTGGCCGTGAGAAGTATGGTTCAGCACCGGGACCTCCTCACGAAGGGCGCCAGTGTTCGAGGAGGGGACCTTCTTCCCCGAAGACCGGGTCTCGCTCCGGAAGCGGGACGTTGCGGATATTCTCCAGCACCTCGGGCCGTTCGTCTGGCTCGCCGGTCCGCAGGTCGTAAGATTCCTGCCCACGAGGGTAAGCCCCGATCACTGAGAAGCCAGCGCCGGAGCCTTCGTTCTTGTGGCCCACGCCGGCCGGGATCACCATAACATCTCCCGCCTCCATCTCCAGCGTGACTCCTGCCCCGCCACCGAAGGTCAGGCTCGCGCCACCGCCCACGACCGCCAGCACCTCGTGCGAGGTCGAGTGGTAGTGATGGTACGGGAAGACGCCATCTCGCCACGCACCGCCCCAGCCGTTCTCCTCCAACAACTCCCGAAACCGCGCATCGAGGTCATCGGCCCCGGCGAGCGCTCCCGGATACACCAGCAGCGGTAGTTCCGGGTTGTTGGGGATTCTTCCGTCGTCCTCGAACATATGCGTCTCTACCTGCTGTGATGCTTCGTCCATTCCTGGCTCCTGTCGGTCGCTTCCTGCCACGCAAGGGATACCCTTTTCTGCCGGGGGCAAGACGCCGGCTCTGCGCCAGGCGTACTTTCGGGGAAAATCGCGCGGCGCTCGAAGTGCCTCTTCAGAGCCCGCAGTCGTTTCCAGGTCTCCAGCTCGAAGATGATTCCCATCAAGGGTTCCAGAATGAATCGCAACGTGCGGGGCTTCGCGGTGAAAGTGAAAGTGTACGTCACGCGCGACTGTCCGTCTCCGAGGTCTTCGTGGCGCAGCGACGCCGCCCAGGTCCCGAAGAAGGGCGGACGATTTAGCATCTTGACGGCGGCTATTTTCGGGGGATCGAAGGTCACGTACACGGTCTTGAGAGCGATGCCTCCGAGATACCACTTGCGGCGCACACTGCGGTCGCGCCTTTGGCGGCTTGTGTGTGCCCGTCGTCCAGGTACGCGGTCCGGAGCAGGGTGTCCCACTCCAGCCGCCGGTTGTAGTCGTGGATCAGGGCGAAGACCTCATCGCTCCTGGCCGGTATCGTTTCGGTCACCTTGCCGTGGGCCACGCCGGGATCACCGCCCCAGAAGCTCCCGATGCAGCGCCGCGTTCTCCTCCCGGTTCGTGCGAACCTCGATGATGGCGGATTTACCGCCGGAACATGCCGCACGGTACGCCTCCAGGAACTCCCCTATCGTGCGCGGTTGCTCGTAGCCGAGGCCGAACATCTTCGCCGCATACTCGAAGCCGACGCCCTGCGGCGTGCCGAAGTATGGCTCGAAGAACGCTTTCTGCGCGGATACCGGCAGGAAGTTGAAGATGCCGCCGCCGTCGTTGTTCAGGACGACCACGACTACCGGGGTCTCGCGCAACAGGGCGAGGGAGTTCAGGTCGTGCAGGAGGGCGAGGTCCCCGATCAGGAGCGTGACCGGACGGCCCAGTCCGCGGGCGAAACCGGCAGCGGTGGCGACGGTGCCGTCTATGCCGCTAGCGCCCCGGTTGGCGGCCACGGAGACGGGCGGACCATCCGGCGCCGCGAACGTGTCCACGTCCCGCACCGGCATGCTGCTCGCCACGACGAGCCCGTGCTCCTCCGGCACATTCCGCGAGACCGCGCGTGCCACGAACGGCTCGCTGAGATCCGCGTCCCTTGCCAGCAGTTCTTCCAGACGCCACCCGACGTTTTCCGAAGCCTCCCGCCAGCCAGCCGTCCAGGAAACATCCCTCTCGGACGGGCGATTCCCGGCTACCTCCGCCAGAGCCGCGCAGAAGCCCGCGATGTCGGACTCGACGCTGTGCGTAACCCGGTGGCCCGGGTCAAGCCGGAATGGGTTGTCGCGCACCACGACGTACGGATCGGGCCGGGATCGGGTGACGAACTGTTCGAGCCGTTTGGAGAGCGCGCGCCCTCCGATGTGGATCACCGCCTCAGGCCCGTGCTCGTCCACGAACGCCTCATTCGCCAGCAGAGCGTCGTAGTACGGCGCGATGTTTTCCGAGGCCGCGCCGAGACGCACCTGAGAACCGACATCCGGCAGGAGCGGCCATCCCAGAGCCTCGGCCAGCCGCGTCGCGGCCTCGCCCTGCTTCCGGGAGGCCAGCCGTCCCGCGACGACGAGGCCCCGCTTCGCCGGCTGGAGCGCGTCTCGGAGGGCTTCGATCTCCTCGCGGCTCACACCCGGATGCGTGGCGGCGTACCGGGTGTACGGCTCGCCGCTCGCGCGCCACGAGGCGGGGATGGATGCGTCTTCATCCCACGCTTCCTTCGTGTCGGGGAGGAATGGCTCGCGGAACATGAGGTTGAGGTGGACGGGGCCGCGGGGGGCACGGCGGGCACGGTACGCGACCTGGTCCACGGTGGTCAGGACCATTGCCGGGTCCACTGACAGGTCGGGGGCTGGCAGGTCGAAGCGCCAGCGGACGAAATCGCCGAAGATGTCCGGCTGGTCTATCGTCTGGTTGGCGCCGGTCTGCCGAAGTTCAGGGGGACGGTCGGCGGTGAGCAGGATCATGGGCACGCCGTCCACGGAAGCCTCCGCGACGGCGGGCAGGCCATTGGCGACCGCAGTGCCTGAGGTTGTGATCCAGGCTGCGGGACGCCCCGTTGCCCGCGCGTACCCCAGGGCCGCGAACGCCGTGCCGCGCTCGTCGAAGTGGACGAGGCTCCGGGCTTTCGTGTTCTCCGCAAGCGCGGCGACCAGAGGGGTAGAGCGGGAGCCCGGCGCGACGCAGAAGAAGTCTACGCCGTTGCGGACCAGTTCCTCGACGATAAGACCGGCCCAGAGGCGGTTGGCTAGCGCGGTAGCCGGTGTGTTAGCGTGCGGCGTTTCCGGGCTCAACGCCGAAGATCCTGGTGAAGTCGCCGATCTTCTGCTCTATCTCCGCCCATTCCTCATCCGGCACGGAACCGGCGACGATCCCCGCTCCGGAGAACAGCCGGAGCGTCCGCCCGCTCACGAGCCCGCTGCGGATGCCCACCGCGAACTCGGCCGCGTCAGACGAGACCCAGCCGACGGGACCGGCGTACCAACCCCTATCAAAAGGCTCGGAGGCCCTTATCTCAGCCAGCGCATCTTCCCTCGGGTGGCCGCCGACGGCCGGCGTCGGGTGCAACGCTCCCAGTACGTCCCAGTCCGTGACGCCTTCGCGTAGCGTCCCCCGCACCCCCGAGACCAGGTGGCGTCCTCGCGCCAGCTTCATCTCCGAGAGCCGCTCCTCGACCTCCAGGTCCTCGCACAGCCCTCCGAGCGCCTCCCGGACGCTGTCCCTGACGTAGGCGTGCTCCGAGAGGTCCTTCGCGCTGTGCAACAGTTGCTCGCCCAGCTCGGCGTCGCTCGTCTCCGAGTCGCCTCGGGGACGGGTCCCGGCGACGGCTTCGCTACGGACCTCGCACCCTTCGCGCCGGAACAGCCGCTCGGGCGAGGCTCCGACGAACGCGACTCCTTCCTCCGGTTCCACGTAGAAGTGGAAGCAGCCAAGCGTCGCGGCCTTCAGGCTCTCCAGAAGCAGCGCGGGGTCAAGGTCTTCTCCGAATTCCAGGTCAGCCCGCCGGGCGAGCACCACCTTCCCCAGCCTTCCTTCGTCAAACGCCGCCAGCGCCCGCTCGATGTTGCGCTTCCACCCAGGCCAATCGGGTGTGTCCGTCCGCAGAACGGGCTCGGGCAGGACACCGGGGGGATGGTTTTCGAAGGAGAGGTCTTCTATTTCGTCCAGGATCTCCTCGGCCCGCCCGGCGTCCCAGGGGAGCACCAGGTTGCAGACCAGCCTGGAAACGCCACCCTCCACGAGCATCTCGAATCGCGGCAGCACGAACCGGTATCCGCCGAACGCCGCCCAGTCTTGGTCGGGCCGTCTGCCGGAATCGAAGCGGAGCCCTCCGTAGTACCGGGTTCGGAGGTCTCCGGCGACCAGCGCGAACCGCTTGCGGAGCGTCGCGAGGTCGGGCGTCCCGTCTCCCTCTACAAGGTCCGCGACCCCGAAGGCCGCGACCTCAAATGCATCGTCGTCCCTGTCGCGCCCGGACCAGTACAGCTTCGGCGCTCCGCCCTGCGCCCGGAGCCACGCGAAGGGGTCCGTCCGGCCTGCCCACGCTTCCACGCGCACGATCCGCTCGTCCGCCAGGCCAGCGGGCTCGGCCGCGGCCTCGGAGAGCGCACGTCCGACGTTGGCGGCCAGGGTCCACCGGATGTGCTCCGGTCCCCGCAACAAATTTCTGCGTTCTCCGCTCAACACGGCCAGATCCAGCTCCTTCGTGGAAACTCGTCGCTCCACCTTTATGCCACCATAGTGTAGCAAGCCGCGACAAGCGGCCCTGCGGCTCCTCTCACAATCCGGCGTTTTCCGCGCGGCTAGCGGCTGCCTACTCATGCAGCCGGGGATAGAGCTCCCGGAACCGGGAGTACGGAGCCTCGTACAGCCTGCTGTCTCCGCCGGGATGTACCGTTTCCCGGGTCTCCGGCGCGAGCGCCAGGACATCTTCGGGGGTCTCGTAGACGCCGGAAGCGAGGCCGGCCAGGATCGCCGCCCCGTGGGCTGACGCTGCTGCAGCGATGGAGTCCGGTAGCAGCCGGAGCGGTCGTCCCAGCACGTCCGCGAGAAGCTGCCGCCACGCATCGTCGGCGGTCCCGCCTCCGGCCAGACGTAATTCGGGTGTGGAGACGCCGGTCGCTTCCAGGGCCTCCAGTCCTTCGCGCAACGCGAAAGCGACGCCTTCGAGGGCGGCCCGCAGGAGGTGGCCCCGGCCGTGGTTGAGCCCGAGCCCGGTCCACGCGCCGCGGGCGTCAGGGTCGAAATGGGGTGTCCGCTCCCCGCTGAGGTACGGCAAGAAGAGGAGGTCTTCCGCGCCGGGCGACACATCGAAGGCCTCCCGGTACACGTCCTCCCAGGATGCGCCAAGCACCTTGCGGGTCCACTCCAGGGCGAGGCCGGCGTTCTGGATCGCGGCCATCGAGTAGAAACGCCCCGGTTCTTCCCACGCCGTCCGGTAGAGATGCACGCGCCCGTTGGGATCGGGCGCGAGATCTTCCCGGAGGGCCAAGATCTGGCCTCCCGTGCCCACCGTGAGCTGCGGCGGGTCCGATCCCCGCAAACCTGCGCCGAGGACCGCAGCGGCCGTGTCGGCGGCGCCCGCCGCGACCGGCAGCCCAGCCGGAAGCCCGAGATACTCGGCGGCCTCCGGTGTGAGCCTACCCGCGGCGTCGGCGGGGCCTGCGAGCGGGGCGAGGAAGTCAGTCCTCAGCCCGAGGGCGTCCGCGGTTTCGAAGGACCAGCCGTCGGATTCGAGGTCGTAGAGCAGGGTGGCCGAGGCGTCGGAGGGTTCGGCGGCGGCCTCTCCGGTGAGTCGCAGCCGGAGCCAGTCTTTGGGTTGCAACGCCCACCTGGCGGCCCCGTAGGTCTCCGGCTCGTGGCCGCGCAGCCAGAGGAGGCTCGGCCCGGCCATGCCGACGGCTGGCGGGTTGGCGAGCCTCCGACGCAGGCTTTCGTCGAGAGCGCGGTAATCGTCGAGTTGTTCGCGGGAGCGGGTGTCGGCCCAGAGTACGGCGGGACGCAGGGAACGGCCCGAAGCATCCGTCAGAACGACGCCGTGCATCTGGCCGGAGAGCCCGATGGCGGACACCTGCTCGCCGCGCGGGCCGACGGCTTCTCTTACGGCTTCGGCGGCGGCCTCCCACCAATCTTCGGGCAGGGATTCGGCCCATCCGGTCCGTGGGGAGCGCACGGCGTATGTGACGGAAGCCTCACCGTGGACGGCGCCGGTCTCAGACATAGAGAGGGCCTTGACGGAGCCGGTGCCGAGGTCCAGGCCCAGGAGCATCGAGGCCGCGCCTAGGCCCTGCCGGTACGCCGAGGGGGAAGGAGTGTGGCGCTCCTTCCCCCCGCGGCCTTCGATGTTAGCCGGAAGTCCAGCTTCAAAGAGGTTCTATCAGGACTTGAGCTCGGCCTGGTAGACGACGCGATCCGAGTAGTCGGGCAGCGTGCAGGTCTGCAGGCTGAGGATGTTCTTGCCCTTGATAGGCTTGAGCACCGACAGGTCGGTGGCCTCGACGATCTTCTTCTCGAAGATCTCATAGGTGTACTTCTTGCCGTTGGCATCGGTCACGTAGACTTCGTCGCCTTTTTTCAAGACCTCCAGGTCATAGAAGGCCAGCCAGCTATCCGTGTTCTTGAACCCGAGGCGGTGTCCGGCGATGTAAACGTTGCCCTCTTCTTCCCACGGGAAGTCCGTACCCGCGATGTGAACGGCGGCGTTATCCTTGAACAGTTTCATCCGGGTGCCCTTGCCAGTCGGGATGGTATCGTCCTCTATTCGCTCCATAGCAGGTATGGTGAGCTTGAGGGTCTTGTCCTCGGGCCCCTCGGCGGTCTCCTTCTTCTTATCGGTGCCCTGATCCGGCGCAACCTGTTTGTCCGGCGCCTCCTTCTTCTTCGGCTCCTCCTTCGGCTGCTCTTTCTGTCCCTGCCCGGACGAACCGCCCGACGAACCACAGGCCGCCAGGGACACGACCATCGCCAGCGCCGCCAGGAGCAAAACTATCTTCTTCAAGTTCATCACACTCACCTCTTCCGACCAGTTCCCGACTAATGGGCTCAACAAGCCCTCTTTTTTATCACCCTTATCACCCGTAGCCTACCGGCGAAAGATAACAAGGTAATTACATTCCGACCAAACATCGGTTACACCACTCCCCGGCCGGAATTTCATAGGAGCAACCATATCGCCTTGACACTTTGGAATATACGTGTAAACTGCACATACTCAAGTTGAAGAGACCGAAGGAGGCACGGAAACATGAACTACATGGAGAAGAGCAGCAAGACCGCCGAGCGGCTGGCCCGGGCTACGGGTGACTCGTACAAGACGGTTATGGATCACACGATAGGTCTCGGAGAGCGCAACGTGCGCTTCGCCCAGTCCGTCACCGATGGCTACATCAAGGAGCTTCGCCATCAGGCCGAGGCCAACCGCGCCCTCACCCACGAGCTCGTCGAGCACGCCGAGGGACAGCGCGGCGCCTTCCAGGCCGTGGCCGAGGAGTCTTTGGACGCCTACATGGACTTCCTCTACGCCCCCCTCTCCTACTACAAGGAGGGCCTGCGGCTGGTCGAGAAGGAGATCCCCAGCGACGGGTTGCCGATCTCGAACTACGATAGCCTGAACGTCGAGGAGATCTCCAAGAAGATCGACGGTCTCTCGGCGGCTGAGGTTCGGGAGCTTCGGAACTACGAGAAGCTGAACAAGAACCGCGAGACCCTGATCGAGCAGTTCGACCGCAAGCTGAAGGCTGTCTCCGCTTAACAGGCGGATAGACGCCGTAACAACGGAGAGGGCCGGGGCGCCCCGGCCCTCTCTTTCTGTCTCTACAGTTCTGGCTACTTGAGGAGGTCCTTCAGGTGGCCCTTCTTCTCTTTGGCGATCCCCCAGCGCTGGTCGGCGCGGCCCTCGGCTTTTCTCTCCCTGTCGCCGGTGAGGGCGCCTGCCGCTTCTTTGATGCGGCCTTTGGCCTTGTCCATAGCCCCTCTTCCCTGTCCTGGCGGCCGGTATTTCTTCGCCCGCTCAAGTGTCCTCCTCGTCCCCGGGAGTATTGCTACTCTTGTGTCTTTATCCCGGCAGGTTGTGGGCCAAACTCACGCCGGGTTGCGGGCTTGCTGCAAGGCCTGCCACACCCTGTGGGGTGAGGCGGGCATGTCGATGTGGGTTACGCCCTCGTGCGAGAGCGCGTCTATGACCGCGTTGACGACCGCCGGTTGGGAGGCTATGGCACCCGATTCTCCGATGCCCTTCACGCCCATCGGGTTGGTCGGGGATGGCACTTCCGTCCGGTCGAGGATGAAGTTCGGTATCTCGGGGGCGCCGGGGATCATGTAGTCCGCCATCGTGGTCGTCAGCGGGTTGCCTTCCTCGTCGTAGACCGCTTCTTCGTAGAGGGCCTGCGCTATGCCCTGGGCGATGCCACCGTGCAACTGCCCGTCCACGATCGCCGGGTTGACCACGGGGCCGCAGTCGTCCACCGCCACGTATTTGGCTATCTCCACCTTGCCGGTCTCGGTGTCCACCTCGACGGCGCAGACGTGGGTTCCGTAGGGCCAGGTGAAGTTCGGCGGGTCGAAGACGTGGTCGGCGCTGAGCAACGGCTCCATGCCCTCCGGGAGATCGTCGGCCAGGTACACCGCGCCGGCGACCTGCTGGATGGTGACGCTCTGGTCCGGGGAGCCGGCCACGCTGAAGCGCCCGGCCTCGAACTCGATGTCGCCTTCTGCGGCCTCCAGCATGTGGGCGGCCACCTTCTTGCCTTTCTCGATCACCTTGTCAGCGGCGAGATGCACCGCGACGCCGCCTACGGGCAGGCTCCTCGATCCGTAGGTGTCGCGGCCGTAGGGGGCCACGGCGGTGTCGCCGTGGAAGACCTCGACGTCGTCCACGTCCACGCCGAGGGCGTCGGCGGTGATCTGGGACCAGGAGGTTACGTGTCCCTGGCCGTGCGGGGAGGTGCCGGTAACGACTTCCACCTTGCCGGAGGCGCGCATCCGCACGGTGGCCGCTTCCCACCCGCCGCTCTGCAGGCGGACCCCGGCCGTGACCTTCGAGGGCGAGAGGCCGCCGCTCTCGGTGAAGTTGCCGATGCCGATGCCGAGTTGCCTGACGTCGCCGGACTCGCGGCGGCGCCTCTGTTCGGCGCGCAGTTCCTCGTAATCGGCGAGATCCAGGGCCTTGCGCATGCAGGTCTCGTAGTCGCCGGAGTCGTACATGACGCCGGCGGGGGTCGTGGTCGGTTCGTCGAACGCGGGCATGAGGTTCTTCAGCCGCAGCTCAGCCGGGTCCATCTCCAGCTCGCGGGCGAGGTCGTCCATTATCCGCTCGTGCGCGTAGGCCGCTTCCGAGCGGCCCGCGCCCCGGTAAGCGTCGGTCGGGGTGAGGTTGGTGAAGACGCCCGTGCACTCGAAGGAGTAGGCGCCGAAGGTGTAGAGGCCCGGATACGTGAAGGAGCCGAAGATGGCGATGCCGGGGCCGAGGAGCTGCAGATACGCTCCCATATCCGCGAGGAGCCGGACCTTCATGCCGAGTATCTTTCCGTCGCGCCGTGCGGCGAGCTCGATACGCTGGACCTGCCCGCGGCCGTGGATGGTCGCGATGTGGTTCTCCGTGCGATCCTCGACCCATTTGATGGGTACGCCCAGCCTGCGGGTGAGCGCCAGCGCCAGGGCCTCCTCCGCGTAGACGTTGAGCTTGGATCCAAACCCCCCGCCCACGTCCGGAGCCACGACCCGGAGGCTGGTGTCGGGGAGCCCGCAGATGGCAGGAAGTATGTCCTTTACGAAGTGCGGAACCTGGGTCGAGGTGTACATCACGTAGCCGCCGCTGGCCGGTTCGGAGTTGGCCACCACGGCCCGCGGTTCGATGGCGCTGGGGATGAGGCGCTGCTGGATGTAGCGTCCCTTCACGACCACGTCCGCGTTCTCGAAGGCTTCGTCGATGTCCCCCGTCCCGAGCGGCCAGGTGTAGCACTCGTTGGTGCCGAACTGCTCGTGCGCCAGCGGCGAGCCGTCCTCCAGCGCGGCCTCCACGTCCACCACGGCCGGGAGCGGCTCGTAGTCCACGTCGATGTGCTCCAGGGCATCCTGGGCTTTGTAGCGGTCGGCCGCCACCACCACGGCGACGCCCTCGCCCACGTGGTTTACCTCGCCGCGGGCCAAGGGCCAGTGGTCCGGGATGTTGATGTCCTCCGTCACCGGCCAGCCCGTGGGGATACCGATGGCCCATTCGTCCGCCAGGTCCTCGCCGGTAAAGACCTCCACGACGCCGGGTTGCTCTCTAGCGGCGGAGACGTCTATGTTGGTGATCCTGGCGTGGGCGTGCGGGCTGCGGAGGACGGTCAGGTGCAGCATACCCGGCAGCCGGATGTCGTCCGTGAAGGTGGCGCGGCCCGTCAGAAGTGCCGGGTCCTCCTTACGTGGGACGCTGTTTCCGACGTACCTCTGGACCGTATCGGTCATGCCGTATCCTCTCTACTCCAGTTCCACGAGATCCTGGCCCGCGTCCACAGCCTCCTCGTCCCCGACCAGGAACTTCGAGATGGAGCCTTCTTCCTGGCTCTTGATCTCGTGGAACGATTTCATGACCTCGACCAGCCCGATGGTGTCGCCCGCCGCGACCTTGTCTCCCTCGTTCGCGTAGGGATCGCTCTCGGGGTCGGGGCGACGGTAGAAGGTGCCAGGCATCGGGCTCTTGACGGTCTTCTCAGACATAATTCACTCCTTTTCAAGGAACTTTCTGACTCGCGCGGCCCACGGCGCGGATCTCGATACCGTTTTCTTTAAGTTTCCGCGCTATCGCTTCTGCCAGCTTCGCGGCTCCGGGGGTGTCGCTGTGGACACAGATCGAGTCGGCGGGTATGTTTATCTCCGTGCCGCTCACCGTCGTCACCTTGCCCTCGGTGATGCCCCGAAGGACTTTGTTCGCCACCTCTTCCGGGCCGAGTTCACCGCTCACCTTGCGGGTGAAGACGATCTGTCCCTCGTCGTTGTAGTCGCGGTCGGCGAAGAGCTCGGTGGCGACCGGCTGGCCCATCTCCTTCGCGGCCTCGTAGGTTACGGAGGCCTGCATGCAGTAGAGGACGAGGGCCGGGTCGGTCTTCTGGATGGCCTCGATGATCGCGCGCGACACTTCCTCGTCGCGGGCGGCGACCATGTAGAGCGAGGCGTGAGGCTTGACGTGCTGAACCTCCATGCCGTGGACCCGGGCGAACTCGCGCAGCGCGCCTAGCTGGTAGAGAAGCTCGTCCCTAACCTCCTCCGGCGAGAGCTTCATCTCCCGCCGTCCGAAGCCGACGAGATCCCGATACCCGTTGTGGACGCCGACTGCGACGCCGTGCTCCTTTGCGAGCGCGACGGTCTTGCGGATCGTGACCGGGTCTCCGGCGTGAAAGCCCCCCGCGACGTTGGCCGAGGAGATGTAGCGCATAAGCTCTTCATCCGCACCGAAGCTGTAAGGCCCGAAGCTCTCCCCCATGTCGCAGTTGAAGTCTATCTGCACCGCGCCTCCCTCCGAACGGCCGACTAGCTGAGAGCTTCCTCGATCCGCGCCATCCGATCCCGCCTCTCCTTGCGGGCCTCGAGTGCCTCCTCGAGGTTCACGGAGCGGAAGCGGGTCTTGTCGTTAGTGCGGGTCTGGGCGAGGCGGTCGCGGTCGGCGCTGATCACGGTCCCGATGGTCGCGTAGCCGCCGCCGGTGACGGCGTCGTTCATCAGCACGATGGGCTCGACGCCGCCGGGGACCTGGATGGAGCCGATCGGGTATCCGAAGTCCACGACGTTCGCCTGGTCCGCGCCCGCCCCCGCCGGCTGCTCCCGCTCGATGAACTTGATCTCACCGCCCCGGTAACGGTAGCCGACGCGATCTGCGTCCGTCGTTACGGTCCACTCCGTGTTCAGGAACTCTTCCATGCTCTCTTCGGTCAGGCGGTAGCTGGCGAGCCCGATGATGACGCGCAATTCCGTCTCACGGCCGTAAGCCGGTATTTGCTCTTTATCCACCGCCATGCCCACGCGGCCCGTGCGATCTTCAGTCTTCCCCACCTGCAACTCGTCGCCCTCTTGCAAAGCGCGTCCTTCGAGTCCGCCCAGGCCGATCAGGGTGTACGTCGAGCGGCTGTGCATGAACATGGGCACGTCTATTCCGCCCGCCACCGCCAGATACGACCGCGCTCCGCTCTTGAGATAGTCGAAGGACAGTACGTCTCCCGCCTCGACCGCGAGCGCCTCCCACGCCGGCGCTTCCTCGCCGTTTATCTTCGGCGGCATCTCCGCGCCGGTTACGGCGACGACCGTATCTTCGGTGAACTCCAGCTCCGGGCCGAAGTACGTGATCTCGAGCCCCGCCGCGCCTTCCTCGTTGCCGACGAGGTAGTTCCCGACCTGGTAAGAGAAGGTGTCCATCGCCCCGCTCGGGGGCATCCCGATGGCGTATTCCTCGAAGCGGCCCGTGTCCTGCACGGTGGTGAGAAGCCCCGGCTGCCCGACTCTAATCGCCATAGAGCACCCCCAGGATCTCCCCGTTGTAGGCGTGCGGGTCCTCGAGCGAGCGGTCCGCGTGGAAGGTGAAGGGACGGATGCGATACTCGAAAGACCCGTCCTCGACGCGGGCACGAACGTCGTCGAACTCCTCCCGGTCTATGCCGCGGTAGTTGAAGACGTCGCCCGGCTTCGGGAAGACCATCGAGTCCTCGAAGTCCTTCAGGCTCTGCTTCACGTCCAGCACCGGGGCCGGAGCGAGCCCGAAGAGCTGGTAGCCGCCCGCGCCCTGCACCGAGTAGACGACCGCGAAGCCCCCGCCGAAGCCGAACGCCCGTTCCGGCGTGAAGGTGCGGGGACGGACGTACTTGGGAACTTCGATCTGGTCCTCCGGCGGCACGAGCTGGTAGCACCACGGCAGCCCCGGCACGAACCCGATCATGGTGACGAGCCACGGCGAACCCAGCAGCGCCTCGATGAAGCCCTCCTTGGAATCGAAGCCGTTGATCCGGGCTCCGTACTCGAGGTCGGTGGCGTTCGGATCCTGGTGACGGTCGCGGAAGCGCATCAGCGTCTCGTGCGTCCAGGGGTCCTCCATCATCACCGGCACGTCCACCACGCGGGTGTTCAACTCGAAGCCGCGAACGTCGCCGACCTCCTCGTCTATCTCCTTGAGTCGGCCGATAAGTTCGTCCGGGTGAAGCACATCCGGGTCTATGCGGACCATGTACGATGCGTTCGATGGGCAGATGTCCGTGACGCCCTCGATGTCCTCCCGCCCGAGCCTGTCCGTGATCGCCATCGCCCGGAAGTTCACCTTCAAACTCATCGCCTCGGCGAGCTCCACGAACACGTACTCGTCCCCGCCGTAACTGTACCTGGCCTCAGAAAGCTCGGTCCCCGCGCCCCCGCTCATATTCCCCTTTACGATCCGGTTTCCCTCTAAGATGCCGGGAATACTACTAGCGCCCCATACCCCGGTCAATGTATGTTTACGGGGAAGATCGGCCCGAACAGGAGGACGGCTTGGACCTCAAGATGATGACCCGCGCGGCGCTCATGGCGGCGTTCACGGCGGTGGCGGCCCAGATCACCATCCCCATCCCCCCGGTACCCTTCACCATGCAGGTCCTCGCAGTCATCCTCACCGGGCTTCTGCTCGGTCCCCGCTACGGGGCGCTCGCACAGGCAATCTACGTGCTCGTCGGGGCAGTGGGCGTGCCCGTCTTTGCCGGCTTAACCGGCGGACTCGGCCACGTCCTGGGTCCTACGGGCGGATACCTCATCTCCTACCCCGTAGCCGCCGCCGTCGCGGGCCTCGCCGCCTACGCCGCGAGGAATGCCACTCGCCGCCGGGCACTGCTGGTCAGCGTCGTCGCTGGCACGGGCGCCCTCGCCATCATCTACGCCTTCGGGGCGACCTGGCTGGCCGTACAGACCGGCCTGCCCCCGGCGGTGGCCTTGGCCCAGGGCGTCCTGCCGTTCGTCCCGCTCGACCTCGTGAAGGTCGTGCTCGCGGCGCTGGTGGCGACCGCCGCGGCACCCGCCATAGCCCCAGCGCGGGCCTGACGAGGAGCGCGAGCCCCCGGGCTCACTTCTGTATCGGCCGGGAGTTCTCCGGCGATCCGTCGTGCGCGCAGAAGCCTGCTCATGTTCAAGCGAACTATGTGAGCTTCGGGAGCCGACCGATCACGCCGGGCAGCTACGGGCATAAAGAAAGCCCCGCTCCCCTAGGGGTAGAAACGTCTTAGAACATAAAGTACGAGATGTGGCTGAAATACGTCAAGGGCGTGTTGAAAGAACTTTCCAATTGGTGCATCAGCCCTCGCTACTAGGTTTTGTCTGCGACCTCGAAATGTAACCCTTAGGTACCGTTTTGCCGGCAAGGTCTCTATTGGAGCTGCACGATAAGACTATCGTAGAGTGAGATAATGGTAGATGATCTGTCAGCAGACAATGCTATGCTCGACAGGAATGTGGAGGAGCGCTCAAGGATGCACATATCCAGCTTCGAGGCAATCAATTACAAGAGCTTTCTGTCTTCGGGTCAGATGAAGTTGGAGCCCGGTTTCAACGTCGTCGTTGGACAAAACAACGTGGGCAAGACGGCACTCGCCGAAACGCTGAGCCTAAACTTGGTAGCCAACCCTCACCGAAGCCAAAAAACGATTCCTGTTGCGGGAGGCGTACCTGCGGACCCACACAGTAGCGCACGAGTTACTTTAGGAATCAGCGCTGAAGAGCTGCGCGAAATAGTGAAGCGCAAACGGCTACCCGACCCGTTGTACGTTCTGGTGAAATCCCACAATGAGACAAGCAGCGCAGCATTCCAAGTTCGTCACTTGCTAGATTCCGGTCCCAGTATTTCAGCCTTCTACACTACCACCGATGCTAACACTCCGGCCTTAGCTCTCACTCGGGCAAGCTTGGTAGGCTACGAAACTGCTAGTACAAACAGCGGATTTATCCAATTCCTCTCAGACTATGATACCGGGACACTGCGATACGATCCGTCGGTATTTGGTAGTGGGGGGTCCAATTCACAGTACGAGATATGATCGAAAGTTGTGGATCGGGGATTTCTTGAAGAGCGTGGTGTACCTTCCCTTCGAGCAATCGAATGGAAGAGCCGACGTAGCAGCGTCGGCGGGAAGGGTACACCGATGGAGA
>Ga0136619_10000066_pt1 | contig 34963 bp, 45 predicted proteins | sample AntDrymUQ3532106_2_FD_104807 | JGI IMG/M metagenome (GOLD analysis project Ga0136619, IMG submission 104807) | Polar desert sand microbial communities from Dry Valleys, Antarctica - metaG UQ353 (21.06) | ecosystem: Environmental > Terrestrial > Soil > Desert | place: Antarctica: Dry Valley...
ATACCACACTACCGGAGATCCACAGGCAGGTGCTGGCGTGGCTGCTGCAAGACCTGGTGCTATGGTTCATCGATACCGACCGGATAAAGACCTTCCGCCCGCGCAGAAACTAACGAAGTAGTATTAGGAGGGGGATCCACAAAGGTCTCTCACTCTGCGGGCCACCGGGCTGAGACAAAAGGTATACCTTCCGGAGATTCAGCGCAAACTCGCCGGGCTTGCGAGAGGCTGGTGCGGATAACGGTGTTCTTCGCTATGATGGCGCTCAGGGCCGATAGCCAGCCAGGAGGGGGAGGCCATCGGCCCGTTTTTCGCCCGTGTGTTCCCGAGACCGCCGCGCGAGCGGCTTCGCCGCCCTGACACCCTCCATCGTATAGACTTCGGACACGGGGGTATGGCAGAGCGGACGAATGCGCTGGTCTTGAAAACCAGAGGCGGTGAAACGCCCGTAGGTTCGAATCCTACTGCCCCCGCTCTCCGCCACGAACCGCCGCGACTCGGGACCACGGGAACGTGCTCTGTTCCTATTAATTTTGTTAAAAAACATTAAGATAATGGAGACTTTTGCGTTTCGGATATGTACACTACGGGTAACTTCTCGCTTTGGAGAAGGAGTGCAGGCCGTTGAAGACGAGTAGATAGAAGGAGGTATCTCTGTTGAAGAGGGTAATCATTCTGGCTACGGCTGCTCTTCTGGTCATGATGGTCCTCGCGCCGGTTGCTATGGCGCAGGATACTATGATGATGGAAGACAGCATGATGGAAGAGACCATGACTTCGGGTGGCGAAGCCGGTAGCATCCCGGAGAGCGGTGGCCCGGCGATTCTTCTGCCGGCGGCCGCCCTGCTTTTGGGTTCCGGCATCCTGACATTCGCGGTCTTGCGGCGCAGGTAGCACTTAGCCGAATACCGTGAAGCTCCGCACGTAACGTGCGGAAACAAGAAAAACAGTGCATTACCGACGGAGGAGAGCCTGCACTCCTCCGTCTCTTTTTTGCTCTCCGAAGGGCATATGAGTTTCCAGTCGGCGAGGTTCTGGTACGGGACTAAAACACGCCTTGCCGCAGCGTCTGCGCGAAACGTCGTAGAAGGTGAGCCCGGTCGAATGAAGGCGGATCCCGAGGACCAAAGCCGGAACAGCCGGAACAGCCGGAACGCGAAAAAGTCAGCGAAACCTGCTAGTGGAAACCACCTTTTTCGCAGTGAGCCGCCCAGGACTCGAACCTGGAACCTAGAGATTAAGAGTCTCTTGCTCTGCCAATTGAGCTAGCGGCCCGTACCGCCAGATTATAGCATCGGCACGGGGAAGCGTAAGAGCAGGTTAAGTTTTGTTAACAGGAGCTTGCGCCAACAGTAACTTGTATCTATAATCACCTTAACTTCTAGCGGTACCCATCTAAGGGGCCGCTAAGGGCCGGAAAAGGGTCTCGCCCTTCTGTGAAAACCGGCCCTTTTTCTTTGCCCGAATCCGGCTGGGCTCGTCCTAGCCTACTTCTTCGGCGATGGTGAAGAGTTCCTCGGCGTGGCGGCGCACGGAAGTTGCGAGGTCGTCGGTGGCGGTGACGATACGGACGCGGTGGAGGGAGGCGTGGTAGCGGATCATGTCGTCTTCGGTCATGCCGGAGAGCCCCTGCCAGTTGGTCAGGCTGCGCTCCCAGGGGAGGGACGCGGGCCGGATGAGCCGCAGTTCCATGGAGAACTTCTCCCTGCGGGGCAGGTCTATGAGTATATCGAAGGGACCTGCGGTGCCTTTGCGGTAGCGGGTGAGGTAGCGGGCCCACGCCTCCTCCACGCGGCGGCGCCAGGAGGCATCTTCGCGGAGGCGGATGAGCGAGGCGTAGCTCGGGTGGCGCTCGTCGAACTCCAGGGCGCGGCGGTAGGGACGGCGGTCGGCGAGGCGCCGGGTCAGGGTCACCGTGGAGCTGTCGGGTTCGGCGGAGTCCCGGAGCATGCCGAAAGCCCCGGCATCGTCCTGGCGGGCGAGTTTCTCGAGGCTCACGTTGCCGGCCTGCACGGCGTCCTGGACGGCGCGCAGAAACATCACGGTCGGGATACGCAGCGCGTGGTGCCCGTAGACGTTGTAGTGCATCAGGTACCGGCAGAAGACCAGGGACTGGAGGGAGCCGGCCCCATTTTCGTCCACGGCGAGGATGGCTCGGTTCTCCTGGCCGACTATTTTGAGGGTTTGGATCAGGGCCTCCGCGTCCACCATGCCGTAGGGGACTTTCGCGCCGCGGGCGTCCCGGATGAGGTAATCAAGGGCGTTGGCGTCCAGCGCGCCGAAGATTATGTCCCTCACTAGATGCTCCGTGGGCGTCAGGCCGTGCGGTTCGGCGCCGGGGTTCCGGGCGATGAGACGGAACACGTTGTGTGGTTCGAGGTCCCACTCGCCGGAGAGCACCTCGGCTACTTCGGAGTCTTCGATCAGGCGCCGGCTCAACTCCTGGGTGGAGGTCACGCCGGGAAGGGCTATGTCCTCCAACGCCTGCGCGTAGGGGTAGCGGGCCGCGTCGTGGAGCAGGGCCGCCGCCAGGGCGCCCTGTACGTCGCGGTTCTCCAGGTACGCGCCTGAGTCCATGATCTTCTTGAGGGTCAGCCGCGTCAGGTGGTAGACGCCGACGGAGTGATCGAAGCGGGTGTGCCTGGCGTTGGGGAAGGCCTGGGCCGCGAAGCCGAGTTGCCCCATCCCCTTCAGGCGCGTGAGAGCGCCGCTTTCGAGCAAAGTCCGCGCCGCCCGGTCTATAGGGACGTCCCCCCAGACGCCGTCCCGGATCCTCCTCCCGGAGCCCCCGAAGAACTCCCCTACGCTCCCACTCAAATACCTCTCCTGGGTGTCGGGTCGCAACCATTTAACCAGAAGACACCCCGCACTGGTAGCGCAGCGCGTGCGTTGTGGCACACGTTGCTGAACGCTTGAGCGAGCCCATACGGTGTGTAGTATTGTAGGCGTCCGAAAGGAGAAGTCGAGATCCACGCCGAAGACCTGGAGACGATCAGCGGGGAGACCGTGATCCTGCGTCCGCCGCGCGCCTCGGACGTGGAGGCCGCCTACGCCTGGGACCGCGACCCGGAGCTGGCTGCCTGGAACGGGCGGCCCCCGATCTCCATCTCACTCCCCGCCGCCCGCCGCGACTACCTCTCCCGTTGGGAGGATCCGAGCGTGAAGACGTTCATCATCGAGGCCGGAGAGGAAGACGAAAAACCCCGTGAGCCCATCGGCATGGCGACTCTTTACGACTTCCGCAACGGGGGATGCGAGCTCGGGATCAAGATCGGCCCCGAGCGTCTGAGGGGCCGCGGCTACGCGAGCGAGGCCGTAGGGCTCCTCGCAGGCTACACCTTCGACGTGCTGAACCTGGACGTTCTGCGAGGCTCCACGCTCGCCCACAACGACAGGATGCAACGGGTCTTCGAGAAGACCGGTTTCGAGCAGACCGGCGACGGCGCCATCGTCAGCCGCTACGACAACCGCCGCTACACCGAGATCTTCTACGAGAAGAGAAGAAACGGTTAGCCTGAAGGTACGCGCCGCCTGATCCAAAGCATTCCCCGGAATATCTCCCGGCATGGTGACCGGGAAACCACGCAGCACTATACTACCGGCGCAGTGGTGACGACTCTTGAGGAGGACGGTTATGGGGTTCCGCCGGTTGTTGTCGAGCATCGGTATTGGGGCGGCGAGGGTGGAGACGCGGCTGGAGCGTAGCGACCTGGCGCCGGGGGACGAGGTGCGCGGTGTGGTCGAGATCCAGGGCGGCGACTCGGACACGGAGATAGACGGCATCCGCCTCGAGGTCCAGACCCACTACAAGCGCGAGTCGGGCGACGATACTGTCACCGAGACGGGCACTATCGAGCATTTCCAGGTGGCGGGACACACGGTCGTCAAGGCGAGGAACAGCGACGAACTCCCTTTCTCCTTCGCGCTCCCTTACGATACCCCACTCACCCTGGGCCGCTCCTCGGTCTGGGTCCGCACGGCCCTCGACGTGAAGATGGCGATGGACCCGTCGGACTCCGACGCCATCAGCGTCCGGCCCACCGACACCCAGCAGAAGGTTCTCGACGCCTTCAAGCGGCTTGGATTCATACTGCGCGAAGCGGATAACGAGGATTTGCCCCACCGCCTGCGCCGCAACCTCCCGTTTGCCCAGGAGTTCGAGTTCGTCGCCCGTGGCGGCGAGTTCCAGGGCCGCTTCGACGAGATCGAGATGGTCATGTTCCCCTCGGCGGGCTCCGTGGATGTCGTGCTCCAGATGGACCGCCGCGCCCGTGGCCTGGGCTCTTTCTTCAGCGAGCAAATGGGCACGGACGAGTCCTACGCCGGGCTCACGGTCTCCGAGGGTCAGGACCTCGACTCCGTGGCCCAGGCCCTGGCCGATAACATCCGCCGGCACAGCTAAGGACGGCCCACCAGCCTGGTCTCGCCGCCAACCGCTCGGCTCCGCACCCTCTTCACCGCCTATAATGTAGACGGTGAAGACGCAACTGCAATTCGACGTGCGGAACAAGGGCGCCATGAGCGGGGTGCTCACGCTCGGGAGCCTCGACCCGGTCCTCGGCGCCGCCGCGCGGGTGGCGGGGGAGCCGGTGGTGCTCGACTTACGCTCGGTGGAGTTCGTGGAGCCGGCCGGTATCTGCGGGCTGGCGGCGTTGTTGGAGTTCCTGATCCCACGCAGCGAAGAGGTGAGCGTGGCGCTCGCGGGCCGCGATGTGCCCGCCTACCTGGAGCGGATGAACTTCTTCAGGCTCTTCGGCGACAGGGTGCGGACGAACGTTGACGTGGCCGCCCTGGAGGAGCGCCAGCGGCACAACCCCGGCACGCTGCAGGAGCTGGTCAACTTCCACACCGAGGAGGAGATACCGGGCGTGGTGACGCGCATCTCGGAGATCCTGGAGAACCAGGGCTACCGCCTCAGGGAGCGCGTGGCGATCTGCTCCACCCTCTCCGAAATCTGCGCGAACGCCGCCGAGCACGGCGCCTCCGAGGACGGCGCCTCCGATGACGGCTTCGGCGCCTTCGCCGCCGTCCAGGCGTACAACCACATCGTCAGCGGAGCCAAGAGGCGCGGGGAAGAGGTCCTCGTCGCCATCGCCGACGGCGGCGTCGGCGTCCGGGAGACACTCTCCCAGAACGAGAAGTACGCCGAACACACCACCACGGACAACGATGCCATCCGCTGCGCCATGATGATGGGCGTCTCCGGCACCGGCGAGCTCGGACGCGGCGGCGGCCTCGCCCTGGTAGCCCAGATCTCCGGCCGCGCCGGAGGCTCCCTCTCCCTGCGCTCCGGCTCAGGCCGCGTCACCGCCTACCACGACCGCAAAAACAGCCGCACCGTCCCGGACTTTCCCGGCACCTTCGTCCGCGTCTCCCTGCCCCGCAAGCTCGAAAATACCCCGCAAGAAAGGCTCTCGAAATAAAGACGAAATACTTCCCCATATGCCATTGAATTCCACGCCACCAACGAGTACAATTCCAGCATATGATTTCACTGAACACAGTGAGGACAGGCTCAGTGGCTGAGGCGCCGGCTGTTTTCGAGGTCGCCGGGGGCGATTTCGGGGGCAAGCTGATGGTGACGCGCCGGACGGGCCGCGCGGTGCGGGAGGCGCTCGCGGACACTCTGGAGGCGTTGCCGAAGGGCGGCGTGCTGTACGTGGACACGCGGGGCGTGGAGTTGATGGATTACTCGTTCGCGGACGAGGCGCTCGGGGTATTGGTCTCGCGGGTCGCCGGCGGGGAGTACGGTGAGCGGTATCTGGTGCTGGTCGAGGAGGACCGGGACCTGCTGGAGAACATCGAGGCATCGCTCAGACAGCGATCTCTCGCCATGGTACGGGTGGACGAGGTGGGCGGAGAGCCAGCCGTCGTGGGCACCATCCCGGACCATCTGGCGGACACCCTGCGCGCAATTATGGACGCGGGCTCTATCACCAACGCGGACCTGGCCAAGAAGCTCGGCCTCAACCACACGGCTATGAACAACCGGGCCACCAGGCTTGCGAAGCTCGGATTGATCTACCGCAAAATAGAGACCGCCGCGCCCGGCGGACGCCAGTATACCTACGAGAGAATCGCCTGATGTCTATTTTATCTTTAGTCTCACTAACATCAGTGAAGATAACGGTAACATGGTGAAGAAGGAGGTATAGGGATGAGGGAAGAGTACATGATCGAGCGCCAGGGCAAGCGGTTCGTGCTGTACGCGGGCCTTTTGGAGGAGGCGCACGAGAGAGGTTTGAGGAGCATCGAGACGGAGCTTTTGCAGGTCCCGGACCAGGAGAACGGCGAGGTCGCGATAGCGCGGGCCATCGTGAGGACTGAGGACGGCAAGTTCAGCGGCATCGGGGACGCGAGCCCGGCAAACGTCAACCGCGCCATCGCGCCGCACGTTATCCGCATGGCGGAGACGCGGGCGAAGGCCCGGGCCTTGCGTGACGCTATCAACATCGGTGTCACGGCCTTCGAGGAGCTCGGCGGCGACGGTGGCGAGGCTGAGGTCGCGGTTTCGCGGGGCCGGGACGATGGCGAGTGGCAGGAGGCGCCGGCGAGGGAAGAGAGCCGGGGCGAGTTGCCGGCGACGCGCAAGCAGCTCAACTATCTGGAGTCCCTCGTCTCCGACGTGGTGGAGGACGGCATCGCCAAGTTCGAGGACATGGTCGGAAAGCCGGTGGGCGAGCTCACCCGCGAGGAGGCGAGCGAGTGGATCGGGCGTCTCTCCGGGAGGGCCGCGTAGTGCGACTCTGGATCGCCGCTCTTGGCGACGAGACGCTTTACGAGACGGACCTGCCTTCGTGTTGTCAGCGGAGCGCCCGCAGCGCGGAGGACTCCTTCGAGTGCCCGTCCTGCGGGGCGATGTGGCAGCAGCCGCAGCCCGTCTGGGCGGAGGAGGACGCCTTCGCTGAAAGCTCCCGGGAGCGGAAGGGGGCGGCGTGAAGAAGAGGGGCATCCTTCGGGCGGACACGACGCTCGCCCCGGCGGGCGAGGTGGAGCGGGAAGTCTACGTCCAGGCGCTCCCCGCGTGCTGTCTGCGGACGTTCAAGACGGCGGCGCTGGCGGACGCGGGAGATCGGCGGCGGCTCACGCTCGACTGCTCGTGCGGGAGGAGTTGGTGGATCACCTCCAGTTTAGATGAGCGGGTGCTCGAACGGTTCGTGACGCACGGCGGACCTCGGGTCGGGAGTGGCGCGGACCACGGCCCGTCGGCGGCGTAGAGGACTAGCAGACGGATGCGACGGACTAGAGAGGGAGGAAGCGGGATGGAAGGCGCACGAGACACCCTGACACAGTACCTGGGACGGGTTCGCGATGGGCGGCTGCTCGACGCGAGCGAAGAGCGCGTACTCAGCCGGCGGGCGCAGCAGGGAGACACCGGGGCGCGGCGGCGGCTCATCGAGTCCAACCTGAGGCTCGTCATCTCCATCGCCAAGAAGTACCGTGGGCGCGGGGTGCCTTTCGAGGACCTGATCCAGGACGGCAACGCGGGCCTCATCCGGGCGGTGGAGAAGTTCGACCCGGAGATGGGCAACCGCTTCTCGACGTATGCGACGTGGTGGATCCGTCAGGCTGTCACCCGCGCTGTCGCGGATCACGCACGCACCGTCCGTCTACCGGCTCACGTCGTGGACGCCATGTTCAGGATGCGCCGCACGGAGAACTCCCTCAGCATCGAGCTCGGGCGCGAGCCCACGGAAGAGGAGACGGCAGAACGGCTGGGCGTGAAGACCGCGGAGGTTCGGCGGCTGCACGACGTCAGCCAGCCCATCTCCAGCATCAACGCCCGGATGGGTGGGGACGAGGACGGCTCCGAGATGGGGGACCTGCTGCCGGACGCCCGATCCAGCGAGGACTACGTCCGCGTCGAGGTCGGGCAGTGGGAGGGCACGCTCGTCGAGGCGGTCAGGTCCCTGCCCGAGCGCGAGGCGAAGGTCATCCAGATGCGCCACGGGCTCGACGGCGGCACGACCCGCACCCTGCGCGAGGTCTCCGAGGAACTGGGCATCTCGCAGGAGCGGGCGCGGCAGGTCGAGATCAAAGCCCTCAGGACCATCCGCACGGGCCGCTACTCCAGCACCCTGCGCCGCGCACTCTCCGAGGCTGTCTAGCCCGTTCAGAGGGCCAGCCTGTCAGACGGGCGTTACGTATCAGGTTCGTGGATCGAGGCTCTCGCTGGGAGCCTCGATCCGCGTTAGTCCGTAGCCTGGTTCGGACGGCAGGAATGTCCGGCTCTCGGCCAGGACGGCCAGAAGATAATCCGTCGTCGATGAGCTAACCTGTCGCCAGACCGGACGAGGAGGAAGCCCTTTGGAGACGACCCAGCGCAACGACGAGCGGATCGCGGAGCTGTTCGGGGAGATGGGGGGGACCCTGGCGGACGGGTTCCCGGCGATCCACTCTCCGGTCAGCCACACGGTGGCCGGAACACCATACCTGCGGGCGCCGGGCGTGGTCATGCTGGCCCGGCCCCGGACCAACGTCGCCGGCCTCGCCGGGTTCCTGGAAGGCTTCGACCCCGATCTGGGCTTCCCGGAGTACGTCGAAGATCCCACCCCGCTCCCGGACTCCTCGCAACTCTGCAAGACTTCTGGGCAACTCTGCTACATGTCATTCGGCCCCCGCCGCACGAAGAACGAGAACGCCGCCGCCTACATCGAGCGACTGACCTCGGCGGGGCACGGCTCCGTCCTGGAGCACGCCAGCTTCAGCTTCCTGCTCTACGGCATCAGCCGCAGCGTGACCCACGAGCTGGTCCGGCATCGCGCTGGTGCCGCTTTTTCCCAGACAAGCCAGCGCTATGTTTCCGGTGCTGTGCTGCGGTTCGTGGAACGGCCCGAGTACCAGGAAGACGATGGACTTCACCGGATCTTCGAGGAGCGGGCCGACCGGGCCGCCGAGGAGTACGAGGAGATGGCGCAAAGTTTGCTGGAGCATCAGGAGGGTGGGAATGCCATGCTCTCCGCCGACTACAAGACCGACGCGCGAAAGAAGGTGCAGCAGACAGCGCGTTCGCTGCTCCCAAACGAGACCGAGGCGCCGATGGTCTTCACGGGGAATGTCCGGGCGCTTCGGCACATCGTCGAGATGCGGGCTGACGCGCACGCGGAAAGCGAAATCCGGAACCTCGCCCTTCGTCTCTTCCTGTGTCTGCGGCAGGCCGACCCGATCCTCTTCGGGGACTACGTCCTGGGGACGCTCCCTGACGGCACCCACACCGTCACGACCGAGCACCGCAAGGCGTAAGCCTCTATTGCCTCCAGTGAGGATGCGGCAGCGTCGGATAGTATTGGCCCTGTCGTGCCGGCTGTTGTGAAGGGAACCGGATGGCGAAGAGCTGCGAGGAGATGGGGTACTCGAAGGTTACCAACATGCGGGGCGGCGTGAACGCCTGGAGGGAGAAGGGTTACGAGGTCGAGTAGCCACCGGCCGTTCCTGGTGGTGGAGCTGGGGGCGTTCGGCTTCTTCGGGTTCTTCTGGGGCAACTTCGCGGTCCTGCTCGCCGACCTGAGCCGCGCGCTGAACCTCTCACCGGGACCCCTGGGGTTCGCGCTGTTTGTCGGGGCGGCGGCTTCGATCCTGGCTATGGCCGCCCTCGGACGGATCTCCGACCGTATCGGGCGGCGCCCGTTCCTCATGCTCTGGGCCTGCGTCTTCGGGTTCGGTATCTGCGGTCTGGCCTTCGCCGGCGGTTACGCATCTTTCCTGATGGTCCTGGTGGTCCTGTACGCGGCGGGTGGCCTCTATGACGTGGGGATCAACGCCTCCGCCGTGGACCTGGAGAGGGCTGCGGGCCGGCGCTTCATGGCGTTCCTACACGCGGCCTTCTCCGGCGGGGGCGCGATCGGCGCCCTCTCCGCCGGCGCACTATTGCAGGCCGGCGTGGACTACCGCTACGTGTACCTCAGCGTCCTGCTGCCTCTGGTAGTTGTGATCGTGGCCTTCGCGATGGCCTGGTTCCCCCGATCTGAGCATCCGGCGGATGGAGAAAAGACCGGGGCTCTGGCGATGTACCGGAACACGTCCCTCATGCTGGTGGCCGTGATCGCCACGCTGGGCCTCCTTGCCGAAGGGGAGGTGGAACACTGGTCGGGTGTGTACCTGCGGCAGACGCTCGAGTTGCCCGCGCTGCTCGGCGGCTCGGGCGTGGCCGTGTTCTACGGCGCGATGGCGGTGGGAAGGCTGGCTGCGGCCGGGACCATCGCCCGCTTCGGGGACCGCCGGACCCTCATTGGCGCGGGCCTCCTGACGGCGGTCGGGATGGCGCTGGCGCTCGTCACCAGGGAACCTTTGCTCGTCGTAGCCGGCTTCCTGGTGGTCGGGCTGGCGCTCGCGGCCGTGGTGCCCATAGCCTTCTCGCTCGCTGGAGATATCGCGCCGGGACGGGCCGCTGCGGCCATCTCGGCCGTCACCACCCTGGCGTACGGCGGTTTCCTGCTGGGGCCGGTAATCGTGGGCGGCCTCGCCGAAGTCCTCGGCCTGCGCGCCGCCCTGGCGACCATAGCGGTGGCGGGAATACTGATTCTGGTCCTCTCGCTGCGCGTGAAGCCGGTCCGAACCTAGCCGGTTTGGTCAGCCGGTGGCGGCCTTCGCGAGGCGCTCCTCGGCGTCTGCGACCTCGGGGTCTTCGATCCGCTTGAAGAGCGGCTTCGCGCCCGCCACCCGATAGCTTTCCGGCAGCTTCTCCAGGTCCGAGATGCGGGCGATGGGTCCATCGAAGAACTTCTCCAGCCGCTCCACGGAGTCCGGTACGTAGGGAGCCATATGGTAGGCGATGGAGCCGAGCAGCGAGCAGCAGGCGTGCAGATCGTCGCGGGCCTTCTCCGGGTCATCCTTGCGGGACTTCCACGGGGCGGCGGCGTCGAAGAAGCGGTTGGCCCGCTTTCCCATCGCCATTAGCTCCCCGAGCGCGTCGCGCGGGCGCGGGGCGCGCATCCGCTCCTCGAAGCGGCGCTCCAGCTCCTCGAAGTCCGCAAAGACTTCGCGCGCCTCTTTGGAATGCTCCTCCGGCCGGGGGAGATCTCCGTCGAAGTACTTCTCGGCGAATGAGAGGACGCGGTTTATGTAGTTGCCGAGGTTGCCGATCAGGTCGTTGTTCACCCGGCTCTGGAAATCGCGCCACGAGAAAACCACGTCTCCAGTCTCCGGCAGGGTCGAGGCCAGGTAGAACCTCAGAGGGTCAGCCGGGAAGCGCTCAAGGGCCTCGTGCAGCCACACCGCCAGGTTGCGGCTGGTGGACATCTGCATCGCCCGGCGCTCGCCTTCCATCACTACTTCCAGGTTCATGAACTCGTTGGCCGGCACGTCGAAGGGCAGCGCGTAGGGCTCCTCGCCGTCCTCGCTCACGCCCATCAGGAGCGCGGGCCAGACCAGGGCGTGGAACACGGTGTTGTCCTTGCCGATGAAGTGGATGAGCCTGGTGTCCGGCTCCTGCCAGTACTCGCGCCAGCGGTCCGGCTCCCCGACGCTCTCGGCCCACTCCATCGTGGAGGAGACGTAGCCGATGCAGGCGTCGAACCACACGTAGAAACGCTTGTCCTCGAAGCCCGGCTCGGGCACGGGGACGCCCCATTGGATGTCGCGGGTGATCGGACGCTTCTCCAACCCGCCCTCGATGATGCCGAGGATGAAGTTCTTGACGGACGTGCGCCAGTGATCCTGCCCCGATATGTACTCCTTCAGCCTCTCGGAGAACCTGGGGAGGTCGAGATAGAGGTGCGTCGTCTCACGAACCTCCGCCGGGCCGCCCGTGACCTTGGAGTGAGGTTCGATCAGCTCGTAAGCCTCGTACCACGAGCCGCAGTTGTCGCACTGGTCGCCCCTCGCCTCCTTGTAACCGCACACCGGGCAAGTCCCCTCGACGTACCGATCCGGCAGGAAACGCCCCTCGGTCGGACTGTACATCTGCCTCGACTCGGCCTCCGAGATGTAGCCGCCCTCCTTGAGCTTGCGGTAGAAGAGCTGGGTGTTCTCCGCGTGCAGCGGCGTCGAGGTGCGCGAGAAGTTGTCGAAGCTTATGTCGAAGCTCTCGAACGTCTCCTTGATGTGCTTCCACCAGTAATCAACGACCTCCTGCGGGTCCTTCCCCTCCCGCTCCGCCGTGAGCGTAATGGGAACCCCATGTTCGTCCGTGCCGCACACGTACACCACGTCCTCACCCCGTGCCCGCAGATACCTCACGAAAGCGTCAGCCGGCAGGTAAGCACCCACGATCTGGCCGACGTGCAATGGCCCGTTGGCGTAAGGCAAAGCCGATGTCACGAGATAACGCTGTTTCTTCTCTTCTTCCATATTCAAAGAATAGCATCCGCGTCCATCCTCCGAACCAGGCTCCCCACAGCCTCCCCGGAAAGAACCCTGAACTACCGATGCAGACTCCGAATGTAAAGCGCGCTTGACAAAACCTTATTGTCAAGTTAACTTTACAGGTATGGAGAACGACGTGCGAGAGTTGAGGGCGGGCAGGGGGTTATCTCAGGGGCGGTTGGCGGAGGAGTTGGGGGTATCCCGGCAGACCATCAACGCCATAGAGACGGGCCGTTACACGCCTTCGCTGCCGCTGGCGATCTCGCTGTCGCGATTCTTTGGGCTACCCGTGGAGGAGGTATTTCGTGCAGACGACAAGCAATAGGAAGTGGACTGTGCCGCTGGTGTGTCTGGTCTTCGGCGTGGTTTATCTGGCGGTGTTCTGGATCGCCGGGAATCCCGTGGCGGGGGTGGGGCCCTTTGCCATCATGGTCGGCTACGGCTTGCTGCTGCTGGTAGGAGGACGCAGCGAGGTCGTGCGCACGCTGCGCGGCCAGCCTTCTGACGAGATGTGGAAGTCGTTCGACGTGCGGGCTAGCCTGTTCTCGTTCTTCGTGCTGGTGGTCGTCCTGATCGGCATGGCGTTCTACGAGATAGCGCGTGGGCAGGACGCCCTGCCATACGCCCTGCTCTGCCTCGTGGGCGGTGCCAGCTACATAGGGGCCCTGATCTGGTTCCGCCTGCGCTCGTAAACGTCGAGCCTGGATCGTTTGTCGAATCATGGAAAGGAGGTGTTTGATGACAAAGGAAGTCCGTATTTTTCGGCTGACGCTGCTGATCGTGGCCGTACTCGTCTTCGGCGGGATGGCCTGGATCAACGCCGGAGCATGGCTCGCCGTGGCGCTCGCCATCGGCGGGTCAGCGTTCGCCGGCCGCGATTGCGCTCCGCGTCTTCCTAACCGTGAGCGTGCGTAAGCTGGGAATCGCAGAGCATTCCGGGGACCGGGGCGCTATGCTCCGGTCCTCTTCGCGTTTTCGAAGCTTCTCAGCACTTCGAAGCGTTGCGACTAGCATCGGATCTCCTGCACACCCGCGTGCTAAGATGGCGGCCCTCATGCCCCCAGATTCCCTGCTCAGAGTCCCTTTCCGGAGGCTACGGCCGGAGGCGCAGGCGCCGGCACGGGCGCACGCCGGGGACGCGGGCTACGACCTGCGGGCGGTAGACGAGGCGGAGCTTCCGCCGGGGGAGCGGGCGCTGGTGGGGACCGGCGTCTCGGTCGCCATCCCAGACGGGTACGCCGGGCTCGTGCTGCCGCGGAGCGGGCTTGCGGTGCGGCACGGGGTATCGCTCGTCAACACGCCGGGGCTCATAGACTCGGGGTATCGGGGGGAGATCCGGGTCCCGCTTATCAACCACGACCCCAGGGAGACCTTCTGCGTCGAGCGGGGGATGAGGATCGCGCAGCTCGTCCTCGTGCGGGCTGGGGACGCCGTTTTCGTCGAAGTAGATCTCCTGGAAAGTGGCGAAGACGGACGGGGAGAAGGCGGCTTCGGCTCCTCGGGCATGGCGTGACCGGCCTGCGCCGCGGACTTTCAATTGATGGAGGCATCCTCCAGGCGCGCGCTCGCTGATGTTTCTGCTCCGGAAGCCGGATGAAAACGCTATCGCGCGGTTTATCACTGCCCAGAATGACCTCCCGTTTTCCTACCCGGAGATCGGGGCTACCAGGACGGGCGCCGTACCCAAGAGATACGTGGCGGATCGCTACCGGGTGAAGCTCGGCGAAGGGGAGGTAGCGTACCGGCGGGCAACGGACGCCTTGCGAGGCTGGCGGCAGTTCGGCATCGGATGGGCGAGCCTGCACCCTCCCGGCGCCGGGACCGAGGCCGGCTCCACGGTAGCCGTGCTTGCCCGGCACCTCGGGTTCTGGTCGCTCAACTCCGCCCGCGTCGTCTACATGCTCGACGAGCGACCCGGCGAGCGTGGCGGGGTGGAGCGCTTCGGTTTTGCCTACGGGACGCTCCCAGGCCACTCGGAGCGGGGCGAAGAGCTATTCTCCGTCGAGTGGGACCACGCGGACAACGCCGTCCACTACGCCGTCTTCGCCTTCTCGCGGCCCAACCATCTCCTGACGTGGCCCGGCTACCCGTTCGCCCGAATGCTGCAAAGACGGTTCCGCCGGGACTCCACGCGGGCGATGGTCGAGGCGGTGGGTGGGCCGTCTGTCCGGTGAGTTCCGGGCTGAAGGTTCCGCTTCGTCGCGGGTAGTTGCTACACTTCGCCCGGTTTGAACGCGACGACGCACGCCATATTCGGGGTTGGGGCGCTGGCTGGGGCGGCGCTCCTTGCCGGCGCGGATCCCCCGCTGTGGGCCTATCCGGTGGCGGCCGTCGCCGCCTGGCTGCCTGACGTGGACAACCCGCGCAGCACCCTGGGAAACGGACTCAGCCGCAGCAAGAATTGGGTGTGGAACGTGATCACACGCCCCCCGAGCTGGGCCTTGCGGACCACGTCATTCTTCCTGGTCCGCACCGTCGGCCACCGCACCCTGACCCACTCGCTCGTGGGTTTCGCGCTCTTCCTCATGCCGGTATGGCTGCTCTTCGGAGGTTTCCCCGATCTGTTCTTCGCTCTGGCGGTGGGATGCGCCTCGCACATCGTGGCCGACGCCCTGAACACGCCGGGCGTGCCGCTCTTGTGGCCGCTGGGCTGGAGGTTCCGGCTCCTGCCTGGAGGCATACGCTCCGGCGGGTTGGCGGAAGTCGTCGTGGCGCTCGCGGCCACCGTCCTCACAGCGGGCGGCATCCTCCTGCTGCACCCGGAACTCGGCGGGCTCCTCTGAGGCGGATTTGGGGAAGTACTCTTCCGCAGACCGCGCCGTCAGCACTCAGCAATTAGCTGCAAGCTCTTTATCTCCGCCGATGGCCGAATACCGGTGGAAGGTTCTCATACACTGCGTCGGTCCTTCCGCGAAACATGCCTCCGGCTGTCAGGTCTAAATCCTCAACTCGTTGTACTGGTGACGGCTGAACGCTGATGGCTTTATCCGCCGGAGTCCTCCAGCCACCGCAGCGTCTTCCGGCTCGCCGGGTGCGTCTCCCGGCCGCGCTCCTCGTTGTGGGCGATGGCGCGCCGCAGGGCTTCGGCAGCGGCTTCCCGGAGATCTTCCTCGGCCAAATCCCTCAGCCGCGCCACGCTCGGGTAGTCGCGTCCTGGCTCGATCTTGTCCGCCACGTACACCGCCAGCGCGACCGGCCCCATCCCCGGCGCTCCCATGGTGTGGGCCCGGATGGCCTCCAGCACCGAATCGTCATCCACGCCCAGCTCCCGCCGCGCCAGCTCCGCCGCCACCGGGCCGTGCAAGAGCTTCGGGCTCTCCCGCTCCGGCTCTCCGACTGGCAGATCCCAGTCCGCAGCCAGCCGCAGGTACTCGCCCGCCTCCACCTCGCGGGCCGCATCGTGGAGCAGGGCGGCCAGGCGTGTCCGATCCTCGTCGAGGCCGTGGAGCGAGGCCAGGCGCTCCGCCGTCTCGACCACCCTGATGGTGTGGTCGTAGCGTTTGTCGGAGAGGCGGTCGCGGACGAAGGCGCCAGCCTTCCTGAGCTTGGCGTCGTTTGTTTTACGGTTCGCCATCCGGGGGATTGTAGACTACGAAAATGCAAGATGGCAGCCAGATAAACAGCGCGGAGATCATCGCCATCGGTACCGAGATGCTGCTCGGGGACCTGGTGGACACCAACTCGGCATGGCTCAGCCAGCGGCTCGCCATGCTCGGCGTGAGCCTCTACCGGCACACAACCGTCGGGGATAACAGGGCCCGCGTGGTGGCCGCCATGCGGGAAGCTACTACGCGCTCGGACCTTGTGCTCACGACCGGCGGCCTCGGCCCTACCTCCGACGACATCACCAACGAGTGCCTGGGCGAGGTCGCTGGCCGGAAGATGGTCGAGTACCCGGAGGCCCGCCGGCACGTGGACGAGATGTTCCGGCGCTTCGGGCGTAAACCGACGCCCTCCAACTACAAGCAGGCGCTTTTCCCGGAGGGTACGCAACTCGTACCCAACCCGCGCGGGACAGCGATGGGCGCGCTTCTGGAGGTTGACGGGACGCTCTTCGCCACGTTCCCCGGAGTGCCGGTGGAGATGCGGGGTATGTTCGAGGAGACGGCCGAGCCGCTGGTACGTGAACGCTCCGACGGCTCCATAATCTCCCGGACGCTGTGGTTCTCCGGCATAGGGGAGTCGGCGCTGGCGGAACAGGTCCAGGAATTCCTCGATGCCTCCGACCCCACTGTCGCCCCATTGGCCGGGCAGGGCAAGGTGCGGCTGCGCATCACCGCCCGCGCCGCCACCCCGGAGGAGGCTACGGGGAAGATAGAGCCGGTGGCCGATGAGATCCTGGCCCGCCTCGGCGACTACTACTTCGGGGAGGGCAACGAGACCCTGGAGAGCGCCGTCGGGCGTCTGATGAAGGAGAAGGGCGTGACCCTGGCCCTTGCGGAGAGCTGCACGGGCGGCCTCCTCGCCAAGCGCCTGACCGATGCCTCCGGATCATCCGCGTATTTTCTGGAGGGCCTCGTCACCTACTCAGACGAAGCCAAAGAGCGCCTGCTCGGCGTGCCGCGTGAGACGCTAGAAGAACACGGCGCCGTCTCGGGGCCCGTGGCGGAAGCGATGGCCGCGGGCGCCCGCGAGATCTCCGGCGCGGACTACGGGCTCTCCGTGACGGGCGTCGCCGGCCCTGATGGAGGGACGGAGGAAAAGCCCGTCGGGCTCGTCTTCGTCGGGCTCGCGGACGGAGAAGGGGCGAGGGGCGAGAGGTTGGATCTCACGGCGTGGGCGAAGTCCAGGGAGGCCATCCGGGAGCGGAGCGCCAACCGGGCCTTCGATTTTCTCAGGCAGAGCCTGGAAGATAAGCTCTGATCTAAAAAAATTGTTGCTGTACACAATCTGGAGTAGTACACTTCCCGCAGTTGGAAGCGCGCGAGAGGAGGTGATCCAGATAGACGCATCGAGTAGTAGTCGCGGGTATCTTCGGGGAGAGGTGGCTCTAACCTAGACTCGCCCAAATCCCTGCGGGATCCTGGGTTATTTCCTTCCGCCTCTCCAGATGTAGAAGGCGGACGTGCTGAAAACGGGATACCTGCGAGACTCGGAAGGGTACGGCCCCCCGGTGCTTATCTAGCCGGGGGGCACTTTTTTGTCCTTTTACCCCCGAACTTCATCAACGAACGAGACTTCATACAGATGCGGCTCGAACTTTTCCGCTAACCTCGCGGCCTCCCGCATATGCCCGGCCGCCTCAGGGTTCTCAAGCATCGCCTCGAAATCTTCTTTGCTTCGCCACTGCGCGTAGTTGACGACCTTCGTCCCGTCGAGGCTCTTGTGCAGGTTGGCTGACACGAAACCCGGCATCCCGTTCATCACGGATTCGGTCGCCTCTACCAGAACGTCCAGCAACCGCTGCTGGTCCTCGGGCGCCACCGTGAACACGTTGATGAGCGTCACCACGTCGCCCCGAACCGAGATCTCCGCCATTCCCTTGCCTCCTACATATCTCCCAGGACACTCTTGATTATCCTCACGCCTGTGGTTTCACAAGGGGCGATCCGCCGTCACGCTACATAGGCACCGGCAGGGCGTCGAGGCCGCCCAGGACGATGATGGTGGCGGCGAAGGAGTTGAACGTGGCGTGGGCCACGAACGACGGCAGGAGGCTGCCGGTCTTCTCGAAGAGCGTACACAGGGCGAAAGCCAGGACCACCAGCGCCGCCAGCAGGACCGGCTCCAGGTGCAGCAGGGCGAAGAGCGCGGAGGAAGCCAGCGCGGCCAGCACGAACGGGAGCGTTCTGGCGGCGCCGGAACTCTTCGCGCCACTTCGCCTGGAGATCCAGAGCCCCAGCCGGTTGAGGCCGTTGAAGACGGCGCCGCGGAAGAAGAGCTCCTCCACGGCGGGTCCGAAGAGCACGACCACGAACACTATCGCCGGTATCGCAAGCCCCGGACTCTCGCGCACCCAGCCTTCGAGTCCCCGCATGAAGTCCTGCTGTACCCGCGACTCGGTAGAGTAGCCGAACCTTTCGAGCACGGTGATGCTCAGGGCGTTCACCGCCGCGCCCACGAACACCGCTCCGAAGCCGACGAGCGCCCCGAGGCCCGCCCCGGCGAAGAAGCCGCCCCTCGGACGGGCGAACCCCAACGAGGAAAGAGAGTAGCCGGCGTGGCTGCCGAAGCGCCGGGCCACGAAGACCCCGGCGAAGAACAGACCGATCACGAGCGATGCCAGGATCACGTTCTGCAACATGACAAGGAACAGCGTCTCGCGCGGGTCACCCGTCACGGGCGTCTCCCAGGTAGGCTTCGGTAGCGGGCCAGCCTTTAGCGGCGTCCGCCAGGAGATGATCCTTGATCCCGGCCGGGAGAAGCCCGATGCCGCGCAGTTCGTCCACGCCCACCCAGCGCAGCTCCGAGAGCGTCGGCTCCGCACCAGGCGCGACCTCCGGGTCGCTACCCAGCGCGGCATCCGCGTCCGGGTCCACCTCCACCCGCGCCGTCACGTCCACCGTGTGACGGCCCTCCCGCAGGAACTCGCTCACGTACAGGACCCCGGCGAAGGTCCCCGAAAGGCCCGTCTCCTCGGCGACCTCGCGCTCGGCGCACTCCGGGATTGTCTCGCCCGGCTCCAGCCGTCCCCCTGGCAGGACCCAGTACGGTTCACGATCCGGCTTCCTGTGGCGCACCAGGAGCAGGGCGCCGGAGCGTTCGATCACCGCCGCGACCCTGATCCCAAAGTCCATGCCCGATGCAGCGCGATCCTTGCCCATGCCGCCGAGTATAACCTCGGGTCAGTTTCCAGAGACCTCCGCCGTCTTCGGCTCGTCCTCCCGGTGAAGGTCGAATACCTGCGTCTCCAGCTCGTCGCACGTCTCCAGCACCAGGCGCAGCCCATCCTCCTCGGAAACGCTCCCGACGCCTGACCCGTACCGCTCCAGGATTACGGCCTCCGTGGTCGGGTACACGCCGGTGGAGCGCCGGTGCCGCCGGAGCGCCGCCAGCCGTCCGTCTTTCCCGGCAAACTCCAGGATGGAGTCCAGGTAATTCGAGATCTCGGGGTCGTCCACGTCTCCCGCGACGGCGTGGTGGAGGAGGGTGCTGGAGAGGTGCCCGAAGCCTGGCACCCTGAGCATGTTCCCATCCGCCTCGAAAGCGCGGACTCCGTCGTCGGGGATTACGGACAGGTTCTCACGGCGGACCCGCTCTGCCGCCGCGATGACCAGTTCTGCTGCTGTGAGGGTGATGTCGGGGTAGTTGCTATCCATGCCGCGCAGCTCCACCGTTCCCTGGCGATTGAGGCGCACCGGGTTCCAGGCGGGCCTGAGTATGTCGCCGCCGGCCTCGGCGAAGTACCGGCGCTCGACGCCCGCCCGGTCCATCGCGGCGAGCCAGGCTTCGTAGCGGTCGAACTGCTGCCGGACAAGTTGCTCCACGTCGTCTGCATAGGGCAGCAACGCGCCAGCCCACGGTAGTCTCGTGTAGACGCCCTCCCAACCGAAGACGGCGGCGCCCCGGTAGTGGACCGTGCGGGGGGAGAGGCCCGTGGACCTTCCCTCATAGAACGGGCACGAGCGGGTGAGCAGGATCAGGGCCGGGTCCAACGCCGTCGCCAGGTTGTGCAGGCCGAGCGCCTCCGCCCGCGCTCTCTCCGGCGCGCCCGCTGAGATGCCGGAAGCCGGGTCCACCGTGCCTTCCGCAAGCTCCAGATGCAGGTGCGTGCCGGCGCACCTCCCCGCGTGCACGAACCTCTCGGGGCCGACCGTGCTGACCTGCACCCGGTAATCCAGATCGTCGCGCGGGGCGGGCTCGAAGGAAAGCGGATAGGTGCCCAGTGGGTAGAGACGCAGCCCCAGCGACCGCGCGGCGCCGAGCGCCAGCCGCAGGTTCATCAGGTACTCCCGCTCCAGCTCCGCGAGGCTCCATACCGGGGGTGTACTCACCTCTACCAGGCCCTTCACGAACTCCGGGGCGAAGCAGGCCGGGCCACTGCCGTGCTTCCCGGTCGCCTCTCTGCACACCCCCAGGAACTCGTCGGCGCGGACGGAGGGCAGCCCAGAGGTTTCTACCAGGAAGAACTCCTGCTCCAGACCTATGCGACGGTTCGCCATGTCCCCACCGATTTTCGCTAGACTATCCCTTTCCGCGAGCGGGTCCCAGATGCTTGTCGCAAGATACACGAAATACACACTCCGCGATAGCTGCCGTCGTTGGCCCCGAGGAGGAAAATCCGTCTTTCCGGGACGCTGTCTCGTACACCGGCCGCCGGGCCGTCGGAACGCTATAGTGTGCGAGGTTTTCCTGGAGAGAGGGGCGTCGTGGATGACGTGTTGGTGATCGGCTGTGGCGTGAGCGGTCTCTCGACCGCCGTTCTCCTTCGGGAATCCGGCTTCGGTGTCCGCATCCTGACGGCTGTCATGCCGGCAGGCACCACATCCAGCGTCGCGGCGGCGATCTGGTACCCGTACCGAGCCTACCCGGAAGACCGCGTGCTGGCGTGGGGCGGGAGGACCTTCGAGGTCTTCGAGGACCTGGCCGGGGACCCGGAGACCGGCGTGGTCATGCGTGGGGGCTTCGAGTTGCATCGCCACCCCGCGCCCGACCCCTGGTGGATGGACGCGGTGCCGGGTGTCCGGCGCTGTGGACCGGGCGAAGTGCCTTCCGGTTACCGGGACGGCCACGCTTTCACCGTGCCGGTGATCGAGATGCCCGTCTACCTGGGTTATCTCCTCGACCGCTTCCTCGCGGCCGGCGGCGTCGTCGAAGAGCGTTCCGTCTCCTCCCTCGACGAGGCGGCGAGCGGGCACCGGGCGGTCGTCAACTGCGCCGGGCTCGGGGCGCGAGAGTTGGTGAACGACGGACACATGGTCTCGATACGCGGCCAGATCGTCCGCGTCCGCAACCCCGGCCTCGAACGCTTCCTGCTAGACGAGGAGAACCCCGACGGCGTAACGTATATCGTGCCGCGCTCCACGGATTGCATCCTCGGCGGAACCGCCGAAGAGAACCAATGGGATACCGCCCCGGACCCGGAGACCGCCGAGGCCATCCTGCGCCGCTGCGCGGAGTTGGAGCCGCGCCTCGCGGGCGCCGAAGTGCTGGAACACCGGGCCGGTCTGCGGCCGGGTCGCCCGGAGGTGCGTCTGGAGAAGGAGGTTCTGGAAAGCGGTATCCCGTGCATCCATAACTACGGTCACGGCGGCTCGGGCGTGACGCTATCCTGGGGCTGCGCCGAAGAAGCCGTGATGCTCGCCCGGCACGCTCTGGATGGCTGAACCAGGAGTTCACGAGCGGGTGCCGACCTGGCTGCCGACCCACACGTATCCGTCGGACCAGACCTCGCGCTTCCAGATCGGCACGACCTCTTTGATCCTCTCGATAGCGTAGCGGCTCGCCTCGAAAGCCGGGCCGCGCCGGGGAGAAGCCACGACTATTGCAACGCTCGCTTCGCCGGGAGCCACGCGCCCGATGCGATGCACGATGGAGGCGTGGCGCGCGTCCCACCGCTCCGCTATCTCGGCCCCGATCTCCTGCAGCTTCCGATCCGCCATCGGACGGTAAGCTTCGTACTCCAGATATTCGACCGAAGCTCCACCGGACTCGTCTATCCTCGTGGTCCCGACGAACGTGGAGACGGCGCCGCAGTCCGGCCTCTGCGCCTCCGATACGAGCGCCCCAACGTCTATCGTCTCCTCGACGATCGCGAACGAGCCGTCCACCAAAATTACCCTCCGGAGACCGGCGGCAACACGGCTACCTCGTCGCCGGGCGAGACGCGGTCTCCGCCCCTGGCGTACTCGCCGTTGACGGCGAAGGCCAGGGTGTCGCGCATGGGGGAGAGGCCGGGATGGCGTTCTTCCAGCAGCGGCCAGAACTCGTCCAGTGTGGTCGCCTCAGCAGACACCTCTGCTTCGCGGGTCCCGGCCCGGTCGGCGGCGGCTCCGAAGAGCAGGACCTTGATGATCCCCGGCTTCATTCTTCCGGCTCCGGGGTGTACTCCGCGCCGACGATGACCTTGAGGGCCTGCGGGATCACGGTGAAGTCGGCGGGCTCGTCCCCGATCAACTCCCCGTCCGCCGTGAACTCCAGGCCACCCGGGCTGGTCTCGACCCGGATCTCTCTCGCCCTGGCGGAGAACACCCCCTCCTTGTCCAGGTAGTTGGATCCCATGAAGGCTGAGGGCGCGAGCGCGAGGATCTCCTCGATCCCCCCGTCTTCGATGACCACCACGTCCAGAAGCCCGTCCTCCGGGCTGGCCTTCGGGGCCGCCAGCCATCCACCGCCCGTGTAGCGGCAGTTGCCGATGGCTATGTTCACCGCCCGCACCAGGCGCTCCTCGCCGTCCAGCGTGAGCCTGACCTCCTGTACGTCGAAGTTTCGGGCCACCTCCAGGTATGCCCGCAGGTAGGAGAGCTTGCCCCACCGGCTCTTCATCTCCTCGTCGTTGGCGGCGGAGATCTCCGCCCCGATCCCACCCGTCGCCACGTTGATGAAGAAGCGTTCGCCCGCACGCTCGGAGCGGACGCGGACCACGTCCAGGGTACGAACACGGTTCTCCCTGATGGTCTCCTCCGCTTCGGAGGTGTCCTCGGGGATGGCGAGGGTCGCGGCCAGATCGTTCCCGGTCCCCATCGGCAGGAGGGCTAAAGTTACGCCGTCCGGGAAACCGGCGTCGCCCAGGCCGTTGATGACCTCGTTCACGGTGCCATCGCCCCCGGCCACGATGAGTAATCCCTCTCGCCATCCTCCGGCGGCCTCTGTCGCGTCGCCGGCTTCCCTGGTTTCGACCCAATCGAGATCGAACTCCGCGAGGTCCCGTCGTAGCTGGTCGGGCTCGCACCCGCTGCCGGAAGCGGGGTTGCAGATCACACGCGCCCTGGTCTTCGAGCCTTCCATGCCGTCGCCTTCCTTAGCCTGCCGCCCCGGATTTTACCCGGAGCGTACCCGAAGAAATATAGCAGGCTGGAGGGATCTAGCCCGGCTGCCCTGTCAGGAGGCTTTGAGGCCGAAGTCTTCGTCCTCGGAGACGCGGGTGACCGTCTCGGACGGCAGCCATAGCTCCCGGCCGCCATCGAGCCCGATGGCGACGTTCCGGCCGTCCCCCGAGACATAGCGAACCTCGCCGGAGCCGAAGGATGAGACGACACGCTCCCCGACGGAGAGGTCCTTGAGGAAGGCTTCCCGCAGGGCCGCGACGTAGGCGAGTGCGAGGGAGCGTCCCATGTTCGCGCCCTCATCGCGCCGGTCGGCCACCAGGATGCCCGCTATGCGATAGAGGTTCGCCCTGGAGACCTGGGAGATCAGGCACGCCCGAATCGTCGTCCGCACGAGCTGCCCCTCGAACTCCGAGTACCGCTCCCCACTCCTCGCCAGTATGCTCATGACCCTCGGGAAGGCCCGCCTTACCGCCTCCTCGACCGTCAACCCGTTGATGCCGCGCTTGTATACGTGCGGGTCCAGCCGCTCCGCATCCCGCAACCGCGGAACACTCAACCAGTCCTGCCGCACATTGTTTCTGTTCTCTGTCATGGATCTATTATACTTCACTGAGACTAGTGAAACAATGGTGGATTCCCTGTAAAAGCGGAGTTTTGGTCTTCGGGTAACGGCTCTACCGTGGCGGTATCCCGTGGTGGGTTCCCCGTACAGTTCGTCACGTTTTCGGCGGGTGCGGGGCTGTTGTCTGGGGGTGCGGTCGGCGCCGGTTGGCATTTTGCCCCGATCTTTGCCCGATGCCTGATGTCTCACCCCTGCGCTAAACTGGTAGGGAAGCGATGGCTGGGAGGTCAGGTGAACCCCGAGGAGTTCTTAGGGCAACTGAAGCGAGAGGTCATCGGGCACCCGGCGCTCACGCACCCGTTCCTGGAGCGGTTCGGGGATGGGGATGCGAGCGTCGAGGGGGTCAGGAACTTCGCGATCCAGTACTACCGCCACGTCAGGGTGAGCCGGTTGTACCTGGCGGCTCTGATCTCGAACTGCCGCGACGACGAGAGCCTGCAGCTCGCGCTGGCCGAGGTCCTCTTCGACGAGTACGGGCACCTGAACCCCGACGAGACGCACCCCGCCCTGTACCGGCGTTTCCTGACGGCGCTCGACATCCCGGAGGGCGAGTGGTCGGCGCCCCGGACGATCCCTGAGATAGCGGCGTACATCAGCACCCACTATGAGCTGTGCCGTCACCCGGACGTGCGCTTCGGCCTCGGGGCGATGGGGCCGGCGAGCGAGTGGCCTGTGCCCCCGATCTACGTCCGCCTGGCCGAAGGGTTGAAGAAGGCCGCCGGCTTGCCTGACGGGGCCCTGGAGATCTTCACCAGCCACGTCACCATGGACGTGGAGCACGCCCGCATCATGATGGAGGCCGTCATCCCGTATGCGGAGGACGAAGAGGGACAGCGGAAAGTGAGGGAGGGCGCCATGCGCTCGCTCGATGCGCGTTCGATCATGCTCGACGGTCTTTACAGGGCCGTCTACGGGGAGCCCGCCCCGCTCGCGGTTCCGGTGCATCAGAGGGGCGCATAGCCCTCAGCGCCTGGCGGGCTATTACAGAGAAGCCGTCCTTCCGGCGCGTACACGGCGCCCTCATGTCCGCCAGAGGCCCCATGCTGCGTTCGCCGCGCACAAACCCGCGTGATGCGGCAGGGATAACCAGGGCTCGCGAGAGGGTATAAACGTACCCATGCCCGAGCTTCCCGAGGTCGAGACCATAAAAGAGGATCTGCGCGAACTGGTCGCCGGCTCGCGCATCGAGCGGGCCGAGGCACTCTACCCGAACCTCGTCGAGCAGCCATCCGTCGAAGAGTTCGAGCGGCGGCTTGAGGGCGTGGAGATAACCGGCGTGAGGCGAAGGGCGAAGCACCTCATCGTGGAGCTCGGCTCCGGGGACGCACTGGTCTTTCAACTCAAGATCGGGGGCCAACTCCTCCTCGTGCCGCCGGTCGAGGAACCGGCGAAGAACCTGATGCTCGTACTCTACCTCGACGGGGATCGGAAAGGAGGCTCGGCGTCTGAAGCAGGTCCTGACAATCGTTGCGCCGAGCCTTCTTTGAGACTGTTCCTGCGCGATCAGACGGAGTTCACGCGGGCCAGGCTGCTGAATGAATACGAACTGGAAGAACGCCTCTCCGGCCTCGGGCCGGAGCCGTTCTCGGAAGAGTTTACGGCCGGGTACCTGAAGGAGAGGATCAGGGGCCGGAGGGCGCAGATAAAGCCTTTGTTGCTGGATCAGAAAGTCGTCTCCGGCATCGGGAACATCTACGTGGATGAGATCCTCTACGATGCGAGGGTGCATCCCCGCCGCAAGGCGAACACGATATCTGGGGAGGAGTGGGAGGTGCTTCACGCGGCGATCCGGAAGAACCTCGCGGCGGGAATCGAGCACCGGGGGACGACGGTGCGCCTCTACTTCGACGTGCTGGGCAGGCCCGGCGATCACCAGAACCACCTGCGAGTCTTCGAGAAGGACGGCGAGCCGTGCCCGGAGGAATGTGGCGGCAAAGTCGCCAGGGAGAAAGTGGGGGGCAGGGCGACCCACCTGTGCCCGGCGTGCCAGAGCGAAGATGGTCCCGGTGGAGACGGGCGTTTAGAATTGGGATAAAGGTGTCAGGTATCAGGCTACAGCTACCAGGAAGGGTCGGTGTCTGGCGAAGGCTACGGTGTGACGAACGAATATCCTGAAGCCTGAGACCTGAAGCCCGAAACCTGAAAACGAAAGGAGCTCCTGTGGCGGAGAAGTTTGATCTCGTGGTGATCGGTGGCGGGAACGGGGGGTACATACCCGCGATCCGGGCGAGCCAGCTAGGTATGAGCGTGGCCCTCATAGAGAAGCGCGAGGGCGGGCATCTCGGCGGGACGTGCCTGAACCTGGGCTGCATCCCGACCAAATCTCTACTGCATACCGCGACCCTGCTCCACGATGTCAAAAGTGGCGAGGAGTTTGGGGTCAAGGCGAGTGATGTCGAGTTCGACTACGAGCAGGCTGCCAATCGCAAGGACCAGGTCGTCGGCCAGCTCCGCAAAGGCGTGCAGGGTCTGATGAAGAAGAACAAGATCCAGGTCTACAACGGCGTCGGTTCCTTCGTGGAGCCGAAGAAGATCAAGGTGGAACTGGAGGATGGCGAAGAGGAACTCGAAGCCGGAAACGTACTCATAGCAACAGGATCGGCCGTAAGCTCGTTGCCGGGGATGGAGTTCGATGGTGAAAAGGTCATCTCCAGCGACGACGTGGTGAACATGAAGGACCACTACCCGGAGTCCGTCATCATCCTGGGCTCGGGGGCTGTCGGCGTGGAGTTCGCCAGCATGTACTACGACTTCGGCACCGAGGTCACGGTGGTCGAGGTACTCGACCGGCTCGTCCCCGCCGAGGACCCGGAGATCTCCACCGAGCTTCAGAAGTCCTTCGAGAACCGCGACATCAACGTCCTCACCAGCACCATGGCCGACCCGGAGAGCCTGGAGAAGACCGATGACGGCGTGAAGATAAAAGTCTCCGCCGCCGATCAGGGCGAGAAGGAGGAGACTGAGGAAGAAGGCGGCTCCTACGGCGGAGAGGACGCTCCGACCGGCGACGCCGACTCCGACGGGGACACGCTGGAGGCGGAGTGCATCCTGGTTGCGGTAGGCCGCAAGACCGTCACCGAGGACCTCAACCTGGACGCGACGAGCGTGGAGATCAGCGACCGCGGCATCGTCCAGGTGGACGAGTTCGGGCAGACGGCGGAGGACGGCGTGTATGCATCGGGAGATGTGATCGGGGGTTACTGGCTGGCGCACGCAGCCGGGCACGAGGGGATCATCGCCGTCGAGCACATGGCGGGCGAGAACCCGCTGCCTATGGACCAGAACCTCGTCCCGCGCGTTACCTTCTGCCGGCCGGAGATCGCCTCCTTCGGCCTCACGAAGGCCCAGGCCGAGGAAGAGGGCTACGAGGTCAAGGAGTCCAAGTTCCCGTTCCGGGCCATCGGCAAGGCGCTCATCGAGGGCGAGCCCAACGGCTTCTTCAAGGTCGTCGCCGACGCAGAGACCGACCTCATACTCGGCATGCATGCCATCGGGCCGAAGGTGACGGACCTCATAGCGGAGGGCGTCTTCGCCAAGCTGGTCGAGGGCACGCCGCAGGAGATCGGAATGTCCATCCACGCTCACCCGTCCCTCGCCGAGGTGGTGGCCGAGTCCGCGATGGCCGTGGACGGGCACGCGATTCATTTCTAGGTTTCAGGCCGCAGGTATCAACTTTCGCCGCCGGAACCGTTGTCTGGGGATGAGCCCTGGCGACGGGGATTTCCTGAAGCCTGACACCTGATGCCTGAAACCTCCAGAGCCGAGTTCTTCTATCGGGACCCGGACGCGCCCCGACCCAACCGGCCCATAGGCGTCGGGGTCCTGGCGATCATCGGGCGCGACGGGACGTTCCTTCTCGAGCGCCGGAGTGACTGTGGGCGGTGGGGGCTCGTCGGCGGCGGCATCGATGCCGCCGAGCCGCTCGAAGCTGCTTTGCGCCGCGAGGTTTTGGAGGAGACGGGGCTCGAGGTCGTGGGGCAAGATCTGTTCGCCGTCTTTCCCGGTCCATCCAGGATCGTGCGCTACCCCGATGGCAACGTGGTGCGGCTGGTCACCTTCGTCTACGAGGCCGAGATCGAAGACTTCGGGACGCTGCGCCGCAGCGAGGAGTCCGAGGAGCTGCGTTTCTTCCACCCGGAGGAGCTATCTCGACTGGATGTGATCGAGACGGCGCGGCCTATCCTGGACGCCTACCTTTCGGCTGAAGGTGCGCGGGGACTGTTGCTGGAGTAGAGGCGCCGACGGCCAGAACCGCGGTGCGAGAACATACGATCCACCTTCTTTACCGTGCGGTAGTATAGGGAGGACGGCGCGAGAGATAGGAGAACGGTGGCCCGCAGGCAGATCAACCTGAAGGTTCTGGAGAACGGAACGCGTACCTTTGAGGTGCGCCATCGCTGGGAGGACCGTCCCGTGGCGTCGCCGCCGGACGACGTCCCGACGGAATACCTGCCGTTCCGGCAGCAGAGGAACGGAGCACCCGGCGCGCACGGCCGCCCAGAGTGGCTGAAGGCGAAGGCGCCGGACGGCGAGACGTACCGCGACATCAAGGAGACCATGCGCGGTCTGAACCTCCACACGGTGTGCGAGGAGGCCCGCTGCCCGAACATCGGGGAGTGCTGGAACAACCGCACGGCGACGTTCATGATCCTGGGCAACGTCTGCACCCGCTCCTGCGGTTTCTGCGCCGTCCTCACGGGCAAGCCGCCAACGCTCGACCTCGACGAGCCGCACCGCGTCGCCGACGCCGCGAAGCGGATGGGTCTCGAACACGCCGTCATTACGAGCGTGAACCGGGACGAGCTGCCTGACGGGGGGGCTTCGATCTTCGCCGCCACCATCCGGACCATCCGGGAAGAAGTCCCCGGCTGCGCCGTGGAGGTCTTGACCCCTGACTTCAAGGGCGACCGCGACGCGATAGAGACGGTCATCGCGGCCAGGCCAGACACGTTCAACCACAACATCGAGACGGTGCCGCGCCTGTACCCGGCGGTGCGTCCGCAGGCGAAGTTCGGGCGCTCGCTCGAAGTGCTGCGCTACGCCAAGGAGCTCAACCCGGAAGGGCTGACCAAGAGCGGGTTCATGGTTGGCCTGGGCGAGGTGGAAGAGGAGATCCACGCGACCATGCGCGCCCTCAGGGACCACAACGTGGACATCCTCACCATCGGCCAGTACCTCCGCCCGACGGAGAACCACCTCCCGATGAGCCGCTACTACAAGCCCAAAGAGTTCGCGGACCTGAAGAAGTACGGCTTCGAACTAGGCTTCCGGCACGTCGAGAGCGGGCCGCTGGTCCGCAGCTCCTACCACGCCCACGAGCAGACCTCCGACGCGCGCCACAACGTCCTCGGCGCGAGCGTCTAGGAGCTTCCGGCGTGGAGCTGGAGAAGCAGAGACCAGTCGATCCTTCCGTCGAGGTCCGTCGTTTGCCGGGGCTGACGCCATACGCCGAAGCGTGGGAACTGCAGCGGGAGCTGGCGCGCCTTCGCAAGCGCGACGAGGTCGGGGACACGTTCATCCTGTGCGAGCATCCGCCGGTGTACACGGTGGGACGGGCCGCGGCGGACGGCTCGAATCTGGGGGCGGGGGAGGAGTACCTGCGTTCGCTGGGGGCGGAGGTTTTCTGGAGCGACCGGGGCGGGGACGCGACGTTTCATGGGCCCGGGCAGCTCGTCGGGTATCCCATCCTGCGGTTACAGGACCGCGACACCCACAAGTATCTGAGGCAGTTGGAGGAGGTCGTGATCCGGGTTCTCGGGGACTACGGGCTCGAAGGGTGGCGGCACCCGGAGTACACCGGCGCTTGGGTGGGGGAGTGCAAGATCTCGGCCATCGGCGTGAAGTTTTCTTCGGGTTGGATCGCCTCGCACGGCTTCGCCCTGAACGTGTCAACGGACCTTTCGTGGTTCGAGAGGATCACACCGTGCGGCATCCGCGAGTTCGGGGTGACGAGCCTGGAGCGCGAGCTAGGCCGCGAGGTGAGCATGTCCGGGGTGGAGCGGCGCGTGATCTCACGCTTCCGCGAGACGTTCGGTTAGTTTACTTACTGCCTTTCCGGGTATCTCCTGACAGCCTGATGGAGATGCGATCGCAGGTTTTCGAGAAGGAGAGAGCATGATCGAAGGCGTAGCCAACGTGTGGGTGCCGGTCGAGGATACCGACCGGGCGCTGGATTTCTACCAGAATAGCCTGGGTTTCTCGCTGGTGAAGCGGGACGGACAGTGGGCCGAGGTGGAGATCGGCGGCCTGAACATCGGGCTCAACGGCCGTGAGCCGGGGGGAGCGGGCTCCGGCGGCGGGACGGTCATCACCTTCCAGCCCGAGGCCGGCCTGGACGCCACAATCGAGGACCTGAAGGGCCGGGGCGTGGAGTTCCCGGCGGAAGTCTCCGACCACGAATGGGGCCGGGTCGCCACCTTCAAGGACTCCGAGGGCAACGACCTCCAACTCTACGAGCCGCCTAGCTAGGCTAGAGCCAGCCTCTCCAGAATCCGGTAATATAACGCCGGACACGATCCTGGAGGGGACATGACCGGGCTTGCACGACAGACCACCGTCCTTGCGCTCGCCGCCGTAGCGGCGGTGATGTTGCTCTTCCTCGCCCCGAGCGCCTGGGGGCAGCCTCGGGAGCGGATCGCCGAGGGGCCGGATGGCGCGCAATACGTCTCGGACGAGCTGATCGTCACCTACGAGCCAGGAGCCCCGGCGGAGCGCGTGAAAGAGGTGGGACGGAGGTTCGAGGCGCGGGCCGAGGAGGCCGTCCCCGGCATAGACGCGAGGCTCCTGTCCTTCCCGGACGGCGAAGGCTCCCTGGCGCGGATCAAACATACCCTGCAAGAGAACCCCGCCGTCGAGTCCGTGGATTACAACTACATCCGCGTGCCCGCCTTCACGCCCGACGATCCCAGGTACGGCGAACAGTACGGCCTCCCGCAGACACGCTTTCCCGAAGCCTGGAACAGGGTCCGCGGCAACCCGGAGGTGGACATCGCCATGGTGGACACCGGCATAGACACGGACCACCCGGACCTCAAGATGAACGTCGCGCTGCGGAAAGACTTCACCACCAGGCCCGAGAACCCCGAAGACGGAGACGGACACGGCACCCACGTGGCCGGCATCGCCGCCGCCGTCACGGACAATGGGAAGGGCGTCGCCGGAGCCTGCCCCGGCTGCGACCTGTTCGTCGCGAAAGTCGTGAAAGATGGCGGGGCCACCGACGGCGCCGCGGCGGACGCCATCGTCTGGGCTGCGAACAGCGGGGCCGAGGTGGTGAACATCTCGCTAGGCGCCCCCGGCAGCTCCGATGCGCTGAAGAACGCCGTGGACTACGCCTGGAACAAAGGCGTGGTCGTGGTGGCAGCGGCGGGCAACAGCGGCCGGGAGGTCAGGGATTACCCGGCCGCGTACCAGAACGTCGTCGCCGTGGCCGCCACCACCAAGGATGGCCGCCGGGCTTCGTACTCCAACTACGGCAGTTGGGTGGACGTGGCCGCGCCCGGCTCGGGCATCGTCTCCACGAAGCTGGGAGGAGGCTACGGAAGCCTGAGCGGCACCAGCATGTCCACGCCGTACGTTTCGGGGCTGGCCGGGCTGCTCGCCGCGCAGGGCCGTACAGCGTCCAGCATCCGGAGCCGCATCGAGAACACGGCCACGGACCTCGGCCCCGACGGGAAGGATAAATACTACGGCCACGGACGCATCAACGCATACCGGGCCGTCGGGAATTAGCCGTCAGCGTTCAGCGAGAACAAAGAGCTGGCGGCGAGGCTTCTCTTGAAGGTCGGTTCGGCGAAAACCCCCGAAACCTCGGGTCAGGCGCTGCCGATCAGGACACCCGAGGCGAAGACCAGCGCGCCGCCCAGGATCACCTGCAGCGCCGACAGGAGGAAGCTCATCCTGAAGTAGCGGTACCGGATGAAGGAGATCGCCAACAACTCCACCCCGACGACGCCGAAGGCCACGTACAGCGCCACGTTCACGTCCGGCAGCAGGAACGGCAGGGTGTGCAGGATGCCCCCGATGAACGTCGCCACCCCCGTAATGACGCCCCGCATGAACGGATGCCCGCGCCCCGTCATGGAACCATCGTCGGAGAGCCCTTCGGAGAAGCCCATGCTGATCGCCGCCCCCACAGCCGCAGCCAGCCCCACCAGGAACGTCACCCGCGTGTCGTGCGTCGCAAAGGCTACCGCAAAGAGCGGCGCCAGGGTGGAGACCGACCCGTCCATCAACCCGACCAGCGACGGCTGCACCACCTTCAACACGAAGTCCTTGCTGTGCCCCGAAGCCGTCATCTCCCGGCCCCCGAGCCCCAGCCGCTCCATCAAAGCCGACATGGCCCCAAACCTCCCGCGTGTCCCGGAACCTTAGAATCAGAATCGAAGATCATCAACCAATTCTAGCGGGTATGACGCAGAAATCAAGAACGATTCTTGATACTGTAATTGGGAGTCATTCGCGTTTGCGGTGGGGTCGATCTTCCGTGACTTGCGCTCCCCGTTTCCGGCTTCGGGCTCCCGGTAGCCGGCTTCCTGTCCCGTCTCGCCCGCCGGCAGAGACCTTAATCCGCCAACCAGCCCAGGCTACCGAAGATTCGTTCCGCTTCGGTGTAGGCGTCTCTTTCGTCGCCCTGAGATCTGATGCCGACGTAGCAAACCTCGGCGGCTCTTTCGCCACCCTCCAATCGGGACATCCTCCAGATTATGCGGTAGCGGCCACTGTGGATTCCCCTGAAACCGTGCAGCGGACGCCGCAGCGGATAGCCCGAGCTCTCCGGCGCGGCCTCGACATCGCGCAACTTTCGCAGGACCTGCCGCTGAACTTTCGCCGGTAACTCCGAAAAACCCTCCAGGGCTACGCGGTTTAGGAAGAGGCGACTACTCCTCGCCATCCTCGGCTACCATGTCCTCGACCTCGGAGAGCGAGTACCGTCCGCCACCTTCGCCGCTGCCTTCGGTGGCCGATCTCAGCGCACGTGTGGCCTTCTCGTCGCGCAGGATCCTTTCCGTCTCCAACTCCCCGACCAGTTCCAGGTAGGTGCCCTGCAACCGGCGAAAGGTTTCTGCGCTGATCACCAGCGCCCCGCCCCGTCCCGCTCCCCGGATGATGAACGTCTCACCTTGCTCCACCTGATCCAGAACCCCGCTCAACTCTCGCCGCGCTTCGGAGATGCCCAAAACCCTCGGTAGCTTCAACATGCCCGTCTCCTTTCAAGAACCGTAACTTTAATTGTACGATTTTCTGAACACCTGATCCGAGAGAGAGGCCCGCCAAACTCGCGCGACTCCGCTTAGCGAGGCGTGTTGAAACTACTCCAGGACCAGGACTCGGAGCTCGGGGAAGGCGGCGCGGTAGAGGCGGCGGTCGAAGGTCAACAGGGCCGAGGCGTGCAATAAGGCGTGCGCACCGACGATGAAATCGGCGAGTATTCTTCGAGGACTGCGGTCGTCCGGTTGCGCCCTCCGGCGTTCGGCGTACCCTCCGTATGCACGGGCGGCCTCGCGCCACACGTCCTCTCCCATAGCCCATTCCACACTTACCCCGGCGCGCTCCAGAAAGGTGTCCAGGGCCTCGGCGCCACCCCCCGGCGCGGCGGCCAACTCCGCGTAGACGGGGGGAGAGACGACCAGCGCCCCGGCGGCGTCGGCCTTTCTCAGGGTCCGGCGCGCGAGCCCCGCCTCCTCCGTGCCCCCTCGCAAGAGTGCCGCGAACACGTTGGTGTCCACCGCCGTCGTCAAACGCCGTGCCCCCGAACCTCGCGCAGCCAGGCGTTTATCTCCTCGATGGTCTCGCCCTCCCCTTCCCGCCAGGCGCCCTCGTATTCGGCGAAGACATCCGCTCCCTCCCGCAACGGGCGCAGACGCACACCTGCGGCGTCCGCCTCGAAGATCAGCACATCCCCCTTGCCCACCCGGAGCGCGCGCCGTATCTCAGCGGGGATCGTGACCTGCCCCTTGCTCGTCACCCTCGACTTCTTCTCCAACTCCACCTCTCCTTACTTTAATTAACAATGTAAGGATAACATGAGGTAGCGGGAGACCGGGCGCCTGATCTCAAACATTTGCCCATGACGTCCCGGCCGAACTCGCATTCGGCCAGCACATCTTCACTTTCGTTCAGTGCATCGTCCCTCATGGGCTTTCTTCTCTCTCGCTGCTCTCCAACATTTCGCTGAATTGGCGGGGGGTGAGCACAGGGACGGTTCCTTCGCCCAGCGAGGATCCCACCAGGTGTGGATCGCCCGAGACGAGGTAATCGGCGCCGGAGGCGCGCGCCAGCGCCACAAGGTAGTCGTCCTTTGGGTCGTCGGGCACGACGCGCTCCGGCTCGCCCTCGATCTCCACGTAGACACCTGCCCGCATCGCGCGCCGCACGTGCGCCTCTGCGTGCTCGATGGGTCCGTACCGGCGCAACCTCTGCCGCGAGAGCACGTCGGTGAGTTCCGCCAGCAGGTGCCGCGAAACGACCATCTCGAAGTATCCGGCGTCGGCGGCGTCGAGGATGCGGCGCGGGAAGCCGTGCGGAGAGATCCACGCCGAAACGAGGATGTTGGGGTCTACAACAGCACGCAAGTGCTTCGGGCTACTCGCCGCGCCTGTAGGCGTGCTGCTCTTTGACGGCGAGTTTCATGGCCTCCTCTTCGGAGAGCGGCTCTACGCCGTGTTCGCGCTGCCAGTTGGCGACCCTGTCTAGTATCTCTCCAAAGGTTTCTTCGTGGTCGGGAGAACGTTCGGGGTCCTCCCGGTCGAAGTAATGCTTGAGGGCGTCCTCTATCACATCAGCCTCTTCGCGCCCTTCTTCGCGCGCCCGCTCGCGCGCCCGATCGACGAGTACCCGGTCTATTCTGGTTTCGGTTCGTTCCATCCCTGAATTATACGTTCTCTTGAGCCCGCCGGCCCGAGCATTACCCTCGATCCGCCGGTCCCACTCGTCGGAGTCGCACTCGACGAACCACCCTCTAAAAGCGGCGAGCCCGGCGCGGCGAGTCAGAGGTCCCGGTAAGCTTCTCGACGATGCGCCACCCTTGCCACCAGGATCAGCAAGGCGTCCTACCCGACCTTGTAGATGATCCGGTAGCGTGGCCGGGGTTCTTCTCCGGGCGCTTCCG
>Ga0136619_10000068_pt1 | contig 34330 bp, 37 predicted proteins | sample AntDrymUQ3532106_2_FD_104807 | JGI IMG/M metagenome (GOLD analysis project Ga0136619, IMG submission 104807) | Polar desert sand microbial communities from Dry Valleys, Antarctica - metaG UQ353 (21.06) | ecosystem: Environmental > Terrestrial > Soil > Desert | place: Antarctica: Dry Valley...
CGACCGGTATCGCCGCGGCGCTCTATCTCGAGGAGTACGCCGACAACACGCGTTGGTACAACCGGTTCCTCGAGTTGAACATCCAGAACCTCGCCGGTGTGCCGTCGATCGTCTTCGGCATCCTCGGCCTGGGAATCATCGCCCGGGTGTTCGGCCTCGGCTTCACCATCATCACCGCCGCCATCGTGCTGTCCCTCCTGGTCCTGCCCGTCGTGATCATCGCCACCCGCGAGGCACTGCGTGCGGTCCCTCCCTCGATCAGGCTGGGCTCGTATGCCCTCGGCGCCACGAAATGGCAGACCGTACGGCGTCAGGTGCTGCCCGCGGCCACCTCCGGAACCGCGACCGGCTCCATCCTTGCCCTGTCGCGGGCCATCGGCGAGGCCGCGCCGTTGATCCTGCTGGGTGCGGTGACCTTCGTCCGTTTCAACCCGGAGGGAATCTTCAGCCAATACACGGTGCTGCCGATCGCCATCTTCAACCTGATCAAGAGCCCACAGGCGGAGCTGAAGGAGCTGGCCTCAGCCGGCATCGTGCTGCTGTTGATCATTCTCGTCCTGATGAACTCGATCGCGATCGTGATCCGGAACCGGGCCGGCCGGATCAAATGAGCCAGCAGCTGGCGGCGCCAATGTCCGTATTGACACCAACTGAACAAAGGGCTGGGGAGCACACTGTGACCGAAAGCACGACCATCGTTCCGCCGAATCTGGATCAACGTTCCGGGGTGAGGATCACGGCACGTTCCGAACAGCAGCACCCGGCGACCGAACGCGATGGTGGGATCGACCCGATCATCGAGTTGCAGGACGTGGACATCTACTACGGCTCCTATCGCGCCGTACGCGGTGTCTCGATCCCGGTCGAGCGTCGCCAGATCACCGCCATGATCGGCCCGTCCGGTTGCGGCAAGAGCACCTTGCTCCGGTCGCTCAACCGGATGAACGACCTCATCGTCGGCGCACGGGTCACCGGCCGGATCACCTTTCACGGGCAGGACCTGTACGAGGCGGGCGTTGATCCCATCGAGGTCCGTCGCCGGATCGGCATGGTCTTCCAGCAGCCGAACCCGTTCCCGAAATCGATCTACGACAACATCTCCTACGGCCCGAAGGTCACCGGGATGAAGGTGTCCAACATGGACGACCTGGTCGAGGAGGCCCTGACCGGCGCAGCGCTGTGGGGTGAGGTCAAGGACAAGCTCAAGACCAGCGCCCTTGCCCTGTCCGGTGGACAGCAGCAGCGGCTGTGCATCGCCCGGACGATCGCGGTAAAACCAGAGGTGATCTTGATGGACGAGCCGTGCTCGGCGCTCGACCCGATCGCCACCGCGAAGATCGAGGACCTGATGGAGCAGCTGACCAAGAACTTCACCATCGTGATCGTCACCCACAACATGCAGCAGGCAGCACGAGTCAGTGACAAGACCGCGTTCCTCACAGCCGAGGTGGACAAGGAGGGCCAGCGGCACGGGGTACTGATCGAGTTCGACGACACCAACAAGATCTTCAGTGCCCCGAGCAACGAACTCACCGAGGCATACATCTCCGGCCGGTTCGGCTGACGGCACGCCGACGCTGGTTCGGGCCTCGCCATGGTCGCCAGTCGGGCTGCCGGGCCCGCAGTGTCCGGAAACTCCTATCTGGGTAGGAGCGGGAAGCTGCTGCTGCTGGTGGTCGAGCCGCAGCCCGCTGAAGCGCTGTCGCTGAAGAACGCCTTGGCCAAACAGTTCAGTCTCATCCTGGCCGACAAGGCTGCCGACGGCTTACTGGCAGCCGGAGAGTTCCATCCAGACGTTGTGCTCGCCGCCGCCGACCTGCACGACATCACCAGTGAATCGCTGGTGAGCACGCTGCGCCGCCACTCCCCTGTCTCGGTCGTCATCGGCGCCGGGCCGGACGACGGCCCAGCCGCCGCGGCGGCGATGCGGGCCGGAGCTACGGCCTGCGTAGCTCGGCCGTACCGGATCTCGGAACTGGAACCCCTCGTCCGCTCCCTGCAACCTCCCAGGACGACTCTGGCCGCGGTCGTCTGCGGCCCAGTGCGTCTGAACCCGGAATCACAACGAGTGTTCATCGATGACCGGGCGATCGACCTGCCGCGGCAGGAGTTCCACCTCCTGCACCTGCTGATGTCGAATTGTGACCGTGTCCTGACCCGCGAACAGATCCGCAGGCAGCTCTGGCCCGGCCTTGCCGACGAGCGGTCCAACACTCTCACCGTGCACATCCGCAGATTGCGGCTGCGCTTGGATGACGACCCGTGGAATCCGACGGTCATCGCCACCGTCCGCGGAAGGGGCTACCGCTTCACCGCACCAGCGCCAGATCCCGGCCGCTCCCCCGCCTAGGGTTCGGTCATGGCCAGCCCGCGGATCATCAGTGACTGCATCGTCGTCGATACCCCGGCAGCGTTGGTCTTCGCGATCCTCGCCGACCCGTCTGCCCACCTCGAGATCGACGGCACAGAGTCCGTGAAAGGCAACACGTCGAGCCATCCCGGGCGCAAGCTGGGCATGGGTGACCGATTCGGGATGAACATGCGGATCGGGTTGCCCTACAAGGTCCGCAACACCGTCGTGGAATACGACGAGAACCGACTGATCGCCTGGCAGCACTTCGCCAAGCACACCTGGCGCTACGAACTCGACGAGTTCGAGCCCGGCCGTACGCGGGTGACCGAGTCCTGGGACTGGTCCGGATCCCGGTACGCACGGGTGATCGAACTTCTCGGCTTCCCGAGCCGCAACCGGAACGGGATCGCGTCGAGCCTGACCAAGCTCAAGGCCCTGGCCGAGCGGCGGGCGGCCGAATCCCCGTCCTAGCGGCTCAGGCCGGCCAGGTCGGCGATCGGCCGAGGCGGGCCACGATGCGGTCCAGCATTGGCGCGTCGTCCGAGGTGGGTTGGGCGGGCTCGAAGGCCGCGCCGGGTTGGCCGCGCTCGGGACCGTCTGGAACTGCCAGCGCGATCTGCAGCGCCCGATCGAGCAGCTCCTGATCGAGAGTGAACCCAACGTCGAGGCTGCGGGCAACATCCCAGCCGTGTACGACGTAGTCGACGAGGTGGAACCGGATCGCCTGTTTGCCTGGAAAGGTGGTGAGCGGACTGATCTCGGGAAGGGCGAATTCGCGCTCGAGCACGCCGTCCTGAGCGAACGCAGTCAAGACGCGCCCGGCCCCAGCGGCGTACGCGCCGACCGGATCGGGACCGAGCGGCTGCACGGCCCAGAGCGACACGTCGCCGCCATTTCCAGCCGAAGCCGCAGCGAACCCATCGTGCTGCACGGTCATATGCGCAAGCAGATCGCCCAGGTTCCAGTTGCCGCACGGCGTCGCCCGAGCGAGATCGTTCGTGTGGACGCGGGACACCACGGCAACGCTGGCTCGCACCGCCCGTGCGTGCAGGTCGAGAAGATCGGGCTCTGTCATGGCCCCAGTGTGTCGTGCCGAGCAACCGGGTTAGCCCGCTATCATCGTCTAGTGCCGATGATAAAGAGTGATGTCGAAACATCGGACGATGTGACCGCTGCGGTCTGCCTGTTCCGGAGCTTGGCCGACCCTGCCCGGTTGGCCATCCTGCGGCACCTTGCCCTGGGCGAGCACCGGGTGGTGGAGCTGACCGCCCACTTGGGGCTTGCGCAGTCCACGGTGAGCGCTCACCTGGCCTGCCTGCGCGACTGCGGCCTGGTCTCTTCGCGACCACAGGGCCGGGCATCTGTGTTTGCGCTGACCCGACCCGAGCTCTTCGACCTGTTTGTCGCCGCCGAGGCGGTCCTGGCTGCCACCGGTGATCCGGTTGCCTTGTGCCCCAACTATGGCGAGCTCACCGTACGGTGAGCGGCGTTGCGCACCCGCCTGAACTGGCCGCGGCTGACCGGCAGAGGTTGGGCCGGCGGGCCCGACTGCTGGCCGCGGCGTCGGTGACCTACAACGCACTCGAGGCCGTGATCGCGATCGGCGCCGGCCTGGTCGCCGGCTCCATCGCGCTCGTGGGGTTCGGGCTGGACTCCATCGTGGAGGTCTCCAGCGGACTGGTCATCCTCTGGCAGTTCAGACACTCCCTGCCGGAGACGCGCGAACGTCAGGCGCTACGGCTGATCGCACTCTCGTTCTTCGCCCTGGCCGGGTACGTGACATTCGAGTCAGCGCGTGCGCTGTTGCGCGCGGCCGAGCCCGAGCCTTCTCGGGTCGGGATTGCGCTGGCGATCGCCTCACTGGCTGTGATGCCCTTCCTCTCCTGGGCGCAGCGACGCACCGGCCGGCAGCTGGGCTCCCGTTCAGTGGTAGCAGACGGCACGCAGACGCTGCTGTGCACCTATCTGTCCGGAGTCTTGTTGGCCGGGCTGTTGCTCAACGCGACCCTCGGCTGGTCCTGGGCCGACCCGGTTGCGGGACTCGTGATCGCCGCAGTGGCGGCCCGCGAAGGACTCGAGGCCTGGCGTGGACAGGACTGCTGCTGACCTCAGGCGGCGGAGGCGCCCTGCAGGGTCTTGAGGGCCTGGTCGGCGTGGATGTCCATGTTGAACTCGCCGGTGATGATCTCGGCGATCGTGCCGTCGGTTTGGATCACGAAGGTCGCCCGCTTGACGGGGGTCATGAACCGGCGCTTCACCCCGTACGCGGTGGCCACCTCTCGTTCGGGGTCGGACAGCAGGGGGTAGTCGAAGCTGTGTGCCTCGGAGAATTCCTTCTGCTTGTCCACCGTGTCGGCACTGATGCCGATCCGCTGGGCTCCGACAGCGTCAAACTCAGCGGCCAGATCCCGGAAGCGACAGCTCTCAGCGGTGCATCCCGAGGTCATCGCCCCGGGGTAGAAGAAGAGCACGACAGGGCCCTTGGCCAGAAAGTCGCTGAGCTTGCGCGTTGCCCCTGTCTCGTCGAGCAGGGTGAAGTCAGGGGCGGTCGATCCGGACGCGATGGTTTTCATGGCTGCTTTCGGTGTCGGGGTGTGGAGCGGCCCGGCGGAGCCCGGAACGCACGTGGCTGGGGTGAAGTCAGGAGTCGGTGAGCGTGCGAGGTGGCGCGGGGAAGAAGCCGGAGGTGGTCCGTACGTAGTCGGTGTAACCGGGACGGCGCTGGTCCATGTCCCTTTCCAGGGTGGGCTTGCCCGTCCCCTTGGCCAACAGGAAGGTCATGAACACGGGCGAGAGCACGGTGAGGACGCCCGGCCAGGCACTGAACGCGATCAGCGAGATCCCCCACCAGACACAGGCATCACCGAAGTAGTTGGGGTGCCTGGTGTATCGCCACAGCCCGGTGTCGAGCACCTTGCCCTTCGAGGCCGGGTCGTTGCGAAACCGGGTCAACTGCAGGTCGCCCACGGTCTCGAAGAACAACCCGACGACCCAGACTGCGATCCCGACCCAGACCAGGAACCCGAACCCACCCTGGCCCAGGCCCTGCGGCTGGAAGGCCGCCACCTGGACGGGCAGGGACACGAACCACATGGTCACGCCCTGGGTCAGGTAAATCTTGCGAACCGCGTACGCCGTGCGGTTCCCAGAAGCCTTCTCCAACAATGCTTCATAGCGCGGGTCCTCGCCGTGTCCACGTGAGCGCAACCCGATGTGGGTGGCCAGGCGCAGCCCCCAGATCGCGGTCAATGCCAGGACGAGCAAGCGGCGACCAGGATCGCCCTCGTTGAACGCAGTCGCCGCGAGATAGGCGACCAGCGCGATCACAGCGAAGCCGAGCCCCCATGCCACGTCGACAACGGCGTGCTTGCCGACCCGCAGGGCGACCAGCAGGGTGATGCCGAGGACGACTGCGACGGCCAGTGCCGTCAGGGGAAGAGCCAGCAGGAAGTCGCCAGTGGGAAACCCGCTCACAGAGCTTCACGGGTCGGCGGGAGGCCGCTGCGTCCGTCAACGGTCGACCGTACGGCGAGGATCTGGTCGACGCCCATCCGGCCTTCCTCGAAGGACAGCGCCGACCCGACCAGATAGAGCCGCCAGACCCGGGCAACCTCTTCGCCCACCAACTCGAGCGCCTTGTCCCAGTTGTCTTCGAAGGTCTGATACCAGGCGTGGATGGTGCGGACGTAGTGCTCGCGCAAGGCATGCACGTCACGTACCTCGAGTCCTGAATCCTCGATCAGTGCAACGGTTTCCCCGACCGGGCGCATGTACATGTCCGGGGCGATGAAGGCCTCGATGAACGGGCCGCCACCGTGCTTGTCCTTGCGCGACATCTGCTGGATCAGCAATCGTCCCTCCGGGCGGAGCTTGTCGCGTAGGCCGGCGATGAACCTCGGGTAGTTGCCCTTGCCGACATGTTCACCCATCTCGATCGAGCAGACCGCATCGAAGGGACCGTCGGGTACGTCGCGGTAGTCCTGCAGGCGGACTTCGGCCAGCCCGCCCAGGTCGAGGTCGTCGATCCGCTTCTGGACGAACTGGCGCTGCTGTTCCGACAAGGTCACACCGACCACCTTGACGCCGTAGTGCTGCGCCGCGTGGATGGACAACGAGCCCCAACCACAACCCACGTCGAGCAGCCGCATGCCCGGCTCTAGGTCCAGCTTGGCGCAGATCAGGTCCAGCTTGTCCCGCTGGGAGTCCGAGATCGTGTACGACGGGTCGTCGCTGGTCCAGTAGCCGCAGGAGTAGGCCTTGTTGTCGTCCAGGATGAGGGAGTAGAAGTCGTTGGACAGGTCGTAGTGGTGCGCGATGACGTCCCGGTCCCGGCGCTTGCTGTGCAGCCGGCCGCGCAGACGGGCTTGGGAGTCCGGCGGTGGAGGAGGCTTTCCGACGATGCCGAGGCGTAGCCCGGTACGCGCGGCCCTGACTCCTGCGGGAATCCCGAGCCGACCCTTGGTGCCCCGCTCGCGGACCGTCTGCCATACCCGGCGCAGCCCGTCGAGCAGGTCGCCCTCCACATCGATCTGACCGGTGACATAGGCCTGGGCGAGGCCGAGTTCGTTGGGCCGGTAGAGCAGGCGACGCAGGGCAGCCGGCGACGACACGACGACCGTGGGCGCGTCGAGCGGTCCGGCCTCGCTACCGTCCCAGGCACGCAGGCGTACGGGCAGAGCGCCGCCGAAGACCGGTTCGAGGATCGCGGCAAGCTGCTGAGCGGCGCCGGTCGCGTTCGCGGGGCGCCATTGTGTCACTGAGTGTGTCGCTGAGGCGCCGCCATCGGTCTTGGACGGCGTGATGACACGGCTGGTGTCGATATCGGTCATGGTCACTCCCACGAAGGGCGGGCGGTCAGATGCTCTCAACCCAATATTCGCGCACCGAGGCCGCTTGGATTCCCACTCTCCCGGGCCACGACGCGCCCCGGCTCCGCCGGACCGCTCGGAGGCACGCTCAGATCAAGTGTTCGAGCAGGCCGGTGTCGACGTCGTACAGGAAACCGCCCACCGGGACTCGGTCGGGAATGAGCGGATGCGAGCGCACCCTGGCGACGTCCTCATGCAGCGCGCCGACCTGGTCGGTCACGACGTTCCACGACGTCCAGGCAGCATCCTGTCCGCTGGCCGCACCCACCTGGGCGCGCAGTTCGGCCTCTGTGTTCGTCGCCAGCGCGCATTTGGTGTGCGGCACGATCAGGATCCGCTGGACGCCCAGCAGGTGCACTCCCAACACCATGGCGTCCAGGGCCGCGCTGCTCACGTGCCCACCGGGATTGCGGAAGATCTTCGCATCGCCGGACTTGAGCCCGAGCATCCTGAGCGGGTCGATGCGCGAGTCCATACAGGTGACCACGGCGACGCCGGCGTGCGCCACACCGTCGAATCCGGCCAGGTCGAAAGTCTCGGCGAAGGCCGCATTGGCCGCCAGCAGATCAGCGAAATCCGAGTCCATCCCCGGAGGCTAGGGGGTAACGATCACCACCGCACCGGACGCGCCGAAGACGCCGGTCGTGGCATATACCGTGCCGTCATCGGCGACCTCGACAGCACCTGGCGAGAACAGGTCCACCACAGGGCTCACGACGCCGTTGCTGATCGAGCTGATCCGGTTGGCGTTGAGTTCGGCGACGTAGATCGTGCCGTCGTCGGCGACGGCAAGGTCAACCGCCCCGGAGAAGCCCCGGGCGACCAGGCTGACGGCACCGCTATCCGGATTGACCCGGAACACCGAGCCGGTGCCGGGCAGTTCCGGAACGCCAGGCAGTGAACTCACGTACCAGAATCCGTCCGGACCGACCTCCACGTCGGTGGGGACAGGTTCGGATCTGTAGACCCGGCCGACGGTGCACAGCGGCAGCCCGAGCTGGGCGGCGGCTGCGGGGGTAATCCGCTGAGGCACTGCGGGGAGCACCGCCACCGTCTTTGGCTGCTGCCCGAAGGTCACTCGGACGATGCTGTTCCCGGCGGCGTCGGCAACGGCGTAGCTGATCGGGCTCAACGTCGCGACCTTGTACGGGTTGGACTCGACTATGCCGGTGTAGGGCTGCAGGAACGGTGGCAACTTGGCCTGGCACCCGGCCGGCAGGTTCAGGAAACCGTAGGTGTTGCCGGCGTCGGGATTGTTCTCCACCTCGTGGTCCAGCAGCGAAGCCAGGGTGATGGCACTCCCGCTGGGATTGACCAACTCCAATGTCGTGTCCAGCGGCGGAGCTTCCTCCTCGGGGAAGGTTGACAGCGTGATCACGACCCGTCCCAAGGAGGTGCTGGCCACTCCGGAGACGGAGTCACCCTCGGAGGCGAACAGCACGCTGCGGTTTCCGCCGGGTCCGACTCGGGTGATCTGCCCGGCGAAGGCCTCGGCGACATAGATGGTCCCGTTGTCGCTGACGTCGAGACCCAACGGCCCGATCAAACCCTCGATGATGGGGTCGGACACGGTCCCGGCGTCCTCGGCGCTGGCAGGCGTCGTCATCAGGAGCGCCATGCCGACCGCGCCCGCCGCGGCAACTCCGCTACGCAGCAACTTCTTCTTGCGCATGCTGTCCATCCTTCGGTGCCGTCCCCGTCCACATGGAATGCGGGCACTCTAGGGACTCCCGGTGCGCCTGCCAAGACTGTTGCGCGCTCAACATGTTCCCTGACCGTCCCCGAGGACCATGGGGAAGCGCTCTACGGCCCGTCCCTCCTAGCCGCAGGATTGCTGGCGCTGGGACTCAATCGGCGTCGGCGCAGTGGGACTCGCTTCCGCGGGTGTGCTCGTGGGCGGAGGCGGCGCGGGCGTAGGGATGACGACCGGTACGACGCCGGTGAACGACGAGCCGACGACCAGATCGATGGATCCGCCGGCTGAGTTCCCCTCGCGCAGGATCGACTCCGGCACTGCGGCCGCGACGGTACGCGCGGCTTCGAACTGGTCGGGGGCGTACCGGACGACGGACTGGGTCGCACCGGTGATCTGGTTCTCGATCTCACCGATGATGAAGCCCTGCGCAGACAACCCGTCGGCGGCATCGGTGGCCAGACCACGGGTACCGACTCCGTTGAAGACGTTCACCGTGATCTGTTGCGGGGCAACGGTGAGCGCGTTCGGATCCGGTGCGGGCGGTGGCGTGGTCTGAATGGGGTTCGCCGGAGGTGCCGGAGCAGGGCTGGCGTCCGATCCGGACGCTGGCCGCCCAACGGGCGGCAGGTCACTGTTCGCGATGATTGCCCGGAACATCTCCCGGCTGGCGGCGTCGTCGATCAGGGCGTAGCTCCGCTCACTGCCGACCGGCCGGTAGGCGACCTGAGCCAACGGGACGCTGGCCTGCACTGTGTCTCCCGCGGTGAATTCGCCGAGCTTGTTCCCGAGGTCACGGAGTTCGCCCAGCGTGGTGCCCGGATCAAGGGTCAGCGCGTTCGCGGCCTCGTTGACGAAACCGCTGAGCACGATCGGGTTTGCCAGGTTCTCCAGGCGCAGCGCCTCACGAAGAGTGGAAGCCAGCAGCAGGCGCTGCCGATCGGTGGCCAGCTGGCCGGTCGGGTCCTGATCGGCTTCCACCCGGGTGAGCAGGGCGCGCACCTGATCGGCGTCGAGCACAGCGGTCCCGCCCGATCCGGCTGACTGATCTCCGGTGGCCAGCTCTGGAGGTAGGCACACCGGTACGCCGCCCAGGGCGTCGACCATGCTGGGCAACCGGTCGAGGTCGAGTTGCACGTAGTGATCCATTCGCATTCCGGACAACTGCTGAACGCTGCGTACCAGGCAGCCGGCTCCGGCCGTGGCGAAGCTGGAGGCCAGCGAGCCGCCGTACGGATCGGCCAGCAGTTGCTCCTCGCCGCTGGGACAGGCGGGCACGTCGATCAAAGCGGTCAGCGGCAGACTCACCAACACGGCCCCATCTCGCCCCGGGGCAAGGTGGGCGATCAACGCCGAGGTGACCTGCGCCTGTCCCGCGGCCGTTTCGCTGCCGACGATGAGGAAGTTGTCAGCTGTCTCCTGAGCTTGGGGCGAGAGAATTCCTGGGGCATCGACGGCCAGCGCGTCGACCCGGGCGATAGTTTCGTCGAGATAGAAGAACAGCCCGACGTAGTACGCCGCAGCCGAGGCGAGCATCGTCACCAGCAAGGTCAGCGACACCGCGAAGAATCGGCGTACCCGGTGCCTACGGACCTCGACGACAGCCTGCCGGGCGGCGACCCTTCGACCGGAGCGCTGTACGGACTGGCCGGACTGGGCCAGCAGGTCGGAAACGGTCAGCGGTCCGGTGGACGAGGGATCGTCGGAGAACTTGTGTTTGCGCGGGCCGCTTGCAGCTGGCACGCGTGCGACACCCCATCCCTTGCTCCCGTGCAAAGGGTCGAGGGTACGGGTTTGACAGCGGCGCCGCCCCGAGATGACTCTTCGGGGCGGCGCCGTTACTCAGTGTTGCCAGACAGGGCTTTTCGTCAGCCCTCCGATGGCCCGACGTACCCCTGGGCCAGATCAGTGGTGAACAGTTCCTCGACCAGCGTCAGACCACCCTCAGCCGCGGGGTCAGGCTGGGCGATGAAGATCTCGCGCGACGGCGAAGAGCCTGGCTCGGAGTAGTCCAGCGGGGCGATGATCCCGCCGGTGTCGCCGTTGTCGGTCTCGGTCAGCGCCGTCTGCAGCCCGGCGCGGGTCATGTCGCCGTTCTCACAGGCGCGTTCAAGGACCGAAGCGTAGATGGTTGCCACGCCGAAGCCGTAGAACTGACCGCCGTTGGGTGAGGCATCGGGGAACTTCTCGACCAGGCGGTCGCGGAGATCCTGAGCCTCGGGGGTATCCAGGGAATACGGCGCGGTCGAGGTCTCGACGAACAGGCTGGCCGCCAGAGCCGGTGCGGCCGGGCTGTCCAGCAACGCCGGTGCGAACACCGGGTTGCTACCCAGGAACGGAATGGTCAACCCACCTGCGACCGCCGAGCCGACCGCCGAAGCGGTCTGCGCCGGAGAGGTCGTCAGGAAGATCGCCGTCACGCCTTGACTACCCAGCGAGGAGATCGCACCGGACAGGTCCTGGTCGGTGGACTTGACCTGGACCTCGACGAGGTTCAGACCGAGTTCATTGGAGGCGTACTGGGCGCCGAGCAGCCCGTTCGCGCCGTACTCACCTTCGATGTAGATGTGCCCGACGGTGTCTCCCTCGGCGATCATTCCCTCGTCGACCATCCACTGGATTCCGTTGATCATCTCGAGGTCGTAGGTCGTACCACCCATCAGGATGTACTCGTTCTCCAGCAGCGTGGAGGCCCACGAGGCAGGCGCTGTGACCATCTCGTCGGCGGTGATCTGCTCGAGCAGCGCCGTGGTCATCGGCGAGCCGATCAGCTGGGTGATCCCCAGGACGTTGGGCGCCACCTGGTTGTAGAGCTGCACAGCCTGCTGTACGTCGTAGCCGTGGTTCTGGATGTCCAGCTCGATCTGCCGACCGCAGATTCCACCCTCTTCGTTGATCGTGTCGTACACGAGTTGGTTGCCCTGGACGATGCCCGTCGACAGCGAGGCGAACGGCCCCGTCAGGTCGGTCAGGATGCCCAGATTGATGGTGTCGTCGGTGACGCCGAAGTCGGTGGCCACATCGGCATCACTGCCACCGCTGTCGCCACCACCCCCGCCGCCGCCGCTGTCGTCTGCGCGGGTGCTGCACGCTGTGACGGCGAGCACCGTCGCCACGCCGAGCGCAGCAGCCGCACGTGCCCTGCGAATGTTCATCAATGTTCCTCATCTCGGTTGGACTGGTTACTCGCCCGGTCGGGCGCCTCCCGCTCCGGGCCGCTGTCTCGCGGTGAATCAGGTTGCGAGACAGCGGCTTCGGTAGTCGGTGAGTCTTGGGGGTTGGCCGCTTTCACGGTGCGCTTGGTCAGCCGGGAGGCACCGGAGATCGTCCCGATGATGCGTCGTCCCACCGCGCCGAGGCCGCCGGGCTCGACCAGCAGGACGAATACGACTGCACCGCCGTACAGGAACTTCGCCAGCGTCGCGGCATCCAGGCCGCCCGTGCCCGGCTGGGCCAGGAACGGGAAGACATCGGAGTACTGCTGGAACAGTGCCGGCAGGGCGGTCACGAACGTGGCCCCGACGACGGCCCCGACCACCGAGCCGAGACCGCCGATCACGATCATGGCCAGGTAGGAGATGGACAGCACCAAGCCGAACGAGTCCGGCGTCGGGCGCAGGATCAGCGCCAGCATTACGCCGGCCAGCCCCGCATAGAGCGAGGACAGCACGAAGGCGTAGGCCTTGTAGCGGGCCACGCCCACCCCCATGACCGATGCAGCGACCTCTCGGTCGCGCACCATCTGCAGCGCTCGGCCCGGGCGGCTGCGCAGCAGGTTGCGGGCGAACAGGCAGGCCAAGACCAGAATGACGAGGAAGAGGTACCAGAGCCGTTCGTTCTTGCCGAACGGGACGTCGAGTACGAAGAGGTTCTCCGGGCTCTCGTTGCTGAACTCGAAGCCGACCAGGCTGAACGGCTCGGCCGGGCGACCGTTGAATCCGCCGGTGACGGTGTCCCAGTTGAACAGCACGTGCTGGCCGATCAGGACCAGGGACAGCGACGCGACCCCGAGGTAGATGCCACGCAACCGCGAGGCGATCGGGCTGAACAACAGCCCGGCCACACCTGCGGCCAGCACCCCGCCGATCGCGCCCAGCACCGGGTGCAGGCCGAGGCCGCCGAACTGCACCGCCTGGCCACCGGGTTCTCCGGAGAGGTAGGCGTAGGAGTAGGTACCGATGGCCAGGAAGAAGGCGTGCGCGAGGGAGAGCTGACCGGTGACCCCGGTGAGCAGGGTCAGTCCGACCGCACCGACGGCCGCGGCCATGCAGGTCAGCCCGATGTAGAGCAGCGACCCGCCCTGGTAGATCGGGAACAGTGCCAGCACCAGGATCGCAAAGCCGGCCAGCAGCCACTGCAGCCGCCGGCTGCGACGCTGCGGGTCTGCCGGCGCCTCCTGGACTGCCCGCGCGCGGTTGTCCAGATCCGAGGCTGAATCGCTCTTCGAGGAGCGGCTTGCGCCGTCGCCAGTGTCGGCTGAGGACGGACTCGTCCCAGTGATCGTGGTGTCAGACACGGGCCAGATCCTTTGTCCCGAACAGCCCGGACGGCCTGACCAACAAGACGATGATCATGATGACGTACGGCATGATCTCGCCGAAGCCACCGCCAAGAAAGCTCAGGTAGTTGTCGTAGCCCAGCGCCAACTGCTCGGCCATTCCGACCAGGAGTCCGCCGATGATGGCGCCACCGGTCGAGTCGAGTCCGCCCAGGATCGCGGCCGGAAATGCCTTGAGCGCCAGTCGGGTCACGCTGCCGTCCAGCCCGGGCGTGGGAAAAGCCACCAGAAAGATGACCGCGACGGTGGCCAGCAGCCCGGCCAGGATCCAGGCGATGGCCGAGACCCGGCTGCGCCGGATCCCCATCAGCGCGGCCGCCTCCGGGTCCTCGGCGCTGGCCCGCATCGCGATGCCCCACTTGGTGTACTTGAAGGCCAGGAAGAATGCGGTCACCAGCAGCGCCGCGACGATAATGGCCGCGACCCGGCTCGTCGCGACCTCGACTCCGCCGAGGTTCAGCGTGTCGGCGCCGAACGGGTCACGCAGAGTCCGGGCATCGACCCCGACCCGCCGTACGAGTTCGGCGGCGATGATGATGTCTACACCGATCGTGACGATCGCGAGGGTGTTCACCGACGCCGCGCTGCCACGGATGGCCAGGACCCGCTCGATCAGCAGGGCGCCGAAGGCGGCAACGGTGACCCCCAACAGCAACGCGGGAAAGAAGCCGAAGTCGTCGGAGAACTCGCTGATCGTGAACCCGCCGAGGAACAGCAGCGATCCCTGGGCGAAGTTGACCACCTCGGTGGCCTTGAAGATGATCACGAAGCCGAGAGCGATCAGCGCGTAGACCGCCCCGACGGACAGGCCGTTGATCAGCAGTTCCAGGAAGAGCGTCATGCGCTCTCCTCGCGACTGCTTTCGTGGTGGGCGGCTGCTTCCCGAGCGGCGGCGACATCCGCGGCCGAACCAAGGTAGGCCCGGATCACCTCGGGGTCGTCCTGGACGTCTCGCGGTGGACCATCGGCGATCCGCTTGCCGAAGTCGAGAACGGTCACCCGGTCGGCTATCCCCATGACCAGTCCCATGTCGTGCTCGACCAGCACGATCGAGATCTGCAGGGTCTGCCGGATGTCTTCGATGGTCTGACCCATCCGGGCGGTCTCGTCGGAATTCATCCCCGCCACCGGCTCGTCCAGGAGGAGTATTCGGGGCTCGATGCACAGCGCCCGGCCCATGTCGACGCGCTTCTGGTCCCCGTAGGCCAACAGCCCGGCCGGGGCGTGCAGCACCTTGGAAAGGCCCATGAAATCGGCGATCTCGACGGCCCGGTCGCGGTTACGGCGTTCCTCGCGCCGGGCGCTGGGCCAGCCCAGACCAGCGGTCACGAAGCCGGTCTTCATCAGGTGGTGCCTGCCGAGCATGAGGTTCTGCAGGACTGACTGGGTCGGGGACAGCGCGATGTTCTGAAATGCCCGCGCAACCCCGAGATTGGCGATCTTGAAGGGGCGTAGCCCGGTGAGTTCCCGATCCCCGAGCAGGACCCGGCCCGACGTTGCCGGGTACACCCCGGAGAGCACGTTGAACAGAGTCGACTTGCCGGCCCCGTTGGGGCCGATCAGGGCGTGGATGGAACCTGGGGCGACCCGCAGCGACACCGAGTCCAGCGCCGTCAGGCCGCCGAATCGCACGGTCACGGCATCGACGACGAGCTCGGGAATGTCCTCGACGGGCGCCGTCGCGGGGCCCGGCGCTTGCTGGTCGTCCGGGCGGTCCGCACGTTGGTCGGCGGATGGCTGAACCAGAGGCTCGCTGGGGGCCGGCGCTGCCGTACCGGAGGCGGTCATCCGGTCCACCGAGTCAGATGTTGGTTGCGACCGACTGCCGCCGAACCGGAGATCTCCTCTGCCCCGTGACCGAGGTAGAGATCGCGTACCTGATCGGTCTTCGCCAGCTCGTCAGCCGGACCGGACAGGGAGACCTTGCCAACCTCGAGGACATGCGCGTGCTGGGCCACCCGTAGCGCCATGCTCGCGTTCTGCTCGACCAGGAGCACCGAGGTGCCCATGCCGTTGATCTCCAGCACGATCTCGCCGATCTGTTCGACGATCTGCGGGGCCAGGCCCAAGGATGGCTCGTCGAGCAGGAGCAGGCTGGGGCTGGCCATCAGGGCGCGGCCCATCGCCAGCATCTGTTGCTCGCCCCCCGAGAGCAGGGAAGCTCGCTGGCCGCGCCGCTGTGCCAGGATCGGGAACAGGGTGAACACCCGTTCCCGCGTCTCGGTGCGCGCGGACTTGGTCGCGGAGGAGTTCATTCCACCGGCTCGCAGGTTCTCCTCGACGGTGAGCCGACCGAAGATCCGCCGGCCTTCAGGAGACTGCACGATGCCGCGGCCGACTGTCTTGGCGGGATCCAGCTTGTCGATGCGAATCAGGCCTGCGTTCTGGTCGTTCTGCTCGTCCGCCGCATTCTGACCAGCCGCTCGATAGGAGATCGATCCTTGTTCGATCCGGCCACGATGCAGTCGATGCGTTCCGGAGATGGCCCGGAGCAGCGTGCTCTTACCGGCCCCGTTGCTACCGAGGACGGCGACCACACTGTTGTCCGGGACTTCGAGGGAGACGCCTTTGAGGGCCTCGACCGCCCCGTAGCGCACGACCAAATTGTCGACTTTGAGCATGTACGGCGCGGCCTCCTCGGCGGGCGTTTGGCGAGCGGCCGGGTCACAAGCGACCTAGGACACGTGGTGTTCATGAAGTTAACAACACCCGGTCGCGATGTGGACCCAAACCAGGCGTTTGCTGCCCAGATCTGGCGAATAGCAGGCTGTTGTTGCCAAACCGTTACCGCTGAACCTGCGATTAGAGTGGGCCAGTGCGACTTCCGATACCTGGTCCCGCCGATCTTTTCCAGGCCGCCGCTTCGGTTCGCGACGGCGTTGGCGATGCGCTCGAGTTCCTACCCCGTGTCGCGGCCCTTCTCGGCGAGGCTGAGGCATTGCTCGGCCGAGTGACTCAGGTGGTCGACAAGATCGAGGTCATCCTCGATCGCGCCGACATCTTGATCACCGACGTCGGGACCACCGATCAGGCAGCGCGGGAGGTCGTCGCGTCGGTCGAGGCGACGGCTGCCCGGTCGGGCACGCTCTTGGAACTCTACGAGGATTCGTTGCGCACGTTGGCGCCTTCGCTACACACCTTCGCCGAGGCGCTGGATCCCAGCGAGGTCCACGCCGTCGTCTCACTCGTCGACCGGTTGCCGCTCCTGCTCAAGCACCTCGATGAGGACATCTTTCCCATCCTCACGACGCTGGACCGGGTGGCCCCGGATGTACATCAGCTCCTCGAGATTGCCCAGGATCTCCAAGTCGCCCTCGGCGGGCTGCCTGGCATGGGCTGGCTACGCAAACGGGCGGACAAGGAGGAGGAAGAGGCTGCCCACGAGGCCCGCGAGATCGAAGCAGCGACGGGCAAGCCGGCCGGCAAGCCCAAGCGCTAACCCTTGATCCGGTCGACCAGCTTCCAGGCACCGGGCAACAGCAAGCCGGCAGCGGTCAGCTTGACGATCTCGCCGACGACGAAGGGCACCAGCCCGAGTGCCAAGCCGTGTCCCAGGCCCACATCGAGCACGACCATCAGCCAGCCCACTCCGACGGTGAAGATCACCAGCTCCCCGAGCAGCATCGCCGGTACGGCTGAGACCACCCTGCGATCCCATGCCTTCTCGGCGAGGAAACCGGTCAGCGCGGCGGCCAGCACCGAACCGACGAGGTAGCCCCCAGTCACACCGATCAGGACGTCGATGCCGTAACTGGCATCGGCGTACACCGGAAGGCCGGCGACCCCGAGCAGCACATAGAGCATGGTCGCGAGCAATCCGCGGATGGCGCCCATAGCGGCACCGGTGACGAGAACCCCGAAGGTCAATCCGGTCACTGGTACCGGCGTGAACGGCAGATAGAACGCCAACTGGGCGACCAGGGCGATGAACACCGCTCCGCCCGCGACGAGCAAGGTGTCGGTGGCAACCGACGTACGCGGCAGCAGCGCTGTGCGCAGGGTGACGGCCGAGGCGCTCACGCGCGTGCCTCCTGAGAAGTGATAGCCGATGGTGGGAGGCAGACTAGCGAGTGCATCCCATCAGGCCGATCGCCGGCCGGAAGGTCCTCCGATCAGACCCGCGAGCCCGAGGATTCCGGGTCGGACCGCGGTGCCGGTTGCTCCGAGCCTTCGGCGGGCCGGACCGTCTGATCGGCTGGCCGGACCGCGGTCGAGTTGTCCGCGTGCCGCGGGATCTCGGCGGTTCGGTCAGGCGTCGTCGGTGGGATTGGCAGGGACTCTCGAGCCCGGCTGGCGGTGGTGGGCTCCTCCTCGGGGGGCGGATTAGGAGTCGGGACGGTGGGTGAGGGCGCGGCATCGCTTTGCCGCATCGGGGATTGCTGGGTCGGAGCTGGCTGCATCGCGGTTTGCGGTGGCGGGGGTGGCTGCATCGCGGTTTGCGGTGGCGGGGGTGGCTGCATCGCGGTTTGCTGCGTCGGGGGTGCCTGGTCCGCATGCCGTTGGTCGCCGCTGTGCTGATCCCCGTGCTGATCCCAGCCCGATGAGATCGCCTGCGTGTCGGGACCGTCATGCTGTTGCTGGGCGGGGCGCTCCCATGCCGTCTCGCGCTCGGTGTCATCCGGCCACGGCGAGGCGGGGCGTCGTTCTTCGGTCTGAGCCCCCTCGCTCCCGCCAAGGGGCACCAATCCGTAGTGCTCGAGCAGCCGGGTTTCGTCCTGACTGGACAGCTGTCCGTCGCCAAGGTCGATCCGTGGCGCCGAGCGAACTGTGGTTCGTTCGGCCCGGATGACCAGGTGCCGACCCTTGAGGCCCGCACCGGCGAGCGGCAGCAGCCGCATACCGCGGGTACGGGTGACATCGACGGCAACCCAGGCAGGCTCGTCGGTGCGGTCGTCGAGAAAGACCTGAACTACCCGACCCAGCCGCGAGCCTTTGACGTCGTAGGCGATGGCCCGGACCAGGCCACGCACATTGCCTCGATCGATCGACATGAAGCTTCCTTCCCAGCCAGCCGCGCCCTATCGTCAAAAGGCACTGCGACAGCATGCCACCGAGGCAGTCCAGGGCCCTCCACACGGTGATCCCCGCGGAACTCATTCCTCAGCTGACTCCCGCTCCTGCAGGCCCGCCTCGGATTCGCGATCAGGTTGTCAACCTGTGTTGACATGGTGACTACCGTCAACATATGCTGACGGTCATGAGTTCGCCGACCGCGCTGATCGCGACCGCCACCGACGACGACCCTCGCGAGGGTCTGCATGCAGTCGCGGCGCTACGCCGGCTGGTCGAGCAGTTGGAGCGCACGCATGTAGCCCGCGCTCGCTCGACCGGCTGGTCGTGGCAGGAGATTGCGCTCGCGCTGGGCGTGAGCAAGCAAGCGGTGCACCGCAAACATCGACACACCCGCTGATTCCCGCAGCCGCTCGGCGGCGGTCAGTACCTCAGGTCCACCATCGGTGAGGAGTTCGCTATGCCCGAGAGATTCGACCGCGACGTTTCGCTGGTCGTCAAGGCGGCCCTGAACTGCGCCCGCAGGCATGGCGCGGCGCAGGTGGGCGGGGAGCATCTGCTCGTCGGCATCGCCGAGGTTCCCAGCCGCGCGTCCTCGACACTGGCCGGGCTCGGCGCAGACCCGAGCCGGCTGGCGGACGCGGTCTCTCGCGGGGCGCACGACGCCCGGCTGCTGGCTGGGCTCGGGATCGACCTCGCCGCCGTCCAACGACAGGTCGGGACTCGGCTCAGCGCACGCTGGATAACTAGGCGTCCCCGATTCCGGAGCGACGTGAAGCAGGCTCTGCAGGTCAGTCGGCACGAGGCGCGGAGGCTCCGGACGCGACGGATTTCCGGGGATCACCTGATGCTCGGACTGCTCAGCTCGTCGGTTGCAGCGCGGGAGTTGCTGCTGGCTCTGGACATCGATCCGATGGATCTGCGCCAAAGGGTGCTGCGGGCACTGATCGATGGCGGGTAGCGTCGGGCTTCCTACCGGCGCTGATCACGTGAAGGAGCTAGCCCGATGCTCGTACGAAGGCTCGCCAGACCGCTGCTCGGATCCATGTTCGTGCTCGGAGGGCTGGACGAGGCTCGAAACCCCCATGAGAAGCGTCCGGCGGCCGTAGGCGTCGTCCAGTTCCTCAGGGAGAAGACCGCGGTTTCCGTTCCTGACGACACCGCGACGGTGGTTCGGATCGACGGCATCGTCAAGCTGGTCGCCGGCATAGCCCTGAGTCTGGGGAGGGCTCCCCGTCTCGCCGCCGCGGTGCTCAGCGCCAGCCTGGTCCCCACCACGCTTGCCGCTCACAGCTTCTGGAAGATCGACGACGAGGGTGACCGGGCGCTGCAAAAGCAGGAGTTCTTCAAGAACGCCAGCATGCTCGGTGGATTGCTGCTTGCAGCGGTAGACACCGAAGGGAAGCCCTCGGTCGCCTGGCGTACCCGAAGGGCGGCTCGCCGGTTGTCCCGCAACGTCAGTCACGCTGCTGAGAGCACGTCGGAGTCTGCCGAGCGGGTCGCCCGCAAAACCAGAAAGGCACTGCCGGTCTAGTCGGCGGTCTAGTCGGCGGGCAGAGGTGGACCCATGGCCGACCACGGATCGAGCGTCCTGATCACCGGCGGTACCGGCGGCCTGGGGGCAGCCGTCGTGCGCCGCTTCCTGACTGCTGGTTGGCGCGTGGTGGTGCCATGGGTACGGCGTTCGGAAGTGGATCGGCTGCCACCGGATGACTCGCTCGATCTTCTCGAGGCGGATCTGTTCGACGCCGGGTCCGTACGGGACGTCGCAGAGCGGGCCAACGCCGATCCCGGCCGGCCGCTACGAGCGGTGGCCAACCTCGTCGGCGGGTTCGCCATGGATGGGAAGGTGCACGAGACGCCGGTCGAGGAGTTCGAGGAGCAACTCCGGTTGAATCTGCGCGCCACCTACCTGGTCTCCCAGGCCACTGTCCCGTATCTGATCGAGGCTGGGGGCGGCGCCATCACCTGCGTGTCGAGCCGGGCGGCCTTGCGTCCCTTCGCCGGAGCCGCCGGATACATCACGAGCAAGCTCGCGGTACTCGGCCTCGTCGACTCGTTGGCGGCGGAATACCTTGCGGCCGGCGTACGGGTGAATGCTGTGTTGCCCAGCGTGATCGACACGCCTGGCAACCGGGCCGGCCAACCCGACGCCGATCACAGTCGATGGGTTCGCCCGGAACAGATCGCCGACGTGCTGTTCTTCCTGTCCGGGGATGGCGCCAGTGTGATCAGTGGCGCGCACATCCCGGTCTACGGTCGCGCATGATGCGAGTGACCGTGCTCGGCGCCGGCTCGTGGGGGACGACGGTCGCCAGCCTCACCGCCGGTCGCAATGACACCACGGTGTGGGCCCGCGACGCGGAGGTCGCTCGGGAGATCAACGAGGAGCACACGCACGGCCGCTACTTGTCCGGCTACCGGCTACCGAAGCGGCTGACCGCCAGCGCCGATCTCGAAGAGGCCGTCGGCCGGGCAGATGTTCTGGTGATGGGCATCCCCTCACACTCGTTTCGCGAAACCCTCGAGGCCGCAAAGCCGTTCCTACGACCATGGGTTCCGGTTGTCAGCCTCACCAAGGGACTCGAGTCGGGCAGCTTGCTCCGGATGACCGAGGTGATTCGCGATGTGTTGCCCGGGCACTCGGCCGCAGCGCTGACCGGCCCCAACCTGGCCAAGGAGATCATGGCCGGTAACGCAGCGGCCAGCGTTATCGCCACTGAGGACTTGGATGTTGCCGCCGCACTCCAAACAGTGTTCGCCCGCGGAACGTTTCGGGTCTACACCAACCACGATGTGATCGGCTGCGAGATCGGGGGCGCGCTGAAGAACGTGGTGGCGATCGCGACCGGCATCGCCGAGGGTCTGTCCGTGGGCGACAACACCCGCTCGGCGGTCATCACGCGCGGACTACAGGAGTTGACCCGGCTCGGCGTTGCCCTCGGCGCGCTGCCGGAAACGCTGGCCGGCCTGGCCGGCATGGGTGATCTCATCGCCACCTGCATCAGTCCGCAGAGCCGCAACCGGTACGTCGGTGAACAACTGGGCAAGGGTCGCCCGCTACCCGAGATCCTTGCCGAGATGAGCCAGGTGGCCGAAGGCATCAAGACCGCGCCCGTCGCGATGGCCCTGGCGCAACGTTTCGATCTGGACATGCCGATCGCCGCCGAGATAGCCGGAATCGTCGATGGCTCGATCAGTCCGAACGACGCCTACCGGGGATTGCTGCGCGACGTCAAAGCCGGCCACGAAGCCGAACCCGGCTGATCGGTCTCTGTGCCCGGAGCGGTCTGGCTTGCGCCTGCTCGCTGCGCTGATAGACGATCGATACGGAGCGGGGCGGCTCGCACGGCGGGGGTGATCGGATGCCGTGGATAGAGCGTGAGCTGGTCCCGGGCTTGAGCAGCAGCACGGGCCTGGTCGGTTGGATCCTCGTTGCATACCTGATCACCTTCCTGGCCACCCGCGCGATCACTCGGGCGATCCGAAGCGATCGTGGTCCGTTCCGCGACGCCAGCGCCGGTGGAGTCCATCTGCACCACGCGGTGTACGGCATCTTCCTGTTGCTGAGCGTCGGCACTGCCGAGTTCACCTATCGCCCCGGCGCACCGTGGGTGCAGATCCTGGCAGCCCTGTTCGGAGTCGGTGCGGCCCTCACGCTCGATGAGTTCGCTCTGTGGTTGCGCCTCGAGGACGTGTACTGGATGCAGGAGGGCCGCAGTTCGGTCGACGCGGTGCTCGTCGCGTTCGTGGTCGGCGGTCTGCTGCTCACCGGTGCCAACCCGCTCAGCGCTGAGGCCGGACAGGGTGAACTCGTTGCGGCACTGACCATTACAGCGAACCTCGGCTTCGCCATCGTGGCGATCCTCAAGGGTCGCCCGGTACTGGGCGTGATCGGGGTGCTCGTACCCTTGGTGGCGCTGGGTGCGGCCCTGCGGTTGGCCCGACCCAGCTCCCCATGGGCGCGCCGGTGGTACCCGGCGGGCTCCAGGCAGATGGCCCGTTCGCGCAAGCGGTTTCCGCCGGGTCGCCGAAGCTGGTGGGATCCGCTGGTCGACCTCTTCGCCCCAGCCACGCTCCCGCCACACGACGCCCCAGCCGGCGTCCGGCCCGAACAAGATCGGAATTAGGCGCACGGTGGGTCGCAGTTCTGGGTCGTTCTCATCGCCCCGCTGGTCGGTCGACCCGGCGCGCTCGCGCCGGTCCTGACTACCAAGCCAAATGCCGGGTGGGGACCGTGACGTCGCAGCAGACCAGGATCCCACCGGAGCGGATGTGCCCACCGGACGTAAGGGCAAGACATCGGCGCGGCCTGTCCGACGTACCGGGCCGGCGAAGGGAGGAACACCCCGGTGAACCTGAGCCGCTCAGCCGCCAGCGCTGACTGGCACACCGCGAGGACCTCGGCATCGGCCTGGGTGCCAGTGAACTGGCGGCCATTACCGAGGAGTTCGTCGAACGCTGGACCGACGAGGGTGCGCAGGGAGTCCAGCGTCTGGTCCATCTGTGCCTGTACATCCGGAGCCCGGGGGGAGCCGAGGCGCTCGCGCAGTGCGTCGGCAGCACCGATCAGGCGCAGGCCGGACGCACTCGCGCTCACGCCTCCAACCGCCCCGGCAAGCAATGCGACGTCCTCGTACAGGATCGCCAGTGCCCACTCGTCGTCATAGGCCCAGCGGCACCCACCATCACCTCCGTCGACGCCGAGTCCTTGTCAGATGGCAGCGTGCGGTTCCAGGCCCGGGTCGTCGGCGATCCCTCGGCGGGCATCCAGGAGGTGTGGGTCACCTACACCGGCGAGCGCGGCAGCCCGCTGCACGGGGCGTGGACTTCCCTCAACCTGACCCAGGACCCCAACGACTCCACGCTGTGGACCGGTTCCTTCACCCTGCCGGACAAACAGGATCCGGCTGCCATCCGGTACGTCGTACAGGCTGCGAACGGTGTTGGAGTGGTCGGGTTGGACGACAACCAGGGCTTCTATTTCACTCCCGGCATCACCGCCGGAACGGTCGACCCGAGGCGGTCGCGACGACCCTGTCAGTCGGCTCCGGAATCCCGGCCAATGGCACCTACGGTGCGAATCTTCCGGTGTCCGCCACCCTGACGACTGACGGTGGCACTCCGGTGGCGGACAGACTGGTGACGTTCAGCATCGGCGGCGCGTCCCGTGCAACGTTCACGAATGCGTCCGGCGTCGCGGCGACCTGCCGCTCAGCGTGGTTCCGGGCACCTACAGTCTCACCACATCCTTCGACGGAGACGCCACCCTGGTGCCGTCGGTGGGTACCTCCATGTCCGTCACGGTCGGAAAGCAACCCACCGGGCTGACCATGATTCGCCAGGACGACGCTGGCCTGACGGCCACACTGCTCGGTGACACCGGCCTTCCGCTGCGTGAGAAAACCGTCTTCTTTGTGACGAGGGACGCCGCCGGAACAGTCCTGACCGGGACCGCGGTGATCACCGACCGGGAGGGAATCGCGCAGTTCGACACTGTGAACCTGCCGGCCGCGGCAACCGCCGTAACCGCATACTTCGGCTCGGCCGAGACACCGCTCCCCGGCGGCAAGACCGCAGATCTTTCCGATCCCAGTTACGCCGCCTCGATCGCCGGACCGGTCGGGCTGACTTCGCCTGGCTGCACGATGCTCGGGACACCGGGCGACGACACCCTGCATGGCACCAAGGGCAACGACGTGCTGATCGGCAGTAACGGGAACGACATCCTCTACGGCGGTTGCGGCAACGACCGGCTCGAGGGAAGCAACGCAACGGCAACGACACGCTGCAGGGCGGCGCCGGAGGTGACACGCTGCTCGGCAGCAACGACAACGACGCGATGAACGGTGGGTCGGGTAACGACCGGCTCGAGGGAGGCAACGGCAACGACTCGATTCTCGCCGGGCTGGGCGTCGACCAGCTGATCGGAGGCAGCGGCAACGACACCCCCGACAGCATCTCCGGGGAAAGCGGCACCAACAGCTGCCGCCGAGATACCGGAGACACGGTCACCGGTTGTCCGTAGCGGCGTCGTGAATGACCCGACCGGATCCGCGAGTGCCCGCTCATTGCCGTCCCTGCTCCGCGCCCGGGTGCGGGATGCAGTAGCGACGCTGCGCGACCGACAGCTGGCCCGGCTGATGCTGACCTGGGGAGCCTGGATCACCGCGGAGTGGGCCTTTCTGATCGTGGTGTCGGTGTTGGCCTTCGACCGAGGCGGCGCGGCGGCGGCCGGCCTGACCTTCGACGAGATCGCGCTGCTCAAGGTGGTGCCCCGTACGGCAAGCGTGGTGTCAGTCGGATCCAGCCGACTCCTGTCCATCGACGGGGATTCCTTCGTCGCCGCCGTGACCAGGCATCGCCTCGCCGAACAGCGCGACAACGACGCTGCCGACGACCTGCTGAAGGGCGACGCATTGACCTACGACGACCGATCGTCATTGGCATGATTTCTGTGGCCGGACCGTTACGGTGGTCTTCGTGCGGGTGACCTTCTGCGGTGTCCGCGGCTCGACTCCCGCACCCGGAGCGCCGTTCATCCGGTACGGCGGGAACACCTCGTGCGTGGCGCTGGCCCGAGTCGGCGAGCCGGTGCGGTTGCTCTTGGACGCTGGCACCGGAATGCAGGCGGTCAGTCCGCTGATGGACGGCGCCTTCGATGGCAGCGTCTTGTTGGGACATCTGCACTGGGATCACACCCACGGGATGCCGTTCTTCGCCGCTGGTGGTCGGCCAGGGCATCGGGTCCGGGTCCTGATGCCACGGCAGGGGGAAACGGGTGAGGCCTTGCTCCAGCGCTGCCTGTCCCCCCCGAATTTTCCGATCGTGCCGTCCCAGCTGGGCCCTGGCTGGAGCTTCGAAGACATCGACGAAGGCCGATTCCAGCTCGAGGGTTTCGACGTACTGGCCCGGGAGATTCCGCACAAGGGTGGCCGGACCTTCGGGTACCGGATCGAGGCCGACGGCTGGTCACTTGGCTACCTCTCCGACCACAGCCCGACCTCGGTCGGCCCGGGACCGGACGGGCTAGGGGAACGGCACGAGGCCGCCCTGGAACTCGCGCAGGGCGTGGACGTGCTGATCCATGACGCGCAGCACCGCCAGGAGGAGTTCCCTGGGGTGGCCTATCTCGGGCACGCCAGCGTCGAGTACGCCGTGGCCTTGGGAGTCGAGGCCGCAGTGGGAACGGTCGTCCTCTTTCACCACGCTCCGACGCGCACCGACGACGAGATCGACGTCCTGTTGGCCGCGAGCCGCAACCCTGGGGTCAAGGTCGTCGCGGCCTACGAGGGGCTCGTTCTGGAATGCGCAGACGGCCGGCATTGAGAGTGCAGCACGACGTCTATGAGGGCTTTTCGACCAATTTCCAATAGGCGTCCTTGCGAACTACCTTTCCATCCCGAAACTCATAGTGATCGCATCCACGGACCTGCACCCGCACTCCGTCCGGTCTTGTACCGGTCAGCAGCCATTCCGAAACGACCATGTTTCCGCTGATCCAATGGCGGTCATCGCCGTAGTGGACGTCTGGAAGGCCCTGAAAGCGCGTGGCCAGACCCTCCCGGACAGCGGCTTTTCCCGCATAGCGTTGACCCCATGGATCGGGGCCACGGGGCATGTCCAATGTGCAGTCGTCGGCAAAGAACTCCATGATCGCGTCCAGATCGTGAGCATTGAAGGCATCAAGGATCGCCTTCACCGTTCCCACCGAAACCGCTTGCTCTCGAGACATCGCTCCTCCGTCAGGGACCGTACGCCGCCACCATTGTGAAACTGGACTGAGATCGCTGGCTCACATTTTCTCGCGGGAAGCGCTCGGCCGGGCTAGCAGGGCCTGGATGGCCGGTAGGGACGCGCGGGCTGCGATCCGGCCGGATTCGCGCATCGCGTCGATTTGGTGGAACTCCAGCAGCCCTACCCCGGCGGCGTCTGGCGAGATCACGACGTCGGCCAGGGCCAGGGACTGGTCGACGGTCGCACCGCTGCCCATCATCATCGTGCGCATCAGCGTGTCGCCCAGTGCCGGAATGCGTGGCGGGCCGGAGCGCGGCGTCTTCGAGCCGCTCTTGGCTGAGCCTCCGAAGGAGATGTTGACTGCCACGACCGGACCCTCCGGTCCGGCGAGGGTACGCACCGGCAGGTTGTCGAGCACGCCACCGTCGATGTGCAACCGGTTGTTCAGCTGGTACGGCGGGTACAGCCCGGGCACCCGCAGCGAGCAGGCCAGCGCATCGGAGACCCGACCGTTGCGGTGCACGACGGCTGAGCGGGCCAACAGGTCGACGCTCACACAGCGAAACTCCTTGGTCAGTTCCTCGACGACCCGTCCGGCGAAGACAGTTTTCAATCCCGTCTCGGTGGCCCGGCCACGGATGAAACTCTTCGTCGGAAGCGTGTAGTCGCCGATCGGGTTCGTACGCACGAAGTACTCGTAGACGAGCGCGTCGACCGCATCGGCGTCCATGCCGCAGGCGTGCCCAGCCGCAATCACCGCCCCGAGGCTGGTGCCAGCGACTCGGTCCACGACGATTCCTGCGGACTGGAGTTCATCGAGGACGCCGAGATGGGCGAGCGCGCGGGCGCCGCCCCCGGCCAGCACGAGCCCCAGGGACCGGCCGGCAAGCCGGTCACTGAGCGGCCGGGTGCCGCTGCCAATGGTGGCCCGGTCCAGGGAATGCGTCGAGACCGGCTGCAACAGCGCCTCCCAGGCGATCCGCTGGTCTCGGGTTGCGCCGCCGACCAACACGAGGTCGGCGCCGACTGCACGGGGGTACGGCGGGGCGGTGGGCGGTTGCGACTCCCCCGCAATGACGACGACCCGGTCGGCGACCCGCAGGCAGAATTCTCGCCAGCCCTCGTCGGAGCAGTCCGCCGCTAGCAGCACCCGGTCACACGAGCGCTCGGCCCGCTCCAGGCCGTCCCGATTCACGCGCCCGGGATCGACGGCGACCAGGACGCGTTTCAGGTCTCCGAGCAGCGCCGTGGCAACCTCTGCCACGGGCGCCGCAGCGTCGAGCCCGACGACGGCGACCACAACATTCTCGGGGCGGACCGGCGATGCCAGCGGTGGCTCGATCTCCTGCAGTCGGACCGCCAACCCGGTCGCCAGTGCGGTCAGCACTCCGGCGTCGGCGAAGGCCGCGAACTGCTGTCGGTCCAGTCTGACCAGCCGGCTGTCGCGGACTGCGCGCACGGAGGCCGAGCGTGGAACACCGGTCAGCAGACCCAGCTCCCCCAAAACGCCGCCACGTCCGAGCTCGGTGAGGACAACGTCGTTCTGCACGACCTGCAGACGGCCGCTGCGCACGACGTAGAGGGCGTCGGACGGGTGCCCCGCCCGGAAGAGGTAGGACCCTGCGTCGAGCTCCACGTCGACCGTGCTGTTGCTCAGCTCGATCTGTGCCTCCGGGCTGAGACCGCGGAACAGTGGCAGGTCACCGAGTAGATCCGGTTGGCGCGGCGCGGGCGCGTGTTCGGGTAGCTGCGCAGGCGTCGGAGGCGCTGGCAGGGGTGCCGGCGCCTCGGCGTCGAGAGGCGCAGTGTCCCCTGGGTGCGCCGTCGTCCGGCCGAGGAATGCGGCACCCACCGCCACGACCAGGAAGCACACGGCAGACAGGACCCATCCCTGCCGCAACGCGGCCTCGGCATCCGCCGGGCCTGGATTGCCTACCAGCGCAACGAGGAGCGCGATGCCCAACACGGCGCCGAGCTGGCGTGCACTGGTCACCACCGCCGATGCGGTGGCATAGCCGCCGCCCTTCGGCAGGACGGCGAGGGCGGCGGCGCCGAGGATCGGCAGGGTGGCACCGACGCCGATCCCCGACAACACCTGGCCAGGGAGCCATGCGCCCCAGAAATCGGGCTGGCTGCCGACCCGTTCGAGGTACCAGAAGAAGCTCGCGGCCCACAGCAACGCCCCTGGGATGACGACCAGCCGGTGCCCGCGGGCGTCCGCGACCCTGCCAAGCACGGCGGCAACCGCAGCCGCGACGAACGCGGCCGGAGCAACCGCCAGGCCGGCCTGCAACAGCGAGTAGTTCCACACATAGGTGAGAAACAGGATGTGCGTGAGAAGATAGGCGTAGAAACCCATCCCGGCCACGACGGTGGTCAGGTTGCCGACCGCGAAAGATCTCACCCGGAACAACGCCGTGTCCAGGATCGGCGCCGGGTGGCTTCGGGAACTGACCACGAAACCCGCGAAGGCCAGGGGGGAACCGGCAAAGGCCCCGAGCACAGCGAGACTGGCCCAGCCCCAGTCGCCACCCTGGATGACCGCGAGAGTCACCAGGCCCAAGCTCACCGCCAGCAGGGTCGCCCCGCGCAGGTCGGGCATTCGCCGTCGACCGGGTGAGCGGCTCTCCACCAGGGCCCGGCGGGCGACTACGACCGCGATGACACCGGGCGGCAGATTGACCAGGAAGGCAAGCCGCCAGCTGGACGCCGACACCAGCGCGCCGCCGCCGCACCCCAGAGCGCGATGCCATGCGCCCGGCGGGCTGGCGAGAAGCCTTGGACGACAAGGGCGAGCGAGGCGGGAACCAGCAGGGCCGCGCCCAGGCCCTGGACGACGCGGAAGCCGATCAGCTGGCCGACGGTGCTGGTGGCCGCACACGCCACTGAGGCAACTGTGAAGAGCACAACGCCGGTGACGAACATCCGCCGGCGCCCGAGCAGGTCGGCCAGCCGTCCCGCCGCTACCAGGAACGCCGCGAAGACGATGTTGTACGCATTCAACACCCAGGACAGGCTGCTGATCGAGGAGTCCGGGAACGACCGCTGGATGTCGGGAAAGGCGACGTTGACGATCGTCGAGTCGAGGAACGCGAGAAAAGCGCCGAACGCGGCCACCAAGAGGACCGCCTTCGCGGTGGGCTCTCGACGCTTGCTCAGCCATTCGACCGGGAGCGCGGGTGCGGCGGTGATCAGACCCCCTCGTACATGGGCGTCTGTCACCCGGGATGCGGCGCGGTAGCGCCCCGCAACATAGCGCAGCTGATCAGGCCTCGTGCCGGATCACGCGGCCGGCCAGCGCTGGATCGGCTCAGGTTGCCGGACGTGCTGACCAGTGTCATCGGGCGCTCCAGGTGGGTCCCGTCCAGCACGACGTCCGCCCGTTCGTCGAAGAACGCAACGAGTCCGCGGACCTCCGACGCCTCGCGCTGCGGATCATGGTAGGTCCAGGCCAGGTCCGGGACTGGAGGATATCGATCCGATGGAACGGATCCCGCGGATTCCCTAGATTGACCTCGTCCTCCTCGTGCCAGGTGTCGAAGGCGTCGAAGTCGAGAACCACGTACCCGTTCAGCGCCGGATCGCTCGGCCGGAACCCGGCGCCGGCGAGGGTCTGCCCAGCCACCCGTACGTCGACAACCTCTCCTTCGGCGGTGTGCACGCTGAACGGAATCGACGGGTCGAGCACCGGACGCGAGGACAGCCACTTCGGTGCTTTCAAGGCCGCGTGTCAACCACCAACATCGGCCGCACGCGAAAAGCCCGAGGCGAGCTCGCCCAGCTCGCCCGCCGAGATCCTGGTCTGGACCCAGCTCCTGGCCTGGCATGACCAGCCCGCCCTCCTCTGGGAACCCAAACGGCTCCGACTCCGGCTCCTGCCGTCGCCGGCCCGGTGATCACTACCGGCAGGCGCCGGATCCGTCGACTATCCAAGCGATGGCCGTGGGCCGACCTCGTCATCGGCGGACACCGACGACTCGCCACCATCGCCTGACCAGCCATCCCCAGCACCACGACCAAGGACCTCGGAGAACCGGCGGACATAACGCCGACAAAAGCTGCGCTCCCAGCCCCATCACCGACAAGCAAAGCCCGGAACACCCGCCCCGGCCTACTCACGAAAAGATCGAGACTAGACAATGTCTCCGCGGGCGTGTGAGGCTCGTCCCACCTGCAGCCTGAGCCTGAGCCTGAGCCTGTCGGGCCGAGGCCCAGCCTGCAACCGAACCGGCGACACGGGAGCCTCAGTGGTGACTGCGGAGGAGAACAAGGCGAATTACCTGCGATCCGTCGAGAGCCTCAACCGAGGGGACCTGCCCTCGTCCCTGGCGTTCACGGCTCCGGACGCGATCATCAACGGTGAACCGATCGGACGCGCCGGCGACGGACATCGCACGGAGATGCTGGCCCGTGCCTTCCCCGACCAGCACTACGACATCGATGAGCTGGTGGCCGAAGGGGACATGCTGGTTGCCCGTTGGCGGATGACGGCGACTCATCTCGGCGATCTGAACGGCCCGACGATGACCCTCCCGGCAACGAACAAGCCCTTGGACATCTGGGGGCTGAGCATGTACCGGATGCACGACGGGATGGCAGTGGAGATCTGGGAACGCCTCGACATGATGGAGTTCCTGGGCCAGCTCGGAGGTCTCCCGTCCAGAGCGTCCCTGCCGGAGGGGGAACCTGACTGACGCCACCCCGGCCTCCGGGCAGTAGTACGGCATGTGGGTCGCCGTCGATGTGGACAACGTGGCAGCACTGGCCAACCTACCGCCGCGCAGGCGCGCAGGACGAGACAGCCTGCGTGGTGCAGTCCTGGGACTTCACCAAACCATGACAGACGCGGTGACGTCGGCGGTGGGCGTCCCTGGGGATCATCCACCGGACGCCAGTCTGGCCACGATGCGGTTCTCGAGCGTGATTCTCATTTCGTTTTGATGGCGATTCTCAAACGGCGCACGCCGGCACGTCAGTTTCTCAGTTTGTGGCTTGCCAGACATGTTGTTGTCCGGCAAGTGCTGAAATGACAATTGACCTACAAAATGACAATGCGTGAGAATCGGGCTCGATTTCAAGGCTGAAATGACAATGACGGGTGTCGCCGGCGACAGGACGGGGTGGTCGTCGGCGCGATGATGGCAGCTCCGGGCGCCCTGGGCGGGCCGGCGCATGACCATGCGGTCGAAGAGGCGCCTCGCTTTCGCGCGGTCGGGCGGCCTTCGGAATCATCGGGTCGGGAGTGTTGCGTGGACTCGTTTCGCCTAGTACTCAGGAATCGCATGCAGCTGAGGCGCGGTCACCCAGCCGTGGAATGGCGCAGGACGCGCGTTTGGGTTGGGGTCGCCGGTTGGCCCGCCGCGAGGGACTCGTTGACAACGGTGAGGAAGCGGTGCAGGACGGTTGTGACGTTGCCGCGGCGGTGGGCAACTTGCAGGGTGGAGGTGAGGACGGTGTCCGACAGTCGGCGGAAGGCCACTCCCGCGCGGCCCAGGTTGCGGTAGGACTCCGGTTGGACGGAGACACCTAGCCCGGCTGCGATGAGGCCGAGCAGGGTCTCTGCCCCTTGCGCCTCGAACCGGATGTTGGGGCTGAAGCCCAGCTGTCGGCAGGAGGCGATGACCTGGTCGTAGAAGTCGGGGCTGGCCTGCCGGGGCCAGAGCACGAACGGTTCATCAGCGAGCGCGGAAAGCGGAACCTCCGGGTTCGCCGCGAGGGGGTGATCTACCGGGATCACCGCGACGAGTGGTTCCTCAGCCATGGGCGTGAGGACGATCCCTGACGCGGGCTGCGCGGTCCGGACGAAGCCGACGTCCAGACGCCGGTCGTGCAGCGCGACGAGCTGTCGGGCGGTGTCGAGTTGGCGGATGTCGACTTTCACGTTTGGGCTCTGCGCAGCGAAGGCGCGCACGAGTGGTGGTAGCACGCCGTTGAGCGCGGAGCCGAGCGCACCGATGATGAGCTCACCCGTTCCGCCCTCCGCTGCGGCGCGCGCGGCGCGCGCGGCGCGTTCCGCCTCGACGAGCGCGCTCCGGGCGCCGGGCAGGAAGGCGGCGCCGGCCGAACTGAGCTGCACCCGCCGACTGGTCCGATGGAAGAGCGTGGTGCCGAGTTCGGCCTCCAAACGGGCGATCTGTTGGCTAAGGGAGGGTTGGGTCACTCGCACCCGGTCGGCTGCCCGACCGAAGTGCAACTCCTCCGCGACCGCGAGAAAGGCGCGAAGGGAACGCAGCTCCATCGATAACAGCGCCCTATTCAACGAGAGTTTCACACTGTTGTACTTGATGGATGCTAGCCGGTTCACTGGCTTCGTGCCGGACGTCGTTGTGATCGGAGCTGGCGTTGTCGGAGCGGCGACTGCCCACGCGTTGACCGAGGCAGGGGCGCAGGTGACGGTGCTCGACGCTGGCCAGGTCGCAGCCGGCACGTCCGCGGTGACGTTCGCCGTGGACATCACCCGGGTCAAGACACCCCGGACCCTGTTCGACCTGAGCTTGGCAAGCGCGCGGGAGCACGCGTCGCTCCAGCGCGAGTGGACCGGCAGTCGGTGGCTCCATCCGGCCGCGTCGCTGGAGTGGGAGCGCACAGAGCGCGACCGACAACGCGTACGCGACCGGGTCCGGCGGTTGCGCACTTGGGGGTACCCGGCGCATTGGATGTCGTCGCAGCGGGTGCGGGACGTCGAGCCAGCGCTCACGCTGGCGGCCGGCGAGTCAGCCGAGGTCGCGTACTACCCGGACGGGGCATGGTACGACCCGCCGGTCTTCGCCCGCGCGCTGCTCCAGCGGGCGCAGCAGCTGAGCGCGAGTATGCACCTGAACGATCCGGTGATCGCCATGACGAGGCCCAAAGGTCGGATCACCGAGGTCCTGACGGCCGCTGGCCGGCGAGTCAGTGCCGATCTGGTGGTGAACTGCGCGGGACCGCAGGCCGCCGACATAGCCGCCCTCGGCGGCGCCGAACTGCCGCTGTTACAGCTACCCGGCCTGATAGTGATGACCACACCCGCCCCTACCGGGCTGCGGACCATCCTCTCCGCCACCGACCTCAACGTGCGGCCGCACCACCGGAATCAGCTGGTACTGCACTCGTGGATGCTGGACGGAGAACTGGGCGCGCACCCCGGGCCGTCTCGACGAAAAGCTCTCGCCCGGCGCCTGCTGGACCGTGCCCAGGCCCTGCTACCTGGGCTGGGTTCGGCCGCGGTCCAGTCCGCGCTCGTCGGCACACGCCCCGTCCCGCTGGACGGCCTGCCCGTCGTCGGTTTCCTGCCGGACGTGGACAACCTGTACGCGGTGGTCTCGCACAGCGCCGTGCACCTTGCGCCGATCCTCGGGCATCTCGCTGCCAACGAACTCACCGGTCTCTGTCAGGACAGCCTGGACCCCTTTCGGCCGACGCGATTCGAACCGGGCGAAAAGAAGCGCGACGCCCTCGATGAGAACACCCACACCATGCTCACCCGAATGAACGCCAACACGCAGGAGTCCTACGATGCCGTCTGATCCAGCCGCCTGGACCCTCACGAGGCGCTCCGCGACCGCCCACGGCGAGATCGCGTGGGACCGTCTCGGCGACGGCCCCCCCGTCGTGCTCGTGCACGGCACGCCCAGTCGATCGGTCCTGTGGCGCGATGTTGCCCCGCTGCTCGCCGACCGTTTCACGGTCTACGTCTTCGACCTACTCGGCTACGGACAATCGGAACGGTATGAGCAGCAGGAGGTGTCCATCCGCGTCCACGGCCAGGTGCTCGCTGAGCTCGTGAGTACCTGGGGCGTGCATGCGCCTGCCCTGGTCGGGCACGATATCGGCGGCGCCGCGGTGCTGCGGGCGCATCTCCTCGAGGGAACTCCGGCCCAGAAAGTCGCCCTGGTCGACGCGGTCGTGCTGCAACCGTGGATCACGGCGACCACCCGCCACCTGAAAGCGCACCTCGACGTGTACCGGACGATGCCGACGCACATCTTCCGAGAGGTCGCCGCGGCACACCTGCGCACCGCCACCGAGCAGCCGATGCGGCCGTCCGTCTTCGCCGCGTACTTCGACCAGTGGGAAGGCGAGCGCGGCCACCGGCTGTGGTTGCGCAATGTCCGAGGGTTCAGCGAGCAGGA
>Ga0136619_10000069_pt1 | contig 33950 bp, 38 predicted proteins | sample AntDrymUQ3532106_2_FD_104807 | JGI IMG/M metagenome (GOLD analysis project Ga0136619, IMG submission 104807) | Polar desert sand microbial communities from Dry Valleys, Antarctica - metaG UQ353 (21.06) | ecosystem: Environmental > Terrestrial > Soil > Desert | place: Antarctica: Dry Valley...
CACGACGAGGCCCACTGCCTGGACGTGGCGAGCCTGCGCCACCGCATCGGTCAGTTCCTGGGTCGGTGAAGCCATGCTCCTTGGCGTATCGCTGCGGCCGCAATACAGTGACTGGGAGTCGATGCGCGAGGCCGCCGTTACGGCGGACGAGCTGGGCTTCGACTGGCTGCTGACCTCTGACCACCTGATCGCCAGCGAGAATCATCGGCCGGACCCCGACGGCTCGATCTTCGAGGCCTGGCAGCTCGTTGCGGCATGGGCCGCGATCACGCGGCGGGTCCAGATCGGCGTGATGGTCAGCAGCGTCACCCTTCGCCATCCTGCGCTGCTGGCCAAGATGGCCGTCACCCTGGACCACATCAGCGGCGGCCGAGCGATCAGCGGCATCGGAGCCGGCTGGTTCCAGGCCGAGAACGAGGCCTACGGCATCGGGTGGAACGAGATCGGCGAGCGGCTGACACGGCTCGAGGAGGCTGCGCACATCATGTGTTCGCTGTTCGATGAGCCCCGAACGACCTTCCATGGCGACCACTACCGATTGACCGATGCGCCCGCCGCGCCGAAGCCCCTCCAGCCGCACCTGCCGCTGCTGATCGGCGGTGGTGGCGAGCGCCGCACGATGCGCATTGCCGCACGGTACGCGGACCTCTGGAACACCTTCGGTTCGCCGGCATCAATGGGTCGCAAGGTTTCGCTGCTGCATGGGTACTGCGCTGAGGTGGGTCGCGACGTATCGGCCATCATCCCAACTGTGGCCGTCATGCTCGACCCCGACGAGAGCGTTCGGAGCATCGCCGCCCGGCTTGCCGCCTATGGCCGTGCTGCTGTAGGCGGCGTCATAATCGACCTTGCCGGGCCGTACGATCTTGGCCTGCTCAAGCGTGCCGCACACGCACGCCAATCGGACCTCGATGCGGGTCGCACAGGGTGACCTCTGGGCGCGTGATCATCCGTAGGGCGACGCCGGACGATGCCGAGGCGATCGCCGACGTGCACGTGCGGTCCTGGAAGGTGGCCTACCGCGGGCTGCTGCCCGACGAGGTGATCGAGCAGATGGCCGCCGGCCGACAGGCACGCGCCGAGCGATTCGGTGTGCTGCTGACTGACGAAAACAGCCGTCAGCGGGTATGGGTGGCTGTCGATGGCAGCGGCATCGTCGGCATGGCGGTCATCGGCCCGAGCCGCGATCCGGAGGCAGGTCCGATCACGGGCGAGCTGGAGGCGATCTACCTCGCACCCGAGGCGATGGGCCGCGGCACCGGGCGCGCGCTGCTCGCGCGGGCTCGCCACCGATGACCCGCCAGCCGGCGCGCCGGAGGAACGGACGCTGGTCGACATCGACCTGTCCCAGCCTGGCGCTGTCGCGCGGCCGGGTGAGGTCCACGGCGATCCGTCGCTCCCGGAGCCGTTCGTCAACGAGTCCGGGGCGATCGTCGAGCCAGGCTTCCCGGCGCCGTATCGGCTGAGCGTCCACTGCGGGATCGAGTGGCTGGGCTACGTGAACGACATAGCGTGGCGGACCGATGTTCCGGGCGACGCAGTGGACTTCGTTCCGCCCGAGTGGCAGTCCGCCGTGCGCGGTGAATCCATCGACTTGTCGATCCTCCTCAGCACCGATCCCGAGCCCGTCATCGAGGCCACCGCCAACGGCCACGCGGTCGTCTATCGGGCAACGGCCGAGGACCTGCCCGGCTGCGACTGATCCGCTGCCGATTTCGGGTTTACCTGAAGCCGCAAACTCAGCTGCATGGCAGAAGTCGCGGCTGGCTCTGGAGGGCTCACCAGGGATGCTCGTCGGTATGTCTCACTCGATTGATTCGGCGATCTGGACTGCGGCCTCCTTGGACCCGGCTCCTTCCAGTCGCAGGGTGAGGTCGCCCACCTGCCACACGAGGACCTCGCCGACGAGCCGGATCCGATCCGCGATCACCCTTCCGCGAGGGTCGACGTACGTCAGCACGTGCGGCTCCCCAGCGATCCAGAATCCCTCCTGGTCTCCGACGGTGATGGCTTCGACGCGCGTCCCCGGGCCCACCTGCTTGACGGCCGCGTCGAGCTCAGGCCTGGCCAGGAACTGAGTGACGAGCAGATCCACACCGTCGTCGCCTGCTGGACTCCGATACACCAGCGTTACGTGATGGATGCCTGACTGAGAGTCCGCATATACCTCATCAGGCCTGCCCATCTCGCCGGTCGGCAGCAGGATGCGGAACGGCGCCTGCGCCTGTGCTTCCGCGAGGGTCACCCGCTCCCCCAACCGGAGCTCCTCGCTGGCGCCCTGTGGCGGAGTTTCGACAAACAGAATCGAGAGGCCGCGCAGGCCGATGCCCACCGCCAGAGCGGCTCCTGCCAGCAGCACGAGCGCGGCGAGCGCCGCCAGCGAGCTGCGCCGGAAGAGGCGCCAGCGGAAGCCGGGCGGTCGAAGAGCCTCACGATCGGTGAGCGCTGCTCGGACGCTCGTCGCCAGGTCCGGCGTGGGCGGATACGCGATCGTCGGCGCCAGCTCGCGGAGCGCGCGTTCGACCGATGGCTCGTCGTGGAGCCGGCGGTTATCGGTCATAGGAGCGCCCGGTGGATGGCGGATCGGTTGCGGCAAGGGCGAGCCGGAGCCTGGCCAGTGCTCGCGATAGGCGGGACTTGACGGTGCCCCTGGGCAGATCGAGCACCTCGCCCGTCTCGGCCTCCGACAAGTCGAGGAAGTAGCGACAGGCGATCACCCGTCGATCGTCGTCGCGAAGCTGACCGATGGCGTCGAGCAGGCTCGTCCGCGTCTCGCTGGCCAAGAGCGCCGCCTCGGCCGACGGGGCCGCGTCGACCGAGGGGCGATCCTGAGCAACGCGCACGATGAGACCGCTGGCGCGACCTGCCGAGCGGCGACGGTTGCGGGCCTCGTTGGCCACGATCCGCAGCAGCCACGGTCGCAGCGGCAGGCCGGAGGTGAACTGCGGGAGCGCACGGTACGCCTTCACGAATGCCTCCTGCGCAGCGTCCTCGGCGTCTTCCGCGTGGCCGGTGACCACGTAGGCGGTCCGGAACGCGAGCTGATGGTAGCGGCGCACGATCTCTGCATAGGCCTCGGCGTCACCTTCCTTCGCACGCTCGACGAGATCGGCTTCTTCCAGTGGACGGCCCTCCACGGTTCTGGCCAGAATCCTGGCGCTCGCACGGCCCAGCCTACGGTAGGAGCAGCATCGGCTTGCACCGATAATTCATTGCCCGGTCCGCCTTCGCAGGGCCTTGTAGCCCGCGAGGAGACCCGCCGCGGCCGTGGCTGCAATCAGGGCAACTCCCAAGGGCGGTGTGCCCTGGCTTGGCGGACCGACCGTAATCGTGTGCGGCGATTGGTCCGGGAAGTCGAGATGGGAGGTCTGTCGCCCGTCGAGCGTCAATAGAAGCTCGGCCCGCCAGGCGCCGGCGGTCGGCAGCGTCACCTCAGCTACGTATCGTCCATCGCGGCGGCCATCCTCCCGCGCCATCGCAACGATTACCTCGTCGCTGTCAGCGGTCTGCAGGCGGACCACAACCGGCTCAATGTCCGCGAGCGACGGCACTTCGAGACCGTCCACCTCGTGACCGGCAATCTGAACGACCGCGGCGACCTCCGCTGGCTCGCCCGCAGTCGCCACCGTCGGCTCGAACTCGACGAAAATCGTCCACTTCGCGAGGAGCGGGCCAGGCGTCGCTAGCAGGACTGGCAGGGTCATCACGGCGGCGAGAAGCACGCGCCTGGTCATGGATGACCTCTCGCCTCCACCGCGACAGCTGGGTTTCAGCATGCCCGTAATACACCGCCGGATGCAGGCCGGTTCCACCGCCGACCAACCACCGCGCCCCCGCGCCCGTCTCCGCGGCCAATCCACTTCGACGGAACCGAGCCGGCCCTCGCGGTGTACTGAGAGTGCTACCAACCGGAGGATCTCGATGTCCGCTCGACTCACGGCCGCCCTGGCCACTCTTGTTCTCTCGCTTACCGCCTGCGGCGCCGATGACGATCCGGGCAGTGCCGCCGTCGATGAGCTGCTCGCCGTCCGGGACGGGTCAGGTTCAAGGGCCGACCAGATCCTCACGATGAATGCATCCGACGGGGCCGTGCAGCAGGAGCTGCCGATCGGAACTCCGAGCTTTGATTGGAGCGTCGTCTATACCGCCACCGCCGGCGCCGAACGCACGACGGTTCGGTCGCTGAGCGTCCGCAGCGGAGAGGAGCTGGCGAGCACTGACCTCGACGGCAGCTACCGTCTGCCGCCGGTCGGCCCGGGTGGGCTGCCGGGCGGGCTTTCTCATGATGGCCGACGCCTGGTGCTCGAGGGCGAGCCCGAGCCCGGTGCAAGTCGTTTCGCCGTGCTCGATGCTGCAAGCCTCGATCCGATCGCGGACGTCGTCCTCCCTGGCAGCTTCGTCTATGACGTGCTGTCCCCGGATGGATCGGTCCTCTATCTCCTCGAATATCTCGAGTCGGATCACTCGGGGAGATACCAGGTGCGTGCCCTCGACGTCGATCTGGGTCGCCTGCGCCAGGAGGTGGTCGTCGACAAGGTGACCCTGCAGTCGGCGATGGAGGGCCACGCCGTGGCTCAACTGCTGGATGGGGACGGACGGATCTCCTACACCGTGTACCACAACGACCATCACGGTCCGTTCATCCACGCCCTGAATACCACCGATGGCACGGCGATCTGCATCGACCTGCCGAAGGCGGGCCGCGAGCACCATGCGGCGGGAAGGTACTGGGGCCTGGCGCTCAGCGCAGACGGCGAAACGCTGTTCGCCGCCAATGCGGCGCTGGGATTGGCCGCCGCCATCGACACCGGCGAGGAGAAGGTGGTACGCACGTCCTCGTTCGGCACGGCGGGTCCTCTGGGAGGGGCGGCGGCGACGGCAGACGGTGCGCCTAAGGCCGCGCCCATGCTCGGCGCCGCGTCCCTGTCGCCTGACGGGCAGACGCTCTATGCCGCGAGCCCGGACGGACTGGCAGTCATCGATGTCGGCAGCCTCGAGCTCAGCGAGCGGCTCATGGCCGGCACCACGGTATCGAGCGTGGCACTGAGCACTGACGCCGACCGCCTGTACGTGGCTGCAGGTGGATTGATCAGCGTTCTCGACCGGACCAGCGGCGAGCGACTCGGGGAGTTCGTGGAGGCGTCTCAGCCGTACGGCATGGTGTCCCTGACTCGAGAATCGTGAAGGTCACACCCAGTGTATGAGTCGGTCACTCATACAGACGCATGAGACTCCCTGCCGGCGGCAGCGAAATTCCTCACACACTTCCACACACGTTTTACCTTGACCTGCCCCGTCGTCGTTCGTAGCGTCGTGGGATGGCATTACATGTCTCTCTGTCGACGATGCGAGAAGAACTGACCGACCTCTGCCACTGGATCGCATGGGGGCATGCGGTGGTCGTAACGGGGAGCGGTCGGCCCGCGTTTCTCGTGCGCCGACACCGGCTGGGAGACAGCGGCCAGCGAATCACCAGCACGCGCTTTCGCAGGGAGTTTCATCGGGTCCTCCGCGCGGCCCAGGAGGAACCCGTCATCGTCACCGCGAGCGGAGACCCGTGCTACTGGGTGGGGCCGGTCGCAGCGGATGACCTGGCCGAATCAGAGCAAGACCGCCGCGAATGGCGGGAGTGGAGCTTCGCCAGATGGTGACGCGAAGGCGGACCTCGACGATCGGCGCCTCCGAACGAGCACTACGCGGCCGCATCGGCGCCCATCTCCTGCATGCCACGCACGATTCCCGGCGCCTGACGGCGCGGGCGCGTGCAGCATTCCTGACCTCGTTCGAGCGCCAGGTCGACCCGGATGGCAGCCTGCCGGCTGATGAACGTCGGCGGCGCGCGGCCCACGCCCGGGCAGCGTATTTCGCACGGTTGGCGCGCAGGAGCGCGATCGTACGAGCAAAGCGCCGGCAGCGCCGGCAGGGCGCCGATCCGTGACGACAGCGGCGCGGCCACGGCAGCCGGCCATCCGTGGAGCGCCGGGCATGGCCGGCTGGAGCGCGCTGCCGCTCCGGGATCAGCGGCTGCTGGAGTGGCTGTTCATGGGCGACGTCATCACGGCGGGGATGGCCGCGGTCATGTGCTACGGCCATCTGCGGGTGGCGCAGCGCCGCCTGGCGCGGCTCGCCGAATACGGGCTGGTGCGTGGCTTCTGGGCGGCCAACTCGCAGCGTCCGCGGGGCCGCTTCGCCTACGCGCTGACCAAGGCGGCCCGGCTTGGGCTCGAGCAGCTCATATGGGACGGCAAGCTCGAGACGCCGAGACGGGTGGAGGCGCCGTCACCGGTCATCCATCAGCTGGCCACCCACGATGTGCTGGTGGCCATCCTGCGCGCGCCATCGAGCCGCGACGCCTACCTCGCTGGCTGGGCGCCGGAGCGTGCCATCGCCCTCGGTTTCAGTGGCTATCTGCGGCCCGATGCGCTGGCCGTCATCGGGGTCGGCGAGCGAGCGGTGGAGATGTTCATCGAGCGCGACCTGGGCACCGAGCGCGGCGCAGTCCTGGCCGCCAAGGCGCGCACCTATTCCGGCTACCGCTCCGCGGACGAGGTGCCCATGAACGTCGGCTTCGTGGTCGAGTCGGCGCGGCGCGCTGCGGCGCTGGCGTACCGTCTGCGCCACTGGCTGACTGAGTACGAGCTGCCCGGCCACCGCAAGGCTCCGTGTTGGATGACCACCGCCGACGAGCTGGCCGCCGATCCCTTCGGCGCTATCTGGCGCGCGCCGGATGGCCGGCGCCTATCCGCCCGCGACATGGCGTCCTTCCAGCCGCCGCGCGAGCTGCCGCCGCTTGGCCCGCTGTGCTTGCTCAGCGACCACGGACCGGATGCGCTGGACGACCGCCTGCTGACCTCCGTTGGCGACCTGGGCCGGAACGTCTGGCCTTAGGTGCCTGCCGAAGGCCGTGTCGCGTCCCTGACCGCGTCCGCGCCGGGTGCGTCGGCAACAACCGCGACACTTGGGTGAACACAGAGCCGTCCCTCGCTCGTGCTCACGGCTCGGCCGCGCCGAAAGCCGATATCACTAAAGTGATCTAACCTCTCTCGCCCGAAGGGGCCTCCTGGCAACGCCACATCCGTTCACCAATCCCCTCAGCGCTCCCACCACCGCCGAACGTCGCTACGCTCATGACATGACTCCGCTTGAACAACTCCTCGAGCGTGCGGAACACGCGACACCAGGGGAACGCATCGAGCTACGCGACAACATTGCTGCCCATGGAACTGATGCCCTCCCAGGCCTGAGCGCATGGCTCGAAGGAGATCGCCTTGGCTTCTTCGCAGCCAGAGTCATCGAGCGCATCGCGAAGGAGCACCGAGAACCCGCGCTGCGCGCCCTCCGCGATGCCCGGCAGCATGCTCCTGCGGCCGTTCTTAGGGAGATCGATGACGTCTTTATGCGTATCGACCCATCACGCCGCACCCCGCCCCCTAGCCGGACTCCGCGGACGGTACGCTCGCAAGCCGAACAGTGGCCCGGGAATCGCGCCGTCTCGCCGTTAGAGCTGCGGTTTCATGAAGCCATGCTCGATATCTTCAGGCTCGCCGGCGAGGCGACGCGGCGACAGAGGCCAGACGGGACGATCGCCAGGGGTTACTGGGCGAGCTACTTCCTCCGTGGCGTGCGCAGTCACGGCGGGCCTGAATACGCTCGCTATCTCCTTCGGAAGCGGGGAGTATCAGACGGATTCCGCCGGCTCAGCGACGAAGGTCGGCTGGACCTCTCGGTCGAGGCTCTCGTCCTGAAGCCTGAGTTTGCCGAGCTCTTCACCGACGCTGAACGGAGGGCGGCGGCGCATCGGCTCGGCGAGCCCGATCAGGGCTCTACCGAGGGGACTTCCGCCAGCTAGGCCGGATCCCTTGGTTCTCGCTTCCCTCGGGCGATTCAAGCAACGCGGCAGAGACCCTGTTGACTTTGCCGCCGTGTTCCGCAAATATAGCGCTATCGCTATGTTTCAGGAACTCAGGGCGGTTCCGGGATTATCCGTCTCGGACGCGGCCAAGCAGCTCGGCATTAATGAAGCTCGCACTCGATCGCTCATCGAGGCGGGCGTGCTCGACGCTGTCAAGGTCGGTGCGCGCTGGATCGTCGATCCGGTCAGCGTCGAACGTCGTCGTCGGCTCTCACCGCCCCGGGGCCGCCAGTTCAGCCCGGACCGCGCTCTTGGCCTGCTCATGCTGGCCGCCAACGAACCCGCGCCCTGGCTCGATCGGGTCGCAGAGTGGAAGCTGCGTCGTGAGTTGGCACGTTCGCGGCTCAAGCTTCTGGCGCCGAGGCTCAAGGAGCGCGCGGAAGTCCTTCGCGTCCGTGCTCACCCGGCGGCGCTGCGCCGTGTCGCCGAAGAACCACACGTTGTCCGATCCGGACCAAGTGCGGCGAGCGAACTGGGTCTCGAGATCTCCGCGCCCGACGTGCTGGAGGCATATATCCCGGCCAAGCAGCTTGCGAAACTGGCGCGAAAGTATCGGCTGGGCCTCAGCCGCGACCCCAATGTGATCCTGCATGTGGTCGCGGGGTCATGGCCGTTCGGCCCAGATCGTCGGGTCGTGCCGCTGTCGTTCGCTGCCATGGACCTGCTCGAATCCGATGATCCCCGCGCCCGAAGAGCCGGGATTGCGGTGCTGCGGCGACTCGACTCACGATGATCGAAATCCAGCCTCGCGATGACCTGGAGCATCGGCTCTGGCGGACGGTCCTGGAGCTGGCAGATCGCCAACCCGAAGGGTGGACACTCGTCGGCGCCCAGATGGTCATGCTGCATGCCTGGGAGCACGGTGTCGTGCCCACGCGCACAAGCCGGGATCTCGATGTGCTCGTCAACATCAAGGCACTTGCCGGCGGGACCCAGCAGTTCGCGCGACAGCTCCTCGATGTTGGATTTGAGCTTGCAGTGGTGACGCCCGATGGGCGAGGGCATCGCTTCGTACGTGGCGAAATCCTGATCGACGTTCTGGCGGCGGATAACCTCGGCGACCGGGTCGACCTCACGACGATCCCTCCGGCCCGGACGATCGAGGTGCCGGGTGGCTCCCAGGCTCTGCGCCGGACGGAGTTGGTCGATGTCAGCCTCGCCGAGCAGGTGGGTCGGCTCGCGCGACCGAGCATGCTCGGCGCGATTCTGCTCAAGGCGCGGGCCGTGGATGTTGATCCTGACCCTGAGCGGCACCTCGCCGATCTCGCGCTTCTCTTGTCGCTCGCTGATGACCCATTCGAGCTCGTGGAGGAGCTAACGCGGAAGGAGCAGCGCTACGTCGGCGCGCGCCAGGCGCTCCTTGACCCGAATCACCCGGCATGGCGTGCGGTGCCGAATGCGGGGCGCGGTCTGGCTACTCTCTCAGTGCTGGCAGGTCGCTAGTGCCTTTCCTGAACTATTCGCAAGTGCGAATGGAACGGGAAGTCCGAGAGCGTCCAGCGGCCCCTAGAATCCCCTGCTCAAGGCCGAATCATGTGCTGTTAGCCGAGGCCCAGTTACAGCAGGAGATTCGGCCAATTACGCACGGATGCTCACGCTCAGAGCACAGCGGATAGGGTTGGGTGACTTAAAAGTCCCCTGCTCTAACCGCTGAGCTAACGGCCCACGTTGTCATTCTGCATGGCGTTCAGCTGGCCCCCTGACGAAAGCGGCCCGGCAAGATGGCACGTACTTGCAAATCTTTCAAGTAGACTCCAAGTTCAATCCAGCTTCGCGGTCATCCGAGAACGATCTCGAAGAACGGGTGTTCGGGGTCGGGGCAGGGATCCCCGGCGAGCCCGAGCGCGGCGTAGAAGGGAAGCGCATCTCGGCTCGCCTGCCATTGCAGGTACGTGGCGCCTCGCCCGGCAGCCCAGCGGCGCGCATAGGTGAACAGCTCCTTGCCCACGCCACGGCGGCGCATTCCCGGCTCGACGAAGAGATCATGGATTCGAACGAGGGCTTCGCCGGTGCGCAGGTGTGGTCCGTAATCCTGGGCCCAGGCATAACCGATGAGCCCGCCGCAGCGGCCCGCGACGCACAGCAGGTGATCGGGCAGGGTCCCGATGCGGTGGATGCGTTCGGCCACCTCCTCGTCCGGTCCCGCGCGGCCCATCAGGACCGCAAGGCGTACTACTTGAGTAACGTCCTCCTGGTCGCACGGACGAATCATCGAGACATGATCGCCGATGGAAGCAGATCCTCGCGCATCTGGTGCGACGCTATTGCCACGCCCCGTCGATGAGCTCGACTTCCCTGAGCGATCCAGCGGCCAGCCGCTCGGGGATCTTCCGGCGCCGATGATCCCGGTGATGAGGATGACGGACCAGGGTGAAACGGTGCGGTCGCTGCGTTGGGCTCCATCAGCTGGCACGGTAACGGATACGGTGGGGCCAGCGGCGACGCGGCAACCTATGCTGCCAACTATGGAGCCGCGCGGGCGCGTGCGCCTCGACCTCGTTCTCGAACGGCTGAACGCTGTGCTCCCGTCTCCACCGGCACGGATCCTCGACGCGGGCGGCGGCACCGGTGCCTTCGCCATTCCGCTGGCTCGCCTCGGCTTCGATGTCACCCTCGTCGATCAGTCGGCCGACTGGCTGCAGCACGCCCGCTCAAAGGCCGACGCCGCCGGCGTCGACCTTGCCCTCGTCAACATCGGCCTGGAGTCATTCACCGATGCCGGTCTCGAGCCGTTCGACGCCATCCTGTGCCACGCCGTGCTGATGTACGTTGAGGATCCTGCGGTCGTGCTGCGCACGCTGCGATCCGTGGCGGCCCCTGGCGCGGTCCTCTCGCTGCTGGAGAAGAACCGCGACGGCATTGCCATGCGGCCCGGTCTGCAGGGCGATTATGCGGAGGCACGCCGTCTTCTCACGGAGCGTGAGGCGTCGGCGTTGACCGTCCACCTCGCCCCGACTACCATGGATGGTCGCGGGGTGGAGCAGTGGTAGCTCGTCGGGCTCATAACCCGAAGGTCGGCGGTTCGAATCCGTCCCCCGCAACCAACACATTCGCGACCGAAGGCGCCCGAGAGGGCGCCTTCTTCGTGTCCGGGGCCGTCAGCGGAACCGGGCGCGACCCACGCCCGCCTCGGCGGCAAGAGCGTCAAAGCGATCGAACAGCTCTGCCAGGCTCGGCCGTGCCTCGGGGTCGCGGGCCAGGCAGGCCATGATCGCCTCGGCTAGGCCGGTCGAGTGGCGCCGGGCGTCCAGCGGTGCCGGCTCCTCCACGAGCTGCGGGAACCGCGCCGGCCCCTCGGCATCGCGAACGCCCTTCGAGTGCGGGAGCCGCTTGGCGATCGCGTGGTAGAGCGTGGCACCGAGGCCCCACGTGTCGGCCTTCGGGCCGACGCTCGCCCAGAGCGCGGGGTCAGCCTGCTCGGGCGCCATGTAGGCATCGGTCCCGACGAATCCGTTGATCTGCGCGACACGGTCGATGCGGCGCGCCACCGACAGGTCGATGAGCCGCGGGGTCGGGCCTCAACCATGAACGGGCGAAGCCACCGGCCATCTGGCCGGTGGCTTCTCGTTATCGCGGATGGCGTTGGGTACAATGCGCGACGCCCACTCAGCCGCGAGCGAGGCTCCAAGATAGATGACCGGCCGACCGGCGGTTAACCCGAAGAAGCTGCGCCCGTACGACCAGCCGCCCCGGCGGCGTCGGTCGCTCATACCATCCGCGCCCGACAGCGCAGCGACCGGCTTCCTGGTGGCCGCGGCGATGTGGCTGGCGCTCGCCGGCGGCATCGGCGCGCTGGCCATCGGCATGCGGATGGTGCCCTTCGAGCTCAGCTACCAGCTGGGCGTCTTCGATCTTTCGCTCGGTTTCGACGCGAGGCGCGTCGACTACGCCTTCGTGAACGCCACCGTCTTCGGATGGCTGTCGAACGCGGCCTTCGCCTCGCTCTGCTTCATGACTCCGCGCCTGTCCGGACGGCGGCTCGCGCTGGAACCGCTCCTCATAGTCGCGCTGCTGAGCTGGAACATGTCGCTGCTGGGTGGGATCGCCTCCCTCTTCGTCTTCGACCTGGGCCCGCACGCGCCGCTCACCGCCATGTTCTGGCTCTTCGACGGCGGCCTCGCCCTCGGCGCCCTCATCGCGACCGCCGCGTTCCTGCTCACCGCTGGCCCATTGCTTCTGCGTGGCTACGTGAGCATGTGGTTCGCAGGGATCGCCCTGCTCGGCCTGATGGGCCTGGTGGGGCTCGATGCGCTCGTCGGCCTGCTCGACGTCTTCCTCGACCTGCCGGAGCTGGCGATCGCGCTCGGATCGGCGTACATCGAGCGCGCGCTGCCGGCGATGTGGCTGCTCGGCATGACGCACGCCACGCTGCATTACCTGGTGCCGCGCGCCGTGGGGCTGCCGCTCGCGTCGTCGGGCCTCGGCATTCTCGCCTTTCTGACATGGCTCGCGCTTGCGCCGCTGACTGGCGTGGCCGCGCTCATCGACACCAGCATCCCGTACGCGGTGACCACCATCGGCGCCGTCGCTACCATGCTGCTGCTGGTCCCCGCGACCCTCACGGTTATCAACCTGGTGCTGACCATGCAGGGCCGATGGATGCTGCTGTTCGGGGCCGGGACGGCCTCGCTCGCCCTCGTCTCGCTTGCATTCTTGCTCGCCACCAGCCTGCTCGCCGCGATCGGGGCGCTGCGCTCGGTGGACTCAGCGGTGCGCGGCACCGATTGGGAGCTCGGGCTGATGCTGTGGAGCGCGTACGGAGCGTTCACCTTCGTCGCGTTCGCGCTGGCCGACCACGCGCTGCCGCGCATCCTCCGCCGGGCGTGGCAGTCGAATGCCGTGTCGGGCGCGCAGCTGTGGTTGGCCTTCGGCGGCGCCACCATCGCGGGAGTGGCGCTGCTGGGCGGCGGACTTGCGGAGGCCTCGTTCCTCCAGAGCGGCGCCGGTCCCGACCAGATCGGCCCCGGCCTCCTGCCCTACCGCGTGGCCGCGTTCCTCGGCTTCGGCCTCGTGGCGCTCGCTGGGCTCGCCCACATGCTGAATCTCTTCCTGCTGTACACCACGGCCGAGCCGGAGCAGTTCGTGGTCCCCGGCCAGGCGGCACCGGCCGCGGCGAGCCACTGACGTGAGCCGCACGCCCCACACCCCCATCGAGTCGCGCGAGCGCGGCGTGCCGCCGTGGGCCCTGGGCCTGACCGTCTTTCTGTTCCTGGTCGGCGGCGTGTACTTCCTCTCGAACCTGGCCGGTGAGAATCCCGCCTTTGCCATCCCCGGGGCAAGCGCACCCGCCGCTGGTCCCTCCGGTGAGCCGGATCCGGCCGTCGGCGAGGCGCTCATCGGTGACGTCCAGCCGGGCTGCGCCCAGTGCCACGGCCCGGATCTCGGCGGGCAGGCGACGTTCCCGAACCTCCAGAACGTATCGGAGGGCCCGGTCAGCGAGAACCTCCAGGACCTCGCCGCGGAGCATCCCGACGAGTGGATCGCGCTGTGGATCGACGGCACCACGCCGGAGACGGAGGGGATCGACCGGATGGGCATGCCCGTCTTCGGCGATCAGCTGTCGCGCGAGCAGATCGACGCCATCGTCGCCTATCTGCGCGGCCTCTAGGCCTTCGTGACCGATTCCGCCGCGCGGCCGGTGCGCGGCGTCCCGGTTCTCATCGGCGGCGATGAGATGGCCCGCATCGACGAGGCCGCGCAGCGGCTGGGCCTGACGGCCGACGCGCTCATGGAGTCCGCCGGCGGTGCCGTGGCCGATGTCGCGCAGGTGGAGCTCACCCGCCTGGCCGAGGGCGTCCGCGGTCCCGCCGGTCCGCTCGTTCGGCCGCCGCTCACCGTCGTCCTGTGCGGGCCGGGCAACAACGGCGGAGATGGGTTCGTCGTCGCACGACGCCTGGCCGCCGGGGGCCGCGCGGTCCTCGCGATCCTCGTGGCCGATGCCAGCGGCCTGTCGGGTACGTCCGCCGGCCACAACTGGGGCGTCCTTCAGGCCATGGCGGCCGCCGGCTCACTCGAGCTGTTCGTGGCGCCCAGCCCCGAGCTGCTGCTGCGGCTGCGGGATCGGATCGCCGAGGCGACGCTGATCGTCGATGCGCTGCTCGGCTCGGGTGCGGCCGGACCGCTGCGCGAGCCCATCTCGACGGCGGTGGACCTCCTCAACGCCACACGAACGCACGCGCTGGCGGCTGGCCGCCCTTGCGCCGTCCTGGCCGTCGACACGCCGACGCGCATCGATCTCACGGGTGGCTCGCGCTCCACCCCGGTCGTCACCGCAGACATCACCGTCACGTTCCACCGCGCCAAGGCGGGCTTCGCCCTCGATCGCGAGGCGCGGCGCCTGGCGGGGCGCTACCTCGTGGCTCCCATCGGCATTCCGCTGGAGGCGGAGGAGGGGATCATCCCGCCCGACGGGGAGTTTCCGCCGGCGCGCACGACGCAGGTCAACTGGGAGGAGCCGGTCGAACGGGCGGATGCCGCTCACCGTGCGGGCGGCGGCGTGGCCGCAGGCCCCGGACGCACGGATTGAGCGTCATCTCTCGCCCCACGGGCGTACCGGCCACTCACCGGCCGAATTCCCGTGGGGCGGTAACGAGACACAGCGCGGTACCCTACGCCGAATGTTTGAGCTAGCCGATGCCGCCGTCGAGGCGGCCTTGGCCGCCGGTGCTCGATACGCCGACGCGCGGGTCATGGACCGCCGCAGCGAGGCGATGGGAGCCCGCAATGGCGAGGTCGAAGAGCTCATGCAGGACGCGTCGGTCGGCATCGGCGTGCGCGCCCTCATCGGCTCCGGCTGGGGCTTCACCTCCACCGCCGACCTGACGCGCGAAACAGCCGCCAGCGCCGGCCGCCAGGCAGCGGCCACGGCCAAGGCGTCTGCATCGGTCCCCGGCAAGGACCTCGAGCTCACGCCGGTGGAGGTCAGGCAGGACAGCTGGTCGAACGCCGTGGCAGAGGACCCGTTCAAGGTCCCTCTGGGAGAGAAGGCGAAGCTGCTGGCGAACGCCACCCGGACGATGCACCAGTCGGGCGCTGACATTGCGCTGGCGGGCTACGACGCGTGGGAGACGCGGAAGTGGCTGGTGAGCTCGGAGGGGCACCGCATCGACCAGCACATCATCGAGTGCGGCGCGCACATGGACGCGACGGCCAACGGCGAGGCCGAGACCCAGCGGCGCAGCTACCCCGGCATCCGCGGGCAGTACGGCACGCGCGGCTGGGAGCTGGTGCGCGAGATCGACCTCGAGGGCAACGCGGCGCGTATCGCGGAAGAGGCGAGGGAGCTGCTGACCGCGCCCGAGTGCCCGAGCCACGACGCCACGGACCTCATCATCGGCTCCGAGCAGATGGCGCTCCAGATCCACGAGTCGGTGGGGCATGCCGCCGAGCTCGACCGCATCCTGGGCTGGGAGGCCGCCTTCGCGGGTACCTCCTGGCTGGACCTGAAGCAGCTGGGCAGCCTGCGCTTCGGCTCCGAGATCATGAACGTCACGGCCGATGCGACCCTCCCCGGCGCCCTGGGCAGCTTCGGCTATGACGACGAGGGGACGCCCGCGCACCCGGTCGACATCGTGCGCGACGGGATCTGGGTGGGCGCTCTCTCCGGGCGCGACTCGGCGGCCCTGGCGGGGCTCGAATCTTCCGGTGGCGCGGTGCGCGGCGACGGGTACAACCGGCTGCCGATGGTGCGCATGACGAACGTCGGCCTCCTCCCCGGCGACAGCAGCCTCGAGGAGATGATCGCGGCCACCGACGACGGCATCCTCATGGACACCAACCGCTCGTGGTCGATCGACGACAAGCGCCTGAACTTCCAGTTCGGCTGCGAGATTGGCTGGGAGATCAAGAACGGCAAGCGCGGGCGGATGCTGCGCAACCCGACCTACACGGGCATCGGACCGCGCTTCTGGGGCAGCCTCGACATGCTCGGCAACGAGAGTGAGTGGACGTTCTGGGGCACGCCCGACTGCGGCAAGGGACAGCCGATGCAGGTCGGCCACACGGGGCACCCGGCGGTCCCATGCCGCTTCCGCGGCGTTCGCGTCGGAGTCCGCGGATGAACGCGGACCAGCTTCTGGACGCGGCCGACCGCGTCCTCGGCCGCCTGGGAGCCGATGCGGAGGGCGAGGTGACCGTCGCCTCCGGGACCGATGCGCTCACGCGGTTCGCGACCAGCTTCATCCACCAGAACGTCGCCGATGCCGTCAGCCGCATCCACCTGCGCGTGGCGCTGGACGGCCACGTCGCCGAGGCCTCCGGCAACCAGACCGATGTCGACGCCCTCGACCGCCTCGTCCGCTCCGCCACCGATGCGGCGCGTCTGCGGCCCCCCGACCCAGGGTGGCCCGGGGTCACGCCGCCCACTCCCGCTCCGCCCGTCGAGCACTGGGATGACGCCACGGCATCGGCCGATCCGGCGGCCCGAGCCCAGCGTGTCGGTGCCTTCGTATCTGCCGCCGATGGGCTCGAGACGGCCGGCTTCTGCTCCACCGAGGGAGTGACCGTCGCGTTCGCCAATTCCGCCGGACAGCGGTTGAGCGGTCGGACCACGAGCGCCGTCCTGGACGGCATCGCCCGCACCCCCACATCCGACGGCAGCGCCCGCGCGGCATCCGTGCGCCTGTCCGACCTCGACGGCGCGGCCGTCGGGGAGGCCGCCACCCGGCGCGCCCGGGACTCCGCCGACCCGACCGACCTTGAGCCCGGCCGCTACGAGGTCGTCATGTCTCCTTCGTGCGTCGGCAACCTGCTCGGCTTCCTGGCCATGTACGGCTTCAACGGGCGCGCGGTGGACGAGGGTCGCTCGTTCGCGAAGATCGGCGAGGCGCAGTTCGACCCATCGATCACCCTCGCCGACGACGTCGCGCACCCGATGACCGCGGGCGTGCCGTTCGACGCGGAGGGAACTCCGAAGCGGCGCACCGAGCTCGTGCGCGGCGGCGTCACGGTCGGCCTCATACACGATCGTCGCACGGCGAAGGCGCTCGGCACCGAGTCGACCGGCCACGCGCTCGAGGGCGCCGGCGCGTGGGGAGCGATACCGTCGAACCTCGTCCTGGAGCCCGGCGAGTCGTCGGCGACCGAGCTCATCAGCTCGATGGAGCGGGGGCTGCTGGTGACCGACCTGTGGTACACGCGCATCCTCGACCCGCGGACGCAGGTCGTTACGGGCCTCACGCGAAACGGCGTCTGGCTCGTCGAGGACGGGCGCGTCTCACGTCCGGTGAGCAACCTGCGCTTCACCCAGTCCTACCTCGAGGCGCTGGCTCCGGGAGCGGTGCGTGGCGTCGGCTCGGACGTAACGCTCGTCGGCGGGCCGTTCGGCGGCGGCACGTGGGTCGTGCCCTCGCTCCACCTCGCCTCGTGGAACTTCACCGGCGGCGCGAAGGGCTAGCCGGCTAGCTGCTGCCGGGCTTGCGCAGCGGCACCCCTGACGCGCAGAGCTCGCACTCGTCCGGCTCCCACGAGGGAATGTGCAGGCTCCCCAACGCATGGAGCGGCAGGCCCAGGTCGAACAGGCCTCCCGAGCGATCGACGATCACGGCGGCGGCAACGGGCTCGGCGCCGGCTCCTCGAACAGCCTCCACCGTCTCGAGCAGCGAGGTGCCGGTGGTGAGGATGTCGTCCACGATTGCCACCCGATCGTCCGGATCCACTGGCCAGCCGCGGCGCAAGGAGCGGCCGCCGGTCGGCACGGGCTCCGCGAACGCGGCCCGCACCGAACCGCCGAGCTGGCGCGCGGTCTCGAACGAGAGGAGCACGCCGCCGGTGGTGGGCCCAACGATCAGGCTGGGCGAGTAGGGCGCCAGGGCCTCCGCCAGCCGGCGGCAGATCTCGACCCCGAAGCGGGGATGCTGGAGCACCAGGAACTTCTCGAGGTAGCGGCCCGCGTGGCGCCCGCTCTTGAGCGCGAAGTGGCCATCGAGGAGCGCGCCCGCATCGGCGAACAGGTCTTCGACGCTCGCCGTGGCGAGCGTCTCATCGGTCATTCGTAGACCGCGGAGAAGTCGACCGCCGGATAGCGCTCGGCCAGGGCTTCCGTCACCCAGTGGAGGACGTCCGCGGGGTCGTAGAAGGCGGCGATCGTCTTGCCCTCGGTCACCGAGAGCCCCTCGCGGCGTGCCTCGACGCCGGTCAGCACGTCGCGCGGCCGGTCGGAGAGGTCCAGAGATGTCTCGAAGCGGCCATCGGCCCGCAGGATGAGCATGTCCTCCGGCTCGTCGAGCAGCACGATGTCGCCCGTGCGTCGCAGGACCTCCTCCGCGTTGGCGGCGAACTCGCGGAGGGTCTGGGCCTGGGCGGTCGCCAGTTGCGTCCGGTACGCATCGGCCAGCTGCCAGAGCCGCTGTGCGGCGAGCGTCTCCTGCTGGTTGGGGGGCAGATCGGCCTGCCAGTCGTCCGGCGTGGCCTCGACCAGCTCCTCTTCGCGAGCGAGCTCATCGGCGGCGACGAGGTGCGCCGGTGCGTCGCGTGCCGCCTCGAGCAGCCAGGCGAAGATGTCCGCGGGGTTGTAGAGCTCGACGAGCTCACTGACGGTGTCGACGATCTGCTCCTGGTCGTACCACTCGCTGTCCGCCGGGTCCTGGTAGGTGAGCCGCGTGGTCCAGGTCTGATCGGTCGGGTGGTAGAGCAGGTAGTCCTGCTCGTTGTCGACGAGCTTGATGGGGCCCACCTCGCGAAGGCGGTCGCGGTTCTGCTCGAGGAAGCGGCGCAGCTGCTCGGTCGCCTCGTACAGGAAGTCGCGGCGCTCGAGCTCCGCCTCGGCGGCCAGCTCGCGAAGGGCGGTCAACCGCGGCGATGCGTTCGACCCCTTCACTGTCTTGGATGCCTTGGCCCGGCTCACGGCTTGAACACGAAGTCCGGGCCCATCCGCTCGCGCAGGAAGATGGTGTGCTTCGACTCGAAGACCGACTCCGCAACTCGATGCCCTAGCCCGCGCATGGCCGGATCGGCGTAGAGCTCGTCGAGGACGGCGTAGTTCGGAAGGTCGAGGATGAGGACGTTGTTCCACGTTGACCCCTCGGTCACGTTGAACCAGCCGACGAAGCGGACTCCGTACTTCGCCTCGGTCTCGCGCGCCCTCCGCGGAAAGATGTGGCGCATCCCGCGTTTGAAGAACATGTCCCGCCCGCGGCGAACGTTGAAGAAGGTGACCATCAGCGGCATGCGTCCCTACTCCTCGTCGCTCGGCTCATCGGTCTTGATCACGCGAGTCTGGCGTGCGACGCCAGTTTCCCGCCCGCGCCTGCCCCGCCGATCGGCGAAGAATACCCGCAGCAGGAAGACGCTCGTCATGCTCACGAAGAAGAGCAGAACCATGTCGATGCACAGCAGCGCGACGAGCACCCAGACCGGCCAGTTGAAGGTGAAGAGCCCCAGCGGAATGAGCAGCAGGATGAGCGCGAAGAGGATGGCCTGGGTGACGAAGCAACCGAATCCGGGGCCCTCGTTCGGGTCGAGATCCTCGTTGTAGCGAACAGACAAGCCATTCCTCGGTGAGGCCTTCGGCAGCGGGCGTGCCGCATGGTCCCACATCCATCCGGGCCACGCTGACCTCAGGACCGATAGGTCACGCGCCCATCGGCAACCGTGAGCCGCACGACTCCGGGCAGCTCCATCCCCAGAAGCGGAGTGTTGGCCGACCTCGAAGCCAGGGCCGATGGCTCCACGCGCCATCGCGCCTGGGGGTCGAACGCCATGAAGTCGGCGGGGCTGGCCAACGTCATCCCGCGCTTCTCGCCGATGACGGCCGCGGGCCGTGTCGAGAGGGCAGCCAGCAGGGTCGGGAGCTCCAGCCGGCCTTCCTCAACCGCCGCCAGGCCGATGGACAGTGCTGTCTCGAGGCCGATGAGCCCGGGCGCCGCCTGCCCGAAGGGGAGGAGCTTGCGCTCGGGTGGGTGAGGCGCGTGGTCGGTGGCGATGGCGTCGATGGTGCCGTCCCGCAGGCCGTCCATGAGCGCTCGCGCGTCCTCTCGGGAGGCGAGGGGCGGGTTGACCCGGCAGCTGCCGTCATACGCGCCTTCCGCGGGGGGCGCCTGCTCGTCTGATTCCTCCCAGGCAAAGCGCCGCGAGCCCGCCACCCACGCGTCGGCGAATGCCAGGTGGTGAGGAGTCACGTCGGCGGTCACGGCCACTCCCCGTGCCTTCGCCTCCCGCACCGCTTCGACCGCGCCTCGAGTCGACAGGTGCGTGAGGTGCAGCCGGGCGCCGGTCTGCGCCGCCATCGCGATGTCCCGCTCGACGACGCGAACCTCCGCCTCGGGCGGCCAGCCGGCGAGGCCGAGCCGCACGGCGACCGCCCCCGCGCGCATCACGGCGCCCGCGGCCAGAGAGGGATCCTCCGCGTGCTCGATCAGCGGCAGTCCGAGGCTGGCAAGCGCCTCCATCGCCTCGCGCAGGATGGCATCGGTCACCGCGGTGCCGTCATCCGATACGCCGATGACCCCTGCTCGCCCCAGTGCCTCGAGATCCGTGAGCCGCTCCCCGGAGCGTCCGCGCGTCACGGCGCCGATCACCCGTACTCGACATGCGGCGTCGGACGCCCGATCGGTCACGAGTCCCACGCCATCGACATCGTCGAGCGGTGGATCCGTGTTCGGCATCGCGCAGACCGTCGTGAAGCCGCCGTGCGCGGCGGCCCGCGCGCCCGACTCGATCGTCTCCGCATCCTCGCTCCCGGGCTCGCGGAGGTGCGCGTGCAGGTCCACGAAGCCGGGCGCGACCACCAGCCCACGACAATCGATGCGCTCAAGGTCTTCCGGCAACGCCCCGGGATCCACCAGCATCCCGTCGAGTACCGCGATGTCGCGGACCGCATCGGTGGTCGCGGACGGATCGATCACGCGAGCGCCGGTGATCAGGAGCGTCGCGGGCGCATCGGTCAGGCGTCCGAAACGTGGTTCGGTCACGCAGCTCCGGCGATCATGGCCAGGACCGCCATGCGGATCGGGACGCCGTTCTCCACCTGCCGTCCGATGAGGCTGCGCGCCCCGCTGGCAAGCTCCGCGGTGATCTCCACTCCCTCGTTCGTGGGGCCCGGGTGGAGGATCGGCGCATCCGGCGCAGCGAGGCGCATCCGCTCCTCGTCCAGCCGCCACCCGCGCGTGTAATCGCCAACCGAGAAGCCGGACCCGAGCCGCTCGACCTGGACGCGCAGGGCCATCACCGCATCCGCACCCTCGAGCGCCTCGTCGAGCGATGTCGCGACCGTCACTCCAGGCCAGTCCTCGAAGCCGGCAATCCACTCCGCCGGCCCAGCGAGGCGCACCCGAACGCCGAGCACGACCAGCGAGTGAACGTTCGAGCGGGCGACGCGCGAATGGGCGACGTCGCCCACGATCGCGACCGTGCGTCCGTCGAGGGAGCCGAGGGCCTCGCGCAGGGTCAGCGCGTCGAGCAGGGCCTGGGTCGGGTGGGCATGGGCGCCGTCGCCGGCGTTCACGACACGCAGGCCGGTCTCTCGCGCCGCGAGGTACGGAGCGCCCGCCTCCGAGTGGCGCAGGACGATGGTCGTGACGCCGGTCCGCTCCAGCGTGCGCAGCGTGTCCACCAGCGACTCACCCTTCACGACGCTGCTGCCGGCCATCCCGAGATCCACCACCGTCGCGCCGAGTGCCCTGGCGGCGAGCTCGAAGCTGACCCGCGTGCGCGTCGAGGCCTCGTAGAAGGCGAGCCCCACGGTCTCGCGCTCGAGCATGGACCGATGACGCCGCTCCGCGCGAGCCTCCCGCATCTCCACGGCCAGGTCGAGGATTCGCTCGATCTCCGCTCGCGACTGACCCTCGACATCCAGCAGGTGCCGCATCGGCGGTGCCTCGATGGCCACCCCCACGGTCATGCGGCCTCCAGCGGCGGCCGCTCGCCGATGACGACCTCGTCGACGCCATCGGTCTCGACCAGCCGGACGTGCACGATCTCGTCAACCGCGGTTGGCAGGTTCTTGCCGACGAAATCGGGGCGAATGGGAAGCTCGCGATGGCCGCGGTCCACCAGGGCAGCAAGCCGAACGGCACGAGGGCGGCCGTGATCGGTGAGCGCGTCGAGCGCCGCGCGAACGGTCCGCCCGGTGTAGAGGACGTCGTCCACCAGCACCACGGTCATGCCGCTCACCTCCGCCTCGAGGTCCGAGCGCTTGACGATCGGCGCATGGGCCAGGCGAGTGAGGTCGTCGCGGTAGTACGTGATGTCGAGCGAGCCGACCGGGACCGATGCGCCCTCGTGCTGGTCAATCAGCGAGGCCAGCCGCCGCGCAATCGGCACTCCCCGGCTGCGGATGCCGACGAGCACGAGCTCGGCGGCACCATCGTTGCGTTCGACGATCTCGTGTGCGATGCGGGTGAGGGCGCGCCGCAGCTCATCGGCTCCGAGGACGCGGCGTTCGCTCATGGCGATTCAGACTCCTTGGCGGCCTCTCCGGACCGCGTTAAAGGGCTCGCCGCCGAGTATACCGATGCGATGCTCGCCACCCCACGGCCGACGGGCGCCGCATGCGTCGGGCGCATCAGCGGGCGCCGGAAGGCGGGGCCCGCCGAACTCAGGGTGCGATCGTCTCCCGGTAGACGTCGAAAGCGTCGTAGGCCGCAGGCCCGAACCATCCGACCTGGCCGCCGCCGGGCAGTGGGAATACCTCATCGGGGACATCGCCGGTGTTGCGCGTCACCAGGAGCAGGTCGGCGGTCGGTGCCTCCATGATGCCGCCGACCGGGTTGCGCGCCGTGATCAGCAGGTGCCGGCCGGTGGGCACCTTCACATCGACGACCACCGCTCCTTCGCGGACATCGGTCTCGTCGATGGCGTGGACCGCGGTGAGTCCCCGTGAGTCCGTCGCGTGCCCGAAGTACACGCGGTTGATGTTCGGATACTCACCGCCGGCTCCCTGCGGAATGCCGGTCCACTCCGCGTCCCACACGGCGTACGCGTCGCTGTCGGCACCCCACACGATGGCTGCCGACGTGAACGCGTCGCGGTCGATGGTCACGTCGCCGAAGAGCGGCCGCGAATCGGTGAACTCGAAGGCCCCGTCGAACCCGACCATCCCGCCGATGTACGGCGCACCTCCCTCGACGAAGGCCCACTCGTCGCCCGAGCGCTGCATGACGCCCTGCCAGTAGATCGCAAGCGAACCGTCGGGGCTCACCAGCGGCTGGAAGGCACCATCGGCGCTGTAGGCGGCGGCGGCAGCCGGGTCGCTGAGCGCTGGGGTCGGTGAATCGACCCGCACTTCGATGAGATGGCTCGCCGGCGTTTCCGCGGCGACGCTCACCCACAACATGGCGCCGCCAGTGACTCCCGGCAGCCAGCTGCCGGCATAGGCGCTGCCGGTATCCGTCAGCTGCCGCTCCTCGCCGACCGCCGCCTCGAACAACCAGACGTCCGTGCCGCCGTCCGGCCCGCCGGCGATCGTGTAGGCGAGAAATGACGAATCCGGCGACCAGGAGAGCACCTCCAGGAAGGGGCTTCCCGGGGCCGATTCACCGAGCACGACCGTCGTCCCAACGTCGAGGGGAGAGTCACTCGGCGGAGCGCCGTCGGGATCGCCGGACGGGATGCCCTCGGCGATGCGCGTCACCCGCACATCGTTGAGCCCTCTCTGGCCGATCTCGGTGATGTACGCCAGCCATTGGCCATCCGGGGAGAGCTCGGCGGCAACGGGAGGTCCCAGTGGCGTGTCCACCTCCGCGATCGTTTCGCCGGTTGGACCGTGGCGCACCGTGAGCGCCAGGTTGTCGAACGGTCCCGTGTAGGCGAGGTAGACGTCCAGCTCCGGCGACGCCTCGATCGGCGCCGCGCTGGCCGACGGAGACGCGGCGGGCTCCGATGCGAAGGGCGTGGCGGACGGTGCGGGTGTCTGAGCCGGGGACGATGAGGCGGCCAGCGAGACCGACGGCAGCGGCGAACCACTGCTTACCCCGACCTGCGAGTCGTCGGGCGCGGTGTTGAGGATCACGAGCGCCAGAAGCACGCCAGCCGCCGCCGCCAGCCCGCCCCCGAGGCCGCCGAACATGACGGCCGGCCGTCGCCACCAGGGGACGGGCGCGAAGGCACCGCCCTCCACCCCGGCCCGCACCCGCGCACCCAGGTCCCGAGGAGCGGCCACGTGACGGAGGCCGGCCATGATGCGGCGCTGATCGGCGAAGGAGGCAAGCGTCGCCCGGCAGGCGGGGCACGAGTCGAGGTGCGCATCCAGCTGCGTGCGCTCGGCGTCCGAGAGGTCTCCGGCGAGCGAGGCGCTGATGAGCTCCTCGAAATGCTGGTGGCGACTCATGCTCATCGGGTCAGGCCCTCGGACGCGAGCGCCCGTCGCATCTCGCCACGCGCGCGGCACAGCAGGGTGCGTACGGCGGCGTATGACAGTCCCATCACCTCGCCGATGTGCTGGGCGCTCATGTCCTCGAGGTCGCTCAGCAGCAGGCATTGCCGATGGTTCGGCCGAAGCGTCATGAGCGCGCGCTGCACGCGCTCATCGAGGGTGGAGGCCATCACCTGGGCCTCGGGACCCGGGCGGTCATCGGCGCGGTTGGTGAAGACGGGACTGTCGTCCGGCACTGCGCTCACCAGCCGGCGGCGACGCATGTCGTCGATGGCCGTGTTGGTGGCGATGCGGTAGAGCCAAGAGCGAGTCGAGGTCGCATCGGTCACCGTGTCGAGCTTGCGGTAGGCCTTGATAAAGGTGTCCTGGGTGACGTCGGCAGCCCGATCGGGATCGCCGACCATGCGCAGCACGTAGTTGTAGATCGGGGAGGAGAATTCCTCGAACAGGTGCGTGAACTCGGCCTCGCGGACGTGGGCAGCGCGATCTGTCATGGTGGGCTCACCCCACATGACGTGGCCGGGGACGACCATCGAGTGCACGCTCTCCTCCACGCTGGGGACCCTTCGGGGTTCTGGCTGTGACGCAGTGACATCCCGATCTGTTACCGGGCCAGGTGCTGGCGCAGCACCTCCGCCGCGTACTCCGGTGCTACCGGGTTGACGGCGAGGGCGGTCGCGCGCTCGAGCCCGGCGATGACCCGCAGCCGCGGATGGATCTCCCAGTGCCAGTGAAAGGTCCCCTCGAGCCGATCGCCTGACGGCGATGTGTGCAGGAACAGGTTGTACGGCGGGTCGCCGAGGGCGTCGAGGGCATGCAGGGCACGCTGGAGCGTCGCGGTGGTATCGGTCAGTGCCTCGTCGTCGAGCTCCGTGAAGTCCGCCGCGTGCGCGCGGGGCACGACCATCATCTCGAACGCGGAGCGGCTGGCGGCGGGCGCGAACACCACGGCGTGGTGGTCGGAGAAGATCAGCCGCTCGCCGTTCTCCTCCTCCGCCTCCGCGACGGCGCACCACACGCATCGGCGCGACTTGATCATCTGACGGGCGCCGCCACCGATCTCCTCGGCCACCCAGTGCGGCACCTGCGGGATCGCGTACAGCTCGACGTTGAGGTGCGCGCTTCGCGATCCCGCCTGGCGGCCGTAGCTCTGGACCACCTGGATGTAGAGCGGCTCGGGCGTGCCCTCGGGCCCCTCCTCGCGGGGCTCCTCGCCGATCGACCGCATCGCGTCGCGCGCCGCGCGGATCAAGGCGCCCGCCAGCTGCGGTGCCGCGTCCGCCAGCCGGCCGTGGTTGCCACGCGGGCCGACCAGGATCTCCCACGAGCCGGTCGCGCGCTCCACCTCGCTCAGCGAAAGCTGCGCCGCGCTCGGCTTGCTCGAGTCGATCCGATGGAAGGCGTCGGACCTCAACGGCACGCGCCTGACCTGGTGCGGCGGCGCGTCCTCCGGCGCGTCGTCGCAGTGGCGGCAGTGGGTGCCCTCGACGGATTTCGCCTGGATGGCGAAGGCGTCGCGGTCGAAGGCCCGATCCGCCACGATCGCCGACCACCAGCCAGTGACCGGGTCGCGACGCAGCTCGAACACGGCCGCATCGTACTCGCGTCGGGCGTCGCGACGGACAGCGCCGGTGGTCGCGGGTACGCTAGCCACCTGAATCCGCCACCGATGGAGCTGAAACGCCGATGCCCGCCACCCGAACAGCAACAGTCACCTGGAACGGAACGCTCGCGGAGGGTTCCGGCACGGTCTCGGCCGGCACGAGCCAGCTCTTCACCGACCTGCCCGTGTCGTGGGCGTCGCGCACCGAAGCGCCCGAGGGCCGGACGTCGCCTGAGGAGCTGCTCGCCGCCGCCCACGCCTCCTGCTTCTCGATGGCGCTCTCCGGTGGCCTCGTGCGCGCCGGGACGCCCGCGGAGCACCTGCACGTGTCGGCCACCGTAACGTTCGACAAGGTCGGCGACGCGTGGACCGTCACCGCTTCCCAGCTCGACGTGATGGGCGTGGTGCCCGGCATGGACGAGGCGGCCTTCGACGCGGCCGCGCAGGCCGCCAAGGACGGCTGCCCCGTGTCACGCGCGCTGGCCGGCAACGTGGAGATGACCGTATCGGCGACGCTCGAGGATGAGCACGACAGCGCCTAGGGTCCGAGGCTGACCCCGAGGTCGCGCAGCTCCCACAGGTCTCCGTAGGCGCGGTCGGCATCGCGCCCGCCGAACAGCAGGACCCGGTTCCGGGCCTCGTCCACGATCAGCTCCGCACCCGCCCGCGGCGCCGGCGCACGACTCCCTGGCTCCACGGCGACGGTGTTCGCCTCACCGTCATTGAGGAGGAATGCATCGGCCAGAAACGTCTCGTCCAGCGCCTGGCCGCCGAACACGAGCGTCACGCCCGACGCGAGGCGAGCCCGCGCGTACAGGTTACGGGCAGAAGGCAGATTGCCCTCGATGTGCGTCCACGCGCCGTCGGACAGCAGCCACAGGTCGCCGAGCGCGGTGGCGCCGGTGGTCTGGCCGCCGAACAGCGCGAGCTCGCCGCCATCGGTCCACCAGCAGCCATGAAGGCAGCGGCTGACCGGCAATGGCGCCTCCGGGGTCTCATCGGTCCATACGCCGGTCTCGAGGTCGTAGGCGCGGGTGTCGTTGAAGCGGGCGTTCTCGGAGGTGAACCCGTGGCTGATCCACAGCCTTCCGTCGGGACCCACCGCCGCACAGGTCCCGTAGCGGGCAACCGGAACGGCGCCGGTCGAGGGCAGCTGCCGCCAGGAAACGCTCCCGGGGTCGTACGCCCACAGGTCGTTGAAGAACGTGGTGGCGTCCGCCTGACCCGCGAAGATCACCAGTCCGGTGCCGGCAACCCAGACGGCCTCGTGCCCGAAGCGGGGAGCCGGCCCCCCCTCGAAGGCAATCTCCGACCACGCGTCGGTGGCGAGGTCGTACGCCCACAGGTCGCCGGAGGTCGCCTCGCGATCGCGGCCGCCGAACAGGTAGGCCACGTCGCCGGAAGCGTCCACCGTCCAGGTGTGATCCTCCCGCGGCACGGGACCGACGGCCTCCAGCGCCGCCCATTGCGGCGCGGGCAGCGGCTCGCTCGCGGAAGGAGACGGCGTCGGCGACTCGACGCCTGCCATCGAAGGAGCCGATGACGGCGCGGCCACCGAGGCTGCGAGCGTAGGCTCGGTGGTCGAAGCCGGTGACGAGCACGCGGCCAGCAGGAGACACGCGACCAGGGCGACGAGGGTGACCCGCATCGGCGGATTGTAGGTCAGGCCTTGCTATCGGCCGGAGGCACGCTCCCAGAGTGCGAATACTGCGGCAATGGCCGCGGAGGTTCGAGGCATCTACTTCGCGCGCATCCGGTTGTTGCGCGGAGAGTGCTCGAGCTCGACGAGGCCCAGCGCCTCGAGCAGCGGCGGGAGGTACATCCCGAAGCGGCCCCGGTACCCCTTTCGCAGGCCGTACCACCCACCGACCGGGTTGCCCTCCGAGCGGCCCCAGGCTTCCACTGTCCCATCGGCGGCGTCCTTCGATTCGTCGGCAGCGCCGAGAGGCACCCAGTCGCCCTGCTCCTTCAGCCAGGCGTGGAGGTCCTCGATGGCACTGAGCCGATAGCTCAGCCGAGTCGAGCCCACCTGGCAGACCAGGGCGGGCGGGTCGGCGGACTCGTCTCGGTACATCTCGTACTCCGAGGTGCCCGGAGCGGTCTTGAGGCGCCAGGGGTCGTCGCGCGTGCCAGATCCTGCGGTCACGGTTGGGTCCTCCGGTGGCCGTTCATCCGGGGAGTGCGTGGAGCGGGAGACGAGATTCGAACTCGCGACATCCACCTTGGGAAGGTGGCGCTCTACCAACTGAGCTACTCCCGCCCGAGACCTTGGGGCCGCCGATGATACATCGGCTCGGCCTCAGCTCTCGCCGGTCAGCATGCGCCGATACGAGTCGTACCGCTCCTCGGAAACCGCCCCCGATTCCACCGCGGCGCGCAGGCCGCAGCGCGGCTCGTGGAGGTGGCTGCAGTCGTTGAAGGCGCATGCACCGAGGTGCGGTCGGAACTCGGGGAACGCGGAGGCAAGCTCGGTCGGCGGCATCTGCCACAGGCCGAGCTCTCGGATGCCGGGCGTGTCGGCCACGTAGCCGCCCTCGGGTCCCTCGAGCGGGAGCAGCTCGGCGACGGTGGTGGTGTGGCGGCCCTTGTGGAGCGCCTCGGAGACCTCACCGATGGCCAGTTGGAGGCCCGGTTGCAGCGCGTTGAGCAGGGTCGACTTCCCGACGCCGGAGGGACCGGTGACGATCGAGAGGCGTCCGGCCAGCTTTGCGCGCAGCTCCTCGACGCCGACGCGGGTCTTTGCGCTCGAGTGGATGACGTCGTAGCCGATGCGCTCGTAGAGCGCGAACAGGGTCTGGGCAGCGTCCTCGCCGACGAGGTCGACCTTGTTGGCGACCAGCAGCACCGGGACCTCGTTGTACTCGGCGACCACCAGGAAGCGGTCGATCAGCCGCGGATTCGGCGGTGGGCGGTCGCACGAGAAGACGGCGACGACGAGGTCCGCGTTGGCCACCATGACGTCCTCGCGCCATGACCCGCGCGGACCGGGCTGCCGGCGGCTGAACCGTCGTTCGCGCGACTCGACGGACTCGATCGCACCGGTCCCATCCGGAAGGAGCTCGACGCTCACGCGGTCGCCGATGACCGCGATGTCGGAGGCCTGGCGGTCCTTCTTCATGCGGCCGCGCAGGTGCGCCTCGATGAGCGGGCCATCATCGGTGGCGATCGTGTAGAACCCCGACCGCGCCCGCAGCACGAGACCCTGGACGGTGCTCACCCGAGAGCGCCCACCGCCATGCCGTAGACCGCGTCGTCCCGTCGCGGGATCTGCGGTCCACGCGCCATGCGTCCATCCCACGGCTCGATCTCGACGCCGAGGCCCTTCAGCCACTCGCTCCCGGGGCGGTTGTTCGGGGGCAGGTTGAGGCGCAGCTCGCCGGTGCTCGGCACCAGGTCGAACGCCTCGAGCAGGAGCGTCTCCGCCACAGTCGGGGAGTCGGCCAGGACCGGCCCGATGCGGGGCTCGGCGGGGCGCACGCATGCATACCCGACGATGGCGCCGTCTCGCTCGGCCAGCACGATCGGTGCGGCCGGATCGTCCAGCAGCAGCCCGAGGAGCGCGCGGCGATCACCCCCAAAGCGCAGCCGGTCGTAGGCGGCGAGCGCGCCGAGGTCGCTGCGGTCCGCGTGGCGCGCGGAGAGCGCTGGATCACGCGACAGTGGGGCTCCTCGCGGGATGCGCGCCGCGCTGCTCATGCCGATGCTCTCGAAGCCATGCCGCATGTACAGCGGCTGCCCGTCGGGCGTGGCGTTCAGCTCCAGGCGCCGGCAGCCCGCCTCCTCCAGGAACGCGGCCACCGAGTCGAGGATGGCCGTGCCCACGCCGCGACGCCGATGCGCCTCGACCACGACCATATTGCCGACGAAGCCCAGCGGGCCGTAGGGGATGCCGGACCCCACGCCGGCAAGGGCGCCTTCTTCGTCCACCGCCACGACGCAGCGCGCATGCGGCAGGCCGATGACGGCGCGCAGCGCCCACTTGTGCACCGACCAGCCGACCGCATCGCGCAGCGCGGCGATGGCCGGCAGGTCGTCGAGATCGGCGTCTCGCAGGCTCAGGTCGTGCGGAAGGCTCATCGGCGCGGAGTCTATCCGTCGGTAGCATGGGTCGGGTGGAAGTCGACGTGCTCCTGGTGGGCGGTGGCGTCGCATCGGTGAGGTGCGCACGCACCCTGCGGCGAAAGGGTTTCGCGGGCTCCGTCATGCTCATCGGGGAAGAGGCGGCACCACCCTACAACCGCCCACCCCTCAGTAAGGAGGTGCTGCGCGGGGCATCGGAGGAGCTGCTCGCCGCCGAGCCGACTCGCTGGTACGAACGCCACTCGGTGGAGCTCCTGACCGGCCTCGCCGTCACGCGCCTCGAGCCGCACGATCGCCGCGCGACGCTGTCCGACGGTGGGACGGTGACCTTCGAGCAGTGCCTCCTGGCGACGGGCGCGGCCCCGAGCCGCCTACCCGTGCCGGGCGGCGAATCGGCTCTCCTGCTGCGCACGGCCGCTGACGCTCGCCGTATCCGGGAGGCCGCGCTCGCGGCGCCGGGCGCGCCGGTCGTCGTGGTCGGCGGCGGGCTCATCGGCGTCGAGGTCGCCTCGGCGCTGGCAACGCTGGGGCTGCGGCCGACCATCGTCGAGCTGACCCGCTCCCTGTGGGGCGGTGCCATGGGCGAGCTGCTCGCGGGCTGGGCGCGCGCACGCCTCGCGGAAGCGGGCGTGGAGGTGCTGCTGGGGGAGACGGTGACCGCGGTGGATGCGGACGCGGCGTGGATCGGTGAGCGCCGGCTGCCCGCAGCGTTCGTCGTCGCCGGGGTTGGCGTCCGGCCTCGCGACGAGCTGGCGGCCGAGGCGGGAATCGGCGTGGCGCAGGGCATCAGCGTGGGCTCGGACCAGCGCACCAGCCATCCGCTGGTCTGGGCCGCCGGTGACGCGACGCGGCTGAACGGTCGGGCGACCGAGCACTGGCACGCGGCGCGGGAGGCCGGCGAGCGCGCGGGGCTCTCGATGCTGGGGCTGGAGGTTCCGGCGCCGCGCGCGTCCTGGACCTTCACCGAGGTGGCCGGGATTGCCGTAGACGCGTTCGGGGAGGGGCATGCGGGGGACGAAGAGACCTGGATCAGCGCGGGATCGGTGATCGCGCGGACGAGTGGCGAGCGTGTCATCCAGCTGATCGTCATCGGCAGTGCGATTCCCGCGGAGGAGGCGCGGCGCCTGGTGGACGAAGGCGTGCGGCTCGACGAGCTTCGCGGGAGGCTGCTCGAAGCATCGCGCGGTTGACCGCTGCTACGGCGTGGAGGACAATGAGCCATGAACACCGACCAAATCAGTCGGGATTCCGAAACAGAGGATTGAATGGCCCTTCCGAACCCGGCACTGACGCAGATCCCCGACACCTACAGGTTCGGGTGGCACGACGCTGATCAGCCTCGCACGACGTTCGAGAAGGGGATCAGCGCCGAGGTCGTGGCGGAGATCAGCCGCATCAAGGACGAGCCCAAGTGGATGACCGACCTGCGCCTCAAGGCGTATCGGCACTTCGAGGCCCGTCCGATGCCGAAGTGGGGCGGTGACCTGTCGGGCATCGACTTCCAGGACATCTACTACTACGTGACGGGCAGCTCCGCCGGGGCGGCGCAGTCGTGGGATGACGTTCCTGACTACATCCGTCGCACCTACGACAAGCTCGGGATCCCCGAAGCGGAGAAGAAGTACCTCGCCGGCGTCGGCGGCCAGTACGACTCCGAGGTCATCTACCACAACATTCGAGAGGACCTCGAGAAGCAGGGCGTCATCTTCATGGGCACTGACCAGGCGCTCAAGGAGCATCCCGACCTGTTCCGCGAGTACTACGGCACGGTCATCCCGGCCAACGACAACAAGCTTGCCGCACTGAACACCGCCGTCTGGTCGGGAGGCTCGTTCATCTACGTGCCGAAGGGGGTCCACGTCGAGCTGCCGCTCCAGGCCTACTTCCGCATCAACACCGAGAACATGGGCCAGTTCGAGCGCACGCTGATCATCGCCGACGAGGGCAGCAGCGTTCACTACGTCGAGGGCTGCACGGCGCCGACCTATACGACGGCCTCACTGCACTCGGCAGTGGTCGAGATCATCGTCAAGAAGGGCGCACGGGTTCGGTACACGACCATCCAGAACTGGAGCCACAACGTCTACAACCTCGTGACCAAGCGCGCGGTTGCGTACGAGGACGCCGTCATGGAGTGGGTCGACGGCAACCTGGGCTCCAAGCTCACCATGAAGTACCCGAGCATCTACCTGCTCGGCGAGCGCGCCCATGGCGAGGTGCTCAGCATCGCCTTCGCCGGCGACGGCCAGCACCAGGACGCGGGAGGCAAGATCATCCACGCCGCGCCGAACACGACGTCGCTCATCACGAGCAAGTCCATCAGCAAGGGGACCGGGCGCACCAGCTACCGCGGGCTGATCAAGGTCTATCCCGGCTCCGAGCGCTCGAAGAGCACGGTCCGCTGCGACGCCCTGATCCTCGACGACGAGGCGCGCTCCGACACGTACCCGTACATGGAGATCGACGAGGAGAACGTCACCATCGGCCACGAGGCGACCGTCTCCAAGGTCGGGTCCGAGCAGCTCTTCTACCTCATGAGCCGCGGCCTCTCTGAGGCGGAGGCGAGCGCCATGATCGTGAACGGCTTCATCGAGCCGATCGTCAAGGAGCTGCCGATGGAGTACGCGGTCGAGATGAACCGCCTCATCCAGCTCCAGATGGAAGGCGCGGTCGGCTAGGCCGATGACCCTCACCCAGACCGCATCGACGCTCGACGCCGAGGCGATCGCGGGGATCAGCGGCCATCTCGACGAACCCGACTGGCTGCGCTCCCTGCGCGCCGCGTGGTGGCAGCGCGCCTCCGACACGCCGCCGCCGACCGGCCAGGAGGAGGAGTGGCGCCGTACCTCCCTCGATGGGCTGCCCCGTGCCGCGGAGCTGCTGATCGACGCTCCGGAGCTCGAGATCGACCTGCCGGAGGACGCACGTGCGGCCGGCGTGATCCTCAGCGACCTGCGAACCGCGGTGCGGGAGCACCCTGACCTGGTCCGGCGCTTCCTGGGCACGACCGATGGCCCGGCATCGCACGCGCACTTCTGGGCCCTCGCTCACGCGGCGTGGACCGGCGGCCTGTTCTGCTACGTGCCGCGCGGGGTCAGCGTCGACGGGCCCCTGGTGGCCCGCACGCGGCTGGAGCGCTCGGACGTCACCTACCTGCCGCTCACGCTCCTGGTCGCGGAGGAGGGCAGCTCGGTCACGCTGCTCGAGGAGGTCAGCTCGCCGGACGGCGGCATCGGCTGGTTCGGCGGCATCGTCGAGGTGCGAGCCGAGCAGGCTTCGCGCGTTCGCTACGCGAACCTCCAGCAGCTGGGCGACGGCGCCTGGAACATCGCCGCGCAGCGGGTCGCGGTCGGCCAGGACGCGGTCGTCACCACGCTCAACGCCGAGCTCGGCTCGCGCATCAGCAAGGTCGGGCTCGACGTGCAGATGAGCGGCAAGGGGGGCACATCGAAGGTGCTCGGGCTGCTCGCCGCGGGCGAGGACCAGCAGATCGATATCAACACCATCCAGGATCTCGCCGCGGACCACACCACCAGCGACCTGCTCTACCTCTCGGCGCTCTACGATCGTGCGCACGCTTCCTTCTACGGCGTGACGAACGTGCGGCACGGGACGAGGCAGACGAGCAGCTACCAGGAGTGCCGCAACCTGCTCCTCAGCCCGGAGGCCGGCGCCGAGCCGATCCCTGTGCTCGAGATCGAGGCCAACGACATCCTGCGCTGCGGGCACGGCGCCACGGCCGGAGCCATCGATCCGACCACGCTGTTCTACGCCCAGTCGCGTGGCCTCGACCCCGATTCCGCCGAGCGCATGATCGTGCGCGGCTTCTTCGAGCAGGTGGTGTCGCAGATCGGCGACGAGACCATCCGGGGACGCGTCCTCGACGCGCTCGCGCGTCGCATCGGCTCCGACGTCTCCGACCAGGTGGCGGCGTGACGGCGCTCGAGGCCCGCACGAGCGGATTCGTGGCGGTGGCGCGCATCGGCGACGTCGAGCCCGGCACCGTCCGCGTCGTGGAGGTGGCCGGCCGCTCGCTGTGCATCGGG